>Ga0209254_10003133_pt1 | contig 15091 bp, 18 predicted proteins | sample FrelakmetDIP11DI_FD_187148 | JGI IMG/M metagenome (GOLD analysis project Ga0209254, IMG submission 187148) | Freshwater lake sediment microbial communities from the University of Notre Dame, USA, for methane emissions studies - DIP11 DI (SPAdes)... | ecosystem: Environmental > Aquatic >...
ATCACCTATTCCTACCTGGATGGGGCCGCGTCGATCCCTGTTTCGCTGGCGGGCGCCCCCGAGCCTGCCTGGACCTACCTGCTGTACAGCGCCCTGGGCGACCTCTACCTGGACAAGGAGCGCTTCCGGGACGCGGCCGAAACCTACGAGGCCTTCGTGGCCCACGACCCGGTGAACGATGAAGCGCCCCGCCTGCAGCAGGCGGCCATCGAGGCCTACACCCGCGGAAAATTCCCAAGTCTCGTGCTCGACGCCAAGCGTCAGTATGTGGAAACCTACGGGCTGGATGCGCCATTCTGGGCCGCTCGCCAGCCGGCTGAGTACAGCACGGTGGTGGTGGCACTGAAGACCCACTTGAGCGACCTCGCCGCTTACGACCACTCCGAGGCGCAGAAGAGCAAACTGCCCGCCGACTACGAGCGCGCTGCCGGCTGGTACCGCCGCTTCCTCGCGTACTTCCCTGCGGATCCTGAATCAGCAGAGCGCAGCTTCCTGCTGGGCGAGCTGCTCTTCGAGTCCAAGAACTATGTCGAGGCGCGGGATGCCTACCTGCGCTCGGCCTACGACTATGGCACCCACGAACACGCGGCCGAGGCGGGTTACGCGGCGCTGCTGGCTTCCCGTGAGCAGGAAAAGCAGCTGTCGAGCGAAGCCCTGACCGCCTGGCATAACCAGTACATCGATTACGCACTGCAGTTTGCGGCGACGTACCCGGCGCACCCGCAGGCCGGGACCGTGCTCGCGAACGTCGCCGAAGAGCTGTTCGCCGCCGGCCAGCTGGACCGGGCCGTGCAGGTGGCCGGTCTGGTCGTTACCCTGCAGCCGCCCGCCACGCCTGAACTGGAGCGGGTGGCCTGGACGGTGCTGGCCCACGCCCAGTTCGACCTGGGCCGCTTTGTGGACGCCGAGAACTCCTACGTGCGTCTGCAGGGCTATAGCCTGGCGCCCGAGCAGCAGAAAGACGTAGAAGGACGGGTCGCCGCGTCCATCTACCGGCAGGCCGAGTCGGCCCAGGCAAGCGGCGACATCGATGCCGCCGTGGCCAACTTCCTGCGCATCGCCGCCGCAGCGCCGAACGCCGATATCAGGCCGACAGCGCTGTTCGACGCTGCGACGCTGCTGCTGGCGAACGAGCGCTGGGACCAGTCCGTGGACCTGCTCCAACGCTTTCGCGTTGAGTTTCCGGCGCACAGGTTCAACACCGACGTGACTGCCAAGCTGGCGGTGGCGCTCAAGGCAGATGGCCGGTCGGCCGAAGCCGCTGGCGAGTTCGAGCGTATTGCCGCCGCCGATGCCACCGTCGTCGGGGGTGCAGAGGTCCAGCGCGCGGCACTCTGGCAGGCCGCCGAGCTGTACTCGTCTGCCGGCCAGTTCGCGAACGAGGCGCGTCTCTACGAACTGATCGTGGCCCGCTTTCCGGCTCCGCCAGCAGAGGCCCTGGAGGCCCGGTACAAACTGGCTCAACTGGCCAGCCTGGATGGCGACTGGAACACTCGCAAGCGCTGGCTGGAGTCCATTGTCGCGGCTGACGCTGTTGCTGGCAGCGGCCGTACTGACCGCAGTCGCTTCCTGGCGGCGAACGCCAGCATCGAGCTGGCCCGGCCCCCGCGCGATGCGTTCCTCGCCGTCGCACTCACGGCCCCGCTGGATCGGAGCCTCAAGCTCAAGAAGACCCGTATGGAGCAGGCACTGCAGGCGTACAGCGCAGCCGCCGACTACGGCGTGGCCTCCGTGACCACGGCGGCCACGTTCGAGACCGCTGAACTCTACTACCAGCTGAGCAGGGATCTGCTCGCGTCGGAACGACCGGTGGACCTGGATGCAGAGGAGCAGGAGCAGTACGGCCTGCTTCTCGAGGAGCAGGCCTTTCCATTCGAGGAGAAGGCCATCGACCTGTTTCGCGTGAACACGGAGCGCGTCGCGGACGGCGTGTATGACGAGTGGGTGCGGGCCAGCTTCGCACGGCTCAGCGTGATGGCTCCGGCCCGCTATGCCCGGACCGAAAGGAGTGAGAATGTTGCGGCCTGGATCGACTGATGCGCTGCTGCGCATGGCGCTGCTGCTGGCCGTGAGCGCAGTAAGCGCCTGCGGCTCTCTATCGCCCACTGTACGAGCGCCCGTAGGAGCGCCTTCAGGCGCGACCCAGGATGTCCCATCCCCCGAACTCCAGGCCCGCTATGCCACCCTGCTCAATCGGCTGCAATCCGGTGATCCCACCGCGATAACTGAACTGGCCCAGTTCAGTGCGGAAAATCCCGAGCTCGCTGGTCCGCTCCTGAACCTGGGCCTGGCCCGTGCGCAGGACGGCGATGAGCTGGCCGCCAAGGCGCTGCTCGAGCGCGCGAGCACGGTGTGCAGCCACTGTGGCCCCGTCTGGAATGAACTGGGGGTGCTGAACCGACAGCAGGGCCGGTTCGCCGACGCGGAACAGGCTTACCTCCGCGCCATCGAGCTCGAGCCCGGGTATGCAGCCGCCTACTACAACCTGGCCGTCTTGTACGAGCTTTACATTCCGCGGCCGGACCTGGCGCTGGAGAACTACGAGCGCTTCCTGCAAGTCGGCGGCACGGCCGGCGAGGGCCAGGATGTGGAGAAGTGGGCGGCCGACCTGCGCCGCCGCGTGAGTGCCACACCGAAATCGGCACGCGCCGAGGGGCCATCATGACGCTGTCCATGCTCGCGCGGGCCCGGTTGGCGCTGCTCAGCTTTTCCCTGGCCTGCGGCGTGCGGGCCCAGGAACCCGTGAACCCGGAACAGCCGCCGTCCGAAAGGCGTGCAGCGGTTACTGCTGTGGAGCCACGGACTGGTCCGTCACCGTCGAGCCCCGCACCAGTGCGAGCCGGGTCGCTGAACCTGGACGCCTCGGCGATCCGGGGCAATCAGGAACTGCCGAAGGTGCTCTATATCGTGCCGTGGAAGGACCCGGCGATGGCGGAACTGTCGGGTCGCCCGGTGAACAGTCTGGTTGAGGAAATTCTGGCACCCGTAGACCGTGAAGTGTTTCGCCGACAGACGCGCTATTTCAGTGAATTGTATGGGGCGCAGAAACCAGCGGGTGGGCTCCCGCCGGCGGCTGCCCTGGGCAATGGCACTGCGGACTGACACTTCGGGCTGACACATTCTCGATCGCTAATTTTGGGTTGGAGGTATTGCGGATCATGGACACGTACACACTCATCGTGAATTTCTTTCAGGAGGGCGGGGTATTCCTGTACTTCATGGCGGCATTGTTCGTCGTGGGCATCGCCATCGCGGTCGAGCGCTTCGTCGTACTGACCAGGGCCAGCATCTCAAACCGCCAGCTCTGGGAGAAGATCACACCCTGCCTGAAGGCGGGCAATCTTACCGAGGCTTCCAACATGGCGGCCAAGTCGGGTACTGCCCTGGGCACGGTGCTGAGCTATGGCCTGGCCCGTACCAAGGTCACCCATCGTCGCGACGACCTGGAAAAGGCGATGGAGGAGGGCCTCCTCGAGATCATCCCGAAGCTCGAGAAGCGCACCCACTTCCTGTCGTCCCTGGCCAACGTCGGCATGCTTATCGGTCTGCTCGGGACGGTCGCGGGTCTGATCGCTGCCTTCGGAGCCATCGCGACCGCTAATCCTGCCGAGAAGGCCAGCCTGCTGGCGGCCAGCATCTCCGTGGCCATGAACAACACGGCGGGCGGCCTGATCGTGGCCATCACGCTGCTGCTGGCGCACATGTACCTGGAATCGAAGACCACCGGACTGATCGACAGCCTGGAGATTGCAGCCCTCAAGTTCCTGAACGCCGTCACTGAGCGGGCACCGCAGGCGCCTGCGCAGTCCGGCCATGCCAGCGGAACCCATACCAGCGGAACACAGGCCAGCTCAGCAAAAGCTCCGCCAGCGCATTCCGCGACGGCACCTGCTGCCCCGGTGGCGCGGGGCGCGGCGGCGGCCCGGGGTCTCGCCTAGTCCATGAAAGCCTCCAAGAGTGTCCTGCGGGTCCGACGGCACCATGCGCGCCTGCGCGGGCGTCATGACCTGAACATGGTGCCGATGATCGACATGATGGTCATCCTGGTGTTCTTCCTGATCTTCACGGCGGTGTTTTCGAAGACGAATGTCCTTGAGCTGAATCTGCCCAGCAGCAGTGCGGGCCTCCCGGATCTTCCCGAGGGCCTCCAGCTCGAGGTGATCGTGCGGGGCGCTTCCATCGACGTCGCCGACCGGGCCACCGGTATCCTGCAGAGCCTGCCAAACACGCCAGCGGGTTACGACCTGGCGCAGCTCGGCAGCTATCTGGAGCGGATCAAGGCCAGGTTTCCGGAGAATCAGACGGCCACAATTCTGCTGGGGCCAGACATCTCCTACGATGTGCTCGTGCAGGTCATGGACACGGTTCGCGTGCGTGTCCTGCCTGGCAGTGGTGCGGCCGGTACCGGTCTGGTTAGGGCAGAGCTGTTTCCGGAAATCTCCGTTGGGGATGCTCCAATATGACCCCGACACGAGTGAAGCGGCGCCGCGAACGGGGGCGCAAGACCGATGGCCACCTGTTGCTGGTGCCCTTCATCGACATGCTGACGATCCTCGTGGTGTTTTTGCTCCTGCACACGGCTGATGTGGAGATCTTGCCTAACACGAAGAACATCTCCATTCCGCAGTCCGTGTCGGAACTCAAGCCACGGGAAACACTGGTGGTCATGCTCACGCGCGACATGCTGTTCGTCGACGGGAAGCCCGTGGCAACCCTGGCCGAGATCAAGGCTAACGAGGGCAACGTGATTCCCTCGCTCAAGGCCGCGCTGAACCGACAAGGCAACCGGGTGCTGCAGTCAACGGTGCTCCGGGGTTCGGATGCGGAGGTGGCCAGCCGCGAAGTCACCATCATGGGGGACAAGAGCACCCCCTACGCGGTGCTCAAGAAAGTCATGGCCACCTGCACTGACGCTGATTTTGGCAAGGTGTCGCTGGCGGTCTTCGAGAAGGAGCGGGCTGCTCCCCCATCCGCAGGAGCCACGGCATGAGCACCGCAGCGCTGCCCTTCTATCGCCTCTACGAGCTGCCCTGGTCTCCCGGCTCCGAGTCGGAGGCACGCTTCCGGAAAATTCTCCGCAACTGCTTCGCGGCCTACCTCGTGTTTGGCATCCTGATCCCGCTGCTGCCGGTGGCGGACCGGGACCAGACCCGTGCACCCGAGATCCCCGAGCGGGTGGTGCGGCTCATTGTCGAACAGCCCAAGCCGGTTCCGCCACCGAAGGTGGAAACGGTGGTTGAACCCAAGCCGGAGCCCAAGGTGGCAAAGGTTGACCCGAAGCCCAAGCCAACGGCTGAGGTCAAGCCATTGCCAGTTCCCGTTCCCGTGGACCGCCTGAAGCAGGCGCGGGACAAGGCACAGAAGTCTGGTTTGCTCGCCTTCACCGATGACCTCGCCGATCTGCGCGACGACAAGGCGGTGACGGAAATCGCGGGTGCCCGGGCTGTCTCCGGTGCGGTGGGTGAGGCCGCAAGGAGCGAACGGTCCCTGCTGACGTCCCGGGTTGGCAAGGGAAGCGGTGGCATCAATACGGCGGCGATGAGTCGCAACACCGGCGGTGCCGGACTTAACGCCCGGGGAACTACCCAGGTTAGTAGCGCCGTTGCCAGCCTGGTGAGCGAGCCCGTCGTGGCCGGCTCGTCCTCCGCCAGGGCCGGCCGCAGCCGTGAAGAGATCGAGATGGTCTTCGACCAGAACAAGGGCGCGATCTACTCCCTCTACAATCGGGCGCTCCGCAACAATCCGGCACTCCAGGGCAAGCTGGTCCTCAAGTTGACCATCGAACCGACCGGGCAGGTGTCCGACGTGCAGGTGGTCTCCAGCGAACTCGGCGACGAGGAACTGGAACGGAAACTGGTGCAACGCATCCGGATGTTTACGTTCCTGGCAAAGGACGTGCCGTCGGTGACGACGACCAAGCCCATCGACTTCTTCCCGGCCTAAGAGGTACCGGGTTTTAAGTTCTTGCAATTTGGCGGCCAAATTGCAAGAACTTAAAACCCGGTACCTCTTATCTCCGCCAGAGAATGACGGCGATGAAGCCGAAGAACGAGGCGGCCATGAACCAGAATTCGTTCACGCCGTAGCGCTCCACCCCGAGCCGGGCGAGCTGTTCAAGCCCGATAAATGCGACGGTGTAGACGATGGCGCCAAACAGTGCCGCGACCTTCCAGATGGCGGATCGCACCTGTCCCCTGATGCCGACCCACCACCACACGACGAGAAAGATCGCGGTGTAGGCATTCAGCATCGCGAACCACAGAGGCGCTTTCTGGAAATAGTGGTTGATCCAGAACGCGCCGGCACCCATGAAGTTCAGCAGCACATACTTCCACTCGGGGAGGGGGGCGCGTAGGGCCCTTTCCCACATCAGCACCAGGACGATGTAGACGGTCCAGATGCCGAAGAGCAACTCGTAAAACTGGACCTTGCCGGCCCAGGCAGGATCGATCACCAGCATGCATTACCCCAATTCGCTGCAGGAAGAGCCGTACTTGAAGCAACTGTAGCAGCGGTGGTGCTGGAGCAGCACACGGGCGCTGACAGCCTCCTTCAGTGAGTCACCCTGGTCATAGCGTTCGTCGTCGTCCACCAGGGTGCAGGCATAGATGCGCATGCGCCCGCCCTTTTTTACAGCCATTTTGCTGAACCCGCACATGAACGCGCGGCGCGTAGCCTCGGTCTGGTAGCGGGTCATGCAGTCCTCGGTGATCTGCGGCACCGTGCGTTCTTCGCCCGGTATGCCGAAATCCGGAAACGACACAACGCGCAGGTCGTGCGGAAGGCCCTCCGCGGCCAGCAGTTCCCGGAACTCGCGGTCCACGTCGGCCTCAGCCCGGCCGGCCTGCATCTGCCGGGCGAGGGAAACGCTGAAGCCGGCCTTGTGCAGCGACCGCAGGCCCTGCAGAGCGAGACGGAAATTGCCGGCTCCCCGGCCTGCGTCGTGCCGGGCCTGGTCCGCATAATCGAGGCTCACCCGGAAGGCGATCGGGTGAGCCCCGCCTGCGAGCTTCCGGATCTGGGAGAGGCGCCGCACCACCGGGGCTGTGCCGTTGGTCAGGACGAGACATGGCCGGAGACTGGCGGCGTACTCGAGAATGGCCACCATATCCTTTACGACGAAGGGTTCGCCGCCGGTAAAGGAAAACTGACGGACGTTCAGTCCGACCGCGGCATCCATCAGGGGGCGCACGTCGGCGAGCGTGATGCGCTGCAGGCGATTGTCGCCCGGGCGCGAGCCCTCGAGACAAAAGGGGCAATCCAGGTTGCAGGCCGTGCCGGTGTGGAACCACAGTTCGTCCAGAGCATGGGGCTGGATCCAGCCGACCGTGCCGGACCGGGAAGCTGTCACCATGAGTCGTCGTCCGTCCGGAATTCTGTCGGGCCCAGCGGCTGGTAGCGGCGGGCGAGCCGGTGAGGCGGTATGCCAAGCATGAAGGCCAGGGCCAGCAGCCGGTTGCTGAGACTCCGCCACAGCCAGCCGTCGCGTTCCCAGCGGCGCGGCGACACGCCGATGTCAGCAGCGACGCGGGCAAACGTCCCCCGCTTGCGCAGGTTGCGGACGAGCGGCACCTCCTCAAACAGTGGTGTATCCGCAAAGCCACCGACAGCATCATAGGCCTCCCGCGAGACAAAGAGGCCCTGGTCGCCATAGGGGGTGCCGAATCGTGTACGCCAGTTGATTAGGAAGGCCAGCAGCCGCTTGTACCAGGTGGAAATGCCCGTAAAGCGAAATGCAAAAAAGCCCCCGGGCGCGCCGGTGAGGTACCGGCCACGAATCAGTAACACGCCGTCGACAGGTGGTTCAGCGTCCGCGTGGAGAAACCAGAGCACGTCGCCCGACGCGCGCAGCGCGCCCGCATGCAGTTGATGTCCCCGACCCGCTCGTGTGCCGACGTACACGCAGCGAAAGCGGCGCGCGATACTGCGGCAGCCGGCGCTGGCACCGCCATCCACGATCACGATTTCATCCGGTGGTACGGGGAGGCTCCACAGGCGTTCGAGCAGCCGGGCGAGGACTTCGTTGTCGGCAACCACGGGGATGATCACGCTGACTGCCGGCGTCGAAGGATCGGTAGAAGCGACTGAGCACAGCAGGTTGATGACATTGTCGACGGGAATGCTCATGAACTGCAGTATCCCAGACTGCGCAGCGCCCGGTATAGCGCGCGGCGCGCGGGGCGCATGTCATCGGCCAGGTCCGCGCAGAGTCGTTCGAGGTCCGCCGGGACGTCCACGTCATAACGTGGCGCGAGATTGCACACCGTCAGCCCCGCCCGTTCGCAGAGCGACTGCAGCGTCGCGTGGAGTTCTGCGCTGCTCCAGGGCAGGCCCGCCAGGTCCGGCCAGGGTTGACGACTGCCCAGGCAGGTGACGCCGCCATCCAGCGCGGGTCCCAGCACCACGTCGTGGGTGAGCAGGGCATCGCAGGCTGACCGGTAGTCGGCCATCGCCAGCACGGGTGCATCGCTACCTATATAGAGCAGGTGCTGGTGACCCCGGTCGCGGAGCACGCGGTCGACACCAGCCAGGCGAACACCCAGGTTGCCAGCGGGTTGGGGCACGACGTCGTGCAACAGTATGGGCAGCGAACGTGCCCACCGCTCGTCGCCCGGCTCTGCAGGCGCAATCACCCGGCGTCCCGGCCACGCGGCCACGTCCTCGAGAGTTGTGGCCAGCAGGAGCTCGCTGATCATGAGGGTGGTGATTTCACCAAGCTCGCCGGCCAGTCTGCGCTTGCCCGAACCCAGGGTGGGGCGGCGGCAGAACACCACCAGCGTTATCGCCTCGGAAGTGGCCGTGAGCATGCGGGCAGCATAGCTGGAGGGGTGCCGATCAACCCTGAAAAGTCAACCGTCAATTCGGCCCCGGGGCCGGGGAATTCGTGCGTCGCGCCAGGCTGAAACGAGGGCGACTCTCTATAGAAAATGCCAATAATATCAATACCTTCGACATGATTTGTTTGCCATGGCGCAGCAAGCGATTTGACCAGATTTGGCGCGGGACGTGGGGTGGGGGCGCTTGTATACTGCTTTCCTGCTTGCGGCTTCTTCCCTGAGTTTCACGCTCAAAGCCCGGCGCTCCGAGTTTCAGTCTGGCCATAGGTCCCGTGTCGAGGTACTTCTAGCCGGATTCGCTCGGGGCGCCGGGCCCTTTTTTGTCTTTCCCCCCGAGGCGCACATTACCTGCACAACGATTTGCGCTCGACCTCGAGGGCCGACAGCTTCTGCCGGTACAGTCGGCCTTGCTTGGCCGAGTAGCCCATGCGCAGTTTAAGGCGCAGCTCCGCAATCCGGCTGGCGAGGCGCGCACACCGAACATCGTCCTCGTGGGTGGCTGCCCAGAGGGTTGCCGGGACGCCAAAGGCCAGGGCTCCGGCCAGCAGAAAGTGACGACGCTGCATCTCGCGATCTCCGCTCCACAGGAACTCGAAGCGTGGCGTGCCCGCAGCGCCGAAGCGAGCCGCGATTGTGGTGTCTTCACGGAGAATCTTCACGTCGGAGCGCTTGTAGGAGCGGCTTCAGCCGCGACCGGAAAAGTGTCGCGGCTGAAGCCGCTCCTACAAGCGCTGCTGTTCGTAGGTTGGCAGCGGGTGTCGTGCGATGATGAATTCGTCGACAGGCCGGCCGCCGACCAGATGTTCCTGGATGATGCGTTCGAGCACAGCGGGCGTGCAGGACCGGTACCAGATACCGTCGGGGTAGACGAGGGCCACCGGCCCGGCCATGCACACCTGCAGGCAGTTCGTCTTGGTGCGATAGATCCCGCCGCCCGCTGCCAGGCCCAGCTCCCGCAGGCGGCGCTTCAGGTAGTCCCAGGACTTAAGGCTCGCTTCCCGAGTGGAGCACTTCGGCTTGCTCTGGTCACAGCAGAGGAAAATGTGCCGGCGTGTGGCGTCGATGCCGAGCGCGCCCACCTGCAGGGAAATTGCCGCCGCCAGATCTGCGGGAAGGTCCGCGGGAAGGTTTGCATCCTCGTTCGGCATCATCAGCCTCTAGTGACGCTCAAGAAAACCCAGCAGGACATTCGCGAAGGCTGCCTTTTGCTCGCGCCCGGCGACGACGTGAGCGACGTCACTCATCAGAACGCCTTCCGCACCGGGGATGCCCCGCTCGAGTGGCAGGGTGGTCCGCGGGCCGGTCACCTGGTCCTGGCCCGAATGAATGATGAGGCTTGGTGCCCGGATGCGGGACAGGCGAGCTGTGACATCGTGGTTCAGACACGCCGCCACGAGGCGCTCATGGGCCGGGTACCGGCCGTTGAGTTCGCTCCAGGGACCTTGGGGTCCCAGCAGGCGGTCCCGGTTTGCGTTGTAGTAGTCCGGTAGAAACGACATCAGGCACACGTGCTTCTGAAACGCCAGGAAACCGGAGTCCCGGTGAATATCGCGAAACATCTCGAGCTGACCGCAGAGAAAAGGATCCACGCTCGCCCAGGCGCCCATATTCACCATGCTGCGCACGAGATCCGGGCGCTCGATGGCAACCAACTGTGCAATGCAGGCCCCCATGCCCACGAGGCCCACGAAATGGACCCTCGACCACCCCAGGTGATCGAGGAGGCCGATGAGATCGGCGGCGTGCAGGGACATGGCCGGGGGCTGGCTCAGATCGTCTGTCGATGCACCGATACCCCGGTAGTCGATCAGCAGCACGCGATAGCGGTCTGTGAGGCCGCGGGCCAGGTGCCGCTCTGCGCCGTGACAGTAGGTGCCCCAACCCCCCATGCAGACGGCGGGATCGCCCTGGCCGTTCTGTGGGCCATGGATTTCGTAGTACAGATCGTGACCATTGATCCGCAGGTTGGGCATGGTGGGCTCCAGGGCCTCGGGGCGCGGATTATCCCTTAAACTGGTGCCATCTCCACCCACACCCGAGTAAGCAGAATATGCAGACCGCAACAGCAAGAGGCACCGAGACGAAGACCATCATGGAGTTTCTCGCCGAGAGCCCCAACGTGGATGTCTCCAGGGCCTGGGAACGGTGCTGGAACATCCATTCGAAGATTGCCGACCGGGTGCAGGCCCGCTTCGATGTGCAGCGTCATCCCCAGACCCAGGGAGAAGACTACTGGACTTCGCCCGACGGCCAGCTGGAGGGCTGCTTCAAGGCGTACTCCGGCACCGAGGTGGACTGGCTGGTCCACTCCTGGCTCGGCAATCGCAAGGCCAGCATCCTCGACATGAATGCCACGGTCTTCCTGAGCCAGCAAAACCGCGTGCCCCACCTCGGCATCATTTTCGGCACCATCCCCAAGCTGTACTTCTACGCGGAGTACATGCCGCGGGTGGACCTGCGCACGAACTACGATTACCTGCTCAAGTACTACGAGCCGGCCAACGCAGAGTTCCTCAAGTTCCGTAGCGATCCCGTCTGGACCCGCTTCGTCAGTCATGGCACTTATTTGCGGGCCATGATGTCGCCCATCGCCACCAGTTCCCACGCGGAGCTGAACGACGACAACATCGGCACCTGCGAGAAGTACCTCGTGAAGTTCGTGGACCGCTGGTTCAAGTGGCTCGACGACGCGGACACCGTGCCGGAACAGGAGCGTGCCGCCCAGCAGGCCTTCGACTACAAGGTCCGGGAACTGGGATATCGCACCGACCCGATGAACGTCCTGCCGCAGAAGGTCCTTGGCCTGCCGGAGTTCAATCGCCGGCTCGACATGCGCATTGGCACCAGGCAGATGGCTGAGTCGAAGGATCGCTGGAAGAAGCGTTGATCCTCAGGGGCCTGGCCAACTTTCTCGGGTTCCAGTCGGTCTGGTTCCTGAGCCTTTTTGGCGCTGGCACCCACAAGTCGTGGCTGGGCGCAATCGCGCTGGCGGTGTTTACGGTCTGGCACTTTCGCGCCACGCCCAACCCGAGAGCTGAGCTCGTACTGGTAGCGATCGCGTGCGTGGTCGGCTTTATCGTTGACACGATCTTTATCCAGGCGCGCCTGCTGGCCTATGCGGAGCCGCTGCCGTTTGCTGCGGTGGCTCCCTACTGGATTCTCGGCATGTGGATCAACTTTGCGCTGACGCTGAACGGTTCAATGCGCTGGCTGCACGGACGCTACGGCCTGGCGGCCGTTCTGGGGGCCATCGGTGGCCCGTTGGCCTACGTTGCGGGGATCAAGCTGGGGGCGGCAGAATTGCAGGCCAGTGAAGCGGTCGTCTACGGGGTACTGGCTGTGACCTGGGCGATTGCGGTGCCGGTGCTGGTGCGGGCAACGGTTTGGGTGAATACCCGCTGGCCACTCGTTGCGCCAGAAAGGCACCAGTTGCGAGCTGGAGCTGGAGGATAACCACTCCAGCCCGCACTGGTCAGTTCGTGAGGAAAAGCACTAAAGTCAGAACGGGGACCATAAGGGCCACGGCGGCCAGCATCACTTCCCCGAACATCTCGACATCGTCAAACGTAAAGTTCCTGAACATCATCCACTCTCCTTGTGCACATCAGCTGTAAGTCAGCCCAATTCCTTTGGGTGCGCGTACTATAGGCAGCGCACGTTGCACTTTCCTTTCACTCAGGTAACACCCTGTAACAGTTTGTAACGACCAATCCGCCTTTCGAGACAAGGGCTTAAGATCTGGCCGTGAGAAGAAAGTCAGCACCCACCAAAGCGCCGCGCATTACATCGGAACGTGCACGGGAAAACTGTGACCCATGACACGCATTCTCCTCATTGATGATGATGAAAAGCTCGGCGAGCTGCTGAAGGCCTACTTCAAGCGCTTCGACCTGAACCTGGACACCGCTACGCTGCCCTCGGTGGGGTTGGCCAAACTTCAGCGCGACAAGCCGGACCTGGTTATTCTCGACGTGATGCTGCCGGAGCAGGACGGCTTCGAGGTGTGCCGGACCATCCGCAAGACCAGTTCCGTACCGGTCGTGATGCTCACCGCCCGGGGTGAAGTGACTGATCGCATCGTCGGGCTCGAGATCGGGGCGGATGACTACCTCCCCAAGCCCTTCGAGCCCAGGGAGCTCGTAGCCCGGATCCAGAATGTCCTCCGGCGCGGACGCTCGCGGGGGGACGACAAGTCGCTTCGGTTTGGTGATCTCGGCATCAACCTGGAGCGCCGTTCCGCGGAGCTCGAGGGTGAGCCCCTTGACCTCACCACGATGGAATATCAGCTGCTGGTGCTCTTCGCCACCAATCCCGGCAAGACCTTCAACCGGGACGAGATCCTGAACGAACTCCGCGGTATCGATGCGCAGCTCTTCTCCCGGTCTGTCGACATCCTGGTGAGCCGCCTGCGCCAGAAGCTGAAAGACACGAGCCGCCAGCCGCGCTTCATCAAGACGGTGTGGGGCACGGGCTATGCCTTCATCGGTGAAGAGGTGCAGCCCTCGTGATCAAGGAGATCAGTCGCTCACTGTCGGCCCGACTGCTTGGCATTTTTATCGTGACGGCCCTCGTGTACGCGATCGTAGGTCGTTTTGTCTATTTGCTGGTGCTCGACCAGGACTACCTCCGGGAGGTGGTCGGTGCCCACATCTCTCTGCATGCGGACTACGTGCTGAACGACATTGGATCCCCGCCGGACATTGAACGGGCCAAGGCCATCACTCAGCGCGTACCCGTCGACATTCGTATCAGCGGTCCTGGGATGGAGTGGAGCTCGGTACCGACGTTTCCGCAGATCGACCAGATTCCGTTTGGCCCGATTCCCATCGGCTTTCTGGGTCTCGACGAGAAGGGTCAGCGCAATCTCGAAAGCTGGGCGAAGAATCTCAAGCTTGTGCGCTATGGTGAATACCAGAGGCACACATTCGTTGAGCTGGCGCGAGACGGTTACAGGATAGTTATCGCCTCGCCGCGCATGTCGGAGGCTCCACGGGCCGATCTCACCCAGCTGGCTATAGCACTGATGTCCATCATCGTGCTCTCGGGTTGCTACTTTTCCGTGCGCTGGCTGGTCAAGCCAATCAAGTGGATCCAGAAAGGCACCGCCCGCATCGGTCAGGGCGACCTTGATTACCGGATAACGTCTACCCGCCGCGACGATCTTGGCGATCTGGCTGCCGATATCAACCACATGGCCGATGATGTCAGGGACATGCTCGAGGCCAAGCGGCAGCTGTTGCTCGCGATCAGTCACGAACTGCGCTCGCCGCTAACCCGCGCCAAGGTAGCGCTTGAATTCCTCGAGGACGGCCAGGTCAAGCATAACCTTCTCGGCGACGTCGGCGAGATGGAGCGGCTCATCGCTGACCTGCTGGAGAGCGAACGCATGAACGCGGGGCACACGACGCTGCGGCGCTCCCCGGTGGAGCTCGGTGCGATGCTCCAGTCTCTGGTCCAGACTGAATTCCACGACCGCTTCAACCAGATCAACCTGCACCTGCCGGCACAACCCGTGGTCCGGGAAGTGGACGAGGTGCGGGTGCGGCTGGTTGCGAAGAACCTGATCGAGAATGCGTTGCGCTACACGCCGCCCGACGCGGCACCGGTGGAGGTGGGCCTCACGGCCAAACCGGGCATGGTGGTCTTGCGCGTCCGGGATCACGGTCCCGGTATTCCCCGGGAGCACCTCGCGCGAGTCACGGAGCCCTTCTACCGGGCCGACCCGGCCCGCAGCCGCAGCACCGGCGGTCTCGGTCTTGGCCTGTACCTGGCCAGGCGCATTGCCGAGGCCCACCGGGGCTCCCTGGTGATTGAAAGCGAACTGGGTCAGGGCACACTCTGCACGGTCACCATTCCCGATTTCATTGCCACGGAGGTTGCCTGATGCATACCTGTAGGAGCGGCTTTAGCCGCGACACTACTACCGGGTCGCGGCTGAAGCCGCTCCTACAGCCGCTCGTACTATCGATCGTGCTGGCATCAGCCAGTGTCGCTTCAGCCGGCGAGGTGACTCACAACATCGAGATCACGCCCTTTGCCGGTTATGTCTTCGGTGGCTCGTTCGAGGCGGACGAGGAGGCGGGCACTGCGAACCAGGACGTGGATCTCGATGATGCCGCCAGTTACGGCCTGATAGTGAACTGGCCTGCCGAGGTGAACACCGAGTGGGAGATCTACCTGAGCCGCCAGTCCACCTCCCTGCAGACCAGCGGCCTGTTCGCCACCGGTGAGTCCGCCCTCGCGGATCTGGACAT
>Ga0209254_10003135_pt1 | contig 15088 bp, 16 predicted proteins | sample FrelakmetDIP11DI_FD_187148 | JGI IMG/M metagenome (GOLD analysis project Ga0209254, IMG submission 187148) | Freshwater lake sediment microbial communities from the University of Notre Dame, USA, for methane emissions studies - DIP11 DI (SPAdes)... | ecosystem: Environmental > Aquatic >...
GGGCCTGAACCTGTCAGCCGAGCCGCCGAAGAAGGCGGCTGTCGAGGCCCCGAAGAAGGGCTGACGCGTCGACGCGGGATTGCGTGGGTGGCGTTCGACCATCGCGAACAGCCGCTGCTGCCGGATCGGGCCGCCGGGGTGCCCTGCGCAGCGAAGTAAAGGAGGAGGCTTCGGCCGCAGGCCGAGGCCGGGGGACATGAGCGGAGCAGGGCGCCCCGGCGGCATGATCCCGCGCCGATGCAGGCACGCATGGGCAAGCACAGTGGCGAACGTCCGCAATGGGCCGCAAGCAGACCAACGAGCCTGGGCCGTCATTGCTAGGGCTTGACGTCGGCGGCCTTGATCGCAGGGCCCCAGTCGGCCACCTGCTTGGCCACGAACTGGGTGAAGTCGGCGCTGCCCATCTTGACCGTCGTGATGCCGAGTTCTTCGAATTTCTTGACGATCGCCGGGTCGGCCACGATGTCGGCCAGCGCCTTGCCGAGCTTGTCGGTGACCTCCTTGGGCAGGCCGGCCGGGCCGGAGACGCCGAAGTAGTTCTCGGCCACCAGCTGCGGCAAGCCCAGTTCGACCACCGTCGGCACATCGGGCAGCAGCGGTGAGCGCGTGCGCGTGGTCACCGCCAAGGGCCTGATCTGGCCGGCCTTGACCATTGGCACGAATGCAGTGATGACGTCGATGCCGACCGGGATCTGGCCCGCGATCAGGTCGGTCGTCATCGGTGCGCCGCCACGGTAGGGAATGTGGGTCATGTTGATCTTCATCGCCGACTTGGTCATCTCACCGACGATGTGGCCGATCGAGCCGGGACCGCCGCTGCCGAAGGTGTAGCCGGGCGCAGCAGCCGCCTTCGGCAAGTCCTTCAACGAGGCCGGGCCGGTTTTCGGGTTGGCCATCAGCAGCACCGGCGCGACGCCGAGCATCGCCACGTGCGTGAACTGGGCAACCGGGTCGTAAGGCTGCTTGGGCACCGTGAACGGGCCGATCGACGTCGGCGTCGAATTCGACAGCATCAGCGTGTAGCCATCGGGCGCGGCGCGCACGACATCCAGGCCACCGATGGTGCCGCCGGCACCCGGCTTGTTGTCGACGATCACCGTCTGGCCCAGCGCCTTGGCCAGCGGCTCCGAGATCACGCGGGCGACGATGTCGCTGGCGCCTCCGGAGGCAAACGTGACGACGATGCGCACCGGCTTTTCAGGCCAGGCGGCCTGTGCGGCAAGCGGCAGGGCAAGGGCAAGGGCGCTGGCAAGCAGTGTTCGACGCAGGGTCATCATGGCTCCAAGAAGGTGTGGGGAACGGAAGAACGCAAAGCGCGTGCCCGCGCAACCGCCGCGGAACTGGCTCTGCCAAGCCGCTTCAGGGGTGGTCATGTCAGCTGCCGCGATAGGTGCTGTAGCTCCAGGGGCTCACCAGCAAGGGCACGTGGTAATGGCCGGCCGCATCGGCGATGCCGAAATCGAGCGGCACCACGTCGATGAACGGCGGCTCGGCCAAGGCCGTGCCGCGGGCGCGGAAGTACGGTGCCACGTCGAACAGCAGGCGGTAGCGGCCGACGACCATGGCCGCGGCATCGAGCAGCGGGCCGTCGCTGCGGCCGTCCTGGTTGAGCGTGATGCGCCGCAGCGTCACCGCGCCGTTGGCCTCGATGCGCTGCAGCGTGACCTGCATGCCCGCTGCGGCGCAACCGTTGGCGGTGTCGAGAACGTGGGTGCTGAGGTGTCCCATCGGAATGGCGCGTGGCTGCGGAAAGTCGATGACAAAAGTGTATACAGTTTGCCAGGGGCGTCAATCGGTGCCGGCCGCGGCAAACCCCGCGCACAGCCCCAGCATGGTGCAACACCCAGGGCCGCTGTGCGCACGGAACTTGCACAATCGGCGCAGCACTTCATCGCCAACTGCTGTTCACGGAGTCCCCCATGCCGATCGCACTGGCCCGCCGGGCCTTGTTTGTCTTTGCCCTGGCCTGCACCGCGCCGCTCGCCGCCCACGCGCAAGCGGCCACCCCCATCAAGTTCCAGCTCGACTGGCGCTTCGAGGGCCCGGCCGCCCTCTTCCTCGGCTCGGCGGCCAAGGGCCACTACAAGGCCGCGGGCCTGGACGTGACCATCGATGCCGGCAACGGCTCGGGCGGCACCGTCACGCGTGTGGCCTCCGGCACCTACGACATGGGCTTTGCCGACCTGGCCGCGTTGATGGAGTTCCACGCCAACAACCCCGACGCGGCGAACAAGCCAGTGGCCGTGATGATGGTCTACAACAACACGCCCGCCGCGGTGCTGGCGTTGAAGAAGAGCGGCATCACCAAGGCGGCCGACCTGTCGGGCAAGAAGCTCGGCGCTCCGGTGTTCGACGCCGGGCGCCGGGCCTTCCCGATCTTCGCCAAGGCCAACGGCTTGCAGAGCGTGGCCTGGACCAGCATGGATCCGCCGCTGCGCGAAACCATGCTCGTGCGCGGCGACGTCGACGCCATCACCGGCTTTTCCTTCACCTCCCTGCTGAACCTGGAAGCGCGCGGGGTCAAGGCCGAAGACGTGGTCATCCTGCCTTACGCCAGCAACGGCGTGAAGCTGTACGGCAACGTGGTCATTGCCACGCCCAAGCTGATCAAGGAGAACCCGGCCGCCGTGCGCGCCTTCCTGCTGGCCTTCACGAAGGGCGCGAAGGAGGTGATGGCCAACCCGGATGCGGCCATCGACTACGTGAAGGCGCGTGACGGCATCATCAATGTCGACTTGGAAAAGCGCCGCCTGCGCATGGCCATCGACGCCGTGGTCGCCAGCCCCGATGCCCGCGCCGAGGGCTTCGGCCAGGTGCAGGGGCCGCGCCTGGCGCTGATGGCCTCGCAGGTTTCGGACGCCTTCGGCACCAAGAGCCGAGTCGACCCGGCCGCCGTGTGGAACGGCTCCTTCCTGCCGAGTGCGGCGGAGCTCAACATCCTGCCACCGGCCAAGAAGTAGGCATGGCCTTTGTCGACTTCAAGAACGTCTGGCTGGCCTACAACGACGAGCTGCTGGCGCAGGGCCACTTCGCGGTCGAGGACATTTCGCTCTCGGTGACGGAGGGCGAGTTCATCGCCATCGTCGGGCCCTCGGGCTGCGGCAAATCGACATTCATGAAGCTGACCACCGGCTTGAAGATGCCGAGCAAGGGCTCCATTCACATCGGCGGCCAAGCCGTCACCGGCCCCTTGAAGATCAGCGGCATGGCCTTCCAGGCGCCGAGCCTGTTGCCCTGGCGCACGACGCTCGACAACGTGCTGCTGCCGCTGGAAATCGTCGAGCCCTATCGCTCCAACTTCAAGGCCAGGCGCCGGGAATACGAAGCCAAGGCGCGCGACCTGCTGAAGAGCGTGGGCCTGGCAGGCTATGAAAGCAAGTTCCCGTGGCAGCTCTCCGGCGGTATGCAGCAGCGGGCGAGCATCTGCCGTGCGCTGGTGCACGAGCCGAAGATGCTGCTACTCGACGAGCCCTTCGGCGCCCTCGACGCTTTCACCCGCGAAGAGCTGTGGTGCACGCTGCGCGACCTGCAAGCGGCGCAGAAGTTCAACGTCATCCTGGTCACGCACGACCTGCGCGAGAGCGTGTTCCTGGCCGACACCGTGTACGTGATGAGCAAGAGCCCGGGCCGCTTCGTCGTGCAGCGCGAGATCGACCTGCCGCGGCCGCGTGACCTCGAAGTCACGTACACGCCGCACTTCACCGACATCGTGCACGAGCTGCGCGGGCACATCGGCGTGGTGCGCAAGCTGGCACCGGCCACGCCATGAAGCTGACGAAGTCGTTCGAGCGCTGGTCACCCTTTGTACTGCTGGCCCTCGTGCTGCTGCTGTGGCAGGGGGTCGTCTCGGCCTTCGGCATCGCCGAGTTCATCTTCCCGAGCCCGTGGCAGATCGGGCTGCAGTTCATCGAGTTCCAGGGCCCGCTGCTCGAAGCGGCTTGGAAGACGTTCTGGGTCACGATGCTCGGCTTCGGGCTGTCGATTGCCGTGGGCGTGATGCTCGGCTTTCTGGTCGGCTCGTCGCGCCTGGTCTATGCCGCGCTGTACCCGCTGCTGGTGGCCTTCAACGCGGTGCCCAAGGCCGCCATCGTGCCGATCCTGGTGGTCTGGTTCGGCATCGGCCTCGGGCCCGGCGTGCTCACCGCCTTCCTGATCTCCTTCTTCCCCATCACCGTCAACATCGCCACCGGCCTGGCCACGCTCGAGCCCGAGCTCGAAGACGTGTTGCGCGTGCTCGGCGCCAAGCGCTGGGACGTGCTGGTCAAGGTCGGCCTGCCGCGCTCGATGCCCTACTTCTATGCCTCGCTGAAGATCGCGATCACGCTGGCCTTCGTCGGCACTGTGCTGGCCGAAATGACGGCCGGCGACTCCGGCATCGGCTACCTGATGCAGAGCGCCGCGTCGCAGCAGCGCATGTCGCTGGCCTTTGCTGGCCTGGTGACGATTGGTGCGATGGCGATGGCGATGTACGAGCTGTTCTCGTGGGTCGAACATCGCACGACAGGCTGGGCGCACCGCGGCTCGCACGCTGCGTGACCTGGCTCGGCAAACTCGATCTGCACTACAGGCGCGACGGCGAACGCACGATCGCGCACGACCGCCACGAAGGGCCACTGCGGGTGCTGCAGCGGCTCTACCCGGAAGGGCCGGGCATCTGCCACCATGTGCTGGTGCACCCACCGGGCGGCATTGCTGGTGGCGATGAAATGGAAATCGAGGCCAGGCTCGACACTGGCACCCACGCGCTGATCACCACCCCGGGCGCAACGCGCTTTTACCGCAGCAATGGCCCAGCCGCGGCGCAGCGCGCGACGCTCCGCGTCGCCGACACGGCACGGCTCGAGTGGTTGCCGCTGGAAACCATCGCCTACCGCGGCTGCATCGGCGAGAACCGGGTGCGCATCGAACTTGCGGTCGGCGCCGAGATGATCGGCTGGGACGTGCTGGCGCTCGGCCTGCCGGCAGCCGCTGAGCCCTTCGACGCCGGCGTGTTCACGCAGCAGCTCGAGCTGCCCGGCTGCTGGCTCGAGCGCGGCCGCATCGCCGCCAGCGATGCCCGGCTGCTCGACTCGCCGCTCGGCCTGGCCGGCCGGCGTGTGGTGGTCACGATGTGGTTTGCGGGCGGGTCCGCGCTGCCCACGGCTCGTCGTGACGCGCTGCTCGATTCGGCACGCGAAGCAGCCGCAGCGACGCCGCTCGGACCCTTCTGCGGCGTGACCAGCCCGCACGAGCGAATCGTCGTGTTGCGCGCGCTGGCCACGCGGGTCGAGCCGGCCATGGCCTTGCTGTGCAAAGTGCGCGAACGGTGGCGCCGCCTGGCCTGGGATCTGGCGGCGAATCCGCCGCGCGTCTGGCAGACCTGAGTCAGCTCAGCGCACCCGACGCCAGCACGACTGCAACGATCAGCGCCGCAGCGGCCGCCCAGGCACCGGTGCGGTCACCCTGGCCGGTCGGGCCGGCGGCATCACGATTGGGGTCTGGCCGCGCGCTCACAGCGGCTTGCCCAGTTCGACGATGCGCGCTTGCAAGGCCTGGCGCAGGCGCGGGTCGCCGGCCTTTTCCGCGAGCGGCGCCAACGCGCGAACTTGCGCAACACGCAGCGCATCCTCGGCCTTCACCTTGACGTCTGGCTCGACGCCCACGCCCTCCCAATTGGTCTTGGTGATCGGGCTGATGGCGCGACCCGTTGGCAGGAACATGCGGAAGTGGGTGCCGACCTTGCGCGGCTCACCCGGGTGTGCCCCGCCGCCCGTGGTTTCACCGATGATCGTGGCCCGCTTGAGGTTCTTCAGGTTGTAGCTGAACTCCTCGGCGCCCGAGAATGTCTGCCCCGACGTCAGCACATAGACCGGCTTGCTGCCACCGAAGCGCTTGCCGGGCACCCAGTCGAGCGACCAGTACTGTGTCGTCCGGTTGCCCGGGCGGTAGTACAGGTCGTTCAGGTGGGTGCGCTCGTCGAGCAGGTAGCTGGTCATCAGCGCCACGGTGGCCGGGTCGCCGCCGCCGTTCTTGCGCAGGTCGACGATCAACGCCTCGCTGCCGGCGACCAGTGTCATCGCTGCCGCGATCGACTCCCCGGCCCACTCGGCGCTGGCGAACCCGCGCAGCTCGATGTAGCCGATGTTGCCCGGCAGGCGCTCGACGCGCTCGATGCCGAAGTTGCGCCGCTGCTCTTCAGCACGATGGCGCGCGACGTCTTCGTCGGCGGGTCGGTCGTCCTTGGGTTCGGGTACCGGGGCGGCGCTGTGCATCACGCGCAGGTGCTTGTCACGCGTCACCGTCTGCAGGGCCTCCGTCAGGCGCGAGGCAAACAGCTGCGGGTCGTCGATGGTCTCGAGTGCGCGCGCCTGGGCCGGATCACGCAGCGCGGCCTCGACCTTCGCGGCCATCTCCGGGAAGACATAGCGCTCCTGCATGGCGCGCACGGTGTTGTCGATGACCTGGCGACGCGCCGCGACGTCGATCGTTGCTGGCGTCTGTGCCAGCGACAGGGTGCAGAACAGCAGCCCGGTGGCGAACAAGCGGCGGTCAAGCTTCATGGCGAGGGGTGGGCGGTGGTGATGGCGCCAATTTTCCATCGTCATGGACTGCAGATGTCGACGTTTTGGATCCGCTTTTGGCCCACTTACTGCGTATAGTTCGGTCATGGACAGAATTGACCACGCTATCCTCAACCGACTGGCGCACGACGGTCGCGCCAGCTTCCGCGACCTGGCCGATGCAGTGCACCTGAGCCCGAATGCGGTCGCCGAGCGCTTTCGCCGGCTGATGGCGGACGGCACGATCCGCCACATCCAGGCCACGCTGAATCCGGCCGCCTTCGGTCGCACGATCGAAGCCGTGATCGAGGTCAAGCTCAAATCCGAAACACCCGGAGTGGAGTTCGAGGCCTCGCTGCGCCATCTGCCGCAAGTCGTGAGCGCGATGCTGGTGACCGGCTCGTTCGACTATGCGGTGCGGGTGGCCTGTGTCAACCAGGACGATCTGGTCGCCGTCACCGAAACGATGCGTCAGCGCGCGGGTGTGCGCGAGACCTACACAAGGCTGCTGCTGCGCGAAGTGCGGCTCAGCGGCGTGTAGGAGGACACGGACCGTGAGCGTCGCTGCCGGCCGGCAAGTGCGACTGCGCATGCGGCGCAAACCAACCCCACAGCAACGAAGCGGGTGCCGATGCCGCGACACCCGTTGAAGCTGCCGGTTGTCACTCGGGTTTGATGCCAGCGTCCTTGACGATCTTCTTGTACATCTCGAACTCGTCGTTCATCGCCTGCGCGAAGTCCTTCGCGCTCGAACCCACGCGTACGATGCCGCGCTCGCGCAGCTTGGCTTCGGTGGTCGGCAGGCGCAGGAAGGCCTGGATCTCGTCGGACAGTTTGTTGACGATGGCTGGCGGCGTGCCGGCTGGCGCCATCATGCCGTGCCAGGGCTTGACGTCGAAGCCGGGCACCACGTCGCGGATCGGTGCCAGCTCGGGGGCGAAGAAAGCGCGCTCGCTGGTCGAGACGCCCAGCGCGCGCAGCTTGCCGGTCTGCACATGCGGCCAGGAGGTGGCGGCCGCATCCATCGAGGCCACGACCTGACCGCTCAGCAGGTCGGAGAGCATCGGCGCCGAACCCTTGTAGGGCACATGGATCATCGAGGTGCCGGTCTTCTGCAGGAACAGCTCCATGCCGATATGCAGCGACGAGCCCGAGCCCGATGAGCCGTAAGGCACCGCGCCGGGGTTCGCCTTCAGGTAGGCGATGAACTCGGGCAGGGTCTTCGCCGCGACCTTCTCGGCGTTGACGACGAGCACCAGCGGCGTCACGCCGACCATCGAGATCGCCGCGAAATCCTTCACCGGTTGGTACGGATAGCCGGCTGGCCGCACCGCCGGGTTGATGGCGTTGGCGGCGATGTTGCCCAGGCCGATGGTGTAGCCGTCGGGCGCGGCCTTGGCCACCGCGTCCATGCCCAGGCTCGACCCGGCACCGGGTTTGTTCTCGACCACCACCGGCTGGCCCCACTTGGCCTGCAGGTGCTCGCCGATCATTCGCGCCATCGCGTCGGCGGCGCCGCCGGGTGGCACCGGCACCACCAGCTTGATCGGCCGTGTCGGGTAGTCGGTGCCTTGCGCCAGCGCGGCGAGCGGCAGGAGGGCGAGGCACAGGGCCCAACTCAGGAATGTCTTCACGGCTGGTCTCCTTCGGGGATTGTCCATAACGAAACCAGGCGGCGCGCTCGCTCGAGCACCAGCTCGGGCGGCGTGCCGGGGGCATACAGCGATGAGCCGATTCCCGCGCCGGTGGCGCCGGCGCGCTTGAAGGCCGCGAGGTTGTGTTCGCCGACGCCGCCCACCGCGAACATCGGCGTCGCGGGCGCGAACACGGAACGCCAGGCCTTCAACACCGGCGGCGCTAGCAGTTCGGCGGGGAACAGTTTGAGCGCATCGGCGCCGGCGGCCAGGGCCGCAAAGCCTTCGCTCGGCGTCGCCACGCCGGGCATAACGAGCAAGCCGCGCGCCTTCGTGCGCGCAACGACCGCGGCGTCGAAGTTCGGCGCCAGCACCAGGCGCGCACCGGCATCGGCGACACGATCGACATCGGCCGCGCCGAGCACGGTGCCGGCACCGATCAGCGCCTGCGTACCGAACTCGCGCACCAGGCGTTCGATGCTGTCGAAAGGCTGCGGTGAATTGAGCGGCACTTCGATCACACGGATGCCGCCGTCGATGAGTGCGCGGCCGATGGCCGACACCTCGGCCGGCGTCACGCCGCGCAGGATCGCGATCACGCCCTGCAGTGCGTTCATGTCGTGTTCTCCGCAGATACCAGACCGGCCTGCACGGCCACGCGCCACTGCCCGCGCGTGGTGGCGTCAGCCGGTGCGCGAGCGCTGGCGATGCCGGCCAGCGCCAGGCCGGCCTCGTAGCGGCGGCAAAGCGCATCGTCGCCGAGCAGGGTCACGCGCGCCGGCCGCCCGTGCCGCCCCGCAGCGCCGATCTCGATGCCGACCAGCATGCCCGAGAGGAAATCGGGCAGGCCATCGGGCTCGATGCGGTTCATCAGCCCCGCCGTACGCGCGGCAAAGATCGCATGCGTGGCGCTGGCGTGTTCGGCCAAGCCGCGTTGCACGCCCTTCTCGAAGGCCGCTGGTCGTTCGTGACCGAACTGCATCAGCCGCCCTAGGATGCCATGCTGCGTCAGTAGCCCGTAGAGCTCGCCGGTCATGAAGGTCTGGAAGCGCATCACCTCGCCGGCCTCGCCCACCCAGGCCCACTTGCTGTGCGTGCCCGGCAGCACGCAGCAACTGCCTGCCGCCAGCGCAGCGCCCCAGAGCTGCGTTTCCTCGCCACGCATCACGTCGTCGTAGCCGTCGGCGCCGGTACAGCGCAATCCCGGCACGATGTGCAGCGCCGTGTGCGACGTCAGTTCGATGCGCGTAAGTTGGGCTGCCACCTGCGCGAGGCTTGCCGGGCACTCGACATAAGGCGCTTCACGCCAGCCCTGGCGGCTGCCGACCATGCCACTGGCGATTGCCGGGCAGGCGTGCTGTAGGGTCCAGTCGCCACAGAGCGCGTTTAGCGCCTCGGCAAAGCGGCCACCGGTCACGGCCATCACGCCGCCCGCTGCCGCACGCGTCTCCAGCACCGCGCCGCCGGCGCCGAGCAGGCTCGCGCGCAGGTTCGAGGTGCCCCAGTCGATGGCGATCAACTGCGCAACGCTCACCGCTTTCCCCCGGCCACGAAGGCCCACACCGCCTCGCTCGGCTCGATGCCCAGGCCCGGCCCCTCGGGCAGGCTGAAGGCGCCGCGCTCGCAGCGCATCGCGGTGTTGACGTAGGCCAGGTTGCGGTCGAAAACGGAGTGCTGGTACTCGTGCATCGGCACGTTGGGCAGGGCCGCAGCGGCATGCAGGCTGGCGGCCTGGTAGATGCCGATGCCGATGCTGGCATGCGGAATCACCTGCATGTGAAAGGCATTCGCGGTACGGCCGATCTGCATGAACTGGCTGATACCGGTGTGGGCCATCTCGGGCTGCACGATGGCCATCGCGCGGCTCTCGAAACGCGGCAGGGCTTCGTGCAGCGTGGGCCACTCTTCGCCCAGGGCCACCGGCACGCGCACGCGCGCCGCGACATCGGCTTGGCCCTGGCGGTCTTCGGGCGCACAAGGCGCCTCGACGAAGTAGGGGTCGAAGGGCGCGAGGCGGTCGATCAGTTGCACCGCCTGCTGGGCGTTGAATTTCCAGTGCAGATCGACCATCAGGCGCACTGCCGGGCCGAGGGCATTGCGCAGCGCGCGCATCTCTTCGACGATGCCCTCGTGCGAGACCACCGCCGCATACTTGATCGCCGAGTGGCCGCGCGCTACAAAGGCCTGCGCCAGCGCGACGCGCTCGGCCAGCGTGGCGCGCGGCAGGCCCGACACGTAGGCCGGCACGCTCGCCAGCCGCTGGCCGCCGAGCAGCTTGACGACCGGCTGGCCGACGAGCTTGCCGAACAAGTCCCACAGTGCGATGTCGATGGCGGCGATGGCATCGCCCCAGAAGCCGCCCGAAGCGCCGCGCACGCGCATCAGGTCGTACAGGTCTTCGTTGATCACGCTGGCGTCGCGCGGGTCGCGGCCGAGGATCAAGGGGCCGAGCACATCGTCGATGACGGCCGTGACGGCCTCGGGTGCGATCAGGCCATAGGATTCGCCCCAGCCGATGCTGCCGTCGCTGGCCGTGACGCGCAGCAGCACCGAGCGGTCGCTGGTCGGGTAGATCGTGCGGTTGCCGCTGCGCACGACGTAGCCGCGCTCGGTCACGTGTTCGCCCGCGCCAAGCGGGCCGAGATAGGGCGTGTCCCGCGGCAGCGTGACGATGAAGCTGTCCACCGCGGCGATGCGCGCCGTCACGGCAGGGCCTCCACGGGCGGCAGCAGGTCGGCCAGGTCGTCGAGGAAGGTATCGACATCGGCGCGGTCCTGCGCATCGAGGCGCGGGCCAGCGGCGCGCTGGTGTTCGCAGGCAATCAGGCCACGCTTGTGCAACACGTACTTGGTCAGCGACCAGCGAAACACCGCCTGCACATTGAGCACCGGCAGCATGCGCGTGAAGAGCGCGCGCACGCGCGTGCTGTCACCCGCGCGGTGGGCACGGAACAGCGCCACATGGACCTCGGCAAGTTCGATCGCTGGCATCGTGCCGGCGGCGCCGCGGCGCAATTCGTCGGTGATGTAGCGTCCGCCGGCGCCGCCGAACACGCCCAGCAGGCTGGCGGGTGCCCGCGCGCGCAGCAGGCTCAGGCGCTGGCCGCTGGGCAGCGTTTCCTCCTTCACGTAGCGGATGGCGGGCACGGCACTCAGCACCTCGAGCACCGCGGCGGGTTCGAGGCCGGCCCCGACCGGGAGCGGCACGTTCTGCAGCATCAGCGCGGCGCCCGGCACGGCAGCGGCAACGTCGTTGAAGTAGGCGATCTGCGCGGCTGCGGACGGCCGGTCTGGCGGCACGGCGACCATCAGCGCGGCGGCGCCGCGCGTGACGGCGTCGCGGGCGAGGCGGCCCGTGGTGGCGGCATCCGCGCTCGACGCGCCGACGATCACCGGCACGCGGTGCGCCACTTCGTCGAGCACGGCGGCCGTGAGGCGCAAGCGCTCGGGCTCGGTCAACTGGCCGACCTCGCTGGCCACGCCGGGGTAAGTCATGCCATCGACGCCGCAATGCAGCAGGTAGCGCACGAGGCGGCGCAAGGCGGCCTCGTCAACCTGGCCGTCGCGGTCGAAGGGTGTCGGCAGGACAGGGAAGACGCCGGTCAGCGCGCGGGTGGTCGGGTCGAGTGTGGCCAAGCTGCAGTCCCGTGGGGACTTCGACTTTACCGCCCCGCGCTGCCAGCGGTAACGGCCGACTCAGATCGACATCTTCTGCCGCACGCCGTCGGCGGCCATGTCCTTGCCTCGCCCGCTTGCGATCACTTCGCCGCGCTCCATCACCAGGTACTGGTCGGCGATCTCGGCGGCGAAATCGTAGTACTGCTCGACCAGCACGATGGCCATCGTCTTGCGATCGGCCAGCATGCGGATGACGCGGCCGATGTCCTTGATGATGCTCGGCTGGATGCCTTCGGTCGGCTCGTCGAGCATGAGCAGCTTCGGGCCGGCGGCCAGCGCGCGCGCGATCGCGAGTTGCTGTTGCTGGCCGCCCGACAGGTCGCCGCCTCGGCGCTGCAGCATCTGCTTGAGGACCGGGAACAACTCGAACAACTCGGACGGGATCGGCGTGCCGCCGGGCTTGATCGCCAGGCCCATGCGCAGGTTGTCTTCCACCGTCAGGCGGCCGAAGATCTCGCGGCCCTGCGGCACATAGCCGATGCCGCGACGCACCCGCTCGTACGAGGTGGCGCGGGTGATGTCCTGGCCGTCCAACTTGACGGTCCCGGCCTTCACCGGCACCACGCCCATCAGGCTCTTCAGCAACGTGGTCTTGCCCACGCCGTTGCGGCCGAGCACCACGGTGACTTCGCCGAGCCGGGCTTCGAAGCCCACGCCGCGCAGGATGTGCGAGCCGCCGTAGTACTGGTTCAGGTTGTCGACGTTCAACATGCTCATCTGCCGAGGTAAACCTCGACCACCTTTTCGTTCGCCTGGACCTCGGACAGCAGGCCTTCCGCCAGCACGCTGCCTTCGTGCAGCACGGTCACCTTCTTGCGGCCCTCGGTGAGCTGCTCGACGAACTTCATGTCGTGCTCGACGACGACCAGCGAATGCCGGCCTTCGAGCGACAGGAACAGCTCGGCCGTGCGCTCGGTCTCTTCATCCGTCATGCCGGCCACCGGTTCGTCGAGCAGCAGCAGCTTGGGGTCCTGCATCAGCAGCATGCCGATCTCGAGCCACTGCTTCTGGCCGTGGCTGAGCAGACCGGCGGTGCGCTGGGCTTCGTCCTTCAGGTGGATCAGGCCCAGCACCTCGCCGATTCGGTCGAGCTGAGTGCCTGTGAGGCGAGACAGCAGCGACGCGCGCACGCGGCGGTCGGCCTTGAGCGCGAGCTCGAGGTTCTCGAACACGCTGAGCTGCTCGTAGACCGTGGGCTTCTGGAACTTGCGCCCGACGCCGATCTGCGAGATGTGCGGCTCGGTCAGGCGCAGCAGGTCGATGTTGGAGCCGAAGAAGATCTTGCCGCTGTCGGGGCGTGTCTTGCCGGTGATGCAGTCCATCATCGTCGTCTTGCCCGCGCCGTTCGGGCCGATGATGCAGCGCAGCTCGCCGACGTTGATCGTCAGCGATAGCGAGTTCAGCGCCCGAAAGCCGTCGAAGCTGACTGTGATGTCTTCGAGGTAGAGCGCAACGCCCTGGCCGAAGTAGGGCTCCTGGCTGACGAAGCGGCGGCCACCACCGGCCTGCGCCTGTAGCGCGGCCTTTGCCCGGGCCTGCGTGCCGGCTTCCATCAGGTCCGGGGTCATCGGCGCTCCTTGCGACGCAGCAGGCCCACCAGTCCATTCGGCAGGAACAGCGTCACCGCGATGAAGAGAGCCCCAAGGAAGTACAGCCAGAACTCGGGGAAGGCGACCGTGAACCAGCTCTTCGCGCCGTTGACGAAGAAGGCGCCGACGATCGGGCCGATCAAGGTCGCGCGACCGCCGACGGCGGCCCAGATCGCCATCTCGATGCTGGCCGCCGGGCTCATCTCGCCCGGGTTGATGATGCCGACCTGCGGCACGTACAGGGCACCGGCCACGGCGCACATCACGGCGCTCAGGGTCCAGATCGACAGCTTGTACGCGACCGGGTCGTAGCCGGTGAACATGACGCGCGTCTCGGCGTCGCGGATGGCTTGCAGCACGCGGCCGTACTTGCTGTGCACGATGGCGCGCGCCATCACGAAGAAGGCAATCAGCGTCAACCCCGTCAGCACGCACAGGGTCACCCGCAGGTGCGCGGTGATCGGGATGCCGAGGATGCGCTTGAAGTCGGTGAAGCCGTTGTTGCCGCCGAAGCCGGTCTCGTTGCGGAAGAACAGCAGCATCGCGGCGAAGGTCAGGGCCTGCGTGATGATCGAGAAGTACACCCCCTTGATGCGCGAACGGAAGGCGAAGAAGCCGAAGACGAAGGCAATCAGGCCCGGCACCAGCACCACCAGCAGCATCTGTGCGACGAAGCTGTCGGACAGGGCCCAGTGCCAGGGGTATTCCTTCCAGTTCAGGAAGACCATGAAGTCCGGCATGTCGGCCTTGTACTGACCGTCGCGGCCGATCTGGCGCATCAGGTACATGCCCATGCCGTAGCCACCGAGCGCGAAGAACAGGCCGTGGCCGAGCGACAGGATGCCCGTGTAGCCCCAGATCAGGTCGATCGCCAGCGCACAGATCGCGTAGCAGAGGATCTTGCCGAGCAGGCTGACGTAGAAGTCACTCAGGTGCAGCGGGCTGCCTTCAGGCACGGCCAGGTTCAGCATAGGCACCAGACCGGCGATCGCGATCGTTGCAACCAAGACGCCTGTCCAGCCGCGTGGGCCGAGCTTCGTCATGTCCTGGGTCCCACCGCGCTTGACGCGACGCGCGATGCATCGACCGGCGGTGCGGGCCCGAGGGCGGTGCGGCGCTGGGGCTCCGACTGCTTGCCCTTCGCTTTGCTACGGGTGCCCTGCGATGCTCGGTCTTCTGGCCCCGCTGCACAACTCCCTCCGCTCGCTGCGCTCGCTGTGGTCGGACATGTGCAGCGAGTCAGTCGCCGAAGCGCGCGGGTACGCGCGCAGCCAGAAGGCCTGCGCTTCTCGGCGGCGCACAGTCGCCCCAGCGCCGCACCACCATCGGGCCTGCCAGCAGCGGGCATTGGCCTGCACCGAGAAAAGTCAACCTCGTCCGCAAGGCGCCGGGCGCGGCCTGGGCAGGGCGAATTGGCGCCGCCGACAAGCGGAAGGTTCCTGGCCGCGCGCGTACCCGCGCGCTTCGTGCTCTGACTTGTGGCCGCTTGTTTGAACGCAGCGAGCGAAGTGAGTTCGGCCACGGGCCTGGCACCTGAGCATCGCAGGGCACCCTCGCGCAGCGAGGGCAAGCCGTCTGAGCCCTGCCCAGGCCGCGCCCGGCGCCTTGCCCGCTCAAGTTCACGAATGACAACGTGGCCAAAGGAGAGC
>Ga0209254_10003136_pt1 | contig 15084 bp, 11 predicted proteins | sample FrelakmetDIP11DI_FD_187148 | JGI IMG/M metagenome (GOLD analysis project Ga0209254, IMG submission 187148) | Freshwater lake sediment microbial communities from the University of Notre Dame, USA, for methane emissions studies - DIP11 DI (SPAdes)... | ecosystem: Environmental > Aquatic >...
AGGCCACGGCGACCAACGAGATCGAGGCGCGCAACTGGCAGGGGCAGGTCGACGGGCTGGCCGAGGACATCCTCGTCTTCGGGCCGGGCGTCCGCCCGGAGAATCTCTCCTACGCGCACGAGCCCTACGAGCGCTATGTGCCGAGCACCGGAACCTACGAAACGATCGACGGTTCGCTCTCCATCCGGATCGGCGACCGGCGTTCGGGCCTGTTCATGGGATCGGTGCGCATCGAATCGTTCTTTGCCGGGACGCCCGCCTACAACGGCGGAATCAGGGAAGTCAGGTTCGCCGACGTCCCGGGCCTCGTATGGACCGGCGAGCAGTTGCGCGAACTGGCGCTGACCGGCGACGCCGCGAGCAACTCCGTTTCCGGAACCAGTCGCGATGACGTACTGACGGGCGGCGCCGGCAGTGACTCCATATACGGTTACAAGGGCAACGACCGATTGCTCGGCGGCGCCGGCAACGATGTTCTGGTCGGCGGCGCGGGCGACGACGTGTTCGTCTATGCACGAGGCGACGGATCCGATCGCATCGAGGATGAGTCGGGGACGGACGCGATCGAGTTCGGACCGGGAATCGATCCGACCGAACTCGCCCTGACCCGCATTTCGAAGCAGTACACGCAGGAGTCGGCCGACACGCTGGTGGCGCAGTTCGGCGACTCGAACACCCAGATCTGGATCCCGGAGTTCTTCCTGGCCGACGGCAGCGGACGGATCGAGCAGTTCCGATTCGCCGGCGGCGCGACCTGGAACTACGCCGACGTGGCTGCGCGCGCCGTCGACCGCCGGGGGACGGCGGACGACAAGCCCGCTACGGCCGGCGACGACGTCTACGCGGTCGACCACGTCGGCGACCGCATCGTCGAGCAGGCGAACGGCGGCTATGACCGGGTCGTCAGCTCGGTCAGCTACACGCTGCCCGCGCAGGTCGAGGAGCTGTCACTGACCGGCACATTGAACCTGAACGCGACCGGCAACGAAGGCGACAACGTCATCCGCGGCAACGACGGTGCCAACGCGCTGGCGGGCGGCGGCGGCGCAGACACCCTGCTCGGCGGCCGCGGCGATGACCGCTACCAGCTGGCCGGCAAGGACAGCGGCGACGTCGAGGACACGGTGGTCGAGGCCGAGGGCGAGGGCAACGACTCGGTCATCGTCGACAACTGGACGTACGCGCTGCCGGCCAACGTGGAAAACCTGACGGCCAGCGGGCTCGGCTACTACTTCAACCGCATCGCGGAGCCGGTCGACCCGGTGTTCGGCTGGTCGAGCCGCCCGGACGAGTACGCGATCCGGGCGGTGTTCCGCGGCAACGGCAGCGCCAATCGCATCGAGGCGAACGTCGTGCCCCTGTACCGGACCAGCGACGCAAACCGGCGCCGGAACATCCTGATCGACGGCGGCGCCGGCGCGGACACGCTCGTCGGCTCGCTGGCCAACGACACCTACGTCGTCGACGATGCCGGCGACCGGATCAACGAGCCGGGCGCCCGCGACGACGGCACGCAGATTTCGACCGGTGACGGCATCGTCACCCCCTTTACGGTTTCGCTGCTCGCCGATCAACCCGACATCGAGCGGGTTGAACTGGTGGGCGCGCAGCCGGTGGCTGCCGAAGGCAACGCGGCGGACAACGTGCTGATCGGCTCCGGCAACCCCGCCGCCAACGTCCTGAGCGGCGGCGCCGGCAATGACATCTATGTGGTCGACGAGAACGATGTCGTGGTCGAGCACTCCGGCGGCGGCACCGATACCGTCTTCGTCGACGTCGACGAAGGCGCGCGCACGCGCTCGACCTATGACCTCGCGCAGTACGCCCACGTCGAGAATCTGGCGGCCACCGGCAGGACCGGCGGCGCGGTGCTGCTCGGCGATGCCGGTGACAACGAGTTGACCGGTTCCGGTGCCAACGCGGCCGTCGGCGTTCGCGACGACCGCCTCGAGGGCGGCGCCGGCAACGACATCCTGCGCGACTCCTGGTTCGGCGATGCGGGGCGATGGAGCTTCGACGCCGACGAACTGCTCGGCGGCGACGGCGATGACCGGCTCGAGTCGGAATGGGGACTCGACACCCTGGACGGCGGAGCGGGCAACGACGTATTCAAGCTCGGCGCCGACAGCGAGGCTTCGGTCGTCTTCGGAGTGGGTCACGGGCGGGACACCGTCGAGTGGACGAGCGGAAGCCAGAAGCAGGTCCGCTGGACCGCGGCTACCGACCTGACGCAGGTCCGCGTGAGCAAGGCCGAACGCGATGCGGTGATTGCCCTGCAGGGACATGGCGACACGCTGACCTTGCGCGATTTCTTCGACGCCAACGGCGCGATCGGCTCGGCGATCGACTGCTGGCAGCTCGCCGACGGTTCAGTGCTGACGCGCGATGCGATCGCGGCGGCGATCGGCGCCGCCGACCGGACGACCGCAACGGAGGGCGCGGACCTGCTGGTCGCGGCCGCTGCCGGCGGCACGGCCGACGGCGGCCTCGGCGACGATTGGCTGGTCGGCCAGGGCGGCCACGACCAACTGCTCGGCGGCGCGGGCAACGACAGCCTGCTCGGCGGCGACGGGGCCGACACGCTCGCCGGCGGTGCCGGCGATGACGTTCTTCGCGGCGGCCGGGGTGCCGACACCTACCGGTTCGGGGCCGGCAGCGGCAGGGATTCGATCGAAGACGACCGGATCGCGGATGAACCCGACGTGTCGCTGTACGCGATCGTCTTCGAGGCGTCGGTGACGCCGGGCGTGGTGACCATCGGGCTGTCGGCCGGCGGCCTGTACTTCTCCTGGGGCGATGGCGACGCCATCGACGTCCGCGGTTTCAGTTCGACCGCGGGTGACCGGACCGGAACGCTCGACGAGGTCCGCTTTGCCGACGGCACGGTCTGGGATCACGCGGAGCTGGTTCGGCGCGCGCATTCGATTTACGGGACGGCCGGCGCCGACTTCCTGGAAGCACCGAGCGACTCCGGCATGCAGGTGTACGGCCTCGAGGGCGACGACAGACTGACCGGACGGAGCGGCATCGACCTTCTCGATGGTGGATCCGGGAACGACGAGATGTCCGGCCGGGGCGGCGATGACACGTACGTCGTCGACAGCGCCGCGGACGTGGTGACCGAGTACGCCGGCGAGGGCACGGACACGGTGATCTCGAGTGTCACGCGCACCCTGGGCAGCCATCAGGAGAACCTCACCCTCACCGGCGCGGCGGCGATCAACGGCACCGGCAACTCGCTGGCCAACGTGCTGTTTGGCAACGTCGCCAACAACACCCTGAACGGCGGCAGCGGCGCCGACAGCCTGGCCGGCGGCGCCGGTGACGACACCTATGTCGTTGACAGCGCCGGCGATGTCGTTATCGAGAACGTGGGTGAAGGAACCGACCGGGTGCAGAGCTCGGTCAGCTACACGCTCGGCGCCAGCGTCGAGAACCTGACGTTGACCGGCTCGGCGAACCTGAGCGGCACCGGCAACGTGCTGGCCAACGTGCTCACCGGCAACGGCGGCGCCAACACTCTCGCCGGCGGCGCCGGCGACGACACCCTGGACGGCGGCGCCGGCAACGACACGATGCTCGGCGGCGCAGGCAACGACATCTACGTCGTCGGTTCGACCGGCGACGTGGTGACGGAGGATGCCGGCGAAGGCATCGACCTCGTTCGGTCGAGTGTGACCTACACGCTCGGCAATGACGTCGAGAACCTGACCCTGACCGGCAGCTCGGCCATCAGCGGCACCGGCAACGCGCTCGCCAACGTGCTGACCGGCAACAGCGCCAACAACACGCTGACCGGCGGCGCCGGCAACGATTTCCTCGACGGCAGCGCCGGTTCCGACACGATGCGCGGCGGCACCGGCGACGACACCTATGTGGTCAACGCCAGCACGGATGTCGTGACGGAGAACGCCAACGAAGGCACGGACACGGTGCAGAGCTCGGTCACGTTGACGCTGGCGGCCAACGTCGAGCAGCTGCAGCTCACCGGCACCGGCGCGGTCAATGGCACCGGCAATTCGCTGGCGAACCTCCTGCGCGGGAACGGCGCCGCCAACACGCTGAACGGCTCCGCCGGCAACGACATCCTGCAGGGTTCCGGCGGCAACGACACCGTGACCGACACCAGCGGCAACAGCGTCCTGGACGGCGGCGACGGCGCCGACGCTCTGAACGGCGGCACGGGCAGGGAACTCATCGCCGGCGGAGCGGGCAACGACACGCTGAAGCTCGGCGGCGCCGCCGACATCATCGCCTTCAACCGCGGGCAGGGAGCCGATTCGGTCACGGCGCCGACCTCCGGCGCGGGGCTGGGCGAGACCAACGACACGGTCTCGCTGGGTGGTGTGCGTTACGCCGACCTGCGCTTGGCACGATCCGGCAGCGACCTGTATGTCAAGGTTGGCGGGACGACAGACAGCCTCAAGTTCACGAGTTGGTACTCCGCCTCCGGTAACCGGACGGTGACCACGCTGCAGTTGATCGTTGACTCGACCGCTGATTACAGCGCTGCATCGGCTGACCCGCTCTTGAATCGCCGCGTCGTGCGGCTGAACTTCACCTCGCTGGTCAACGCTTTCAACTCCGCCTACGCGGCTAATCCCGCAGTGGGCGACTGGGCAATCCCGAGCCCGACGCTTTCCTCCGCCTTGCTCGCGGGCAGCGATACGCTGGCCATCGGCGGTGCGCTCGCCTATCACTATGGCCGCGATGGCAACCTGAGCGCGCTCGACTTGGCAACCGCAACTGCCGTCCTCAGCGATGCGAGCTTCGCCACCTCGGCGCAGGCATCGAACACTTCTCCAACGACGGGCGGAGCCCGCTTGATGAGCGCAGGACAGGTCGTCGAGGAATCGACGGCCTCTGTTATGCGCATGGCGGCGGCCTCAATGACCGGCAGCGAAGAATTGATGCCGGCTGAAGAAGCGGCACCAGCTTCGGCCGCAGGGACAACGCGGTCGCCGCGCCGAATTCAGGCGTTGGCGGAGATCTGGGCTGCTGGTCCGTCCGGGCGATCCGACATCAACTCGGACCAGTACCTGACGCTTGATTCCTGGATGCTGGCTGCCGACGGGATGGTCGGTGCTGAACAGTTCGCGCCGCAGCCGGGCCGGGCGCAAGCCATGCCGGAAGCCGCACGTGCAGTGGTTTTCAGTGCTGGACCCCTCGACATCTTCGAACTTGCTTCGGTCGCCGCAGTGGCAAGGAGGTGGACGGCGGTCGACGAGGCGATGGTTCGGCTCGATGCGGGAGGCACAGCATTGCTGGGCAGCGAAGCTGTTGAAGCTCGTCCGGCGTTCGACGACATGCTGGGGTTGAACCCGGTCGCGATGGCGAACGCAGCGCAGACGAGGCAGCGGCGAAGCCATGGCGCCGTCTATTGAAGCGCAGGCCTAACCGGACCGCAAGCGCGCCGGGCAGCCTGGCTGAGAAGACATGCTCCGGCAGGGTTGGTTCAGGTTTCCGACAGGTCGTCTATCGAGTGATGCGGGGCGGTGCGCCGAGTCTGCCTGCGCAGACGTGCCATCAGTGCCAGTGCATCGGTCGGCGCGCAGCCGAGCGCGTCGTTGTCGAAGTAGACATGGACATCGCGTCCTTCGCCGAGCCAGCGGTTTACTCGTGCCGCCCAGCGCTGCAGTTCAGGCGCCGAGTAACCCGAGGCGTAAGTCAGCGTATGGCCGTGCAGCCGCACGTAGACGAGATCAGCGGTCACTGCGTCCCACATCGGCCAATCGGACGCATCGGACTGGCACACCGCGATGCCGTGCTCGCGCAGGCAGCCGGCCACCTGCTCGTCGAACCACGACTCGTGGCGAAACTCGATGGTGTGGCGAACCGTGCGCCAGTTGCGCAGCGCGCGGGCAAAGCGCTCGAGCCGGCCGAGGTCGCGGTGCAGGTTGCGCGGCAGTTGCCACAGCACCGCGGCGAGCTTGTCGCCGAGGCCGCGCGCGCGGTCGCGCTCCAGCCGGATCGACGGCAGCGGATCGGCGAGCTTGCGGTTGTGCGTGAGATACCGGTTGGCCTTGATCGCGAAACGAAAACCCGGCGGCGTCGCCCTGCGCCAGCGCACGAACGTCTCGCGCGTCTGCAGGCGATAGAAGGTGGCGTTGACCTCGATGGCGCTGAAGCGTTCGGCGCAAAATGGCAGCCAGAGCCTGGCTGGGCAGTCACCGTAGAACGTGGCGCGCCAGGCCGGGTAGTTCCAGCCGCTGGTGCCGACGAAGGCGCGGCCCGGTTCAATCGCCGGCGATGGCGGACTGGCGGTCATGGGCTCGACACTTACCGTTGCGGCAGATGATCACGATCGAAGCGCTGCTGCAGCGGATCCACTGGGATCCGGAGTTCGGCCGCGGCAGCTTCACCATCGGTTACTACGACCGGCTGCGGGACCACATCGTCACCGTGCCATTGGAGCAGATCCATCTGGCGCCGGGCAATCACTTCTCGTTCACCGCCGTCGAATCCGACGGCACCGTGCACGAGGTGCCGTTTCACCGGGTGCGCGAGGTCCATCGCGACGGTGTGTGCATCTGGCAGCGCTCGGTACCCGGTGAGGCCGGGTAGGTGGCCGGCGGCGGGCCAGTCGAAGGAGGTTGGCTGCCTTTGCGCAAGGTCAACCGCTGCCGGCGGGTGCGCTCTAGCGTCGAGTCGTTGATCTCCCCTTGACGATCCGGCAATGGCCAGCAGGCACGCGCCCGCCCAGATCAATGTCAATCGCGCCCCGGTGCTCACGCTGTGGGCGGCGGTCGTCGCCGGGCGCCTCGGCTTCGACCGCAACGAGGCGCTGACGATGGGACGCGTGGTCGCCGGGCTGAACGCGTACGCGAAGGGCAAGTCGCTCGGCCTGTTCAAGCCGGCACCGGAAGCGGTCGAGCGCGAACGCAAGCGGCTCGAGCATGGCGTGCAGATGCACGTCGACCTGCTGCACCGGGCGGTGCCGGTGACCGTGACGCCCGAAGGTCTTCGGGCGCTGTCGAAGGGCAAGCCGATTGCGCCGGAGAGCGTCGAGCGCTATCTGCAGAGCAAGTTCGGTGATGCGCTCGGCGCCGTGGAGCAGGCGATGGAGAAACTGGCTGGGTCGCTTGCCGTCGATGAACTCGCCCGCTCGGCGTATTCCCTGTACGAGGTGTTCCGCCCGGAAGTGCCCGCCGGCGTTCGCGGCTGGGGCGCGGCCGGCATGCTCGATCTGGAGCGTATCCGCACAGCGGCGAGGTGAGTCCGCAACGGGTGAAGCCGCAAGGCATGGGCTGCTGCGCGCAAACGCGATGACGCTGCATGCCGCCGGAAGAAAGGGCCGGGATGCTCGAAATCGATGGGGCCCATGGAGAAGGCGGCGGCCAGCTGGTGCGCACGGCCGTCGCGCTGGCGGCGATTCGCGGCACGCCTATCCGGGTCAGGAACGTTCGCGCCGGGCGCCGCAATCCGGGCCTGGCGCCGCAGCACGTCGCTGCCCTGCGTGCCGTGGCGTCGATGTGCGATGCACGGTGCGAAGGCGTGGAGCCGCGTTCGACCGAATTGACGTTCGTGCCGGGCCGGCCGCGCGGCGGGCACTACCGGGTCGATGTCGGCACCGCCGGCAGCATCACGCTGGTCTTGCAGGCGATGCTGCCGGTGGCCGTGGCCTGCGGCGAACGCTGTGGGATTTCAATCCGCGGCGGCACCGACGTGCGAGCCGCGCCACCCGCTGATTACTTCCGCTGCGTGCTGCTGCCGCTGCTGGAAAGGATGGGGCTGCGCGCTGCCTTTGCGATCGATCGTCGTGGCTACTACCCGAAAGGGGGCGGCGAAGTGCGGCTGGAACTGGTGGCGACGCCCGGGCTCGCGCCTCTCGTGGTCGACGAAGCCGGGCAGGTCGAGGGCATCGACATCCACGCCCACGTCGCGCAGTTGCCGCGCGAAATCGCCGAGCGCATGGTCGACGCGGCGCGGCTGGCCTTGCCGCCGGGGTTGCGTGTCGAGTCGCAGATTGAAACCCTCGGTGCCGAACGCTCCGGCGGTCCCGGCGGCGCGATCGTGCTGACCGCGCGCACCACGAAGACCGTCCTCGGCGCCGCGCAGGTCGCCGAGCGCGGTGTGCGCGCCGAGAAGCTTGGTCAGATGGCCGCCGAGAGTCTCGCCGCCGACCTGCATGCGGGGGCGACGCTCGACGTGCACGCCGCCGACCAGATGCTGGTCTTCCTCGCACTGGCGCAGGGCGAGTCGCGTTTCCGCGTGCGTGAACTCAGCTCGCACGCCCGCACGGCAATCTGGCTGCTCGAACAGTTTTCCGCCGCCCGGTCTGCGGTTCGGAAGGAGGCTGCAGCGGTGAGCGTGCGGATCGGCAGCTGACTGCGGCGGGCAGGAATCAGGAGGCGGCCGAATGCCGTGCCCGCCAGCCGCCGTACAGGGCGATCAGCCCCGGAACGAGGATCAGTGCCCAGATGATCTTGGAAAGATTCGCCTGCACCCAGCCGATGTTGCCGAACAGGTAACCGGCGGTGACCAGTGATCCGACCCACAGCGAGCCGCCGCTCACGTCCCAGAAGGTGAACTTGCTGCGCGTCATCTGCGCCACGCCGGCGACGAAGGGCGCAAACGTGCGCAGAAACGGCACGAAGCGGGCAAGCACGATGGTGATGCCGCCGTACTGCTCGTAGAAGGCATGCGCGCGCTCGAACGCGCTCCGGTTGAAGAAGATCGAGTCTTCCCACTGGAACACGCGGGCGCCGACGATGCGGCCGATCGTGTAGTTGGTCTGGTTGCCGGCGACCGCGGCGGCGATCAGCAGTGCGACCAGCAAGGGGTAGTCCATCATGCCCGCGCCCGCCAGCGCGCCGGCGACGAACAGCAGCGAATCGCCGGGCAGGAACGGCATCACCACCAGCCCGGTCTCGACGAAGATGATCAGGAAGAGCAGCGCATACACCCACGTGCCATAGGCCTCGACGAAGCCGCGCAGGTGGACGTCGACGTGCAGGATGAAGTCGATCAGGAAGGCGACGAGTTCCATGCCCCAATTATCCCGGCACGCGGCGCGTCTGTCAGAACACCATCTTCGCGCCGGCCACCAGCAGCACCGCCGCCAGCGCACGGCGCAGCCCCGTGTTGCCGAGACGGCGTGAGCCGAGCGTCGCGCCGATCAACCCGCCGACGAGCACCGCGGCGACCCAGTAAGGCAGTGCCTCGGGCAGCGCCGGCTGGCGCGTCAGCAACCCGATCAGGCCGGAGGCCGAGTTGACCAGGATGAACGCTGCGGTGGGCGCGGCGCTGTCGCGCACCGTGCCCCAGCCCATCAGCACGACCAGCGGGCTCAGGAAGATGCCGCCGCCGACACCGGTCAGGCCCGACAGCAGGCCGATGCCTGCACCCACCAGCAATGCGACCGCAATCGGTGGCGGCCCGCGCACGCCGCGCGCCTGGCTGCCGCGCTGCAGTGTCTCGGTAAACAGCCGTACGGCGGAGAAGAGCAGCACGATGCCAAGCAACACGCCGAACCAGGTCACCGGCAACTGGACGCGTCCGCCGACGAACGCCATCGGCACCGAGGTCACCGCAAACGGCAGGAACAGCCGCCAGTTGAAGCCGCCGGCACGGGCGAACTTGTACAGCGAGATCGCCGCCACGCCGATGTTCATCACCAGCGCCGTCGGCCGCATCATCGCCGGCGGCATGCCGAGCAGCGCCATCGCGGCGAGGTAACCCGAGCCGCCGCCGTGGCCGACCGACGAGTACAGCAGTGCCGCGGCGCAGAACAGCGCGCCGAGCAGGATGTCGTGATCGATCGGCATCGGCGGCGTGGTGGATCAGGCCGGCCCGCCGCGCGCGGGCGCGGCGGCGGTCAGGAGGTTGAGTACGCCAGCCGCACGTAGATCGGCGCGTACGGCGCCGCCTGCGTGAGCTCGATCAGCGCTTCGCGCGCCAGTTCGAGCAGGGCGAGGAAATGCACGATCACCACCGGCACGCCGCGGGCGAGCGTGGCTGCGTCGAACAGGTCGCCGAACTCGACGAACTGCCGTCCCTGCAGGCGCCTGAGGATCAGGCTCATGTGCTCGCGCACCGAAAGCTGCTCGCGAGCGATGTGATGGTGCGCATACAGCTTGGCGCGCTTGAGCACTTCGGCCCACGCCTGCTGCAGGTCGACCGCGGCGACCGTCGGCAGCCGGCGCGCCATCGTCTGCTCGATGGTGACGACCGCGCGCACGAAATCGCGGCCGACGCGCGGCATCTCGTCCAGCTGCGCGGCGGCGAGCTTGATGCGCTCGTACTCGACCAGACGGCGCACGAGTTCGGCACGGGGGTCCTCGACCTCTTCGCCCGCGGCGGCCTTCTTCACCGGCAGCAGCATGCGGCTCTTGATCTCGATCAGCATGGCCGCCATCAGCAGGTACTCGGCGGCCAGTTCGAGATTGTTCTTGCGGATCTGCTCGATGTAGGTGAGGTACTGCTGCGTCAGCGGCGCCATCGGGATGTCGAGCACGTTGAAGTTCTGCCTGCGGATCAGGTACAGCAGCAGATCCAGCGGTCCTTCGAACGCCTCGAGAAACACCTCCAGCGCGTCGGGCGGGATGTACAGGTCCTCCGGCAGCTTGAACAGCGGCTCGCCATACAGGCGCGCCAGCGCGATGCCGTCGATCACATCGGGCGTGACGTCAGCCGCCAGCGCAGGCAGCGATTCGCAGGTGGTGCTGGGGGCAGGTTCGATCATGGTCGGCGCGACGGCTGAAGCGCGCAATGCTAGCAGCGGGTCACCGGCCAACCGCGGCCCGCTGTGCAGGGTGCCGTGGCCTGCCGGTCAGTTCGTTGCGAGGAAAGGGCAAGGACGCAGCGGATCACGCGGTCCGGCGCGCAGGCGCCGGTCGTCGACCTGCGTTGAATGCTGCTTCGGGGGAGAAGCCAAGGTCCACGGAGAGCACGGAGGAAGCAGCACGAGTGAGCACAACTTTGAAATCTACCGAATGCAACCACGTTGCCAAGGGGTTGTCGGCAGCCACTCGTTGTTTGCTGGTTTCCTCCGTGCTCTACGTGTCCCTGTCGTCAGGCGCTGCGCCCTAGCCGGTCGGCGCTATGTCCTGACGCGTGAAAGGCGATCGAGGGATGGGCTCTGGGTATTTCCTTTGTTCCGCTTGCGTGGGACAATATCCCACAGATTCGAAGCTTGTCAACGTACCCGTTGCATGAGAGCAAAGGCCGCCATCGTCCTGGACCAGGTGCTGCGTGTGATGCGGCCGCTAGCGCGGCTGCTGATCCGCAGTGGCGTGCCGTACCAGGCGTTTGCGACCGCGCTCAAGCACGTCTTCGTTGACGCCGCCCGTGCGGAGTTGGCCAGCCGTTCCATGGCGCAGACCGATAGCGCGGTGACGCTGCTGTCGGGCGTGCATCGCCGCGATGTGCGCAACCTCAGCCGCCCGGCCAGCAGCAGGAAGGCGGAGGAAGAGCCGCCGCGGTCACTGCCGGCGGAAGTGATTGCCCGCTGGATGAGCGATCCGGCGTTCCTCGATATGAGCCATTCGCCCCGCCTGCTCGTGCGAAGCAGCGAGGGCGCTGCCGGCTCGTTCGACGCCCTCGTCGAAGGGGTCAGCCGTGACATCCGGCCGCGGGCCATGCTCGACGAGTTGCTGCGCCTTGGCGCCGCGCGCGAGGAAGAGGGCGGGATCCGGCTGCTGGGAACCGGCTTCGCGCCGCGGCAGGACTTCGAGGAATTGTCGCGCCTGTTCGCCGACAACCTCGGCGACCACGCCGCGGCGGCAGTGGCCAATCTGCAGGGCGAGCGCAACTTCCTCGAGCAGTCCGTGTTCGTCGACGAAATCACCGAGAACTCGGCGGCCCGGCTGCAGAAAGTCTCGGTGCAGGCCTGGAAGGAGGCCTTCAGGACCGTGATGGAAGAGGCGCAGGCGCGCTTCGATGACGATGCTGTCAGTGCGGACGCCAGCCAGCGGCGTCACCGTGCACGCTTTGGCGTGTACTTTTACACTGATAGGGAGGAATGAGTAGTGATGACGACGGTGCGCCGACGGCGTGAATGGTTCTGGCTGCTGCCGCTGCTGCTTGTGGTGGGCGGCTGCGGCCCGGGCGTCGGTGGCACCGGCACCGGCGATGGCTATGCGCTCGACTACTTCGGCGCCAAGCGCGCATCGGTCTGCTCCGCGTCGTTTGCCGGCGAACTGAGGTGCCCGTCGACCATAGTGGTCGGGCCGGCTCCGGTCGAAGCCGCGGCAGGAAGCGAACTCGTGATGTGGGTCGATGATTCGGCCAGCGCGCAGGTCGTCGTCCGCATCGACGTCAGCGACGTCGACCTGAGCGCCCAGTGCGGTGGCGTGCGATTCGCCGGCACCTGGGGCGAGACAAACGAAGGAAGGCGGCGGTTTTTCGGGTACTTCACCGCGCCCGGGGTCGAGGCCGCCACCCCCGGCACGCTGAACGTCGAGACTGTCGAAGGCGGCGGGTTGTCGTATGCGCTCAGCGACGCGGCCGGTCGGACGGTGCTTGGCCCGGTGTTCCTCCAGCGTGCAGACAAGGAGCCGACCTTGTCTACCTGCTCGAGCGTGTCGCCCTCGCCGCTGAGCGGCGCCACGTACCGCTAGGCCACGAGCCGAAACGCCGGCTCGCGCCTCGCTACACCGTTCGCCGCTGCCCCATTTCGCGGCGGATCCAATCATGCAGGTGGATCATGCCGTCCTCGTGCGGCGAGTGGAACGGGCCGGTGTCGTCCTCGCCGGCCAGCCACAGCGCCTTGCGGCCCCGCTGCAAGCGGGCGCAGGCATCGGCATCCTCGACGGCCGACTCCGCGTACGCGGCCTGGTGCGCGTCGACGATCTGCCGCTCGAAGGCCTGCACTTCCTCCGGGTAGTAGAACTCGACGATGTTGGTCGTGTGCTCAGGCGTGCGCGGGATCAGCGTGCTGACCACCAGTGCACACGGGTACCACTCGATCATCACGTTCGGGTACAGGATCGACCACACGGTGCCGTACTTGGGCAGCTTGCCACCGGTGTAGGCGAGCACGGCGTCGCGGTAGCGGGTGTAGTTGGGAGAAATCTGGCTGCGCAGCTCCTCCTTGACGCCCATGATCTGGTAGCTCCAGCGGTTGCCAAAGCCCCATTCGTAGTTGCCGGCGTCGACCCACTTCTGCAGCCCCGGGTGCACCGCCTCGACGTGATACAGCTCGAGGAAGATCTCGAGGAAGTTCTTCCAGTTGAAAGGCAGCTCGTCGGCGATCGCCTTGTCGAAGACGTAGCCGGAAAAATCGTAGTCGGCAGCGAGGGGAAAGTCGGCAAGATCGCTGGCGGGATCTCGGTCGCCGGCGAACAGCAGTCCGTGCCAGTTCGAAAGCCTCGTCTTCGGCAGCGAACAATCAGGCGTCTGGTCGAAATCCGGCGCGCCGAGCAGCTTGCCGTTCAGGTCGTAGGTCCAGCGGTGCAGCGGGCAGACGATGTTCTGCGCGTTGCCGCGACCCTCGAGCAGCAGCCCCTGGCGGTGCCGGCAGGTGTTCGACAGCAGGCTGACGCCCTGCTCGCCGCGCACCAGCACCTTGCCGTGCTCGGTCCAGGGCAGCGTGTAGTAGTCGCCGACGCTGGACACCATCAGCTCGTGGCCGACGTAACCGGGGCCTTTTTCGAACAGCAGCAGCATCTCGCGCTCGAACCAGCCCGGGTCGAAATACCAGGAGATCGGCAGTGGCGCGGTGCGGCCGAGCAGGGCGGTGTCGAGGTTGGAGCGGCGGGAGATGCGGGCTTCGGGCGCGTTCATGGAGAGAAAGCCTCCACCAGCAGATCACGGGACTGCGGCAGAGTCTACGCGTGAGCAGGCCGCGCACTTGACCGCGGTCAGGAAGACATTGATCGACCCGGTCCCGGCGGTGCGGCCAGGCGGAGGCGCTAGGTTCCAAGTGGCATCATTCCATGCCTTCCAGAACGCAGAGCAGGCAAAGGGATGACCACCGACCGCCCCGACCAGTACCAGGACATTCGCGAAGCGGTTCGCGGCCTGTGCGCGCAGTTTCCCGACGAGTACTTTCGGCAGATCGACGAGCAACGCGGTTACCCGGAAGCGTTCGTCGACGCCTTGACCAAGGCCGGCTGGCTGGCTGCGCTGATCCCGGCCGAGTACGGCGGCTCGGGCCTCGGGCTGGCCGAGGCCTCGGTGATCATGGAGGAGATCAACCGCAACGGCGGCAACTCGGGCGCCTGCCACGGCCAGATGTACAACATGGGCACGCTGCTGCGCCATGGCTCGGAGGAGCAGAAGCGCAGGTACCTGCCCAAGATCGCCACCGGCGAGCTGCGACTGCAGTCGATGGCGGTGACCGAACCGACTACCGGCACCGACACCACGCGCATCAAGACGGTGGCGGTGAGGAAGGCCGATCGCTACGTGGTCAACGGCCAGAAGGTGTGGATCTCGCGCGTGCAGCACTCGGACCTGATGATCCTGCTGGCGCGCACCACGCCCCTGGCGGAGGTCAGGCGCAAGAGCGAAGGCATGTCGATCTTCATCGTCGACATCAAGGAAGCGACCGCCAAGGGTATGACCGTGCGGCCGATCCCGAACATGGTCAACCACGAGACCAACGAGCTGTTCTTCGACAACCTCGAGATTCCCGCCGAGAACCTGATCGGCGAGGAAGGCAAGGGCTTCAAGTACATCCTCGACGGACTGAATGCCGAGCGCACGCTGATCGCCGCCGAGTGCATCGGCGACGGCTACTGGTTCATCGATCGCGCCGCCAGGTACGCCTCCGAGCGCGTGGTGTTCGACCGGCCGATCGGCCAGAACCAGGGCGTCTCGTTCCCGATCGCCGAGGCGTACATGGAAGTCGAGGCGGCGAATCTCATGCGCTTCCGCGCCTGCGAACTGTTCGACGCGCACCAGCCCTGCGGCGCCGAGGCCAACATGGCCAAGCACCTGGCGGCCAAGGCTTCGTGGGAAGCGGCCAACGTCTGCCTGCAGACGCACGGCGGCTTCGGCTTCGCCTGCGAGTACGACGTCGAGCGCAAGTTCCGCGAGACGCGCCTCTACCAGGTGGCGCCGATCTCGACCAACCTCATCCATTCCTACGTCGCCGAGCACGTGCTGGGCATGCCGCGCTCGTTCTGAGTCCCCACGCCT
>Ga0209254_10003137_pt1 | contig 15080 bp, 13 predicted proteins | sample FrelakmetDIP11DI_FD_187148 | JGI IMG/M metagenome (GOLD analysis project Ga0209254, IMG submission 187148) | Freshwater lake sediment microbial communities from the University of Notre Dame, USA, for methane emissions studies - DIP11 DI (SPAdes)... | ecosystem: Environmental > Aquatic >...
GCGGCCTGGGACCGTCGGCGTGCAGCAGGTGTTCGTCGGTGTATTCGTGGTTGAGTACCAGTAGCGCGCGCCTTCCGTCGTTGCCCAGCGGAAAGAAATGCATGCCGTCATGGTGCATGCCGGCTTGCACCGCCTGTTCAGCGGCGGTATTGGAGGCATCGGACCTGAACGGGGGCATGTGGCCGGGGATACCCGTCGGATCGCCCCAGCGGTAGAGCACCTGGTGGTCGTATTCAGGCGGAACGACCACTGCGTCGCGCAGTGTTGGGGCTACCGACGTAAATCCCAGCGGCAGTCTGGACTCTGCAGCCTGAACGGTCCAGCCTTGACCCAGCAGGGCGGCGATGGCGGCGACGCCTGACTTGAGGGCGAAGCGGCGATCGACAGGGCTGGCTGCTTGCGGGTGCCTCGGTGCCATGAGTCGCTTCAAACCGCGTTCAGGCCGCTGGCTGGTTCTCCGAATTCGTTGGCGCCGGGCTGGCTGGGCTGGACCGCCCAGTAAATCAGGAGCAGGGTGCCGATCACGGGGATGAAACCGATCAGCATCCACCAGGCACTGCGTCCAATGTCGTGCAGTCGCCGCGCCCCGGCGGCGAGGACCGGCAACAACAGCACCAGTCCGGCCAGACCGCCGAGCCTGTCGCTGATGGCAGATACACCGACGATGATCAGGACTTCGCACAGGATGAACCACCAGTATTCAGATCGCGTGGCGCGTCCGGAAAACGTGGCGTACTTTTTCATGCAGGTGACGAAGGCTTCTTTCATATCCATGGAGAGTCTCCCGAAGTTAGCAGTCCGGGCGGGTCCGGGACTGGTGCATTCTATGTTCGTGAAAGCGCAATTTAAGCAACGCAAGCCGGCAAAAAGCCCGCAATCCATGGGCCTTGCGGGCGGAGAGGCAGGGCAAATCTGGCCTGCCCGGAGGGACTCGAACCCCCGACCTACGGCTTAGAAGGCCGTTGCTCTATCCAGTTGAGCTACGGGCAGATGGATAAAAGGCTCACCGAGTGAGCCTTTTCATATTCAGTGGTCGGAGCGATAGGATTCGAACCTACGACCCTCTGGTCCCAAACCAGATGCGCTACCAGACTGCGCTACGCTCCGACAAGCCTTGCATTCTAACCTTTACCGGGCTCTCGAACATGTGGGCTGCGCTTTTTATGCTGTTCCTTGTCAGACAAGGTGGCGCGCTCAAGGCGCCAGCCCGTCACTCCGAAAAGGCGATTGGCTTCGTTCCCAGGTCGGTTGTTGCAGCGGGAATCAGCTGCCGCGGGTGATGGGCATCTCGACTTCGCGTCGAAGCAGGAGGTGCTTGGCGAATTCCAGCTTGGCCAGCGAGGCGCGGTGCACTTCGTCCGGACCATCGGCCAGGCGCAAGGTGCGCTGGTGCGCGTAGGCGTAGGCCAGGGGGAAATCGTCTGAGACGCCGCCGCCGCCGTGCGCCTGAATCGCCCAGTCGATGATCTGGCAGGCCATGTTGGGCGCGACGATCTTGATCATCGCGATTTCTGCCTTGGCGACCTTGTTGCCCACCGTGTCCATCATGTAGGCGGCCTTGAGCGTCAGCAGGCGGGCCTGCTCGATCATGCAGCGTGCCTCGGCGACGCGCTCCTGCCAGACGGACTGACGCGCGATTTCGCGGCCGAAAGCCACACGGGTGTTCAGTCGTTTGCACATCAGCTCCAAGGCCCGTTCCGCGCAGCCGATGGAGCGCATACAGTGATGGATGCGGCCCGGGCCAAGGCGGCCCTGGGCAATTTCAAAGCCGCGGCCTTCGCCCAGAAGCAGATTCGTGACCGGGACCCGCACGTTCTCCAGCAGCACCTCCATGTGGCCGTGTGGCGCGTCGTCGTAGCCAAAGACCGAGAGCGGACGAACGACCGTGATCCCCTTCGCGTTGGACGGCACCACGATCATGGACTGCTGCTCATGGCGGCCCGCGTCAGGGTTGGTCTTGCCCATGACGATGTAGACGGCACAGCGAGGGTCACCGGCGCCGGACGACCACCATTTGCGTCCGTTGATCACGTAGTCGTTGCCGTCGCGTTCGATGCGGCAGCGGATGTTGGTCGCATCAGATGAGGCGACCTCGGGTTCGGTCATGAGGAAGGCCGAGCGAAACTCGCCCTTGAGCAGCGGCTCGAGCCACTGGTCTTTCAGGTCTTCACTGGCATAGCGTTCCAGTGTTTCCATGTTGCCGGTGTCGGGCGCGGAACAGTTGAACACCTCGGGAGCGAAGGGCACGCGGCCCATGATTTCGCACAGGGGCGCGTACTCAAGATTTGACAGGCCCTGAGGGGCGCGCGGCGATTTTGGCAGGAACAGGTTCCAGAGTCCGGCGGCGCGCGCTCTGGGCTTGAGTTCCTCGATGATCGTGGTGGGGATCCAGGGATTGCCCTTGGCACGGTTCTCTGCGATCTCACGGAAAAAACGGCCCTCGTTGGGGTAGATGTGCTCGTCCATGAAACTGAGCAGGCGTGCCTGCATGTCCTTGACTTTGGGGCTGTAGTCGAATTCCATCGTGATCTCCTGTGGCGGATAAAAAAGTGGGGGTCAGGCCTTCTGGGCGAATTTCCAGGCCAGTTCGGCCATGGGGCGAGCCCCGGCGCCCGAACTGATGGCTTGCGGGCTGGAGGCCGTGCCAGCCTCCACCCGCTTGGCGATGCCTTGCAGGATGGCGGCAATGCGGAACAGGTTGTAGGCGAGGTAGAAATTCCAGTCGGTCTTCAAGTCTTCAGGGGTGATGAAGCCTGTGCGGTCGCAATACATGCGGATGTACTCGGCTTCCGTGGGAATGCCCAGGCTGGCGACATCAAGGCCACCAATGCCGCGAAACGACCCTGGCGGGATGTGCCAGGCCATGCAGTGGTAGCTGAAGTCGGCCAGCGGATGGCCCAGGGTGGAGAGTTCCCAGTCGAGCACGGCGAGCACGCGTGGCTCGGTCGGGTGAAACATCAGGTTGTCGAGCCGGTAGTCGCCATGCACGATACTGACCATGGCCTCGTCACGAGCCTTGGCGGGTATGTGCGCCGGCAGCCACGCCATCAACTGGTCCATCTCAGGGATCGGCTGGGTGATGGATGCCACGTACTGCTTGCTCCAGCGGCCTATCTGGCGCTCGAAATAGTTGCCCGGCTTGCCATAGCCCGCAAGGCCGCGATCGGCGAACTTCACGGTGTGAAGCGCGGCGATCACACGGTTCATCTCGTTGTAAATGGCGCCACGCGCGCTGTTGTCCATGCCGGGCAAGGACTGGTCCCACAGGACCCGGCCCTGCACGAATTCCATGACATAGAAGGCACGGCCAATGACAGATTCGTCTTCGCAAAGCACGTGCATTCGGGCCACGGGCACATCGGTGCCGTACAAGCCTTTCATCACGGCAAATTCGCGCTCGACGGCATGAGCGGATGGCAGCAGCTTGGCGACAGGCCCGGGCTTGGCGCGCATCACATAGCTTTGGCCTGGCGTGACGAGCTTGTAGGTCGGGTTGGACTGCCCACCCTTGAAGATCTCTACCGTCAAGGGGCCCTGAAAGCCGGGCAGGTTTTTATCAAGCCAGGCGCTCAGCGACTCGACGTCGAAAGCGTGCGAACCGGTCACGGGACGGGTACCGACAAAATGGGCGAAGTCGTTCATGGTCAGGTGGGGAAGGTTGTTCTTCTTGATGTGCTAGTTGTCAGCATCGACGATGCGCATCAGCGCTTCGCGATCGCGCACCACCAGGCCACCCGGCTCGATCCGGATGGCATTTTCCCTCTCCATCGCCTTGAGCTCCTGATTGACCCGCTGCCTTGATGCGCCGAGCAGTTGGGCCAGTTCTTCCTGGGCCAGCTGCAGGCTGATCCGCACTTCGCGCCCGTCCGACAGGCTCGGCACGCCGTAGCTGCGCGCCAGATGCAGCAGTTGTTTGGCAAGCCTTGCCCTGAGCGGCAGTGTGTTGAGGTCTTCCACCAGGCCGTAGAGTTGCCGGATGCGGCGCGACTGCAGTCGCACCAGGGCCTCGTACAGCTCCACGTGCTGGGCCAGAATTTTCTGGAAATCGGTTCGCGCCACACAGAGCAGCGTGGTTTCTCCATGGGCATAGGCATCGTGGGTACGCCTGTCGCCATCGAAGATCGCCACGTCGCCAAACCAGATCCCCGGTTCCACATAGGTCAGCGTGATCTGTTTGCCGGAAATTGAGGTCGAACTGACGCGGACGGCGCCACGGGCACAGGCCGTCCACTCCACGGGTGGCTCTCCGCGCGCCACAATGAGCTCGCCATCCTTGTAGCGTTTGACGTAGGCGCATCTGAGTATGTCGTGTCGCAGTGACGGTGAGAGGGATGAGAACCAGCGACCGGTATTGATCGCCTCGCGTTCGTCGATGGTAAGAATCGGATCGTCCATGGCCTGTCCTATGCGTGACTGATATTCATCGGATTGTCGCGTGAGGGACGTTCCGGCGTGCACAGGGTTGTCACCTGAGCGTCTGAAAAGTCCGAAGTCCGCAGCGCTCTGCGGGGCGGCGCACAAGAACTTGGATGCCTGCCGGGCCTATTCGAAGCGGGGCGGCTTCTTTTCCAGAAAGGCGTTGATGCCGATTCCCGCATTGACGTGGTGCAGGTTTCTGACGAAATGGTCACGCTCCATCGCCAGGTGACGCGACAGGGTGGAGGTCGCGGCTTCGCTGACCAGTTCCTTGATGCTGGCCAGTGCATTGGGGGCCCGCGCATTGAGCCTTTCAGCCAGTTCAAAAGCGCCTTGCAGGGCGTTGCCCGGCTCTGTCAGCCGGTTGACAAGGCCTAGCTGGTGAAGCCGTTCGGCACTGATGCGCTCGCCGCACATCAGCAGTTCGGTCACCAGTTGGCGGGGCAGGGCCCGTGAAAGACTCCAGCTGCCACCGCCGTCCGGTGAAAGCGCGATATTGCTGTAGGCCATGACGAATACCGCGTCACGCGCCGCGACGATGAAGTCGCAGGCCAGGGCGAGAGAAAAACCGGCGCCGGCCGCCGGACCCTCCACGGCGCCGATGACCGGTTTGGGGAAGGTGCGTATCGCTTCGATCCAGTTGTGCAGGCCTTCGATGCTTCGCGCCTGCACGTCTGGTGGCAATTGCCGGTTGGCCTGCAGTCGCTGAAGGTTGCCGCCTGCACTGAAAACCGCACCTTCGCCGGCGATGACGACGCTGCGCACCTCTGGGCTGGACTCCGCGACATTCAGTGCTTCGACGCCCGCGGCATAGATTTCAGGGCCCAGGGCATTGCGGTGCTCAGGATTGCAGATGGTCAGGACCATCGTCAGGCCCTCGCTGGTGCTTCGGAGCTCTGCGGTCATGGGCGCTATTCCTCGGTGTGCATCAGGCTCAGGCCGATGGCGCCACGGCGGCGCAACCAGGGGCTAGGGCGATAGCGCGGGTCCCCGTAGACCGTCTGCATGTTGAACAACACTTCAAGGATGTTCGTCGGGCCATAGCGATCCCCCATGGCCAGAGGGCCGAGCGGGTAGCCCAGGCCGAGTGTGACCGCGGTTTCCAGATCCTGCGGTGTGCAAACGCGTTGCTGGCACATGTCGGCGGCGATATTGACGATATTGGCCACCACGCGCTGGGTGACGAAGCCGCCACTGTCCCGGATCACGCTGACGGCCTTTCCATCCCGGGAAAACAGCGCATGTGCCGCGTCACGCATGTCGATCCGGGTGGCCGGGTTTGTCGCCAGCACCCGTCGCCGGGTCGTGGCGTCATCCACCAGCATGTCGATGCCCACCGTTCGCGCCGGGTCCAGGCGCTCGACCACCGCCACGGTGGTGACGTCAAAGCCCAGGGGCGCGACCAGGGTGAGCGCGACAGGAGAGGGGGATGCACCGGTTTCGATCTTTGCCCCAAGATCCTTTAGCAGTTGCAGGAGTTCGGATCGACGGGCCGCGCGGGGCGACACCCACACGGGCGGCATTTCGGCGACCTGCGGCGCCGGTGGCTCGGGGGTGGTCCGGGCGACACCGTCCTCATAGCGATAGAAACCTTCCCCAACCTTCCTGCCCAGCATGCCACCCGCCAGGCGCTGCGCCGTGATCACGCTGGGACGGTAGCGCGGCTCCTCAAAATACTGCCGGTAGATCGATTCCATCACGGGATGCGATACATCCAGCGCGGTCAGGTCGAAAAGTTCAAAGGGCCCTAGTTTGAAGCCGGCCTGATCTTTGAGGATCCGGTCGATCGTGGCGAAATCGGAGATGCCTTCGCCCACGATGCGCAAGGCCTCGGTGCCATAACCACGGCCGGCATGGTTGACGATGAAGCCGGGCGTGTCTTGCGCCTGTACCGGCGTGTGCCCCATCTGGCGGGCGTAGCGCGTCAGTCCATCGCAAGCGGCCTGATCGGTCTTGAGACCCGCGATGACCTCAACGACCTTCATCAAGGGCACAGGGTTGAAGAAGTGGTAGCCGGCAAACCGGCCAGGCCGCTTCAGCCCTGCCGCGATCGCAGTGACGGAAAGCGAGGATGTGTTGGTGACCAGCACCGTGTCCGGCCCGACGATGGCCTCCAGCTCGGCAAACAGGGTTTTCTTGACGTCCAGGCGTTCAACGATGGCCTCGACGACGAGGTCGCAGTCGTGCAGCATGGACAGATGATCGGCCAGCGTCAGGCGGGATTTGTTGTCCACGACGGACTCCGGGCTCAAACGGCCTTTTTCTTCGAGTCTGTCCCACTGCGAAAACACGGAGTCGCGCGCGTTGGCCAGAGCCTCGGGCTGGGTGTCAAAAATTCTGACTCTGCTGCCGGCCTGGGCAGCGATTTGCGCGATTCCCCGCCCCATGGCGCCGGCGCCGATGACGGCAATTGTCGAAAATGTGACTTCTTTCATGATTTGATTATGGTTCAGTGGGTTACTGCAGGATACAACTGTGCCAAAATCCCGATTCAAATGAAGCAAGCTGTGAACTTAAGACATATCGTGGCCGGAGGGCTTGTTCTGGCGTCAGCATTGAATTGCGCCGCCATGAGTCTCGAACGGGCCAAGGGCATGGCCTTGATTGGCCGCCCCCTTGACCTCAGCGTCCAGGTCAAGCTCGACCCTACCGATGACGCGGCCGCGCTGTGCGCCGTTGCCGAAGTCTTCTACGCGGACCGTCGCGTCGAAGCCGGTCAAGTGCAAGTGACTTCGGAGCGTGGTACTTCCGCAGAGGAAGCGACGGTCCGCATCCGGTCGTCGGCGCTCGTGGATGAGCCGGTCGTCACCGTTTCGCTGATGGCGGGTTGCAAGCAAGGCTTGACGCGTCGCTATGTCTTGCTTTCTGAGTTGCCCGGTCAAAGTGTCGTGGAAGTGCCTGTGGCCATCGCACGTGCCGCAGTTGAGCCGGCGGGCCGGCCCTATCCGGCGACGTCAGGCGGTGGCGAAGGCGGAATGAACCCGGGTGCAATACCGCCTGTCAGTCGAACCGAGCGGGTCAGGGTCACAAAAGAAAAACCCCCGGTGGCAGTTAAGCCGGCTGCCCCTGCCGAGTCCCGCCGGGCAGAGGCTAAAGCCCCGGCGCGAAGTGTCGTGCGTAACCCGGAACCGCCGACTTCGGCTGGAAAACCTCGCCTGAAACTCGATTCCGCCGAGATCTTGATCGCGCGCGATCCAGTGTTGCGGGCGTCAACAGAATTGCTGACGGTTCCCCAGGAGACCGGCTCCCGGCGCGTGGAAGCAGCGGCCCTGTGGCGTGCGCTCAACGCGACGCCAGACTCGGTCATGAGAGACGAGCAACGCATGCTGGCGCTTCAGACAGATGTCACCGCCATGCGGTCGCAGAACCAGAAGAACGAAACCGCTATCGCAGATCTCAAAGCCCGTTTGCAGACGGCGCAGGCGGAGCGCTATCAGAACGCGCTTGTTTATGGTCTGCTGGCTGCACTGGTGCTGGCCTTGGGTGCCGCAGCGTATCTGTGGACCCGAGGCCGCCGTCAGTCCAAGCCACAGTGGTGGGGAATTGAGGACGAAGAATTCAAGGATGCTTCGGCGATGGCGCCAGAGCCGGTAGTGGCGACGGGACGGTCCAGCGTTGATCTGGACGTCGATCTGAGCGCTAGTTCGGTGCCAGATGTCATTCCGGAGCCTGTTATACGCAAGCCTGACGCACGTGCCGCAGCGACACCGCCGAGGGGTGCAGATTTTCAGGGCAGTCTGTCGGGTGGCGGTCGGGCGGTCAAGGTGGAGGAACTTCTTGACGTCCAGCAGCAGGCGGATTTCTTCCTGTCCCTGGGGCAATACGAGCAGGCCATTGCGACCCTGCGGAACCATATCTCAGACAACGTTGAAACGAGTGCATTGGCGTACCTTGATCTTCTCAAGGTGTTCCATATGCAAGGGCGCAAGAAGGACTATGAGCTGGTGCGCAAGGAGTTCAATGCGGCATTCAACTCTGAAGTTCCGGAGTTTGCCGCCTTCGGCAAGCAAACGAAGGGCTTGATCACCTATGAATCGGTAATGCCCCGGATTGTTTCGCTCTGGCCCACCGAAGAAGTACTTGAGTTCATCGAGGAGTCCATTTTCCGCAAGCCCGGGCAGGGCAACCACGCGTTCGACCTGGAGGCGTACGACGAACTCCTGATGCTGTATGTGGTTGCGAAGGACATCGTGAAAGGGCAGCGCGGCGGGTCAGCGTTTGACGCCGCGCGCTCCGGTTTGGCAGCGTCTGCAAGCTCGCAGGGTTCGAGTTGGGCTGAGCTGGAGCGTCTGAGGTTTCAGGCAACCTCCATGCAGCCTTTACCTGTCAGCCCAAGGGCTGATGACGGTTCAGGATCGTCAAACCTGGGTGTTTTGTCGTCTCGGGATGTCGAGGTGGACATTGATTTGTCTGAATTCCCCAACGAGTTTTATGAGGCGCCGGCGCCTTCGGCGCCTGTCGAAAAGGGTGGACCCAAGCCGGCCGTACCGGATTTCGATCTCTTCGATTTGGCGACCCAGGCGCACGCTGCCTCAAAGCGCAAGCCCTGAGTTCATTGTGTTTCAGGGGGCTTGGCGCTGTTTGCAGTTGTCGCAAGCCAGCTGACACACAATGCGGCCAGCAGGCCCGCCAGTCCGTACCAGTTCAGCTGTTCCATCTGGCCTTGCGCAATCAGCCAGCCTCCGCTGGCAGCCCCGATGGCCTGTCCGGCGTACATCGCGGACGTGTTGAGCGCAATAGAGGCCGATGCAAGGGCAGGAGCGATTCCCAGCAAGCGAGCCTGTTGCGCCGAATTCGACGAAAAGCAGCCCAGTGCCCAGGGGACGGACACCAGAGCCGCCAAGAAAAGGGTGCTTCCCAGCGGCCACAGTCCCAGGCTCAGTGCCATGCTGGCGATGCCGACGCCGACCGCGCGTGAGGCGCCGATTCGGTCGATGTGGCGTGACATCAGCATGTTGCCGGCAAAACCGAAGATGCCAAACCAGGCGAAAAGCAGGCTCAGTTCAAGCGGTGTGACGACCAGGCGGTGCTTGAAATAAGGGGCAAAGTAGGAAAAAAGGACGAACTGGCCGGCCGCATACAGCACCGTGACCAGGATGCACAGCATGAGCGGGCGGGACTGAAGCGTCTGGCGCCATGACGACCATGACAAGGCGGGTGGCTTGACCCCGTCAGGCAGGGTGCGCCAGACCCATGCAGCGCTTGCGAAGGACAACACGCCGACCAGGACGAAGGCCGCTCGCCATCCGAACAGGCCGCCGATCAATGCGCTGAGTGGCATGCCGAGGACCGAGGCGACGGACCAACCCAGGAAGACGAAGGTGATGGCTCTGCCGCGTTGTGACGCTGGAACCAGAAGGCCGATGCAGGCTGCGGCTTGCGGCGTGAAGATCGCCGGGGACACGACAGTGAAAATCCGCAAGGCCAGAAGCACCCTGAAGTCGGGCGCGATCGCGGATGCGAGGTGCATCACCCCATACCAGAGCAGGCAGGACGCCAACAGCCTTCTCCGGTCCCATCCTGCGACCATCGCCGCGAAAAGGGGCGCACCCAGGCACATCACCAAGGCCGCGGCCGAGATCAGCTGCCCTGCGGTTGCAGGTGAAATTTGCAGTGATTCGCTGATTTCGTTGAGCGTGCCCGGAACCACCATGACGCCGGTGCCGATCACCACGTTGCCAAACATCAGGGGCCACAACACCGCCGGCAGGCGCTGTCGGGTCATGTCAGCGGCGGACCTGCAGTGCGCCCGGGTTGACGATATTGGTCGGGGTGCCTCTGATGAAGTTCACTACATTGTCAAAGGCCGCGCCGAAATACATCTCGTAGCTGTCGCGCTCGACATAGCCGATGTGCGGGGTACAAATGCAGCTTTCCAGCCGCAACAGGGCGTGGCCCTGCAGAATGGGTTCTGTTTCAAACACGTCCACGGCCGCCAAGCCGGGATTGCCCCGGTTGAGCGCGCTGATGAGGACGTCGGGCTGAAGCAGCTCGGCCCGCGAAGTGTTGACGAAAAGTGCCGTGGGCTTCATGCGCAAGAGGTCGTCCAGGTTGACGATGCCCTGGGTTGCCTCATTCAGGCGCAGGTGCAGGGACAACACATCGGATTGCTCGAAAAACGCCTCGCGTGTGCCTGCCGGCACAAATCCATCGCCAGCAGCCTTCGCGCGCGAAGCCGCGCTGCCCCAGATCATCACATGCATGCCGAAGGCCTTGCCATACCCGGCCACAATCTGGCCGACCTTGCCATAGCCCCAGATGCCCAGCGTCTTTCCCTTGAGAACCGTACCTAACGAAAAGTTCGGGGGCATCGACGCCGACTTCAAGCCAGACTGCTGCCACGCGCCATGTTTCAGATTGCCGATGTATTGCGGAAGGCGCCGCATTGCCGCCATGATGAGCGCCCAGGTCAATTCAGCCGGTGCAACCGGGGAGCCAGTTCCTTCGGCCACCGCAATGCCGCGTTCGGTGCAGGCCGATACGTCGACATGGCTGCCGATCCGCCCGGTCTGGACAATCAGCTTGAGGCGGGGTAATTTTTCAATCAGCTGGCGGGTAATGTGCGTACGCTCGCGGATCAGCACGATGACATCGGCGTCTTTCAGCCGGACAGACAGTTGACCGATGCCCTTGACAGTGTTGGTGTAGACCTTGGCGGGAAAGGCATCCAGCCGTGTCGCGCAGTCAAGTTTGCGCACGGCGTCCTGGTAGTCGTCGAGAATCACAATGTTCATCCCGCCATTGTGCCTTCTGCCAGCCGGGCCGCGCAGGGCGGCACCCTGTCTTGCGGCTCAAGAACAGGCCCGTGAAAGAAAATATCGCGGCCCTGCTCCCGATACAGATGGAGGCTTTGCGCCGTTCAGAATTACACCCTGGCTTCCATCGCTGCGAGTCGATCCAGTTCAGCGCAAACATCGGCCATCCGGCCGGAGATCATCATCCGTCCGGTACTTCCGACCGGCATCCCTGAATCAATCGTACGCACCACGCGCAGCGGCAGTGGGCGGCGAGGCTGCACACTACTGTTTTTCTTCAATGGCATCCGCACTGTGCAGGGGGGCGATCCGGGCCCGCAAACGGCGCGGGGAGGTGCTTTCGCGGCGGGCCGAGAATTGAATGGCACCAGCCGGGTTACAAGCTCCTGCAGGGGCGTCAGAAGTGACGAGAGGGTAAAAAGGGCGATTCCCATGTGAAACCTTTCAAGGGTTGGAGGTCGAACACAGGCAGGATTGAAAAATGATGCGCCACAGCAGGGTTATGACAACGCAGGGTTGCCAAACGCCCGCCACCTGCCGCAGCGCACGGGATCAATTGGCGGCAGTCACATCAGCATCGTGTTGCGGATCAATCCGACGGCCAGGCCCTCGATCTCAAAGGGCTCGCCCGGCTCCACCACGATGGTGGGGTAGTCGGGGTTCTCGGCATGCAACTCGATAAGGTGCTTGTTGCGCCGGAAGCGTTTGACTGTGACCTCATCTCCCAGGCGCGCGACGACGATCTGGCCATTTTTCGCATCCTTGGTGGCCTGCACCGCCAGCAAGTCGCCGTCCATGATGCCCGCATCACGCATGGACATGCCGCGCACCTTGAGCAGGTAGTCGGGCTTGCGTTGAAACAGGCTGTTTTCGACGTAATAGGTCTGGTCCACGTGTTCCTGCGCGAGAATCGGGGAGCCGGCGGCAACACGCCCGATCAGGGGCAGTGCCAGCTGGGCCAGGCTGGGCAGCGGAAGCGAAAACTGCTTCATGCGCGACTCGTTGATGGATCGCAGCGCATCACTTTTCAGCCGGATGCCGCGTGAAGTGCCGCTGACCAGTTCGATAACGCCTTTGCGTGCCAGCGCTTGCAGGTGCTCTTCGGCGGCATTGGCCGACTTGAAGCCCAGTTCAGTGGCGATTTCTGCGCGCGTGGGCGGCGCGCCGGTGCGGGCAATGGCACTCTGGATCAGGTCCAGAATCTGTTGCTGCCGGGCGGTAAGCTTGGCGGGAAACGGTGACATGTCGATCATGGCGACTCCTTGGGATCGTGCCGGGGACTTCATACTGGCTGGATAGACAGTAGCTGTATTTTTAAACAGTTTTAGAAAGTTTGCAAGTCATGGCCCTACCGGACAACTCGAAGATCGTGATTTTGGGTACAGGCGGCACCGTTGCTGGAACCTCGACGAGGGTGGGGGACAACATCGGCTACAGCGCGGCCCAGGTGGGCGTGGCGCAGTTGCTGGGGGCTATCGAGGCCATGCCTGCCGCCTTGCGCGGACGCGAGCTGTTGACCGAGCAGGTCGATCAGGTTGACAGCAAGGACATGAGCTTTGGCCTGTGGCAAAGACTGGCCGCTCGATGCGCCCACTGGCTCGCGGACGCCAGCGTGCAAGGCATCGTCATCACTCACGGAACCGATACGCTGGAGGAAACAGCCTGGTTCCTCCAGTCCGTGTTGCAGCCGGGCAAGCCGGTGGTTCTCACTTGTGCGATGCGTCCGGCGACGGCGCTGGCGCCCGATGGGCCGCAAAATATTCTTGACGCTGTTGCCGTCGCGCTTGACCCCGGCGCACAGGGCGTTGTCGCGGTCTGTGCCGGGGTTGTGCACAGTGCGCGCGATGTCCGCAAGGACCACCCTTACCGTCTCGACGCGTTTGGTTCCGGTGATTCGGGTCCGCTGGGCTTTGTGGAGGAAAACTCGGTGCGCTGGGTCAATCATGTTCGAAAAGACGACCTTTCCCTCGAGAAATGGTCACTGCATGCTATTGAAAACATAGTGAAATCAGGTTCCTGGCCGCGCGTTGAAATCGTCATGAATTACGCTGGCGCCAGTGGCACGACAGTCGATCTGCTGGTCAGGGATGGTGTGCAGGGTCTGGTGGCCGCATGCACGGGCAATGGCAGTCTCCATCAAGATCTTGAAGCGGCCTTGGTCCGCGCGCAGGCGGCAGGCGTGAAGGTGGTCCGTGCGACCCGCTGTGCGCAAGGCAGGGTCTTGCCCAAGCCCGGTGACCTCATTGGCGATTCAAACGGGCTGAGTCCGGTCAAGGCGCGAGTGGCGATGATTCTGGCGCTACTGGGTGCCCAGACGGCACGCACTGCCTGAACTGATGGTTTCCGGCATTTCGCTTCCCTGGCCGTGGGCCTATCCGGCCCTTGAGGTGATCCACCTGATCGGTGTGGCGCTGCTGCTCGGCAATCTGGTTCTGCTGGAATTGCGGGTTTTCGGTCGTGGCGCCGCTCTGCCAGTCTCTGAACTGGCGCGCTTGAGCCTGATGCTGGTGGCGATCGGCTTTTCAATGGCGGCCGTATCGGGCACCATCATGTTTGCCACCCAGCCGGGCGACCTGCTGGCCAACCGCGCATTTACCCTGAAGATGCTGTTGCTATTCGTTGCGGGTTCCAATGCGGCCATGTTCCATGCCCGGCAGTCGTTCGAGAAGATGGACCTGACAGCGCGCATGCTCATGCTTGTGTCCAGTGTGATCTGGGTGGCGATCATCGCGCTGGGTCGCTGGATTGCCTATGTCTGACAAGGAGTCAACATGAATCGACGTGAACTCGTGCTGGCCTCGCTGGCGGCACCCGCGCTGAGCCTGCCCTTGCTGGCGCGGGCGCACCACGGTTGGGCCAGTTTTGACCAGGACCGGCCAATCTACCTCGAAGGCAGGGTGACCAAGGCCAAATGGCAGAACCCGCATGCCGAGCTGGAACTTGAAGTGCCTGCCGGGCTGAAGGTGCCGGCGGGCCTGGCTCAGCGTGTCATTCCTGCGCAGTCGGCTCCGGTTGATGGCAAGGCGCTCCTTGCCAAGGCCGTGGTGCCGAACCGCAAGGATCGCAAATGGGAGATCGAGCTGGCACCGCTCACGCGCATGAATGCCTGGAACGTCGCCGAAATCAAGGTGGGGGATGCCATTTCAGTGGTGGGCTTTATCTTCAAGGAACAAAAGGGAGAGCCCATCCTGCGCGTCGAATACCTTTTCGTGGGCAGTCAGGCCTACGGACTTCGCTCCAGCCCGGTGTGAGATAAAAAAAGGCCCGTGAGGGCCTTTTTCTTGAAACCAATGCCCGAAACCTCAGCTGGCCAAAGCAGCGAGCGCCCGGGTCGTGATGTCATCCACGCTGCCCGTGCCGCTGATGGCGCGGTATCTCGGTGCGGCAGCAGGTTCGGCCTTGGCCCAACTGCTGTAGTAGTCAACCAGCGGGCGGGTCTGCGCGCTGTACACCTCCAGGCGCTTCTTGACGGTTTCTTCGTGGTCGTCTGGGCGTTGCACCAGCGGCTCGCCAGTGAGGTCGTCGCGGCCTTCGGCCTTGGGGGGGTTGAACTTGACGTGGTAGATGCGGCCGCTGGCAGGGTGGGAGCGCCGCCCGCTCATGCGCTCGACAATGGCTTCGAAGGGGACGTCGATCTCGAGCACGTAGTCCAGCTTCACGCCCGCCGCCTTCATGGCATCGGCCTGGGGAATGGTGCGGGGGAAGCCGTCAAACAGGAAGCCATTGGCACAGTCGGCCTGGGCAATGCGCTCCTTCACCAGGTTGATGATCAGATCGTCGCTGACAAGGCCGCCGGACTCCATCACCGCCTTGGCCTGCAGGCCCAGCGGGGTGCCGGCCTTGACGGCGGCGCGAAGCATGTCGCCCGTGGAAATCTGGGGGATGCCATATTTCTGGCAGATGAAGTTG
>Ga0209254_10003138_pt1 | contig 15079 bp, 11 predicted proteins | sample FrelakmetDIP11DI_FD_187148 | JGI IMG/M metagenome (GOLD analysis project Ga0209254, IMG submission 187148) | Freshwater lake sediment microbial communities from the University of Notre Dame, USA, for methane emissions studies - DIP11 DI (SPAdes)... | ecosystem: Environmental > Aquatic >...
CGCGAGCACCTTCGCTTCTCCCTTCTGGCGTTCCTTGGCAAGGCGCACGGACGCGCTGCCTAGACTGGTTGAGAGCTCTTCAACCCGCGCACGGTAACAGTTGAGACAGAGATGTACCTGGTTCGTCTCCGAGGCACAAAGGGAACATATCGGCGTCTCACATTGTACGCAGGCGGTGATGGCTTCATTTCCAGCGTGGAAAGGACATTCCATTACGGCCACCTCCAAGCCAAATGATCAGGTCTGCTTTCACAATAACTTTCTATAGCCTGGTTCGTTTTCCTCTACTGCAGCACTTCCTCAAACCCTAGTATATAACCGGATGGCCGCGGGATACAGAAAACCGCTCGCGTACCACGCCTCCGGCCATATTTAGTATCGGCAGTGCCCCGAGTGTTTTTAACACGGGTTTGCGGGCTGGTATAATGCTCTTGAGCAGGACCCCCCGTATCCTATCCAACCCAAAGGAGCAGCAAGAAGAGATAATGAGCAAGGAAAGTAAGGCCGTATTCAAGAGGTTTTGCCTGATCGCCCTGGGCATCCCGTCGGTGCTCCTGGCCTTCACGGTTACGCTATTCCTTTCTCCCTGGGCGATAGATCGGGCCGAAGTGACGGAAGGCGTGCTCACGGTAGCCGCGGTTTGCCTGGCCGCCGCAGGAGTTGCTATCTGGGCATTCTTCAGCTTCTACCTTTACCGGCGTCTCTGGAAGGTATTCCCTCATATCGGCGACAGGGAGAAGGGCTGGTCGTACGCCGAGGGGGTCTTCGGTCTTCTGGGGGTGGGAACCAGCATGACCTCGGTACTTGCGAATTTCTACTATCTCTTCAGTGGCGACTTCAAGCGCAGCGCCATACTTTTCGCCCTCTCTTACCTGCTGGCGATCGTCGAGGCCTTCAGGTTTCCCATGCGCATCGCGGATATCGAAGACACTATAACGGAGATGAAGTGATGGGGCCGCTGCGGAAGTTCGAGAAACGCCTGGAGAGGCTGTTCGAGGAACCTTTCACCAAGGTCTTCAAGGGCGGCGTGCATCCCCTGGAGATAGCCCGCAGGTTGATCAGGGAGATCGATGACGCGAAGATATTGGGGGTCAACGGGGTTATGGCCCCCAACTATTTCGTCGTCAGGTTAAGCCCCCTGGACTTCGAGAGGCTATCGGGAGTGGCAGGCAGCCTTACGGTGGAAATGGAAGCGCTGGTGATCACTCACACCAACCAGAAGGACTATCATCTCCTCACACGGCCACGCGTGGAATTTGAGCGCGACCCTTCCCTGCGTGAAGGAGAGTTCTCGGTGCTGGCGTCCCTGGACGAGCCGGCAGGGCGTGAGCCAAGCGTGGGAGACAGCGGGACCAGCCGGAGCCGGGGGCCCGCGGAAGGCCACATGGGGGTGTTGACGGTGTTCGGCGGGGAAAAGGCGGGGCAGAGTCTGGGCCTGGAGGTGGAGCGGACCAGGATCGGGAGAGCAGAGGACAACGACCTGGTGTTGGCGGATCCGCGCGCCTCGCGCTTTCATGCCGAGATCGAGCACGTGCCTGCCGGGTATATCATCAGAGACCTGGGAAGCACCAACGGCACCATGGTAGAAGGACGCAAGGTGCAGGAAAGACTGCTCGAGGACGGTGATACGCTCGTCATAGGTGGGACCGAGTTGCGTTTCGAACTCATGACCGATCCGCGAAGCCTTGATCCCGGAATGCTGCACTAGCGTGGCTGCCCCCGGCAGGTCCGGGCGGCCTGGTGGATGCCTGGTTGGGGGGCGGGCGTAAGGAGACGCGGCCGAAAGGGGGTGCGTTTTGCCGGAGATAGTATATGTAACACTCAGGTTTGTCTTTCTGGCGCTGCTCTACGTGTTTGTCCTTCTGGTAGTCAGGACGGCGTACAACGAACTCAAGCCCACGCCCTCGCGGCCCGCTGTTTCCAGGGCTTCCGCCAGAGCACCACGCGGCGGACGTAAGGCAAGGCTGGTTGTCGCTGGCGAGACAGGGCGCAAGAAGCAAGCGAGCTGGGAACTGGAGGGCGATGTCACCATCGGACGCGCCCCGGAATGCGCGGTATCCATCGCCGACGAGTTCGCCTCCAACCTGCATTCCAAGATATACCGGACGGAGGGAAGGTATTACGTGGAGGATCTCGGCAGCACCAATGGAACCTATGTCAACGGCAGGCGCATCCATTATCCCACGGAGCTGAGAAACGGTGATCGCATAAAGATCGGCCGCACGGAGGTGGAGTTCAGGAGGTAGGGTTTGCGTTACGCGGTCCTTTCGGACAGAGGTAGGGTGCGGGAAAACAACGAGGATAGCTACCATGCTGACGGGCGCGTCTTCATAGTAGCAGATGGCATGGGCGGCCACCGCGCCGGAGAAGTGGCGAGCGCTGCCGCCATAGAAGAGTTCCTCGGCTTCGAGGCGCAGCATCGCGAGGAGCCTCCCCTGGAGCGCTTGCGCGGCGGGATGCAGGCCGCCAACCACTCCCTCTACCGCATGGCTGATGATGACCGTGAACTGGAGGGTATGGGCACCACCTTCACCGCGGTCCTGGTCGAGGGGGGCCTTCATCTGGGCCATGTAGGTGACAGCCGCGCATATATCTGGAGAGAGGGGCAACTGCGCCCGATAACCAGGGACCATTCGCTGGTAGAACGCATGGTGGACGAGGGCCAGATCTCGCCACAAGACGCGCGCACCCACCCCCAGAGAAACGTCATCTTGCGTGCCCTCGGCGTCGCGCAGGTTCTGGAGATCGACCTGGATACGGTGGATGCAGTTCCCGGCGACAGGTTGCTCCTCTGCAGCGATGGGTTATCGGGTTTGCTCGAGCATGAGGAGATAGAGTCCATCATCTCGGGGGAAACGGAGCCGGAGGAAAGCTGCCGCAGGCTTGTGGACGCCGCGAACGAGAGAGGCGGCACGGACAACATCACCGTGATCGTGGCCTATCTCGAAGCCGAGGTGGAAACCGCCACGGCCGCTGATACCGCGTCGAAAAATACATGGTGGAGAAGACTGACCGGCCGCGGTAAGGACCAGGCTTAACATGTCTGAACCGGACCTCGACCTCGGTATGCAAAACGGGGTTTAACTGCATTGATGATGAAACCACGCTGGAAAGAAATGATTCTGCTGGCCACGGCAGCGGTGATCCCCTTTGTGGGCTGGATCTCGCTGGACCTGGCAAGGGAGGGGCGCGTGGTAGCGGGAAACGTCCTCTACCCGTTGCTGATAGTGGCCATGTTCTTTGCCGCCCACATGCTGTTGCGTCTGTTCAGGCCGCAAGCTGACCACTATCTATTGCCACTGGCCTCGGTCCTGTGTTACCTGGGCATAACCCTCCTCTTCCGCCTCGACGAACACATGGCGCGACTGCAGGTCATCTGGCTCGGCGTTGGGCTGGCGTCGATGATAGCCCTCATCGGCGCGCTGAGGGATTACCGCGTTCTAGCGCGGTATCGCTACACCCTGGCCGTGGTGGGATTGGTCCTTCTGCTCTCCACCATGGTCCTGGGCAAGGAGGTCAACGGGGCGCGCCTGTGGATCGTGCTGGGACCACTGCGTTTCCAGCCTTCAGAGCTGGCGAAGATACTGCTGGCCATCTTCTTTGCCGCCTACCTCGCGGATAAGAGGGAACTCATCACCGCGGCTGGACGCACCTTTGCCGGTATCAGCATGCCTCGCCTGCGCGACTTAGGGCCCCTGCTGACCATGTGGGCTCTCTCCCTCCTCCTCCTCATCTTCCAGAGGGACCTTGGATCCTCGCTGCTCTTTTTCGGCATATTCCTGGCCGTGCTCTACGTGGCCACGGCACGGGTATCCTTCGTGCTCGTGGGTATCCTCCTGTTTATCCTGGGAGCGACACTGACCTTTTTTGCCTTTTCTCACGTGCAGGAGAGGGTGGACACCTGGCTCGATCCTCTCAACCCCCAGACCATCGAGGATGAGAGCTATCAGATAGCGCAATCGCTCTTTGCCTTCGCCGAGGGCGGATTGTCCGGTACCGGGTTGGGGCGAGGTTATCCGGACATCATCCCCTATGTGGAGACGGACTTCATCTACGCGGCGGTGGGCGAGGAGCTGGGGCTGTTCGGGGCGGCAGCCCTGGTGCTGATCTACCTCTTGTTCATCATCAGGGGCCTCTATATCGCCCTGCGCTGTGAGGATGATTTCGGGAAACTGCTGGCCGTAGGCTTGACCGCCATCGTCGCCCTGCAGTCTTTCATCATCATGGGAGGAGACACCCGCCTGGTGCCGCTCACCGGTATAACCCTGCCCTTCGTCAGTTACGGCGGGAGTTCGCTGGTGAGCAATTTTCTCCTCCTGGGGCTGCTGCTGTGCATCTCCGCGCCGCGTCGTGAGGCAGCCGGCGGAAGGAAGAGAGCCGCGAGATCTCCGCGCAGCGGCGTCGATCAACAGCAGCAGCCCACGCCGGCCGGACCGCCGCATGGCTCCACTTCCAGCGCGGAAGACCGGGGGAGGTGAGAGATTGCAGGGCAGCATCAGAAAACTGGGCATCGTCTTTATCGTCCTGGCCGTGGTTCTGGTGGTAAACCTGAGCTTCCTGCAGGTATTCGGCCAGAAAAACCTGGTGGAAAACCCCGCCAATACACGGCGGCTCATCGAGGAGTACGGTATCGCCCGCGGCAGGATCGTGACCGCCGACGGGCTGGTAGTGGCGGAGAGCGTGCAGGCCGAAGGGCCTTTCGAGTACCGGCGCAGCTATGCCGCCGGCAGCCTCCTTTCCCATGTCGTGGGGTATGACAGCCCGCAGTTCGGCAGGTCGGGGCTGGAGGAGTTCTACAACCAATACCTGCTGGGCCGCAAACCGGCACGGGGATGGGTAGAGGAGATGACCTCGGACCTGGAAAAGGGAAACGACATCACCTTGACCATAGACTCGGAACTGCAGGCGGTGGCCGCCGAGGCCCTGGGCAAGAATAAGGGGGCGGTGATGGCCATTGACCCCAAGACCGGCGCCATCCTGGCCATGTATTCCTGGCCCACCTTCGATCCCAACGCCCTGGTGAGCCAGGGGCTCGATGCCGAGGGCAACCTCGCGGCGGACGCGACCATGCGCGCTTATGCACAAGACCCCGCGAGCCCGCTGCTCAACCGCGCCAGCATGGGACTTTACACGCCGGGCTCCAGCTTCAAGGTGATCACGGCGTCGGCGGGCGTCGACTCCGGCATCCCGACCAGCACCGAATTCGATTGCCCCAGCGAACTGCCCGTGGACGGATCCAGCGTGGTGAACTATAGCGGATCGCCATCGGGCCCGATGGACATGGACTATGCCCTTACCTTTTCAGTCAACACCTACTTCGCCCAGCTGGCCCTGGCAATGGGGGCGGATACCCTGGTGGGATACGCGCAGCGCTTCGGGATGAACGGCATCCCTCCCCTGGACTATCCGGCGGTCTCACCGGCCCTCATCCCCCAGCCGGGGCAGATGGACGATGTGGAACTGGCGTGGACGGGGGCCGGCCAGGGCGAGCTGCTCATGACCCCCCTGCAGCTCTGTCTGGCGGGCTGCGCCATCGCCAACAGGGGAAAGATAATGTCACCCCACCTCATGAAGGACATTCGCCTGGGTGACGATATCCTGGAGCGTTTCGAGGCCGGGGAGTGGAGGTCTCCGATCTCCGCCGATACTGCCAGCCAGGTACTGGGCATGATGATCGACGTGGTCGAGGAGGGCACGGGTGCCGGTGCGGCGGTGCCCGGCGTCACCGTGGCCGGGAAGACGGGGACCGCCGAGGTGGAGGGGAAGCAAGCCCACGCCTGGTTCATAGGCATCGCGCCGGCGGAGAATCCCACCCTGGTGGTGGTGGTGGTAGTTGAGAACGCCGGGGGCGGCGGTTCCGTAGCCGCGCCCATCGCCGGCGAGGTCATCGAGGCCGCCCTCAGGTAGCCCGGGACCTCCAGGTGTTCGGGCTCGGGTGCGAAATCGGCCCGAGCCTCTGGGTAACGGTCTCGCTCCGCTGACACGCTCCGCAGTTCAATTGACGATCAAATGAAGGTTAATCCTTTGTCGGGATTGCCACGTCGGCTGCGCCTCCTCGCAACACGGTTTTCCGCAGCGCGGAAAACCTGGTTCTCGGGCAGATGGCAGCGCAGACGGGGGCCCGCCCGAACACCGAGTCGTCCCGGGCTGTGGTTTTTTATATAATCGACACCCGGGCGCGTTCTCGCCCTTTAACCACTGATATGCACGTTTCTTTGCTTCGCTTCAGACCGACCCCCGGATCCCGGGCAGGGTTTTTATATAGACGACACCTGGGCGGGTTCATTCCTCACCAGCGATCTCTATGCACGCTCCGCTCCGACCGACCGAGTAGTTCTCGGGCTGGCAGTAGCGCAGACGGAGGCCGCCCGAACACAAGCTGTCTCATGTATAAATAAAGGCCGCGGGCGGCTGCCCGCGGCCTTCTTCTATCTAAGCCGTCACTCGGATTTTATCTGCTTGTCGAACTCCGCCTTCATGACGACCTTGAGCTCGCGCTTGAGGATCTTACCAACCCCGCTGGTGGGGAGCTGGTCCATGAACTCTATGACCTTGGGCACCTTGTAGGCCGCGACGTTCTCGCGCAGGTAGCTGATGATCTTCTCCTTCTCGGCGTCGCTCTTCTCCACGCCGGGCTTGAGCACCACGGCGGCCACCACGCGCTCCGAACCCGGACGTGCGGGGTCTGGGACCCCGAGAGAGGCGGCCATGTCCACGTCGGGGTGCTTGACCAGCACGTCGTCGAGCTCCCGGGTGAAGACCTTGAAGCCGGAGACGATGACCATGTCCTTGACGCGGTCCACGATGTAGAAGTACCCATCCTCGTCCATGCGGGCCACGTCGCCCGTGAACATCCAGCCGTCCCGGACGGCGTTGGCCGTCTCCTCGGGCTGGTCGTAGTACCCCTTCATCAGCTGCGGCCCCCTGATGGCGATCTCGCCCGGGTCTCCGGCCGCTGCAAGCTGGCCGGTCTCGGGATCGACGAGCTTGAATTCGGTGTCCGGAAGCGGCATGCCGATGGACGAGGGCTTCTTCGTCCCATAGCGGGGGTTGCAGCAGGTGACCGGGGAGGTCTCGGTCATGCCGTAGAGCTCGATGAAGTTGTTCTCTCCGATGACGTCCTCCAGCTCCTTGATGTTCTCGGGCGGGAAGGGCGCCGCCGCGCTCAGGCAGAACCTGAGGTTGCTCTTGTCGAGGGCCTTGAACTCCGGCTGCTTAATGAGCTCGAAGAAGACGGTGGGGACATTGACGACGATGTTGGGCTTATATTTCTCGAGGCATTCGATGAGGAAGTGCGTGTCCCGGGGATTGGGCACGACGATCTGGGTGGAGCCATTGGTCATGGAGAAGCCGCCCAGGGCGAGCCCCGCGATGTGGAAGAGCGGGAAAGCGGATAGCGCCAGGACGTCCGGCTTCAGGTCCAGGTAGGTGAGGGTCTGCATGCGGTTGGACATATAGCTGCGCTGGGTCAGCATGGCCCCCTTGGAAGGCCCCGTTGTCCCCCCCGTGTACATGAGGAAGATGAGGTCGTCCATGCCCCGCTTGACCTCGACGCGGTCCTTGGGCATCCCCTTGAGGGCATCCATGAAGCGGACCACCGTCTTTCCCTTGATGGGCTGCACCTCGGCGGTGGGGATCTTCTTGAGCGCTTTGCCCAGCACCTTCTTTATCCCGGGCAGGAAATCGGCGATCTCGGAGTAGATCACCGTGGTGTATGCGGTCTTGTCCGCAACCGAGGCCACGATGCCGTAGAGCAGGTCCACGGTGATGATCACCTTGGCGCCCGAGTCGTTGATCTGATGCTCCATCTCGGCGGGGGTGAGCAGGGGGCTCAGGCCCGTGGAGATCGCTCCCGCTTTCTGCACCGCGATGACGCTTATGTAATGCGCCGGCATGTTGGGCATGCACAGCCCCACTACGTCATCGGGCTTGACGCCGTTCTTGATGAGAAATGCCGCCAACTGATTCGCGTACAGGTCGAGCTGCCGGAAGGTGATGTGCTTCCCCATGTAGATGAGGGCGGTCTTGTCGGGATACCTGTCCACGACCTCCCGGAATTTTTCTGCGAATGTCTTCTCCTCGTACTCCAGTGTGGGCGGTACGTTCTCGTCGTAGTTTTTGAGCCATGGTTTTTCCGCGTAGATGTCGCTCATTATTCCCCCTTCCTCTGGACAGGTCTCTCCCTGCCTTTTCCAGACCGTCCGAGACTCACGTGTTGCCGATAGCAGTCGATCGACAGGTATCGTAACCTATTATCCGTTCTTTTGCCTAGCGTATTCAAGCATCATAATTATTAAGCGCCTGGCGGAGGCGAGACGCCGTGCACTCGACCCGAAAACGGCGGCGCCCGCCCCCGGTGCCGTTTTGCCATCTCCCGGCCTTGTCTGCCGGAAGATCAACGGGATGTTGCAAATGCGGTTATCTGACCCCAAGATATACCTATGCCCTGGTTCCTGTTGACCTTAGAATAACAGAGGGGTTGTTCGCGGCTGCTCTACAGGAGGAGCGATGGACCGTTTGATGGATTGGAAAGGCAGGGTCCTGAGGAGGCGATACCGGCTCGACGAGAGGATCGCCGTCGGAAGGACCGTTGAGGTCTTCAGGGCCTTCGATCTCCTCGAGGAGAAGGAGGTGGCGATTAAGATGCCCTTACCGCACCTCCTGTCAGACCGTGATTTCTGCGATGCTTTCCGTGCTGCCGCCCACCGCGCCACCCGCCTGAACCACCCTTCGTTGGTCCAGGTCATCGACTACGGTATCGAGGAAGGGCGGCCTTTCGTGGCCATGGAGATCGTTGAGGAGAAGACCCTGCACGAATTACTCGAATCGGGCAAAAGGATGAAACCGATAGGCACACTCTATTTTGCCCTGGAGATGGGTAGGCTCCTGGTCTATCTCCAGGAGCAGGGTGTCGTGCATGGTTCGTTGGATGAAAGACACGTGTTTATTTTTCAGGGCCGTAGAGTCAAGGTCAGCGATGCCGGCTTCCCCCTGCTGCTGGGGGGTGGGGCGAGCCCGCATCCCCTTTCCCAGGATAAGAGGAGGGACATCCAGGACCTGGGCTATCTCCTGTACCGCTCCCTGACCGGAAAGAGCAAAGCGGAGGCCACGGAAGACATCAGGAGCGGCAAGCTCAAATGGGATGCGCAGGTACCGGCCCGGATGCAGAGATTGGTCATAGACTGTCTCAACAGCTTTGGGAGCGGCGGCTTTCCCTCCGCCGAGCAGATGCTGAGGGAGACGGTCTCTACCCTGCGGGAGGAGCAGCCGATGGTGGCTGTTTCGGAGACCACCCCCGTGGAGGCCCCAGCCGGCACCTTGGAGACGGAGCAGGCCGTCCCCATCCGTATACTCATACCTCATTTCAAGCGCTGGCAGGTATGGATGGGAGTAGCTGTTCTGGTCGTGTTCGTGATCTTCCTGGGCATCTGGATCCTCTCGTCGGTGATAACCGAAAGTAAAGTGGAAGTCCCCAACCTCGTCAATATGAGCACCGAGGAGGCGGTCAAGGTGGCAGGTGAGCGCGATCTCGGGCTTCTGGTGGTCGGACAGGAATACGATGTGGACATAAAGGCGAACTACGTTATCTCACAGGACCCGGAAGTTGGAGTGATGGTCAAGAAAAAGACCGTGATCAGGGTCCTTGAGAGCCTGGGGCCGCTGACCGTTCCCAACCTCATCGGGCTCAGCCTGGACGACGCGCGGGTAGTGCTGGAGAGCCGCGGCTTCAAGGTCGGAGAGATCGTCTATCGCGATGTGCCGGGATACAGCGACAACCGTGTCGTGGAGACCGATCCCCCTTATGGGTCGAAACTCTCCAGCGGCGACTCCGTCAACCTCGTGGTCAGCGGAGGTACCTCGAGTCCGTAATGGCTCATGCCAGCGGTACGGGAACCATGCCCGCAAGCCGAACTTCAAATATTTGACGGTCCAGCAGACCGTTTGGAAGGAGTTGTCGCGGAGATCATTGAAGAATAAACATGATCTGATGATCGAGGCGAATACCAGGACAGCAAGCCCTTGTGCCTCCGCTTGACGGGACAACCCAGGAACGTATAGCGGGCAGGGGAACGGCGTGGAGGGAAGAGCACCGGGCGCGATCGGCGGTATCGAGATGAAGGGAGTCCGATGCTGGGCGAGGTCTTCAACCAGCGTTATCGCCTGAAAGAAAAACTCGGCAGCGGGGGAATGGCCGACGTTTATCTCGCCGACGACCTTCTTCTAGGCAGGGAGGTCGCGGTCAAGCTGTTGCACGCCCAGTACGCCGCCGATCCTGTCTTTATACAGAGATTCCGCCAGGAAGCCCAGTCGGCGGCGAACCTCAACCATCCCAATATCGTGAACATCTACGATTGGGGTAACGAGGGCGATGTTTACTACATCGTCATGGAGTACGTGGAGGGGAGGGACCTCAAAGAGATCCTGCGCTCCGAGGGCCGCCTGCTGCCCGAAAGGGCGGCGGAGATCGCGGCCGAGGTATGCGCGGCCCTGCAGTTCGCCCATCGCAGCAACCTGGTGCACCGCGATATCAAGCCCCACAACATCTTCATCACCAATATCGGGCAGGTCAAGGTGATGGATTTCGGCATTGCCCGGGAAGGAAACGGAGGGGGTATCACGCAGACGGGCATGGTCATGGGGACACCGCAGTACATCTCGCCGGAGCAGGCCCAGGGCCTGGCGGTGGACGGGCGATCGGACATCTACTCCCTGGGCATCGTCCTCTACGAGTTGCTCACGGGCCAGGTGCCCTTCGACGATCCCAATCCTGTGACCATCACCTACAAGCAGGTGAGGGAAGATCCAATGCCGCCCTCGGTCGTCGACCCGGAGATCCCTGCCACCCTCGAGGCCATCGTGATGAAGGCCATGTCGAAGAACCCAGCCAACCGATTTCAGAACGCCCAGGAGATGAAGGCCGACCTGCTCCGCTTCCTGGAAGGGATGCCGGTGTCCGCGACTCCCTTCCTGCCGGAGGCGGCCTACGGCGGCGTGACAGCGGCCGTCCCGGCGGCGGGAGCAAGCCGTAAGTGGCCCTGGATCGTGGGAGGAGTCGTTGCCGCCCTCATCGTCACGGGCATTATCCTGGCACTGGTCCTGGGGGGCGGAGGAGGTAAGGTCGAGGTGCCGAACCTGCAGGGGATGACCGAACAGCAGGTAACCAGCACCCTGGAGGGATTGGGCCTGAAACTGGGCGAGGTAGAAGACCAGTATATCGAGGAGGAGGGCGAGGAAGCGGGGGTAGTCATCTCCCAGGACCCGGAATGGGGGACCATACTCGCAGAAGGCGAGAAGGTGAACATCACCGTGACCCGGGAATTGAGGATGCCCGAGGTCGAGGGCATGTCCCGGACCGAGGCCGAGAACGCCCTGAAGAACCTGGGCATCTCCGTCATCGAGATCCAGAACGTGCCCGTGGAAGACGAGGACGAGACCAACATAGTCCTCTCCCAGGAGCCCAGCGGCGGGCAGTTGATCTCGCCCAACACCAGCGTGAAACTGGAGGTCGGGGTGGAGCAGAAGAAGGTCGCGGTACCCGATGTCGTGGGAGATACAAGGGAGAGTGCGGAGGAAACGCTCCAGGGTGCCGGTTTCCAGGTGGAGGTGACCGAGGAGGCGAGCTCGGAGGTGGACGAGGGGTATATCATCCGCCAGAGCCCCCTCGCCAACCAGAAGGCGCTGGAGGGCAGCGTTGTAACCATCTGGGTGAGCAGCGGGCCTTCGGCGGTGGAAGTCCCGGAGGTCAGGGGCGAACTCGAGGAAGACGCCAAGGACATCCTCACCGCCGCCGGCCTTAGCTTTCAGACCATTCCCCAGGACACCACCGACCCCACCGAGGTGGGCAGGGTAGTGGACCAGGTCCCCCTGCCTGGGGCTATGGTCGATGCCGGCTATACCGTGCGTATATTCATAGGCCGCACACCTTAAACGGCTCCGCCCTCCGGTTAACGGACCCCATGCTATAATCGACGCCATGAAAGAGCGCTATGACGCGATCATCGTCGGTGCCGGCCCCGGCGGAAGCTCCACCGCATGCGCCCTGGCGGCGCGGGGGTTCCATGTTCTCCTCGTAGACAGGGAGACGTTCCCCCGCGACAAGACCTGTGGTGACGGTATCGCGCCGCGGGCGGTGCATGCCCTCTACCGCCTTGACCTGCGCGAGGAACTGCAGGGCCGTTTCAAGCGCACAGAGGGCATCCGTTTCTATGCCACCCGCGGGGGCCTCACCGAGGTGCGCTACCCCATGGGCAGCCGCTATCCCGACCACGGTTACGTCGTTCCCCGCCGCGACCTCGACCACATCCTGCTCGAGCGAGCGCGGTCCCTGGGCGCCGAGGTGATGCAGGGCTGCCGGGTGACCGGGGTGCTGCCTCTCCGCGGTGGGCGCGTCCCAGGCGTTGCCGCCGAATACCGCGGCGAGAAGCTGGAACTGGAGGGCCGTTTCATCGTGGGGGCCGACGGTCCGTCTTCGCTCATCGGTAAGGAACTGGGGCTCCTGCGCGACGATCCCCTCTACCTGGGAGTGTCCGTGCGCTGCTACATGACCGGGGTGCGCGGCATCTCCGACTTCCTGGAGATCTACCCGGAGGACGCTATCTCGCCCAGCTGTGGATGGATCTTCCCTGTTGATGACACCACCGCCAATGTCGGGGTGGGCTTCATGCTCTACGCACGGCGCAAGCGCAAGATAAACCTCAACCGCGTCTTCGAGGATTTCACTTTGCGCACCCGTCACGCCGCCGCCAAGTTGAGGGAAGCCGAACCCCTGGACAGGCTGCGCGGAGCACAGTTGAGGGTAGGTCTGGGTGGTGCCGTTTCCCGGCACCTCAACGTCCTGCTGGTGGGAGACGCGGCGTCCCTCACCAATCCCATCAGCGGGGAGGGGATAACCTACGCGCTGGAGAGCGGCCGCTGGGCGGGAGAGACCCTGGCCGCGGCCATGCACAGCGGCGACGAGGACATCCTGGACAATTACCCCCGCATCCTGGATTGGTACTACCGCCGTTATTTTTACCTGGGCACCCTGGCCATACGCTACGGCAACAACCCCTATTTCGTTAATCCCCTGCTCTTCACCACCTCCAGGATTCCGCAGCTTGGGGACAAGATGGGGCGTTTCCTGATGAACTGCCGGCGTTCGGACTATCCGCCGTAAGGAGAGGGATTTTGGGGCTCAAGATAACCTTCCTCTACCCGGATTTCTTCGCGTACGACGAGGAGCGCTTTCTGCCCGAGGGCCGCATCTACCTGGGGATAGGGTATCTCTCGGCTTACCTGAAGCGCGAGGGCCACCGCACCTCCCTCATCCACCTGGTGCATCCTCCCAACCGCGAGGAACTGCTGGAACGGGTGGCGAAGGAATCGCCGGACCTCCTGGCAGTATCCAGCACCACGCACATGTTCCCCCACGTGCGCAAGTGGTTGGAATGGATCAGATCCGATATGGATATCTTTACCATCTGCGGCGGTGCCCATCCCACCATCGATCCCCAGGGAGCCCTGGAGGGAGCGCCCCTTGACGCCGTCTGCCTGGGCGAGGGCGAGGAAGCTCTGGCCGAGCTCTGTACCGCCTTGGAGGAAGGGCGCGACCCCTCGCGTATCGACTCCCTGTGGGTGCGCTCGGGGGAGGATATCCGGCGCAACCCGGTGCGCCCCCTCGTGGAAGACCTGGACACCCTTCCCCTGCCCGACCGGGATATATTCGATCCCGACGACTTCTGTGAGCAGCAGCACGAGCGCGGGACGCTGATGGCCTCCCGGGGCTGCCCCTACAGCTGCACCTACTGTTCCAACCACGTGCAGCGCAGCATCTATCCCAATCGCAAGAAATACGTGCGCTTCCGCAGCGTGGAAAACGTCATGCGCGAAGTGCACGAGATAATCGCCGCCGACACCGAGGGGAGGCTGCGCTACATCCGTTTCGACGACGACATCCTTACCGTTAATCCCGACTGGTTCAGGGAGTTGACCGCGCGCTACCGCGATGAGGTGGACCTGCCTTTTATCTGCAACTCACGTGTGAACGTGCTGGACGAGGAGACGGTGAGACTCTTCGCGGAGGCCGGCTGCTCGGTGATCTGCATGGGCATAGAGAGCGGCAACGAAGATATTAGAGGAAAAGTCCTGAGCCGTCACATGTCGAATGACGATATCGTGCGCGCTTTTCGCCTGTGCAGGGAATACGGCATCAAGACCGTCTCCACCAACATGACCTCGTTGCCGGACGAGGATCTGCCCGCCCTTCTGGACTCCATCAAGATAAACGCTCGGGCACGCCCCCACTGCATGCAGGTCTCCACCTACCACCCCTACCCCAACACGCGCCTGTACACCTATTGCGAGGAGAAAGGGTACCTCTCCGGGCGCCACGTGGATACCATTTTCGACGGGCGCAGTGCCCTGGATATCCCGGCCTTCCGGGCGCCGGCCTACGTTTTCGCCAAGGAGAAGTTCTATCCTCTGACGGAGCTATATTCCCGCCTTTACGAGGGCGGCAGGGCCGGCGGGACCATGGTGAAGGCCCTGGATGCGCTCATCGAGACGGAGCGGCTGCCCTGGGGCTGGCGCCGTCCATTTCTGGAGCGCATGGCGGATTGGGCGGACCGCCGCTCGCGCTTCGATTGGATCTATTATTAGTTCCCGAGACCGGGAGTAACGGTCCTCGCTCCACACTCGCAGTTTACAAATCCAGAGTGTAGCCTTCTTGCGAATTTACTGCTCGCGAAAGTCGCTTCATACCGACTCCCGGATCTCGGGAAGGGGTGGTTCATTTAGACGACACCCGGGCGGGCCATTACCTTTTTTGCCACCAATATGCCCGGTTCTTTGCAGTGCTCCGACCGACCCAGTAGTTCCTGGGCAAGTTTGTGCGCAGACGGAGGTTGCCCGGACACCGTGACGTCCCGGGCCGGGGGTTTTATATAGACGATACCCGATTGGAGCCTTTCCCTTTAGCTGCCTCTATACACGGTTGCTCCGAACGATCCCGCAGTTCCCCGGGCTGGTGGCAGCGCAGACGATGTCGCTCATACCGACTCCCGGATCTCGGGAAGGGGTGGTTCATTTAGACGACACCCGG
>Ga0209254_10003139_pt1 | contig 15075 bp, 14 predicted proteins | sample FrelakmetDIP11DI_FD_187148 | JGI IMG/M metagenome (GOLD analysis project Ga0209254, IMG submission 187148) | Freshwater lake sediment microbial communities from the University of Notre Dame, USA, for methane emissions studies - DIP11 DI (SPAdes)... | ecosystem: Environmental > Aquatic >...
CGATTTCGCCGCCTTCCTGCCCTACCTCCGCGCGAACGTCGAGCTGAAGCGCCGCTACATCGCGTGCTTCGAGCCGGCCGATCTGCCCTACACGGCGCTCCTCGACGACTACGAGCCCGGCATGACGACGACCGAGGTGCGCGAGGTGTTCGCCGTCCTGCGCCCTGCGTTGACCGAGCTCGTTCGCACCGCGCCGCAGGTCGACGCCTCGTTCCTGCACGGCTCCTTCGACCCTGACGCGCAGCGGCGCTTCGCCGAGCGGGTGCTCGCGACGCTCGGGTTCGAGGAGGGCGCCTGGCGGCTCGACCCCACGGCGCATCCGTTCTGCACCTCGTTCTCGAACCGGGACGTGCGCCTGACGACCCGGTACAGGCCGAACGACCTCGAGTCGGTCTGGTCGACGCTGCACGAGGCGGGCCACGGGTTGTATGCCCACGGCGTCGCGGACGCGTTGATGCGCACGCCGCTCAGCGGCGCCCCGTCCCTCGCGATCAACGAGTCCCAGAGCCGCACGTGGGAGAACCTCGTCGGCCGGAGCAGGCCGTTCTGGACCCACTGGTACGGGCCACTGCAGGAGGCGTTCCCCGACCAGCTCGGCTCCGTCGAGCTCGATGCGTTCGTTCGTGCGATCAACCGGGCCGAGCCCGGGCTGATCCGCGTCGACGCCGATGAGACGACCTATTCGCTCCACATCATCCTCCGCTTCGAGCTCGAGCAGGAGCTGATCGCGGGCACGGTCGAGCTCGAGGACCTCCCGGAGATCTGGAATGCACGGATGAAGGAGTTCCTGGGCGTCGACGTCCCCTCGGACGGCGACGGCGTGCTGCAGGACGTGCACTGGTCGGGAGGTGGAATCGGCTACTTCCCGACGTATGCGCTCGGCAACGTGGTCTCGCTGCAGATCTGGGCGAAGGTGCGCGAGGCGCTCCCCGACCTCGACGCGCAGATGGCGGCCGGAGAGCTGCTCGAGCTCTCCAACTGGCTGCGCGACAACCTCTACGCGCACGGCCGCAAGCTGACACCGAAGGAGACCCTGGCGCGCGTGACCGGGTCGGACGTGATCGACCCGCAGCCGTACCTCGCCTATCTCGGCGACAAGATGGCCACGCTGGCCCAGTGAGCCGGTGAACGGGCTCGGCGACAACGAGCGCGAGGCCATCCGCCGCGTCCTCGACGGGCTCGACCGCGACGTAGACTCGTAGGGTGCACACCCTCGAGCGCGCGCAGCGAATCCTCGACGAGGTCACCGATCGGGTTCTCGCCGAGATCCCCGCGGACGCCGTCCTCTTCGACGCCCACACCCACCTGGGCGACGACATCGACGGCATGCAGGGACGCCCCGACGAGATGCTCGCCATGTTCGACCGGGTCGGGATCGTCGGCGGGTTCACGTTCTGCCTCGACGAGCCCGACCGGGTGCCTGCGTTCAGGGCTGCGAACGACCGCACCCTCGCGTACGCGGGCGAGAGCCCCGACCGGATCGTCCCCTTCGTGCGGCTCGATCTCGACGAGAGCCCGGTCGAGGAGGCGATCCGCTGCCTCGGCCTCGGTGCCCGCGGGATCAAGCTGCATCCTCGCGCCCAGAAGTTCTCACTCGGCGACGAACGCCTCGACGCGGTCTTTGCTCTCGCGGTCGAGCGCGACGTGCCGATCCTGATCCACGGCGGCCGCGGGCTGCCACCGATCGGCGATCACCTCGCCTCGCTCGTCGACCGGTACGCCGACGTCCGCCTGATCATCGCGCATGCCGGGATCGCCGACCTCGGCGGGCTCGCCGGCCACTTCGCCCACGTGCCCGGAGTGTTCTTCGACACCTCCCTGTGGAGCATCGTCGACCTGCTCGACCTGATGCGCCAGGTGGCGCCGCAGCAGATCCTGTTCGCGACCGACTACCCCTACGGCCGCACGCCGAACCAGCTCCTGCTCGCACTCCGCGCCGCGCAGCTCTCGAGCTTCGACGAGACCGAGATCCGGGGGATGCTCGGCGGCACCGCGCTCGCGATCGCGAACGGCGCACCGCTACCGAAGCTAACGGCGCCGAAGGGACCCGAGGTGCTCGCACACAGCCTCCCCCTCGCGCGGATCCATCAGTACATCTCGACCGCGACGCCGCTCCTCTGGATGCGCCAGCCCGACCGGGCCGGCGGCCTCGGGCTCGCGCTCAACGCCGCCCACGAGGCGAACGTCGACGGGGTTCCCGACGCCGACCTGATCCGGCACGCGCTCTCGGTCGCAGCGGAGCTCTGGGCCGGGATCGAGGCGATCGAGGATCGCGACGAGTCGGAGCGAATTGCCCGCCCGGCGCGCATGCTCGTTCACATCGCGGACATCCTCGCGGTGACGACGCCCGCCGCGTAGGGGCGCGGTGTCCGGCTTCAGCCGGACGCCGGGGTTGCCCGGCTCAGCTCACGGCCGCCGCGGCTCGCTCGACGAGCGTCTCGAGCACGGTCCGCTTCCAGGCGCTCTGTGGATGGCCGGGGAGCCCGGCGAGCGGGTCGGCAGGGTCGAGCTCCCGGGGGATGTTCGCGATCCCGGCTGCAACGAGCGTGAGCTCGCCGCCCCGACGGGCGGCGGCGACCGAGACGAGCGGAAACGAGAACGCCTGCCGCTCGCCGGTGCGGAGATAGGTCGAAGCGGCAGGCGGCGCCGGCAGCCGCACCGCGACGACGATCTCACCAATGTCGAGCGCGACGAGGGAGCGGTTTCCGTCGGTCGGCCGGCGGTAGAGCTCGAGCAGGGGCGCCTCCCGCTCGCCGTCACGCGACCGCACCACCACGGTTGCGCCGCAGGCGGCAAGGGCCGGAGCGAGATCCGAGGGATGCGCGGAGATGCAGTCCCCCTCCTCGAGACCGTGCTTGCGGTGAGCGCCGATCTGGGCGAAGCAGGTGTCGCCCCCGCCGAGCCAGCAGCTCCATTCCTCGCCGCGGTAGTACCAGCAGCGCGTGTGCTGGCAGAGGTTGCCGCCCACCGTGCCCTGGTTGCGCAGGAGCGGCGAGGCGGCGAGGCCGGCCGCGGACGCGACGGCGGCGTAGGGGGCGGCGGGGGCGGCCGCCGCGAGCTCGGCGAGCGTCGTCGTTGCGCCGATCCGCAGACCGTCGCCGTCGGACTCGATGCCGGCGAGGCCTACGTCCTGAAGGTCGACGAGCAATGACGGTGCGCTGATTCCGCGGTCGATCTGCCCGGCGAGATCGGTGCCGCCCGCGAGCACGGCCGCCCCGTCCCGGAGGAGCAGGTCGAGCGCTTCGTCGACCGAGCCCGGGCGCGCGTAGGTGGTCACGCTGTGGCTCCGGCCCGGACGACAGGCTGAAGCCTGTCGCCGCACGCGGTCATGCGAGCGCCTCGATCACGCGGTCGCGGGTGAGGGGCAACGCGCCCGCACGGCGTCCCGTGGCGTGCGCGAACGCGTTCGCGATCGCGGCGGCCGTCGGCACGATCGGCGGCTCGCCGAGCCCCTTGGCCCCGACGTTCGGCAGGTTCGCGTCGGGGACGTGCGGGTAGTCGATCACGATCTCGGGTACGTCGGCGATCGTCGGGATCTTGTAGTCGTCGAGGTGCGCGTTGACGGGGACGCCCGTGGTCGGGTCGACGACGAGCTCCTCCGTGAGGGCGAACGCCATCCCCTGCAGGATGCCGCCTTCGACCTGACTCGACGCGGTCAGCGGGTTCACGATCCGCCCGACATCGTGGACGGCGACGATCCGCTCGACCCGCACCTCCCCGAGCGCCGGGTCGACCGCAACCTGTGCGATCTGGCAGCCGAAGGTGTGCACGACGAACCCGTCGGGATTGGGGCCGCGGGAGCCCGAGCCGTCGATCGTGGCATCGCCGAGCTTCCCGGTCACCTCGGTCACCTCGACATCGATCGCGCCGTCGCGCGAGCGGATCCGGCCGTCCCGGATCTCGAGGTCGCCGGCCGCGATCTCGAAGACGTCGCCCGCGAGCTGGAGCAGGGTCTTGCGCACCTTCGCCGCGGCCGACCGGACGGCGGGCATCACCGACGGCGTCGTCTGGGAGCCACCCGCGACCGGGCCGTAGACGTTCGGCCGCGTGTCGCCACCGGACACGCGCACGTGGTCGAGCGGAAGCCCGAGCTCCTCGGCCGCGACGATCTGCGCCCCGGTCAGCGTGCCGGTGCCGATGTCCTGGATCCCGGTGATCACGGACGCGTACCCGTCGGCGTCGAGTCGTACGGTTGCGTGCGACGGCGGCCCACCACCGCCCCACCAGATCTGCGTCGCGCAGCCCATCCCCCGCAGGAGCCCGTCGCCGCGCGGCTCCCGGAGCTCCTCGCGCCCCGCCCAGCCGGCGAGCTCCGCAGCGCGGTCGTAGCAGGCGAGCAGCTGCTTGCTGGAGTAGGCCAGCCCGCTCACCTGATCGACGTCCGCATGATTGCGACGGCGCAGCTCGAGCGGGTCGAGCGCGAGCGCGAGCGCGAGCTCGTCGATCGCCTGCTCGAACGCCGCCGTACCCTCCATCACGCCGGGGGCCCGGAAGGCGTTCTGTGCGCGCAGGTTCGTCTTCACCGGGAAGGTCAGCGCGCGCACGTCGGCGCAGCGGTACAGCGTGCGGGCAGGGATCAGCACCGGGAAGACCCAGCCGCCCTGCCCCATCGCGATCACGGCATCCGCGTCGATTGCGGTGATCGTGCCGTCTCGACGCGCGCCGAGACGAATGGTCTGGCGGGTCGCAGCACGACGGCCACCGTCGAGCTGCTCGGCATGGCGGTCGTTCACGAGCCGCACCGGCCTGCCTGTGATCCGCGAGAGCTCGGCCGCCGCGAGCGCCTCGAAGCCCGCGCCCTGCTTGGCGCCGAAGCCACCGCCGACGAACTCGGTCCGCACCCGGACGTCGTCCTTCCGCAGCCCGAACGCCCGCGAGAGCTCGTCGCGCGCAGAGAACATCCCCTGGGTGGAGACCCAGGCGGTGAGCGTGTCTCCGTCCCAGGAGGCGACGGCTGCATGCGGCTCGAGCGGCGTCTGGACCTGCGCCGGCGTGTCGAGGGCGAGCTCGATCGTCACGTCAGCAGCGGCGAGCGCCGCCTCGGCGTCGCCCCTGGCATCGTCCGACGGGTCGGTGGTGAAGCTCTGCCGGTTCAGGCCCTCCTGCGCATCGACGACGTGCGGGAGGATCTCGAGGTCGAGGGCGAGCGCCTCGACGCCGGCCCGTGCCGCCTCGAGCGTGTCCGCCGCGACGACCGCGATCGGCTGTCCTGCGTAGCCGGGCTCGGCGGCGAGCAGCGGGGCCCGGGTCGTGAGCGAGAGGTCGCTCTCAGGGCCGAGCACGGCCCGCACGCCCGGGATCGCGAGGGTTGCATCGAGGTCGAGCGAGCGCACGCGCCCCCGGGCGGCGGGGGAGCGAAGCACCGCGGCGTGGAGCATTCCGGCGAGCCGCACGTCGACGGTGAACCGCACCCGCCCGGCGGCACGCGCGGCACCGTCCAGGCGCGGCGCGGGCCGGCCGACGAGCGCGAGGTCGGCGTCGGGCGCCCAGCTCTCCACGTCGTCCGCCTCGTCGACGAGCACCCAGACGTCCTCGTACCGGCCTTCCATCTCCTTCTGCGTACGGACGAAGCGGGCCGTCATGCGCCACCGGCCGCGCGCAGGATCGCGCGCTCGATCTTCGGGTACGCACCGCAGCGGCAGAGGTTGCCGGCCATCGCCTCGTGGATCTGTGCTCGGGTCGGCTGCGGCACGCGCTCGAGCAGCGCGGTCGCGCTGACGATCTGGCCCGGGGTGCAGAACCCGCACTGCAGGGCGTCCTCGGCGACGAACGCCTCCTGGATCGCAGAGGAGCGACCGGTCGAGAGCCCCTCGATCGTCACGATCTCGTGCCCCTCGGCCGCCTCGGCGAGCAGCAGGCATGCGTTGACGGGCCGGCCGTCGACGAGCACCGCGCACGCACCACAGGCGCCCTCTCCGCATGCGAGCTTCGTTCCCAGCAACTCGAGGTCGTCCCGGAGAACGGCGAGCAGTCGGCGGCCGGCCGGCTCCACGACATGGCGTTGGCCGTTCACCTCGAGGACGATGCTTTCAATTCGCATCACGCCTCTAGGACTACACGTGCCTGCCCGCGCGCGTCAAGCGGGGTAGAATCCGCCGGTGCGTCGAACGCTGCTCATCCTCCTGCTCGCGCTGGGTCTTCTCATGGTCGGCTGCGGTGGCTCGTCGAGCGACGACGCCGCCACGAGCACCGAGGCGGCGACCGACGCAACGACCGCCGCGAGCGACACGGCAACGGGCGCGGACGGCTGCACCGACGTCGACGTTCCCGCCGCGCGTGAGGACGGTGGCGCCACGGCGCCGAAGGAGCGCCTCGATCCCGAGCAGACGTACAACCTCGTGTTCACCACGAACTGCGGCTCGTTCACCGTGACGCTCGACCTCGCGACGGCACCTGCGACGGCGGCGTCGCTCGTCTCGCTCGCGAAGGCGGGCTTCTACGACGACACGATCTTCCACCGGATCGTGCCGGGCTTCGTGATCCAGGGCGGCGACCCGACCCAGGAGGGGGCCGGCGGCCCCGGCTATCAGACGGTTGATCCGCCTCCGGCGGACGCCGCCTACACGAAGGGTGTGGTGGCGATGGCGAAGGGCGGCTCCGAGCCGGCAGGAACTGCGGGCAGCCAGTTCTTCGTCGTCACCGGCGCCGACATCGGGCTTCCGCCCGAGTACGCGATCGTCGGCAACGTCACGAGCGGGATCGAGGTCGTGGAGCGCATCGGCGAGCTCGGCGACCCGGCGACGGAGCAGCCGACGCGCCCGGTCGTAATCGAGTCGGTGACGGTCGAGGCACAGTGAGCGTCGCCGCCGTCGTGCTCGCTGCCGGGGAGGCGTCTCGCTTCGGGACGCCGAAGCAGCGGCTCCTGCTGCCGTACGTGCTGGAGCGGCTCGAACAGAGCCCGGTCGATGACGTCGTCGTCGTCGCGGGCGCGCACACGCTCGAGACCCCCGCCCGGGTCGTGACGTGTGCCGGCTGGAAACGCGGCCCCGGCGCCTCGCTCGCGAGTGGGCTCGAGGAGCTCGGCGACGAGGTCGAGGCCGCAATCGTCGTCCTCGCGGACGGGCCCGACCTCGCCCCCGGCGCCGTCGAGCGCGTGATCGCGTCCTGGCGCGCCGAGGGGGGCACGCTCGTCGCGGCCTCGTACGGCGGAGAGCGCGGTCACCCGCTGCTCGTCGCGCGGGAAGCGTGGGACACGATCCCCGACGCGGGCCTGCGCAAGCTCGAAGCGCGCCTCGTTCCCTGCGACGACCTCGGTGATCCGGGCGACGTGAACACGCCGGCGGACCTGCCGGAACGGCTGCGCTACCCGTAGAGGCCCGGTTCAGCCGTCCCGTAGAGGCCCGGTTCAGCCGTCGGCGGAGCGCAGCTGCGTCAGCTTCTCCATCAGGCCGACGGGCATCCGCTCGACCGCCGTTGTCTGGACGTACTGCCGCAGCGAGGCCTCGAAGCGATACCGGCGCCGGCAATAGTCGCATCCGTCGAGGTGAGATTCTGCCTGCAGGACCTCCCCGTCCGTGAGCTCCCGGTCCAGATACCCCTGCAAGAGCTCCTCGCATGCATCGCACGGCCCATGGCTCATGAGATCGCCTCCTCTGCGAGTGTCTGCTTCAGCAGCCGCCGGCCGCGGTGGAGGCGCGACATGACGGTGCCGATCGGGATGTCGAGGATCTCTGCCGCGTCGGCGTAGCTGAATTCACCGATGTCGACGAGCACGACCGTGTCGCGGAAATCGTGGGGGAGCGCCGCGAGCGCGGTCACGATCGAGTCCTGCGAGAGCTTCTCGACGACGCGCTCCTGGTCGAGCACCTGCTCGCCCTGCGAGTCGGCCATCTTGTTGGCGAGGTAGTAGTCGCCTTCCTCGATCGGCTGCATGTCGGGCGTCCGCTGAACCTTGCGGCCGCGGTCGAGATTGAGGTTCGTGAGGATGCGTAGCAGCCACGCACGCAGATTCGTGCCGGGGGTGTAGGAGCGCCAGCTCCTGAATGCTCGACCGTAGGTGTCCTGGACAAGATCCTCCGCCTCTTCACGCGTTCCGACGAGCCTGCGCGCGACGCGATACACCTGGTCGGCGAGTGCGAGAGCCTCCTCCTCGAAGCGGACCCGGTCGCGCGCTTCCGCAGCGATCCGCCGTCCATCGAGCTCGGGCTCTTCCTCACCCACCGCACAACCGTATCTGTTACGGACGCTGAAACGCGCCCGGGGCCGCGGATATTCCGTGCCCGAACCTCCGATGCACCGCGTCAGACGATCTCGAGCTCCGGAAAGCCGGCCTTCGCCATCACCGCGACGAGCTCGTCTCGCGTCGTCTTCTCGTCGTCGAACTGGAGCGAGACCTGGCCCATCAGGTTCGCGTTTGCGCTCTCGAGGCCCTCGTTGCCCCGCAGCGCGGCCGCCAGGCGGTTGACGCAACGCTCGCAGCGGATCCCGCTGACCTGGAGTGTTTCCGACTGGGTCGCCATCAGACCTTGCCGCGAACGCCGTGGACCGGCCGCCCGGCCGCCTCCCACGCGTAGTACGAGGCACTCGGGCCGAACGACAGCTCGTACGAGACGACCCGTGGGTTTCGGCCCACCTCCATCGCCCGCTGGGCATGCCAGAGGAGGTTGGGGTCGTCGCGCTCCTCCCAGACGAGCACGAGGTGTGCCGCCGTCATGTGCCCGGCTACGAAGGTGCACCCGGGAGCGGGGCACGGGAAAGGATCGGTGCGGACGCAGTACCAGCCCAGGTAGTCGCCGGAGCCGTCGTCCTCCCAGAGCTCCTCGTCCTCGACGGCCTGCTCGTCGTCGAGCAGCAGGGAGCCGCTCTCTGGCCTCTCGTCCTCGCTCACGGCAGCACGATAACCACAGGCGCGCGCCCCGCGACGGCCGAGAACGCGAAGAGGCCCCCGGGCAACTCGTGCGCCGGGGGCCTCGTCGTGTCGGTTCCGACCCGGGAGGGGGGTCGGCCGCGGGCGGCTACTGGGAGGGGGAGGTCGGTTGCCGCCCGAGCGTGACGGTGACGGTCTTCTCTGCATCACCGCGGTAGATCTTCAGTTGGATCTCGTCGCCGGGCCTGTGCGCGTCGATCACGTCACGCAGGTCGCCGATCGAGGAGACGGCTTTCCCGTCGGCGGACACGATCACGTCGCCGCCCTTGCGGAAGCTCTCGCCGGCGATCACGACCTGCTCGCTACCGGGCTTGAGACCGGCCTCTGCCGCGCCGGAGCCGTTGGTGACGGACTGGATCACGAGACCCTCGGTAACCGGGAGGCCGAGCGACTTCGCGATCTCGTCCGAGACCTCGGCGGCGGAGACTCCGAGGTAGGCGTGCTCCACCTTCCCCGAGACGAGCAGCTGCGCGACCACCGACTTCACCGTGTTCGAGGGGACGGCGAAGCCGATGCCGACGTTGCCGTCGCCGGAACCGCCGGTCTCGATCTGCGAGTTGACGCCGATCACCGCGCCGCGCGTGTTCAGCAGCGGGCCGCCGCTGTTGCCGTGGTTGATCGGCGCATCGGTCTGGATCACGTGGTCGATCGAGTACCCGTTGGGGGCCGGGACGTTGCGCTGGAGGGCGCTGACGATGCCCGAGGTGACGGTGCGCTCGAGGCCGAACGGGTTCCCGATCGCGACGACGGCATCGCCCACCTCGACCCGGGTCGAGTCGGCCAGCGCGAGGGGGGTGAGCGCGTCGGCGTCCGCGTCGACCTTGAGCACCGCTATGTCCGTGGACGGGTCACTGCCGACGAGGGTCGCCTTCAGCGTGTCGTCGTTCGAGAACCGCACCTGGATCGAGGTCGCTCCGTCGATGACGTGGTGGTTGGTGACGATGTGCCCTTCGTCGTCGATGACGAACCCCGAGCCGAGAGCCTGCGAGGACTGCTGGAACTGGTCGGTGGAGGAGTTGGAGGAGCCGAGCGTCGAGGTGATCTGCACGACGCCCGGGCCGCTGCGCTTGTAGATCTCGTTGATCGTGAACGCGGTTCCGGCCGCGGCCGGCAGGGTGCTGGGGGAGGCGGCCGACTGCTGCACGACCGTCGTCGAGGAGTCGCCGTCGAGAGCGCCGACCGCCGCGGCTCCGCCGAGCGCGGCAGCTCCGCCGAGCACGGCGGCGACGGCCAGCAGGGCAAAGGGCTTGGCGGTCGAGCCCGAGCGCGACGGCTCGGAAGGCGGGGTCGGGGTGCCGGAGGTGAGAGGGGAGGCAGGAGGGGTGGGGGTGGTCGATTCCATGACTCCTTTATACGGGCACGGTCGTGAACCCCGGGTTAGCAGGGGTTAAGCCGGTGTTGCGGACGGATAGGAGCCCGCTGTGAGCGCCGCCGCCGGCTCAGCCCCGGGGAGCGAGCTCGTCGGTGATCTCGACGAGAGCGCGGACGTCGTCGTCGGTGGTGCGGAAGTTGACGAAGCAGGGCCGGAGGCCGACCTTGCCGTCGACCGTCGCCGGCGCCACCCAGATGCGCCCGTCGTCCTGGAGCGCCCGCACGAGGCGGGCGTTGGCGGCGTTCGGGTCGCCGGTCGAGCCGATGTGGCGAAACGGGACGATCGACAGCGGCGGCGGCCCGCACAGGGGCTCGAGGCGATCGTGGGCCACGACGAGCTCGTGGAGCAGCCGCGCCTGCCGGAGGTTGTCCTCGATCGCGTCGCGGAACGACTGGGCACCGTGGGCCCGGAAGGCCAGCCACAGCTTCAGGGCGCGGAACGGGCGAGAGTACTCGAGCGTGATGTCGACCATGTGGCCCGTGCGCTCGTGGGGGATGTACGCCTCCTCGTGCGAGAACGCCTGGAACAGGTCGTCGTGACGGCGCACGAGCAGGACGCCGCAGGCCTTCGGCAGGTAGAGCCACTTGTGCGCGTCCAACGTCACGGAGTCGACGCGGTCGAGCCCGGCGAACAGATGCCCGGCGGAGGGTGCCGTGGCGGCGGGAAGCCCGTAGGCGCCGTCGACGTGCAGCCAGACGCCGGCCTCGGCACACACGTCCGCGAGCTCGTCGATCGGGTCGACGGCGCCGGTCAGCGTCGTGCCGGCAGTCGCGATCACGGCGACCGGCACCCGCCCGGCGGCGCGGTCGGCCCGGATCGCCTCCGCGACCGCCTCCGGCACGAGCCGCCGGTTCCCGTCGATCGGCAGCGAGCGCACGTTGCCGGAGCCGATCCCGAGGATCTCGGCCGCTCGCTCGATCGAGTAGTGCGCCTCCTCGGAGCAGTAGAGCGTCGCGGAGACACCACCGAGCCCGTGCCGGCGAGAGCCCGGGATCGCCCGCTCGCGGGCCGCGGCGAGCGCCGTCATGTTGGAGATCGTGCCCCCGCTCGTGAACGCCCCGGCCCCGGCCGGGAAGCCGACGAACTCCGCCACCCAGCGGATGGCCTGATCCTCGATCTCGGTCGCGGCGGCGGCCCAGACGGCGAGGTTCGCGTCGAAGCAGGAGGCGAGGAGGTCACCGATGACGCCGATCTCGAGGCCCGACGAGGCGACGAAGGCGAAGAACCGCGGACGTGTCTGGGCGATCGACTCGTCGAGCCCCCGCCGCGCGTCCTCCAGCACCTCGAGCGCCCCGGTCGGCCCGTCGGGCAGCACCGCCTCGAGCAGCACCTTGAGCCGGTCGTCGATCGGCGGCTCGATCGCGCGCGCCTGGTCGAAGCTGCGCCAGCCGGCGATCACGATCTCCGTTGCCCGGAGGAGCGCCTCCTCGCGAGGGATGTCGAGACGCAGGCTCACGAGAGCAGGATAGGGGTGCCCGACCCCGCAGGCGGAATCCCGGAGCCGCGCGATCCGCCGGTGCGCCGCGTCAGTTCGGCCCCCAGGCGAGCTCGAGCGTCGCAGGCCGCCGGAAAGCGAACCCCGCAGGCTCCACGCTCCCGACCAGCCGGAGCTCCAGCAGGCTCTCGAGAAGAAGCTCGACGGCACCCGCGATCTCGATCCGGGCCAGGTGCGCGCCGAGACAGAAATGTTCCCCGAAGGAGAACGAGAGGTGGCGCCGCGCGTTCTCGCGCCGGCTCTCGTAGCGCAGCGGATCGGCGAACACGGCCGGGTCGCGGTTGGCTGCCAGCACCGAGGCGCCGACGAACTCCCCCGACCCGAGCTCAACGCCCCCGAGCTCGCACGAGCGTGCGGTCCAGCGCTCGATGAATGCCACCGGTGGGATCAGGCGTAGCGACTCCTCGATCGCGTTGGCAAGCAGCCCGCGGTCGGCCCGCACAGCCTCGAGCTGCGGGCGGTCGCGAAGCAGCAACAGGAGCGTGTTCATGATCGCCGCCTGGATCGTCTCGATGCCGCCGAACATGCTCACTCGCAGCTGGGCGACGATCTCGTCGTCGCTCAGGTTCACGCCGACGTCGTTCCCGACCCGGGACGTAAGGGAACCGTCGGGCGCGTGCCGGCAGCGCGCGAGCTCGCCGTGAAGCACGCCGTTCAACTCCCCGCGGGCGGCATCGGCGAGACGCTGGGGCTCGGGGTTGCCGTCGTAGACCATCGCGCCCGCGAAGGCGGAGTAGAAGCCGTCGATGCGCGCCACGTCGTCGAGCGAGAGGCCGAGCACGCGGCCGGTCATCCGAACGGCGAACGGAGCGGCAAAGGCCTGGCCGAGCTCGCACCGCCCGGCAGGGACGAGCCCGGCGAGCAGGCCGGCGGCCTCGGCAGCGATCGCGGTGCCGAACAGCTCGTCGACCTCCCGCAGGCGGAACGGCCGCTCGAACGGCGCCCGGAGCCGGGTGTGCTCCTCTCCGTCCGTGGTCAGCATCATCGTCCCGAGCGACGCCCGGACGAGGTTCTCCTCGGCCTCGACGGTGAGGCCGAGCCTGGGGCTCAGCATCTGTCGCGCCTCGGCGTAGCCGGTCACGAGCCAGCCGCCGAGGGCCGGTACCCACGAGACCGGCTCCGCCTCGCGCAACCGGTCGAGCGCGGCCTCCCGGCCGGCCTCCTCGAGGTCGGCGAACTCGATCGAGGCGCCCACTGGAAACCGTTCGCGCCGGGCCGCGTCCTCTGCGGCCGTGATCTGGGCCTGCTGCAGCATCGCCCGCTCCTCTCTACCCGGCTCCGAAACCTTGTGACACTTTGTCACGAGGAAGCTCGAGTGTCGCGACGCGCTCGACGACCTCGCGGCACCAGGCCGGGTAGAGCGCGATGTCGTCGACGAACTGGGACGGCTTGATGCAGAACGTGCCGAAGCCGCGGGCCGCCATGGAAGGGATCGACGCGATCGCCGGCTCGAGCGGTGACGGGCTCGCGTCGTCGGGGAAGACGGCACGCATGCCGCCGACGAGCTCGAGCTCCGAGAGGTCGCGGCCCGCCGCGACAAGGCCCTCCTGGAGCAGGTGCAGGTCCTCGTCGGAGGGCTGCCCGAGCGGGTGGAAGCCATGGGCGTAGCGGACGATGCGACGGAGGAGGCGCGGATGCACCGACGCGCCGCCGAGCCAGAGGCGTGGCCCGTCCGGGCGCCAGGCCTTGGGCTCCAGATAGACATCCTCGTAGGCGTAGTGCTCGCCGGCGAACGAGGCGGGCGTGTCGCGCCAGAGCCCCTCCCACGCCGCGAGCTGCTCGTCGAGCAGGGCGCCGCGCCTGGTGAACGGGACGCCGAGCGCCTCGTACTCGTCCCGGTGCCAGCTCACTGTCGGTTGCACGACCAGGCGGCCCTCGGAGAGCAGGTCGAGCGTGCCGAGCTCGCGGGCGAGCAGCAGCGGGTGCCGCAGCGGCGCGATCACAGCGCAGGCGGCGAGGCGCAGGCGGGTCGTCACTGCGGCGATCGCCGAGAGAAGGACGAGCGAGCTCGGCCAGGGCATCGCGGGGTTCTGGTTCCCCGGCATCGCGTAGTCCCGCGGGTTGCCCATGATGCCTCCGGCCCCGGCGCTCGGGCCGAGCACGATGTGCTCGCTCACCATCACGGCGTCGAATCCTGCCTCCTCGGCGACGACGGCCATCTCGACGAGGGCGCGCAGGTCACGCGCCGGTGTCAGCGTCCAGTTCTCGCTCAGCACGAGGACGAGCTTCGGCGCGCTCAGCGGGGCACCCCGCCCACGAGGGCCGCGGCCGCGTCGACCGCCGCACGCTGGTGTGCCGCCGGCTCCTGGCCCGGCACCTCGCCCAGGTAGGCGAACGGATCGTCGATCCCGGCCGAGAGGCCCGAGAGCGCCTCGATCACGGAGAGGCCGCAGAACGGGACGTGCCCGGCGGAGTAGCCGCCCTCGTGCGACGCGACGAGGCGACCGCCGCAGAGCCGCGCCGCAGCCCCGAGCAGCCGCTCGGTCATCGCGCCGAACGCAGCCGCCGGCAGCAGCATCCGCCCGAGCGGGTCGAGCGCACCGGCGTCGAAGCCACAGGCGATCACGATCAGCTCCGGCGCGAAGGCATGAAGCGCCGGGATGACGACGCGATCGATCGCGTCGAGATAGGCACCGGTGCCCGAGCCCGCGGGCAACGGCACGTTGAGGGTCGCGCCCGACCCTGCGCCGCCGCCGGTCTCGCCGAGCAGCCCGGAGCGCGCCGGGTAGAGCCCCTCCTGGTGCAACGAGATCGCGAGCACCGAGGCGTCCTCCCAGAAGACCGCCTGGGTGCCGTTGCCGTGGTGCACGTCCCAGTCGACGACCGCGACCCGACCCACGCCCCGCACTGCCTGCGCGTGCCGGATGCCGACGGCGACGTTCGCGAAGATGCAGAACCCCATCCCGAGCTCGGGCAGGGCGTGATGGCCGGGAGGCCGCACGAGTGCGTAGGCGTTCTCGACCGTGCCGTCGAGCACCGCGTCGATCGCCGTGATCGTGCCCCCGGCCGCGAGCTGCGCGATCTCGAAGGAGCCGTTACCGAAGGGTGCCTCGCTGCCCGCGTCGCCACCGCGACCCTGCGAGAGCTCCCGGATCCGCTCGACGTAGGCGGACGTGTGCACACGGCAGAGCTCGTCGATCGTGGCCTCCCGCGGTGGCAGCATGACGAGGCCCTCCGTGAGCCCCGTGGCGTCGAGCAGGTTCTTCAGCCGGCGCTTCGTGGCCGGGCTCTCGGAGTGCTCGCCGGGCTCGAGCCAGCCGCCGGCCGGCAGCTCCGAGGCGCCCGAGCCGGTGTCGTGCCACATCATCCGCTCGTGCCAGACGAGCCCGGTCGTGCGTTCTT
>Ga0209254_10003140_pt1 | contig 15075 bp, 15 predicted proteins | sample FrelakmetDIP11DI_FD_187148 | JGI IMG/M metagenome (GOLD analysis project Ga0209254, IMG submission 187148) | Freshwater lake sediment microbial communities from the University of Notre Dame, USA, for methane emissions studies - DIP11 DI (SPAdes)... | ecosystem: Environmental > Aquatic >...
ACAACCATCAATCGACCGGGTTCGTAGTCACCCTCATAGTGCCGTAAATCTCCGCCCCGGGCGAGATAGCGGGCTCCGGCTGATTCGAGCAATGGCGCCAATAGTTGCTGATACACCAGATAATCCGCGATATCGTGAACATCCACATCCACAATTGCATAAGCGACCATGCCAGTGTCCACCGACCAACTTTTTATGTCGTTCGAACATACGCCACAACACCAAATCTGAATTGTCCTGGGTCAAGAAAACCGAAATTTCCGGACAGGTCACCCGCCGACTCCAGGGGTTGGGACCTCCTCGAAGGAGAAGCGGGTCGCCACTTTGCCCGACCATGGCTTATCGCCGACCTCGACATAGGGGTAGATAAAGTAGTTCAGCGGCGCTGTAGCGCTGCCCGGTGATAGCACAAGGTCTCGCCCCGTACTGAAGTGAATTCGGTCTGCGGGTTGGCCGCCAAAAAGCAATTCGCGCTGCTGTGGGTATTTGGCTGCTTCAGAGGCATCAATGGGAACCCAACCCCGTTCGGGCAAATAGACTTGCACCCAGCAGTGATAGCCACCAATTTCGCCTCTATCGCTATCCTGCGAGATGGGGAAACCCATTTCGAAGCGCGCCGGAATGCCTTCAGAGCGGGCAAGGGAAATAAACAGCGAGTGGAAATCAGTACAATTGCCATAGCGCTCGTTACAGGCCCAGAAGGTATCGCCATTACCCCACCCGGTGCCGACCTTCTTATACTCCACATTGTCCACCACCCAGTCGTAAATGGCCCGGGCAGTGGCGGCCGGAGAATCGTCGGCGCGCATTTTGTGCACCTCGGCCAGTATCGGCTGCAAAATTTCATGGCCTACCGGTACGAGTGCATCGGGAGCCAGCGCTTTTTCACGTTCCTCAGCCGACAGTGTCCCGTTGCCACTGCCATTAACGGCATCGCGGGCTACAGTCCAGCTCAGGGTGGCGCTTAATGGTGTACTGCTACCGGCGGGGCGATGCAGGTGATAATAGGAGTTACCGTAAGCCACTTCCCTTCCGATTTGCCCGGGGACAGAGGACTGCAGAGATTGCGCCATTATGCGCTGTCCAGGCGCCGAGGCCGGGACCGGAATATACATATCCACCGCCGCATCCGGAGGAAAGTCCTGAGCTGGAATTTCATAAGTAAACTGAAAGACCCGGGTCTCAGGCGATGTCGCCATTACGGGAACGATAAATAGGCACAACAACCAAAATAAAGCTACTCGCATTGCATAGGGCCTCTGCATAATGCAAAAGTATCCGGGGAATTTCTCCAAAAAAACTTGTCCTGTACCAGTGTGAAAAGCACCGCGCTAGTCCGCTATAAAGGATACCTGAAATCCACGCATTGCTCAGTATAAGCCCACAGCCGATCTGCCGCCGTGTCGTCACGGGCCCATGGCTTGGGGGTGTTTCGCTTAGAATTGACGAAGTATTCGCCGCTGAACCCTGCGACTTCATCACTGGTGCACAAATAGATCGACGTCTGCGCGCCCTGCTCCGGACTGCGAAAAAACGGCTTCAACAGTAGCGGTAAAATTTTAGTCAGAAATCCGCCGTTCTGGCTGCCCAGCGAGGTCGCCACTGCCCCGGGGTGCAGGGAGTTTACGGTGACGTCCCGTCCCTTGAGCAACCTGGCAAGACGCCGGGTAAACAGGATGTTGGCCAGCTTGGAACGACCGTATTCACGGAAGGTCTTGTAGTTTTTAGTGGCCTGCATATCGTCAAAAGCCATGCCTTTTACAAACGTATGGGCGTCGGAGGCCACGTTGACGATCCGCGCGCCTGGCGTTTGTAGTAGCACCGGCAACAGCAGACCAGTCAGTAAAAAGGGGGCAAAATGGTTGACCGCCAGAGTTTCTTCAAAGCCGTCCACCGTTTCCTTGCGCGACGTATTCACCACACCAGCGTTGTTCAGCAGCACGTCCAACGTCCTTTCCCGCGCAAGAAACTCTGCAGCCGCCCGGCGCACACTTGCGAGGTCAGCCATATCCATGAGGATAATCGAGGGCAGCAGGCCTCCGGCAGCGACTATCTCCTGTTGCAATGCCTGACCTTTCTCCTTGCTGCGGCAGAACAGGGTCAGCCGGGCTCCCCGCTTGGCTAGCTCCAGACTCGCAGTGCGCCCAATTCCTGCTGTTGGCCCCGTAATTGCGACGTGTTTTCCCTGCATATGTATTTCTTCACTGTGCCCGAGGATCAGACTGCACTCTAGCGCAAAAAGTACCGCATCGAAAGCTCGCAGGCTCGTACTGGGCTATGCTGGAAAGCACCGCAGCACTATAATCCACGATTTCCACAGATGGCCACAACCATGTCCCTATTCGATAAAGACAACCAACCCTTGGCCGACGGCGAAGCCCTGGAGCGCCATATCGCTCAGGCGCTTGCGGCAAAAGCCCCTGCCGGACTGGACGTGGAAATTACTTACCGCTTAATGAAGAGCCTGTACAATCCTATGGTAATGGGCGCTGAAAATATCCCGGAGCGACCCTGTTTGTTTGTGGGTAATCATTCGCTGTTTGCCCTTGACGGTTTGATAATAATACCCGTGTTCCTTAAGGAACTGCACCGCTTTCCACGTGCTATGGGCGATAAGATTTTGTTCACCAATCGACGCGTCGCGGAGTTTTTCGTGCGCAATGGTCTTGTCATGGGGCATCCAGAGGTGTGCACCGCGCTGATGAAGGATCGTCAGGATCTGCTGGTTTTTCCAGGAGGCGCTCACGAAGCGGTCAAACCTGCCAGTGCCAAATATGAGTTACAGTGGAAAGAGCGTTACGGCTTTGTCAAACTCGCGGCAAAGCACGGCTACACTATCATGCCCTTCGGTCTGGTTGGCCCGGATGAATTCTATGGACATGTCATGGAAGGCCAGGAGTTGCCCGAATCCGCGCTTGGCCGGCTGCTCGCCTACATGGGTGTGCTGAATGAGAATACGCGCCGCGACATACTGCCTCCCATTCCCGTTGGTAGCCTCGGGACTCTCTTTCCAAAACCCCAGCGCTGCTATCTCGGCTTTGGCCAGCCCGTCAATCTCTCCCGCTACAAGGGGAAGACGCTACCGAAAAAGACCCTCCACTCCATTCGCGACGAGGTAGCGGAACAAATTGAAACGCAATTGGCACAGCTATTGATTACCCGGGAGCAAAACAGGGGTAATGACGGCCTGCTGCGTCGCCTACTTACGCTGTAGGTTGCCGCTCTATTCACTCATTATCCGTGCCAGGCGCTCCGGTTGCCGCCATGTACCGCCGAACAGTCGCCCGAGGTAAAGCAGGGCCAGAAAAATTAGCATGAACACGAACACCCACCACGATACCAGTGGACCGAATCCGTAAACTACAATCACACCATACTGGGCGAGCAACATTAACCAGTGCATCGAAATGGAGGTTACCATTATCCAGCGCGTATCCCCGGCGCCGCGCAGTGCTCCACCGGCAATCAGGATGGTGGCGTCTGCCAGCATATAGGTAGTCAAGCCGATCATCATATGGCTGGCCAGTTCCTTTATAGCCACAAAGTTCCCATCCGGTGTTTCGAATACCCCGACCAGCGATTCGCGGAACACCAGGAACAGGATCGCCAACAGGCCTGAGTAGCCCAGGGCCATAATGAAGCCAGAGGAAATAACCTGATTCGCCCGTTCCATGTTGCCCGCACCAACAAATCGGCCGATGAGGCTCATAACGCCGATATTCAGTCCCATCATAGGAATGAACGAGACCATGTCCCAGTTGAATACAATAGCCATGGCCGCGCCCTGCACTACCCCATATGATTGAAACAGCAACAAAAACAGGTTGAAGCTGGAAATATTCATGAATGATTCCAATCCGGAGGGCATGCCCAGACGAAAGTAGCGGCGCATGATGGCGCGATCCAGGCGCAGGGATTCCGCCACGTGGAACTGGCGCTGGTGATCCTTTCCCAGATAAAAATACAGGAATACCCCGATACCAAACACGGTGGCAATAACGGTCCCCAGCGCTGCCCCGGCTATGCCCAACTGCGGAAAGCCGAACTTGCCGAAGATTAGCGCCCACGACAGCGGCACATTCACAGCGCAGGCGAGCAAGTCCGCAACCATGACAACGCGGGTGCGACCGATGCCAGCAAAATAGCAGGCAAGGCTGGCCTTCAGCAGTGTAAAAACACTGCCGAACATCAAAATCGAGAAGTAAATTTGCTCCAGAGGTACCTGTGCGGGATCGTGCCCGATCAAGGCAAAGGCCTTTCCGCCAAAGAGTGCCATGACAAACAGCAGCGGAGCGCTGCCCAGGGCGATCAACATCCCCTGCGTGACCACCAGCGGGCACTTGGCAAGCTGTCCTGCTCCGAAATATTGGGCGACCATGGCGTTGCCATAAGTAATCAAGCCCATGAACAAGGAAAAGCAAAAAAAAGCCGCGACTCCACCACCCAGTGCAGCAGCAATATGGGCAGCATCAATATAGGACATAAACAGGCGATCGGTAAAAACCATTACCGCAAAGGCACCCTGCGACACAACCATAGGCAGTGAAAGCCTGAGTAGCTCGCGCAGGGTAGTCAGGGAGAGTATGTTCAATGGGGCTGGGAAACCTGCATCTACAGTTTGGCGAACTCTATCAGGGTATGCGCTGTAGGCGGAGCAGAACGATCCGATCCGCAGAGTGTGCCAAGCTGCAACTGACGATGCCCTGCGCGTCTAGTGGCCTTTAGCGTGAGTGTCTTCACGCGGATTTAGTATGCCCCGGCTTCCACAGCGTCTGCTCAATGTACACTAGAACAAAGGCCGCAGAGCTGTAGAGGTAATATACCTGGTGAAACAACATTGCGCCGCAGGCAAACACGAGGCCTCTTTTTCTATAGAAGAATACGGCCATCTCAATATTGGCGAAGAGCACTAGCAGCAGCGGAAATATCAGAAATCGAGGGCTCACATAGCCAAGTGGTACGGCCAACAACGTAAGTAAAAAGCCGGCTGCTACCAGCGCTCGCGCCTGTTCGGCGACTCCGACATTGAGTTCATTGGGTATGCCCCCTCCGGAACTCAGAATAAGGCGCGACCATGGGATCGCGCGCCTGAAGATCTCGGTATGCAGCAGATTACCCAAGCGCCAGACCTTGAGGTGTGTGCACTGCACGTCCCGGTGGAGCCGCACACGTCCGCGACGCTCTATGAGGCGTTGTCCAAGCTCGATATCCTCTATGGAGGGATATTGATAACGCTCGACATCAAAGCCGCCCACATCGAGAAAAGCGGCACGCCTGACCGCGCCGCAACCTGACCAGAAAGTTCGCGCCTCATTGCTAGCCCGTTGATGATAATAATGATGCACCAGATTCTTGTACTGAGAAAAGAAGTTCCTGGCCGGAGGGTTCGTGTCGTAGGAACCAAATACGGCAACGATTTGCAGGTCATCAAAACCCCTGTGCAGGTTCAGCGCGGCGTCCTCATGCACCACCACGTCCGCGTCAACAAACCAGAGGATATCGCCGAGTGCGATCTCGGCGGCTTGATTTCTCGCCCCACCAGGACCGATACGGCCACCGGAAGACAGCACTTTTGCGCCCATCTGCTGTGCGATTTGCTTACTATCGTCAGACGATCCATCATCGATCACAATGACTTCAAGGATTTCCCCTCGCTGCACCATCGCGATCAGGGGAGGCAAGCTAAGAGGTATAAAAGCTGCGCCATTGTAAACCGGCATAATAACGCTTATACGGGGAGGCTTGTTGTCAACCTGCGTCACTAAAGTGTCCCCCTGATCGCTTTGATTCATAACCAATTAGACCAATGAGCCATTCCTGCCGTTCACTTACTCTGCAAATCTGCATGCTTCACCCCTGACTCATTTCCTCTAGATGCGTGAGCGTTAATTGTGCGGCGCGCTGCCAGGTAAAACCGCTGGCCCTGGCCAGTGCATTGGCAGACAACTGCGCTCGCAAGCCGTGGTTTTCCACCATTTCAATAATAGCGGCGGAGATAGATTCCACATTGAAGGGATCAAAGTAAAGCCCCGCGTCACCAACGACTTCCGGCAGAGCCCCCCTGTCACTCGCGAGTACCGGCGCAGCACAGGCCATCGCCTCAATGGCGGGCAGGCCAAAGCCCTCTGAATAGGATGGCATCGCCACTGCCAGAGCGGAGCTATACAGCGCGACGAGGTCAGTGTCAGAGACATAACCGCTAAAATGCACCCTGTCTCGCAGTTCCGGGTTGGCATGCACCCTGTCACACAGGCTGTCATAATTGGAAAAAAAACCAGCGCCCTTGAAATCACCTACAAGCGCCAGATGAACACTCTCTAAATGCCCTTTGCTAATCGCACGTTCGAATCCATCGAGTAACCCATGCAGGTTCTTATGCGGAGCCAGACCACCAACGAATACAATAACCGGAATATCCAGAGGCAGATTGGCCCTCCGCCTCGCAGCGTTTTTGCGCGCCTCATCCTCAGTTCTCTGGAACTGTGGATGCGGCGCCTCGCTGGCAATATCTATGGCGTCAGGATCGGCACCAATATATTCCACAATCTCTTGTTTTGCGGCATTTGACACTGTCAATATCCGTTGGCTGGCACGTATGGCGAACCGTATCTTGATACTCCAGAACAAGCGACTCCGCCAGCCTGGAAAAATCAATTTGGGATAATGTTCGGCAATAGCATCGTGGAGTGTAACCATGGAGGGAAGCTTTCGCGGCACCGGATACCATGAGTACACCGCGGGAAAGAACATAAGATCGATCGGGGTTTGCGCAACTGCCCTGTAGAGTCTGTACATATCAAAAGGTGATCTGCTGCTGTCCGCAACCGCCGCTTCAGTCGTCGGGCGCGATGATGCCGCCTGTATGACCGTGACATTTGCAAACCTCGCCAGTTCGTCCAAAGGTTGATCCACGAACAGAAAAAACTGATGGTCGGAGTCCAGCTCAAATAAAGCTGTCAGGATCTCACGAGTAAACCGACCAAAGCCGCGATTATTCCACCAGCAGGTCGCGTCAATGCCGATATTCACCCGTCACACCCTATTATTATTTGTATGTAATATGAGCCACTAACGGGATATCCGCCAGCAACGGTGTTAGTTGAACCCCTCTTCTATCTTATAATAATCGCGCTTAGGTCCCGCAGAGCTCTTGATCTCATGGTATTCAGACTCAGTGTTAACATCCATGTAGTCCACATCGTAACCAAGAATTTTTCGACCCAGTAGCAGTCCCATTTCAATAGAATGGTCGGCATTATTATAGCGATGTGTGCCACCTCGCCCAACAACATGTAGTCCTTCAAATCCCGAGAGATAGTCATTAATTATTCTAATTTTATCGCCATACTGCAGATCGTAGACAGGGTAAGCTTGCAGTGTCCTGACACAGGAAAAATCAATGACCTCTGAACTTTCGATAAATTTAAGCTTTTTCTCGAGGTCTTCTACACAGCGTCGACCGACTTCTTCGTCCGTCATCTGCCAGATATGATCGTCTTTGGTGCAAAAGCACTCCAAAACCAGGGATGTGGTAGATTGATCGGGAACCATTGCAGGACTCCAGTTCTTTGGTTCATGCAATCGTCCGAACAGGATGTCCTCATCCTGAACGTAAAGCCAGGTATCAATGGACACTCGCTCTTTCTTCAGAATGACATTGACAGTGATAAGTGCGCGAAACGTAAGACCTTTTGCCGCATCGATAACCTTTTGACCACATGCCGGCTCCATAATCCTAGGAAGGACACCCAACGGTATGGTTGACACGACGGAGGTCGCCGTGACCGAATGCTCCTTACCCTCAGTATCACTATAGAAGACCTCAAAATCGTTAGCACCGTGGTATTTGATTCTGGTGACTGTCGATTCAAGTAGAATGGTATTGGACTGGCTGCTTGCCGTAATGTCCTCCGCCATGCGCTGCGGGATTCGGACGTAACCGTCACGAGGATACATGAACTCCTCTATCAGGCTTTCGTTATCAGACTTGGTTCTGAGCAAGGACTCCTGAATCACCGTCCAGATGGATAATCCGGCACTGCGTTGTGATACCCAGTCAGAAGACAGTTTTTCACAAGGAAGCCCCCACACTTTTTCACTGTAGCGACGAAAAAACATGTCATACAACTTTCCGCCGAACTGCGCGACATAGGCATCTTTCATATTGTTAATGGATTTGTTAAAAACTGAATACTGCAAGGCAGACAGTAGGTAGGTAATACCCGCGTGCATGATAGTAAACATGCCAGCATTCTTAATGACATTGAAGATACTAATGGGATAACTGTAATAACCACCATCGTAGTAAATGCGACTGATGCGCTCCACCCACACTATTTCATCACCCATCAGTCTACGAAACCAGGTGTTCAAGTCTTCATTCTTCGTGAACCAGCGATGACCTCCGAGGTCAAATTTATAACCTTTGTGTACATTGGTGTTACACAACCCGCCCACGAAATTATTTCTATCGATCAACGACACTCTCACTCCACTAACACTCAACTCATGCCCGGTTGCCAAACCTGCAGGGCCAGCGCCAAGAATTACTACATGTTCCTTATTATTCATATCAACCATGCCATCAAGACTGTCTGTGACGAAATGCGACTATTTTGTTATAAACTGCCGCAAGCAAGAGACAGGCTATAAAAACCAACGCAAATAATTCCAACGCGCCCAATAAACCGCCCAATATGCTTACGCTATAGCCAGGAATATAGTTAGCGAACAAGGCGGCATGCACACTCTGATCCGCCGTACCGCGAATCACCAACCAGGCGGTAGAACAAAATAGCCCCACGGCGGCGATGGCGCCTATGGCCAGACCAAGGCTAATCCCATGCAAACGCAATACTGATGGCTTGAGTACCGGGTTCTCCGTCGGTACTGTGCTAAGTAGTATATCGGTAATCCGGGTACCGAGTACCTTGCCATACAGCCTGTAGCTCAATGCACTGCAAGTCCCCGCATAGACGAAGGCCCAGAATGCGCCGATCCAGGCGCCGCTGCTGGTAACCGAATACCCTGGGAAAAAAATTGCCAGCAAACTCAGGTAATTCCCAGAATCGCTACCCCATTTCGCTATGGATGCATGCGTTGCGAAATAGGTAATCAAGGCTGCCAGAGTTCCGGCAGTCAACCCGAGCATAAGCGCGTTGAACCGGATTGCTGCATTTAGCAGCTTGAGGTTGACTCCGTAGGTATTATGATTGGTCGTTTGCATATTCTGGTAATTCCCCATTCGAGTTACAACCTCAATCTGCCAGTTCGGCAGCACTAATCAGCATTACGCCCAGGGCCACGTAATGCGTGAGGTTCCAGTACACGGCAGCAGCAAAACCGGCAACTGCTCCACCGATAAAACCATAGAATGCGCCAACCAGGGCACCCACCCAACTCACGTCATAGCCCGGTAGATAGTTTGACAGGTCTCTCAAGTGAGGGCCTACGGGATAGTCCTGTGGTACATCCTGTATTAACAAGGTGGCTGTAGCTAAAAACAACAGCAGGGAACACAGCACCCCTGCGGCTATGGCCATGGCCAGCACATCCATTTTGGCGAAGACAGCCGATAATATTTCATGATCTCGCACTGGACGATTCATTGTTAAACTGGCCTCATACTACTTATTGTAATTATCGTTACTGTATTACAAAAACCATACGGTGGCGATATGCTGCAAATAGACGTTTTCCGCATTTATGCCCAATCCACCTGCCTGACACACGCCCTAAATAATGGCCCTGCTCGCTCAATTTTATTAGTGGTGACAATGACATAACAGCAACCGAAAAAGAACCTTTTGGGATGAGCGCACAGCGCAAAGACATACAAACACTAGAGATTTGTGAATGAGGTCACGAAGGCAGCCTCTAAAAAAACACCATAGACGACCAATCGCCCGGTCAGCAGATAGCCGCAATGCCTACGGCCGCGCGTACTTTTTGTATCAATTTCGAGCTATGCTCTCTGGCGCGCTCGCCCCCCCGCTGTAATACGGTTTCGATAAGCCGGGGATCATCCATAAGGCGCGTATATCTTTCCCTGGCCGGAGCCAGCTCACTGTTTATTAATTCAAATAGCTGCTTTTTGACCTCTCCCCAGGCGATACCATTTTCAAACTCCTGTCGCATACGCGTTGTTTCCTCACTTGATGCAAAGGCCGCCCACAGCTGGAACACCGTCGAACCCTCCGTATCCTTGGGTTCTCCCGGCTCCAGCAGGTTGGTTTTAATCTTGTTGATCGCTTTCTGCAGCGGTTTCTCCGCCAGGAACAGCGGAATGGTGTTATTGTAGCTCTTACTCATTTTGCGACCATCAAGTCCCTGTAATACGGCGACTTCCTCCCCGACCACAGCTTCCGGCAGGGTGAAAACCTCGGCGAAAATGTGATTGAAACGCTGGGCGATGTCGCGCGCCATCTCCACGTGCTGGATCTGATCCCGTCCTACGGGAATTTTCTGTGCGTTAAACATAAGGATGTCCGCGGCCATTAATACAGGGTAACTAAAAAGCCCCATGGAAATGGCAAAGTCGGGATCTTGACCTGCTTCTTCATTGGCCTGCACAGCGGCCTTGTAGGCATGGGCGCGATTCATCAAACCCTTGGCCGCGTTGCAACTCAAAATCCAGGTCAGTTCAGTAATTTCAGGAATATCAGACTGACGGTAGAACACGGCCCGCTCAGTATCCAGTCCCAGCGCCAACCAGGTGGCAGCAATCTCCTTGCTGGACTGTCGTATCAACAGCGGATCATGGCATTTTATCAGCGCATGGTAATCCGCCAGAAAGAAAAATGACTCGAGGGAGTCGTCTTTAGAGGCATTTATCGCGGGTCGAATGGCTCCCACATAGTTGCCCAGATGAGGCGTCCCTGTAGTTGTGATACCGGTAAGTACGCGATGCTTGGCCATGAACAATTGAACACCTGCAAAAGCCGCCAATGATACTGGGATTAGGCGCTATTGGCCATTTCAACGTAACCGAAAGGCTACGGGCGACGCCCAGCAGCAGCCAGGCATTAACAAGCTGTACTCAGCTCGCGGACAGTGGCCCGGCATAGTTGTAGAAGCGCCGTAAAATGCGGCAGAGATCCCATGCGTCGCGGGAGCCGGCCAATTCTCGAATGGAGTGCATTCCCAGGGTAGGCACTCCAATGTCCAGGGTGCGAACTCCGGTAGCACCGGCGGAAATTGGGCCAATAGTGCTCCCGCAGGCCATATCGTTGCGTACGACAAAAGACTGCACGGGCACGTCCTCCATCGACGCGAGCATGCGAAACAGTCCACTGGTCTCGCTATTGGTGGCGTAACGCTGGCTGGCGTTAACCTTGATTACTGGCCCGCGATTCAGCAAGGGTCCGTGATTCTCGTCGTGACGGTCAGCGAAGTTGGGATGGATGGCATGGGCATTATCGGTAGACATCAATAAGGAATGCTCGGCGAGAGCCGCATAGTTCGAATGGCTTCCCGCCAGACGATGCAGAACTGACGTAAGCAGGCAGCCTTGGGCGCCGGAGGTCGAAAGACTGCCAACTTCTTCATGATCATTGCAGACCAATAGCGCACTCATGGCGCCATCGCTCTGTAGCATGGCCTCAAGGCCTGTGAAGCAACTAAGCAGGTTGTCCAGACGCGCAGAGGTGATAAACTCCTGGCGCAGGCCTATCAGCGAGGGCGCCTGTGTATCATAAAAGGACAGCTCATAGTCCAATACCTGCTGTACCTCACTCTGGGGATGCTCCATGAGGAGTCGCTGTTGCAGTAGCGCTCGAAAATCGAACTTATCCTCGTCTCCCAACAGGCACAGCACAGGAAGAATCGCTGTTTGCGCGTTAATTTCGCGGTTCTTGTTCGCGTCCCGGTCGAGGTGAATGGCAAGACTGGGAATGGTGGCGATAGCTTCCCGAAAATCCACCAGCGCAACTCGCAGCTGACCCTCAGGACACTGGTAACTTACTCTTCCTGCCAGTGACAAATTGCGGTCGAACCAGGGATTCAGCAGGGCGCCGCCGTAGACCTGCACGCCCAGCTGGAATAAGCCCTGCGACTGTATTTCCGGGTTTGGCTTTACCATCAGACAGGGACTGTCCGTATGCGCACCTACCATGCGAATTCCTTCCCTCGGACTGCTATCCCGCCCTGCGACGAGCGCCACAAGAGAGCTGTCATTGCGCGTAAGAAAGTACCTGCCGCCAGCTTCAATATCCCATTCGGCATTCTCGAGCAGACGAGTGAATCCGGCCGCGGTCAATCGTTTGATCATCTCTGCTACAGCATGAAACGGCGTGGTTGCCGCAGCCAGAAAACCAAAAAGTTGCTGATTGAATTCATCCTGGCTCATGTTCATCGCCTATTCTGCCTTTTGATCAGGGATTGGAAGTTCATTGTCGATGGTCTGCAGCATACGCGACAGCAGACTCGATGTGTCCCAACGCCCACCGCCAATCGCCTGAACGTCCGCATAAAAGTTATCTACCAGCCGGGTGACCGGCAGCGACAAGCCAAAAGCGGTCGCCTGTGCCAGAACCATAGCCAAATCCTTGCGCATCCAGTCAACGGCGAAACCGTGTTCATAGTCGTGCGCGAGCATGGTGCGATAGCGATTGTCCATCTGCCAGGATTGGGCCGCCCCCTGGGAGATCACCTCGATCACCGCAGCAGTGTCCAATCCCGCTATCCTGGAGAATGCCATGCCCTCTGCCAGTCCCTGCAGCACACCCGCAATGCATATCTGGTTGACCATTTTTGCCAATTGTCCGCTGCCAACCGGTCCCAACAGCCTGACACACCTGGCGTAAACCTTTAAAACAGGCTCTACCAGCGCAAAGGCCGTGGCCTCTCCACCCACCATGATCGTCAGGGCTCCATTCAACGCTCCCACCTGCCCGCCGGAAACCGGCGCATCAAGGAAACCCAAACCCCGCTGAGCGGCCAACTCATACAATTCCCGGGCCAGAGCTGCAGAGGCCGTAGTATGGTCAATAATGACCCCACCGGCAGGCATTCCCACCAGTACCCCTTCCTGTGACAGAACGACACTGCGCACATCGTCATCATCACCGACACAAAGGCATACAATGTCGGCTCCTGCAGCAGCATCCCGAGGCGTTACACCCAGTTGTCCTCCGTATTGTTCAACCCAGACCCGTGCTTTTTCTAATGTTCTGTTATAGACACAAACGTGGTGCCCGGCGGCCTGTAAATGTCCGGCCATAGGGAATCCCATCACACCAAGACCCACAAAGCCGATATTCATCGCTGGGCGCCGTGGGCCAGGTCAATCATCGATACCTTCCCTGCTCATTGAGCTTTTTCCAGGAAATTTCGTCACGGACATACACGGGTTGCACTTGCCGGGGGGACTGGAAATCACCACATTCAAACCTGGCCAGAGCCAGAGGAATCATATCCCTCGCCGCGGGCAGCAGGTCGGGGGTACAGGAGCGAATTTTCGCACGCAGCCCAAGCGGAAAATCATGCAGAAAATGACATCCGCTACCGACCGCGCACAACGTTTCGAACTCGGCTGGCGAGAGATCAGTCGGGGCGCAGGCCCAGGGCCCCTCTCGCAGTACAGCCAGATTATCTTCATAGATATATACTGCACTGTATACTTCATTGATACGGGCATCGATTGTACTCAACACGGTGTCGCCTGCGCCCACATCCCCCCTTCGCCGGGCGCTCTGCGCCAGAACTGTCAACGTTGATAGGGCAATTGCGGGTAAATTACAGCTATAGGCGAGACCCTGTACAGCGCTGGCTGCAATACGCAAACCGGTAAACGAACCCGGACCGCAACCGTAAGCGATCGCCTGAATGCCCAGATCTGCCAGATTTCCTCCCGGCAGAAGATCCTCCAGCATGGTGAAGAGGAGCTGACTGTGCCGCCGGGGCGCAACCGCATAACGCTCCCTGATCTGCCCATCCAACAAAACCGCGACGGAACAGGCGTCAGTCGCGGTCTCAATTGCCAAAATCCCAGTCATATCACTCTCGACACTTCCATGATGCCCCATACCCATTGCCAGGCCAAACTGCTACGGTTATGCGCTTGAATTATCACACAGCAGGCATCAGGCAAGAACTACCGCGGACCAAAATCACACGATCAATCATATGCTATGACACCAACAAACAATATTACCGGACTTATATTAGCCGGAGGCAAGGGACAGCGAGTGGGCAATCGCGATAAAGGCCTGATACTCTTAAAAAGTAAGCCGCTGATTGCTCATGTTAGCGATCGTCTCCTACCGCAGGTTGGAGAACTGCTGATTAGTTGCAACCGCAATTTCTCCCGCTATAAAAATTTTGCCTCACAGACCGTGGCCGACACTCGTCGTGACTTTCAAGGGCCGCTGGCTGGCATGGAGGCCGCCTACCCCTACATCCAAACAGAATTCCTGGTGGTAGTCGGCTGTGACATGCCGCACCTGCCGCCAGACCTTGTAAGTCGCCTGACTACGCCGCTGGTAGATGGAGGGGATAGCTTGCCCGATATCAGTTACGCCCATGACGGGGTAAGGCAGCAGTATTTATGTGCAGCGATACGACGCGATTGCCTGGCGTCACTCACCGGCTTTCTGGATGCAGGTCATCGTGCAGTGCGTGACTGGTACTACACCCGGGCCTGTGTCATCGTCGACTTCTCCGATCAAAGGTCAGGCTTTAAAAACTATAACGAGTTGAGTTAAACGCGGACAGGAAGCTCTCCTCCATACAGAGGAAACATCAAGTAATTCGTCCCCAATAACGAAAAACCCGCTGAAATCTCTCTCAGCGGGTTAATGGTCAGCTCCGGGGCTCTATCTCTTCTTGGCTTTTGCTTTTGCTTTTGCCTTGGCTTTTGCCTTTGGCTTAGCTTTTGCTTTTGCCTTCGGCTTAGCTTTTGCTTTTGCCTTCGGCTTAGCCTTTGCTTTTGGCTTGGCTTTCGCTTTTGACTTAGCTTTTGCCTTCGGCTTGGATGTTGCTTTCTTCTTAGCTGTTGCCATTATGCATCTCTCCACTGTGTTAATAAGGGTCCCGCGAGTCCAAAAATAGCAACAATGCAATAGAGATACAATAGTA
>Ga0209254_10003141_pt1 | contig 15073 bp, 12 predicted proteins | sample FrelakmetDIP11DI_FD_187148 | JGI IMG/M metagenome (GOLD analysis project Ga0209254, IMG submission 187148) | Freshwater lake sediment microbial communities from the University of Notre Dame, USA, for methane emissions studies - DIP11 DI (SPAdes)... | ecosystem: Environmental > Aquatic >...
ACGGTGTGCTAAAGCGGTCACAAAATCCTGCCCCAGGCCGGTGCGTTCCGTTATCACCCGGCGGCCTTCCATGGTATGCCCCTGCTCCAGGATATCGAAACTGGCCATCAACTTATGACGTTTCAAATCCTCATAGCGGGCCATTTCGTGCGGGTTATCATGGTCAAGCAGTTCGCGGGAAGCGGTTTGAAACGGAAAACCCCAGCGCAGCAGGTAATTAAGCAGGTCAATGAATTCTTCAAATATCAATTTGTTTTCTGCAACGAATGCTGAGCAATCCTCCCTTGTGGCTGCCCGTTCCAGCAGGTCACCCCAGCACCTGATACCAGCGGCTGCCAGGCTTCCAATCGTACCGATTATTAAGGCGGGATACTCGCCAGCGGCTATATCTTTGTCGGGGAAAAGGCTCCGGGTAAAATCCGCTGCCCGGGACATGTCATGGTTGTAGGCTGACCAGATAACCGGGTAGGCTGTGACATAATTCAGTTTTTTGAGCAGTTCTTCATAGTGCCACAGCGTGGTTTTCTTTACATAATCCCAATCCGGCTGCATGGCGAAGCCTCTTTCAACTAAAAATTAAGTTTTTCGCTCCGCTGGCTGTCAAAGCTTGAAATGGTATATGCGCAGCGTCCTGAACAGGTCTTCAAGATGCTTCATCCAGCGAATATGAGCCGGGCGCGGCTCAGTCCGGCCAAAGAATTCCCGCTCTCCGGGCAGGTGGAAGCATGCATTACTTTTCTCTAACATGCCTGACCCCCTGCTGGAACAGGGCAATGATATGGGGGTCATCCACAAAGTAAAAAACTTCTTTCCCATCCCGCCTGGATTTGACCAGCCGCATCTGGCGAAGCCCGCGCATGTGATGGGACACCGCAGACTCAGTCACGCCAACCAGCTCAGCCAGTTGAGTAATATTCATTTCCTGTTCAACAATTACGGAAAGAATGCGGACACGGCTGGTATCGCTGAAGGAGCGAAAAAGCTCCGCCACATGGGCTGCTGAATGTTCATCCAGGATATTTGTTTTCATCATTTTTCCTATTAAACGAACAATTGAATATATGTTCAGATATTAGTTATTATATTATAATAAAATAAGATGTCAATCCTTAATTTGTGAGGTTCGGACAATAGTCCGGATATTTCCGAAGACAAGTGAAGCATGGGAATGAGAAACTGGCCGTGGCTAACCTTGGTTTATCGAGTTCGGAGGATTTATTCCTTTCTTCCCTCTTTGTCCAATCCCGTATCCGAACCTCAGTTGAGGAGTTTGACACACCCCGCCTGCGACGCGATGCTTAATATAACGTGGCTTGGAACATGTAAGGAGGTAGGGTATGCAGAAAATCAAGCACGGCGTTAAACCCGATTCTGTCAAGCCCCCCAGTCCGCTCATCTCCCTGATTAATGTGACCAAAACATACGAAAGTGATGCAGGTCCCTGCCATGCATTGAAAGGTATCGATTTACAGGTGCGGGGAGGTGAATTTGTTGCGGTGGTGGGAAAATCCGGCAGTGGCAAAAGCACCCTGATCAACCTGATTACCGGCATTGACAGGCCAAGCTCCGGGGAACTGTGTGTAGTGGGGGCAGCCCTGCACACCATGAGTGAAGATGGCCTGGCGGTCTGGCGCGGACGGTCGGTGGGGGTGGTGTTTCAGTTCTTTCAACTTCTGCCTACCCTGACCGTGGTGGAAAATGTGATGCTTCCGATGGACCTTAGCAACACCTATCGCAAAAGCGAACGGGAAAAACGCGCTCTGCAAGCCCTGGAAGCGGTGGATATTACCGACCAGGCGTATAAACTGCCAGCAAATATTTCGGGCGGGCAGCAACAGCGCGTGGCAATTGCACGCGCTTTAGCCAACGACCCGCCCCTTGTGGTGGCAGATGAACCGACCGGTAATCTCGATACCAGCACCGCCGATACAGTGGTCAGCCTGTTTGAGCGCCTGGTCAAATTAGGCAAGACGGTGTTGATGGTGACGCACGACATGGATCTTGCCCGGCGCGCCGGACGGTTGGTGATTCTTTCAGATGGATTAATTGTCGAGGACAAACAGCGGGAGGGATAAGCGGATGATTGCACCACGCTGGCGAAAAGTACTCCGGGATATCTGGGTAAACCGGGCACGGACGATTTTGATCGTGCTGACCATTGCAGCGGGCGTATTTGCCGTCGGCACGATAGGCGCGGCAGCATTCACCATGAATTATCAGTATCCGGCGCAGTACCAGGCCATTCGCCCGGCGCATCTGATCTTCACCACCAGCCTTTTCGAAACCGATCTGGCGCACAGCATTGAATCAATGCCCGGCGTGGCAGATGCTGAAGCGCGGTGCAGACTGGATGTGCGACTGCTGGTGGATGAGGCCTCCGATACCTGGCGTGACCTGCAGATCTACGACATCGTAGATTTCGACGACCAGCGCGTGGATAAAATATTGCCTGTCTCCGGTGACTGGCCCCCATCCGATCACACCCTGTTGATGGACCGCGGTTCGCTGGAATACCTCGGGCTAAAAGAGGGTCAGTCCATTACCATTAAGACACCCCTGGGCAAGAAACGCACCCTGGTCATTAGCGGTGTGGCGCATGACCTCTACCATATGCCAGCGATTTTGGAAGGTATGGTGTATGGGTTTATCACCGATGACACCCTGCAATGGCTTGGGCAGGGTGTAGCCTATAATCAATTACACGTCCGGGTTGAAGGTGATTTGTTCGATCCGCTTTATATGCGCCAGATGAAAGAAGAAATCACAGACCGTTTGGAAGATACGGGTGTGACGATTTTTACAACGGAACAACCCGACCCCGAGGGTTACCCGATGGATTATGTCGCCCAGACGGTGGTATTGCTGCAGATTTTGCTGGGGGGACTGACTTTATTGCTTGGTGTGTGTCTGGTCATCATCACTATGTCGGGGCTGGTAGCTCAGCAGGCGCGGCAGATCGCCGTTATCAAAGCGGTGGGTGGGCGCACCTGGCAAGTGATGGAAATCTACCTGGGGATGGTTTTGTTTTTGGGAGTGTTGAGCGCATTGATAGCCATCCCGCTCAGCACAATTAGCGCACGGTACCTGGTAACCTTCGTCGGCGGATTGATCAATTATGAAGGCACTTTCAACCAGATGCCGGCAGAGATCGTTGTCCTGCAGGTGTCACTGGCAGTCTTTCTGCCAATGGCTGCCGCGTTGCTGCCGGTATGGAGCAGTGCGCGGCGCTCTCCGGCGCTGGCACTCAGTGAGTATGGGGGCGGGCGCGTTTGGGCAAGCATACACCGCGTGGACCGTATCTTTGCACCTTTTCAGAGCATCACCCGGTTGGAGCGGTTAGCACTGCGCAATCCCTTCCGCAACCGCAACCGCTTGATTTTCTCGTTGATCATGTTGTCGCTGGCAGGAGCGAGCTTTATCGCCCTGATGAACCTGGAAGCGTCCTTAACGCAGACTGTTGAAAGGATGTTAGACTTCTGGCAGTACGATTTTGGGGTATCGTTAAATAAACCTTACCTGATCGCGCGGCTTCAAAACGAAGCCGCGCGTGTACCAGGGATCGTCGCCTCGGAAGGTTGGGGTTTTGAACTGACAAGGCGGGTACGGTCGGATGGTAGTGAAGGCAACCCGATCTATTTCTTTGCCGCCCCACCAGAGAGTGAACTGGTCCGTCCAAACATGTTACAGGGACGCTGGCTGATTGACAGCGACGAAAACGCCATGGTGATCGGGGCGGGATTGCTGGATGTAGAGCCGGATTTGGGCGTCGGCAGGCAGATCATCCTCAAGGTCAATGGCGAGGAACACAGCTTTTATATTGTTGGCGTGGTTGAGATGATAGGCAACCAGACGGTGGGCTATCTCGCCTACACCCACCTGGATACCTTCAACCGCATTGCGCACCAGAAGAACCGCTCCAATATGATTGTCATCCGCACAACCGGTGACACTGTGGACCAGCGCCGTACCCTGGCTTCGGCGGTGGAAAAATCCTACAAGGATATGGGAATCCAGGTGACTTCAATTTTTCAAATGGATGATGAGCGCATGGAGATCAATTCCGCATTTGATATTGTGCTCGCTCTGCTGTTTATGCTGGTTTTGTTGCTCTCGCTGGTAGGTGGTCTGGGTCTGATGGGTACAATGAGCCTGAATGTGCTGGAGCGCTCCCGCGAAATTGGCGTCATCCGCGCTTTAGGCGGGTCCAACCGTTCTGTATTCAGGCTGGTATTGATGGAAGGGATTACTATCGGGGTGATGAGCTGGATGTTCAGCCTGATCATCGCCATACCGTTGACCTGGCTGTTCTGCGACTTGATCGGACGATCCTTTATGAGCATCGCACTGGCGTTCCGCTATTCTGCCAGCGGCGCGTTCCTGTGGTTGGGATTGGTGATTGTGCTCTCCGTCCTGTCGAGTATGCTTCCGGCGCTTAATGCTGTGCGCCTGACAGTGCGGGAAATTATTTCCTACGAATAACGTCATGACTGTGTCAGTATGCGAAGGATCTCATCCGCCCCCAGTTCGATGAGTTTGTCGGTCATGGCGATGATCGTGGATTTTCCTGAATATAAACCAGTAGCAGGCGTCTGACTATCGGAGAGTCGGCCAACATAGGCCGTCTTTTCTGCCGGCGGTCCTTCATTTCCGGTGGGATCGCCGATCACAAACTCTGCTTCGGCCTGGTACATACGTAGTAGGTCTGTTTTGAGAGCCTCCTTTCTCTTAACCAATCGTGGCTAACATTAGTTTATAGGGTTTGCAGGCTCTTGTTCTTGCTCCCCTCTTTATCCAATCTCATGTCCGATCATCAGTCAATATTTTTAGGGTTCAAAAAAACGGACAAACTGGTATGATCACCGATCCTTTTAATGGATTCACGGCCTGGACAATACCACTAACCGGTACATGGTTGATCGTCAGGTTCGAAATGGTTGCCTGGGGATTCAACGAAAAGACAGATTAGAATTTTCCGGATGGAAATTCGAAAAGAAAAATCACCTGGAACCGGATCCTTTACGACACTTCCTGGTGACAATCTGTCGATTAAGATCCAGGCTGGCCATTTTGGGGAGGAATCCGCCGACGAAATTTTTGTAGAGTCTCCATCATGTATAATTTTATTGGAGGTATTTATGAGACCAAATCCCCCAAAACACCCGCTTCTTGAGCAGCTGGAACGCCTGGTTCCCGTGCGGGCAAAGGCCATGTTCGGTGGTATCGGTATCTACTCCGATGAGATCTTCTTTGCCATCCTAGCTGACGACCAGCTTTATTTCAAAGTGGACGACCTCACTCGGCCCGATTACCTGGCCCACGGCATGGATTGCTTCAAGCCGTATGGAGAGGAAATGCGCTCTTATTACAAGGTCCCGGAGATTGTGCTGGACGAACCCCTGCTGCTGCGCCAGTGGGCACTGGCTGCCATAGAAACTGCCCGGCGTGCCAAAAAGAAGTAATTCTTGAATTGGGCATGTTTGAATTAAAGGAAGAATTTATTAGCGAGTTGTTTCTAGAATTAATTACTACTTCTCTCTCAATTGAATCCTATAACCAATCCGTTGTAGAATTGATTCAGAGTTTACCAGCACGTAGAACCAGCATGGTCAGACTGGTCCCGATGACCTCCGGGTTTTATAAATGCTTCCTGGAGCAGGCTGCGGTCGACCTTGCCGGCGACAAGGTGCGCAGCAGAAATTGGCCGGCTGAGGGAGCCCTGCGGCGCTCCCGCCAGGTCTTCCAGCAGTTCCTGCCACAGGGGTTGGATACCCCGGAGCAGCATCTCTATTCAATTAATGCGGATGAGGACGGCAGCGAGCCCGGCTACATGTGGTATGGCATCACCGGGGAAGGGGGGCAGCGGGCGGCTTACCTGTATGAGTTGTGCGTTGAATTGGTCAATCATCAATCCACCCGGGAAGAAGTTCAATACCTATTCAACACACCAAAGAGTAACACAAGGGATGCATGAGAAAACGGTCGAAAACACGCAGCTTCGGTACCAGTATCCGCATCAGCCACGATGCTTCCGCCTATTATGATTCACGGCTGTATGCCGGATTACCCCCGCAGCCGGAGGGCAGCGACCTCCCGGATAACCCCTTCCCGGCAGAGCTTGAAAACAGGATCATCGCCGCCAGTTCCGAAAACCTGTCCGGTATCCCGGACAACAGCGTCCATTTAATGGTCACCTCCCCGCCCTACAATGCCTCCAAGGATTATGACGCCGACCTGTCGCTCGATGAATACCTGGGGCTGCTGGAGAAAGTGTTTACGGAAACCTACCGGGTGCTGGTGGATGGCGGGCGGGCCTGTATCAACGTCGCCAACCTGGGGAGAAGACCCTATCTTCCATTATCCGACTTTATCTCACACATCATGATTGGGATTGGTTTCCGTATGCGCGGCGAGATCATCTGGCACAAGGGTGCCGGGGCAGGGATTTCCATGGCATGGGGCAGCTGGCAGTCAGCCTCCAACCCCGTCCTGCGCGATGTGCACGAGTACATCCTGGTCTTCTCCAGGGGAAATTTCCGGCGCCGGAAATCAGGGGAACAGGAAAACACCATCGCCCGGGAAGAATTCATGGAATGGACCAAATCGGTTTGGACCTTCAACCCCGAATCCGCCAGGAAGGTGGGCCATCCGGCGCCTTTTCCCGTGGAGCTGCCCTACCGCCTGATCCAGCTCTACACCTTCAAAGGGGAGGTGGTTCTGGATCCCTTCATGGGCAGCGGCAGCACGGCACTGGCCGCCTTAAAGGCGTGCCGGCGTTTTATTGGCTATGAGACTAACCTGGATTATGTGCAGCTGGCGCAACAGCGCATTACAGGACACAATAAATGAAGTTTATTCGTTGAATTTCGGATTTTTTGCGCGATAATCAATGTAAATAATTTCCTTCCTGTAATAAAAAAATTCGATTCACATTGCCCATTAACACCTTTTGAAATATTACACTTGGTAGATCATTTCTATTGCATGGATAGGGGAGGGTAAAATGAAAAGCTATTTAATCACAGGGATAATTGTGATCATGTTTTTAGCAGCCGACTGCCAACCCGCAGCCACCCCTGCCCCTTCAGAAGCGCCCGTGGATGCCTCACCGGTGACCGTTCAAAACACAAAACCTGTCGAGCCGCCTGCCACACAGCCGCCGCCCACAGCCACGCTCGAACCAACCGAAACGGCTGTGCCGACCCAGACGCTTACCGCTACCATTGTGCCCACCTCCACACCCGAATACCTGATCTTCCGGGACGATTTTGAAGGCTCGATCCGCCCCGAATGGACCTGGGAAAACGAAAAACCAGACCGGTGGTCCATCACGCCGGATGGCTGGCTGCAGATCGCAGGAGAGGACACCGGGTTGTTATACGGCCAGCAGCAGTCCAATTTGCTGTGGACAGACCTGCCGGATAGTGCCTATGCCATCACCGTGCATCTCAAGGCAGCTCCAATCGCCAATTTTTCCCAAGCTACCATTTACCTGTATGAAAATCTGGACAACTACGTGGCCATCAACCGCGGCTTTTGCGGGCCCTGCCCAACGGGAGGCAACGGCATTTACATGGAATATAAGATTGGTGACCAGGCTGGTGCCTACATGGTTCCGTTTACAGAAACAGATCTGTATTTAAAGCTGGAAGACAAGGACAATGTCATCAGCGAATTTTATGCCACCTCTCCCGAGCAGTGGGAAAGATTGGGCCGCTTTGGCAATTATTTCAAGTTTAAACGGGTTGGGTTGGGAGTCACCAACGCCGACAGTCAGGGTGCCCACGCTGAGGACCTGGTAGGTTCTTTTGATTACTTTGAAATCAGGAAGCCCTGACATTCCGTGATGGCTGGATTGTCCCGCCTTACACAGTGACCCTGTACCCCGCCAGAAGGCACCCTTATCCTGAAAGATCTTCCCAACCGGGTGCATCGCAATCGCTGTTCCCTGGACATTATGGTTTATTACAGGAGGAAAACGGCATAAGCCCGTTACCCCTTCCCGTTAAGCAAAACCAGCACCTGTCCGTCGCCGCTGTCGCACCGCAGGTGCAGCAGCATCTCCGAAATCAAGCATTAACCCGGATGGCTTGGTGATATCTGGCTGGAAAGATCCATCCCCGGAGACCAGATATAGTACCTAGTGTTGCACAGGCATGGGACTGATCTCTACATTATAATTACGCAAAATCCAGCTGGAGGGAAAGATGAGCCTCATTCACCGATTTAATGGGAAAGAAAATGACTACACCTGGGAAGGGGTTGAAGTACGCCGCTATAACGAGGAATTTGAAGGGGTTACCAGGCAGGTGTTCATCGGTCCGGATGAAGATTCGGAGAATTTTCATATGCGTTATTTTCGGCTTGAGCCCGGAACACACAGTAATAAAGAATTTCACCTCCACGAGCATGGGGTGCTCATCCTGCATGGCCGCGCTCGTGTGCAGTTAAATGAAATATTCTCTGAGGTGGGCCCTAATGATGTGGTTTTCATCTCCAGCAATGACCTTCACCAGTTTGTTGTCCTGGGGGATGAACCTCTTGGCTTCCTGTGCGTGGTGGTCGGCCACCGCTAAAGTCTGGAACGCCTAAATATTTTGAGGATCTCCTTGTGGCATTGAAAGGGAGAAACGGATCAGTCGCCGGTTAAAATAAAGACCCCGTATTGCTGCGGGGTCTTTGGTTTTTATCAATATGCTGTCTAGCGGTTCCCGGCAAAAGACCGGCTGTGGAATATTTTCGGCCTGGGCTGGAAGGTTTCCCGCCCGGCCAGGCTTGGCTGGCTGGCACTTTTCAAGGCCACCTCGGACTGGCTAATCATGCGGCGTTCCAGCTTCTGTCCCATCAGGCGCTCAATCGTTTTTACAATGGGCATGTCCTCCAGGGTCACCAGGGAAAGGGCTGTACCCAGATTCTCCATGCGACCGGTACGCCCGGTGCGGTGGGTGTAGGCATCAGCAGTGTCCGGTACGTCATAGTTGATGACATGCGAGATCTGCGAAACGTCTATGCCGCGGGCTGCAATATCGGTGGCCACCATGACCTTCACATGCCCGCTGCGGAAGGCGTTCATGGATTTTTCGCGCTGGGGCTGGGAAAGATTCCCCTGCAGGGAGGTGGCGGATATCCCAGCCTGGATTAGCTGGAAAGCCAGCTTCTTGGCACGGTGTTTGGTGCGGGTAAAAACCAGCACCTGGCCATCCCCGCTGTCGCGCAGCAGGTACAGCAGCATTTCCAGCTTGTTCAATGAACCTACCGGGTAAATGGCATGGCTGATGGACTCAACCGGCCTGGTAATCCCGATTTCCACGGTCACCGGGTTATGCAGCATTTCCGTGGCTAATTTACGGATCTCATCCGGCATGGTGGCAGAAAACATGAGTGTCTGGCGTTTTTGCGGAACGGCTTTAACGATGCGGCGGATGGAGGGCAAAAAACCCATATCAAACATGTGATCCGCCTCATCCAGCACCAGTATTTCGATATGGTCCAGGTTGAGGGCGCGCTGTTCTTTGAGGTCCAGCAGGCGTCCCGGGCAGGCAACCACAATATCCACGCCGCTGCGCAGACCCTTGATCTGCGGTTGGGCGCTCACACCGCCGTAAACGGTAAGGCTGCGCAGACCTGTCTGGCGGCCCAGCTGGGTGATGAAAGCATGTGTCTGTTCAGCAAGTTCGCGGGTGGGTGAAACAATCAGGGCACGCAGTACCCCGCGGCGGCCTTTCATCAAGTGCTGCAGAATTGGCAGAACAAAAGCGGCCGTTTTCCCTGTGCCGGTTTGGGCCAGGCCTAAAACGTCATTTCCAGCCAGAACGGCAGGAATGGTTTGCAATTGAATAGGGGTTGGGGTATTATAACCAGCCGTCGAAATGCCCGCATTAATCTGCGGGTTAAAAGAAAAAGTATTGAAATTCACAAAATATCCTTGAATGGTGCCGCTCTTTGCGCAGAGAAAACTGCACCTCTGCGCCCGCTCCTTCGCCCCGCATTGCGGGTACACCATTAAATGTTTAAGAGCGGTCTTTATACACAATAAAACCAGGGAATCTCCCTGGCCCGTTGAAAAATCCATAATAATCAACTTAGACAACTTATTGTACCACAAGTCAAGGGAATCTGGCGGAATTGCATGATCTCATCGCATTTCTATAACTGTTCAGCGCGATAATTATTAATAGGTCAGACGTTGAAAGGGAAATCGTCCTTGAAGCCAATTCACTTGTTGATCATTTAAGGGAAAAATGGAGTGGACCTGCCCGCAGTGTGGAAGAATTTTTGAAAAAGCGAACCAGCCGCACAGCTGTAAAAAGGTTCCCCTGGATCAGCATTTCAACAACAAGCCGGGGGTTAAGTATCTGTTCGACCATCTGTTGGAACGCATCAACGCTGAGATTGGGGAATGCCAGGTCATTTCCATCCCCTGCTGTATACATTTGTTCGGCAGGTACGACTTCCTCGCCGCCCTTCCAAAAAGGGACCGCCTGGAAATAAGGTTCACATCTGAGCGGGAGATGGATCATCCCAGGTTTCATCACTGCGTGCCGATGTCGGCCAGGGTATTTAAGATCTGCCTGGATGTTTTTAAAGCAGAAGAGATTGACGAAGAGCTCATGCACTGGCTGCAGGAATCCTACCACCTCAAAGATAAATGATGGGGAGGAAGTGGGGCGCCAACCGCAGGAAGTCCCCTCGACCGAAGGAAGAGCAGTGAGTGGGACGCAGTACTGGTTCCCATGGGAAGTGGTGAGAAAACCGGGATTCCATTAACCCTTCATAAAAAATCTGCGCGATAATGGGGGTTAGATTTACCTCCTATCCTTCTCTTTGCGCCACAACCGCACCAACCCGCCTTTCGGTTGGAAAATCCCATGAAGCATTCCTCTGACCTTTCAACCAATTCACCGCCTGGAACTGTGCAGCAGCCTGCCATGGCAGCTCCGGCGGCTTATTGGAGCATGGCTTCCGAACAGGTGGTTCCAGGGGATGCTGTAAATTCTGTTGTGGCAGTGGCAGTGTTTTAACTGTTCAACTGCCGCTCTCTAATCCGGTCTGTATTCCGCATAGGCTTTTTCTCCAATCCATGGGTGATCGCTGGCGTGGCCGCCATGATCCTCCTGCAGATGCTGTTTACCTATGCCCCCTTTATGAATGAGATTTTCTCCAGCGCTCCGATTGGTTGGGCTGAGTGGAGCCGCATCCTGGCGTTTGGACTTGTTTCATTTATCATAATCGAGATAGAGAAAGCCCTGCAACGCCACAGCAAAAAGCAGGAAGGTATATAGTTCTTTCTTTACTCAATAAAGTAATAGATTATGGGTTGTCTGTTCCAATTATCGCAATTTAGATTTGTGAATCGTTTTTGCATATCAAGTAAAATTTTTCCCGGTCCTCGAGAATAAAAACCCTGGAATTAACAGTGTCATGCACCGCCCACCTGCGCCTGTTTCATGCTGCAGCACAACCGCTACTCCCGGGAAGGCTGGCTGCAGGCCAGGGCACTGCTGGCTGAGTTCGTGAAACAGGGGACAGGTCCGGACCAGGCACGCCGGAAGTATCGCCAGGCATTCGATAGCAAGCAGCGCACATGGCGCTTCACCAGGGGAGACATGCTGGCTGAATTTGACCGGATTACTTGGAGGCACACCATGGCTGATCTGCATACCGGACAACCCGTTCAGTACTGCGAGGATGTGCTGGCTTGGGCGGAAAGCATACTTGCCGATACGGAGTTCCTTTTAAAAGGGTAAGCCTGGCGGATGGGGGGATTCACCAGACAACCGCCCCACAAGCCAAAGATGGCAGCCAACCGCCAGGGGGCGTTTGCACTTCCCTGGCATCCTGGAATAGGGACTGGTTTTCCAATTTTGGGGACAATTATTGTTGCATGGATTCATAAACCGGTATACCATTAACAAAGGAAGGAAGCCTGCCATGATCGCTTACAAATGGTTTGAAAAGGGGATCACTTTTGTGCTCATTATTATGATGTCCGTGGTGCTCCTGCTCAGCACGGTCGATCTCGCCATAACACTTTTTAATGATATTGTTTCCCCGCCCATCATCCTGGATATCAACGAGCTGCTGGATATCTTTGGTCTCTTTATGATTGTTTTAATCGGGATTGAACTGCTTGAAACCATCAAAGCCTATCTGGATGAACATATCGTCCATACGGAGATTGTCCTAGAAGTAGCTATGATCGCCATCGCCCGCAAGGTCATTATCCTCGACTTAAAAAAGGAGGAAAGCCTGACCCTGTTTGGGATTGCAGCCATCGTCCTGGCCCTGGCGGTCTCCTATTATTTATTAAAGCTCACCTTTCGCCGCCATCCGGACCAGCCCAAAACCCTGCCGGAGAGCGGAACTGGCTCGACCGGGGACCTCCAGCCGCCATACGGGGGTAAATAGCCTGTCACCCTGACTGCCACGGGAAAACCTGCCCGGAGAGTATCCGGCTGCCGGAAAGGTGCATCCTGAGTCAATATTAATATTGGGAGGGTTATCCGATCCATGCAAACATTACTTGGAAAGCATTGGCATCAACTGCCAATTGATGAAGTGCTCCTGCTCTTGGACAGCCGTGAGGATGGATTGGATGTATTTGAAGTAAAACACCGCCAGGAGCACTTTGGCATGAATGTTCTCACCCCCGCAAAGCGCAAAAGCGCCCTACGGCGTTTCCTGCAGCAGTTCAACAATCCCTTAATCTATATCTTGCTCGCAGCCACCCTGATCACCATCCTGGTCAAAGACCTGGTAGATGGACTGGTCATCCTCATGGTTGTGATGGTGAATGCTGTCATTGGTTACCTGCAGGAATCGCGTGCCGAAGAATCTATCCATGCTCTTGCCCAAACCATGACCACAGAAGCCAGCGTGGTCCGGGCAAACACCACCAGGCGTTTGCCGGCAGCGGAGATCGTTCCCGGGGATATCGTCCTGTTGGCAGCAGGTGACAGGGTCCCGGCGGACATGCGCCTGATAAGCACGCGCAATATGTATATCGAGGAGGCTGCCCTCACCGGGGAATCGTTGCCGGTGAATAAATCCGCATCGCCTGTATTGAAGGTGGAGACCGTCCTGGCAGAACGCATCAATATGGCATATACATCCACTCTGGTAACTTCCGGTCAGGGCAGTGGAGTGGTTACTGCCACAGGCGACAATAGCGAGATCGGTCACATCTCCCACTTGATCTCAGAGGCAGCCGACCTGGATACTCCACTCACTCGTAAAATAGAACGGTTCAGTAGTTTACTGCTCTACTTTATTCTGGCTCTGGCAAGTCTTACATTTGTAGTTGGGATTGCCCGCGGAGACGCCCCCCTGGATGTGCTCACCTCTGCCATTGCTCTGGCAGTGGGTTCCATCCCGGAAGGATTGCCGGCTGCCATAACGATTACTCTGGCAATCGGTGTGTCACGCATGGCCAATCGCAAGGCCATCGTCCGCAAGCTGGCAGCGGTGGAGACGCTGGGCAGCGTCACCGTGATCTGTTCCGATAAAACCGGCACCCTCACTCAGAACCAGATGACTGTCCAGCAGGTGATTGTTTCGGATGCCTGCTATGAAGTGAGCGGTTCCGGTTATGATCCGCAGGGTGTGCTTTACCAACAAGATCCTGGAACTGCCATTCAACCGCAGGGTGCCTTGCTGGCGCTTCTGGAAGCCGGCCTTTTATGCAATGACAGCCAGCTATCCCAGCAGGATGGGCGCTGGATGGCACAGGGGGATCCAACCGAGGCTGCCCTGCTCGTATCGGCGCAAAAGGGAGGTTTGGACATTGCCGAAACCCGTCAGAGGCTGCCGCGCCTGGATATCATCCCCTTCGACTCCAGGCACCAGTACATGGCTACCCTGCACCAGCGCGGTGAGGGAACAGCGCCTCTCGTGCTGATGAAAGGCGCCGTGGAGGTACTATTGGCGCGCTGCCTGTCTGCACTGGATTCCAACGGGCAGGAGATACCACTGGATGTCGACCAAATCCTCCGCCATGTTGACAAAATGGCAAATAGTGGGCTGCGTGTGCTTGCTTTTGCCCGTAAAGAACTGCCACCCGAGAATGATTCCCTGCAGGAATCCCAGGTGGAGGATGGGCTGGTCTTCTTGGGATTGCAGGGAATGATCGATCCACCCCGCCCGGAAGCCATCCCTGCCGTGAATGCCTGCCAGAATGCCGGAGTCCAAATCAAGATGATCACAGGCGATCATGCGCTCACGGCTGCAACTGTGGCCAGGCAGCTTGGCTTGTGTGCCTCAGTTGAAGAGTCCGGCAGCATTCATCCCACAGTGATCACCGGCAGTCAATTGGCAGGCATGAGTGATACCCAGATTATCGCTGCAACAGAGCATACGGTTGTCTTTGCGCGTATTTCCCCGGAACAAAAACTCCGTCTGGTGGAGAGTCTTCAGGCCAGGGGAGAGGTGGTAGCCATGACCGGTGACGGGGTTAACGACGCCCCGGCCCTCAAGCAGGCTGATATCGGCGTGGCGATGGGTATTACCGGAACAGATGTCTCCAAAGAAGCGGCTGACATGGTGCTCACTGATGATAATTTTGCCACGCTGGAGGTGGCGGTTGAAGAGGGGCGCACTGTTTTTGATAACCTGACCAAAATCATTGCCTGGACGCTGCCCACCAACCTGGGACAGGGACTGATCATCCTGGCAGCAGTGCTGCTCGGTGAGACCCTTCCTGTTTTGCCGCTGCAGGTGTTATGGATCAACATGACCTCGGTGGGAGCACTGGGGCTCGTGCTGGCCATGGAGAAGGGCGAACCGGATATTATGAAGCGCAAGCCGCGCCGTTCGCAGGCTCCCATTCTCACCGGCGTACTATTGTGGCGAATCCTGATTGTAGGTGTGCTGATTTTACTTGGATCCTTTGGATTGTTTGAACTGGAACTGTATCAGGGCGGTACCCTGGCGCAGGCCCGCACCGTGGCGGTCAATTCAGTGGTGGCAGTGGCTGTGTTTTATCTGTTCAACTGCCGCTCTCTAATCCGGTCTGTATTCCGCATAGGCTTTTTCTCCAATCCATGGGTGATCGCTGGCGTCGCCGCCATGGTCCTCCTGC
>Ga0209254_10003142_pt1 | contig 15064 bp, 12 predicted proteins | sample FrelakmetDIP11DI_FD_187148 | JGI IMG/M metagenome (GOLD analysis project Ga0209254, IMG submission 187148) | Freshwater lake sediment microbial communities from the University of Notre Dame, USA, for methane emissions studies - DIP11 DI (SPAdes)... | ecosystem: Environmental > Aquatic >...
TCGATCTCGGCGATCGACAGCTGGTCGGCATCCCGCACGATCGGCACGACGAGCCCGCGCGGGCTGCCCACCGCGATGCCGATGTCGTAGTAGCCGTGGTAGACGATGTCGGTACCGTCGATCGACGCATTGACCAGCGGGAACTTCTTCAGCGCGTGCACGGCGGCCTTCACGAAGAAGCCCATGAAGCCGAGCTTGACGCCGTGCTCCTTCTCGAAGCGGTCCTTGTAGCGGTTGCGCAGGTCGATGACCGGCTGCATGTTCACTTCGTTGAACGTCGTCAGGATGGCGGCAGTCGACTGCGAGGCCACGAGCCGCTCGGCGACGCGCTGGCGCAGCCGCGACATCGGCACGCGCTGCTCCGGTCGGCTGGCGAGGTTGCCCGGCAGCGCGACGGCCGGCGCAGGCGGTGCCTTCGCGGTGGGCGCCGGCTGCGGCGCTACGGCCTTCGCCTGGGTCGCCGCGATCACGTCGCCTTTGGTGATCCGACCGCCGCGCCCCGTGCCCGCGACGTCCGCTGCGGCGAACCCCTGCTCGGCCATCATCTTGCGCGCGGCGGGCAGCGCCTGCTTCATCGTCGCCGCTACTGCAACGGGCGCGGCAGCCGCAGCGGCCGGCGCGGGCGTAGCGGCAGCCTTCGCCTCGGTGTCGAGAATCGCGATCAGTTCGTTCGACGTCACCGTGGCGCCGTCGGGCCTGACGATCTCCACCAACACGCCGTCGGCGGGCGACGGCAGCTCGAGCACGACCTTGTCGGTCTCGACGTCGACCAGGTTCTCGTCGCGGCGGACGGCCTCGCCGGGCTTTCTGTGCCAGCCAACCAGCGTGGCTTCCGCCACCGATTCCGGCAGCTGTGGCACCTTGACTTCGACTCGCATGAGTGTCTTCCCGTCAGGTCCGGACCAGCATCTCGCCGTCGGCGAGCTTGTCCCCGAACGCGTCCTCGATCAGCTGCTTCTGCTGCGCGTTATGCTTCGACAGGTAGCCGACCGCCGGCGACGCGCTCACCGGCCGGCCCGCGTAAGCAAGCGCCGCGCTGGGGGGCATGTCGTTGCGGAAGTACGCGCGCAGCCGGTACCAGGCGCCCTGGTTCTGCGGCTCCTCCTGGCACCAGACGACTTCCTTCACATTCACGTACGGGGCGATCGCCTGCTTGAACGCCTCGTGCGGGAACGGGTAGAGCTGCTCGAAGCGGATGAGCGCGACGTCGCCGATGCCGTGCTCGCGGCGATGCGCGGCGAGCTCGTAGTAGACCTTGCCCGAGCAGGCGATCACGCGCCGCACCTTCTTCGCCTCGACCTTCCCGACCTCGCCGATGACGTCGTGGAAGCGTCCCTCCGCCAGCTCCGCCATCGAGCTGACCGCCTCCTTGTGGCGCAGCAGGCTCTTCGGGCTCATGATGATCAGCGGCTTGCGGTACGGCCGCAGCATCTGCCGGCGCAGCAGGTGGAAGATCTGCGCAGGTGTGGTCGGCACGCACACCTGCATGTTGTGCTCCGCGCAGAGCTGCAGGAAGCGCTCGGGCCGCGCCGACGAGTGCTCGGGCCCCTGCCCCTCGTAACCGTGTGGCAACAGCAGCACCATCCCGCACACGCGACCCCACTTCACCTCGCCGGCGGCGATGAACTGGTCGATCACCACCTGCGCGGCATTGGCGAAGTCGCCGAACTGCGCCTCCCACACGATCAGCCGCCCCGGGTCGGACGTCGAGTAGCCGTACTCGAAGCCGAGCACGCCGTACTCCGAGAGCACGGAGTCGATGATCTCGATGGTCGGCTGGCCCTCCTTCAGGTGCGCGAGCGGCACGTGCGAGCCGACACCGCGTACCTCGCGGTCCTGCGGATGCAGCACCGCGTGGCGGTGGCTGAACGTGCCGCGGGCGACGTCCTCGCCCGAGAGGCGCACGCCGATGCCCTGGTCGAGGAGCGTGGCATAGGCGAGCGTCTCGCCCATGCCCCAGTCGAGCGCCAGCTTGCCCTGCGCCATCGCGCGGCGGTCGGCGAGCACGCGCTCGACGCGCCCGTGCACGTTGAAGCCCTCGGGAACGCTCGCCGCCTTGGCTCCGAGCTCGCGCAAGCGCGCGATGGCGAACGTCGAGTCGTACGCTTCCGTCCACGAGCGGTCGCGGAACGGCGCCCAGTCGGTGGCGAACGGGCGCTTGTAGTTCGACAGGATCGTGCGGTTGGTGTGGTGGCCCTTGTCCATCTCCGCGCGGAACTCCGCGATCATCGCGTCCGCCTCCCCCGGCGCGATCACGCCCTCCGCCTCGAGGTGGCGCGCGTACAGCGCGCGGGTGCCCGGATGCGCATTGATCTTCCGGTACATGAGCGGCTGCGTGACCATCGGCTCGTCGGCCTCGTTGTGGCCGAGGCGACGGAAGCAGACGAGGTCGATGAACACGTCCTTGCGGTACTGCTGGCGGTACGCCATCGCCAGCTCGATCGCGAACAGGCACACCTCGGGGTCGTCGGCGTTGACGTGGAAGATCGGCGCGTCGATCATCTTCGCGATGTCGGTGCAGAACGGCGTGCCACGCGTGTCGCGCGGATCCGAGGTCGTGAAGCCGATCTGGTTGTTGATGACGAGGTGGATCGTGCCTCCGGTGTAAAAGCCGCGCGTGGCGGCCATGTTCAGCACCTCCTGCAGCACGCCCTGCCCCGCGATCGCCGCGTCGCCGTGGATGAGCAGTGGCAGCACCTGGTCGCCGCGCGCGTCGCCGCGCCGGTGCTGGCGCGCGCGCACGCTGCCCTCGACGACGGGATTGACCGCCTCGAGGTGCGACGGGTTGAACGCGAGCGTGATGTGCATCGGCCCGCCCGGCGTCACGACGTCCGACGAGAAGCCCTGGTGGTACTTCACGTCGCCGGCGGAAAGCTCGGTGCGCTGCTTGCCCTCGAACTCGGAGAAGAGGTCGGCGGGCATCTTGCCGAACGTGTTGACCAGCACGTTGAGGCGGCCGCGGTGCGCCATGCCGATCACCGTCTCCTGCACGCCGGCAGCACCCGCCACCTGGATCAGGTGGTCGAGCATCGGGATCATCGTCTCGCCCCCCTCGCCCGAGAAGCGCTTCTGGCCCACGTACTTCGTGTGCAGATAGCGCTCGAGCGTCTCGGCGGCCGTCAGCCGCTCGAGGATCTGCCGACGACGCGCCGCGTCATAGCTCGGCCGCGCACGCACCGGCTCGAGCCGCTCCTGCAGGAAGCGCTTCGTCGGCGTGTCGGCGATGTACATGTACTCCGCGCCGAACGTGCGGCAGTACGTGTCCTGCAGCGCGGCGACGATGTCGCGCAGGCGCATCCGCGCCGGTCCGGCGCGGAACGAGCCCACGTCGAACTCGGTGTCCATGTCGGCCTCGCTGAAGCCCCACGTGGCGACGTCGAGCTCGGCGATGTAAGGCCGCTGCGTGTGCTTGAGCGGGTCGAGGTCCGCGAGGAACATCCCCAGCGTGCGGAACTTGCCGATCATCTGCAGCACCAGCACCTGCTTGTGCATCGACGCCGAGTCGACCATCGCGTAGGCCGCCTTGCGGCTGCGCGCAAGCTCGCGGAACGACTCGACCACGGGCGCGTGCGCGACGTCCTGCGCGTCGCCGCGCAGTTCGTCGAAGTACGCGCGCCACTCCGGCGACACCGCCTGCGCGTCGGCGAGGTAGCTCTCGTAGAGCTCCTCGATGAACGGGGCGTTGGCGCCGAACAGCGTCGAGGACGACTCGAATTCCTTCATGGTGCCCATGGCTTCTCCTGCCTGCAAAAACCGCGGCGGGGCGATGCGCGCCCCGCGGTTGCAGCGATGAACCGCGGCCGGCGCCCGCGCGCCGCCGCGCAGAGCGCGTCAGCGCTCGGCGACCGGCTTGACCTTGCGCGGCGTGGCGCCCACGAAGAGCTGCCGCGGCCTGCCGATCTTGTACTCGGGGTCGGCGATCATCTCGTTCAGCTGCGCGATCCAGCCGACGGTGCGCGCGAGGGCGAAGATCGCCGTGAACAGCGGCACCGGGATGCCGATCGCCTTCTGCACGATGCCCGAGTAGTAGTCGACGTTGGGGTAGAGCTTGCGCGACACGAAGTAGTCGTCCTCCAGCGCGATCTTCTCCAGCGCCATCGCGAGCTTGAACAGCGGATCGTCCTGCAGGCCGAGCTCCTTCAGGACCTCGTGGCAGGTCTCGCGCATCAGCTTGGCGCGCGGGTCGTAGTTCTTGTAGACGCGATGGCCGAAGCCCATCAGCTTGACGCTGCTGTTCTTGTCCTTGACCTTCGCGATGAACTCGCCGATCTTCGCCACCCCGCCCTGCGCCCGGATGTCGAAGAGCATGTTGAGGCAGGCTTCGTTGGCGCCGCCGTGCGCCGGACCCCAGAGGCACGCCACGCCGGCCGCGATGGCGGCAAACGGGTTCGTGCCCGACGAGGCGCACAGGCGCACCGTCGACGTCGACGCGTTCTGCTCGTGGTCGGCGTGCAGGATGAAGATGCGGTCCATCGCGCGCACCAGCACGTCGTTGGACTTGAAGTCCTCGCACGGCGTGGCGAACATCATGCGCATGAAGTTCCCCGCGTAGGACAGATCGTTGCGCGGGTACATGTAGGGCTGGCCGACCGAGTACTTGTACGCCATCGCGACCAGCGTCGGCATCTTGGCGATCAGGCGGATCGCCGAGATTTCGCGCTGGTTCGCGTCGTGCAGGTTGATCGAGTCGGGATAGAACGCGCTCATCGCGCCGACCAGGCCGGTCATCACCGCCATCGGGTGCGCGTCGCGGCGGAAGCCGCGCATGAAGAACTGCATCTGCTCGTTGACCATCGTGTGATGCGTGACGCGCTGCGTGAAGTCGGTGCGCTGCCCGGCGTTCGGCAACTCGCCGTAGAGCAGCAGGTGGCAGACCTCGAGGAAGTCGCAGTTCTTCGCCAGGTCCTCGATCGGGTAGCCACGGTAGAGCAGCTCGCCCTTGTCGCCATCGATGAAGGTGATGGCCGACGAGCACGACGCCGTCGACAGGAAGCCGGGGTCGTAGGTGAACTTGCCGGTCTTGCCGTAGAGCGTGCGGATGTCGATGACATCGGGGCCCACCGACCCCGCGAGCACCGGGAAGGTCACGGCGGGAGCGCCGTCGGAGAAGGTCAGCGTGGCGGTGCGGTCGGTCATGGCAAGCTCCCTCGTGGTCGTTGGCATGGAACGGAACGGGTCGAAGCCAGCGCCGCGAGGAGCGGCGCCAGCGCAGGGTCCGCGGGCACGGAGCGGCCGGCCAGCAGGTCCCACAGGTCGTTGTCGGGCAGGTCGAGCAAAGCGTCGAGCTGCGCCACCTCGCCCTCCGTGAGCGAGGCGCCGCGCGCATCGAGGAAGCACGCGAGCAGAAGGTCGTTTTCCAGCATGCCGCGCCGGCAGCGCCAGCGCAGGCGGGAAAGCCGCACCGTGTCGATGGCCACGTTCACACCGCCCGCTTGACCAGCAGGTCCTTGATCCTGGTGATCGCCTTGTTCGGATTGAGCCCCTTCGGGCACACGTCCGCGCAGTTCATGATCGAGTAGCACCGGAACAGGCGGTACGGATCCTCGAGGTCGTCGAGCCGCGCGTTGAGCCCCAAGTCCCGGCTGTCGGCGATGAAGCGGTAGGCCTGCAGCAGGCCCGCCGGCCCGACGAACTTGTCGGGGTTCCACCAGAACGACGGGCACGCCGTCGAGCAGCACGCGCACAGGATGCACTCGTAGAGGCCGTCGAGCTCCTCGCGGTCCTCCGGCGACTGCGGCCGCTCCTTCTCCGGCGGCGGCGTGTCGTTCACCAGGTACGGCCTGATCGAGTGGTACTGCTTGAAGAACTGGCTCATGTCCACGATCAGGTCGCGGATCACGGGGAGCCCGGGCAGCGGGCGCAATTCGACCGGCTCCTTCAGCTCCCGCAGGTTCGTCGTGCAGGCCAGCCCGTTGCGGCCGTTGATGTTCATCGCATCCGAACCGCACACGCCCTCGCGGCAGCTGCGCCGGAACGAAAGCGTCTCGTCGACCGCCTTGAGGCGCACCAGCGCGTCGAGCAGCATGCGGTCGGTGTCGGGCAGCGCGATGTCGTACTCCTGCAGGCGCGGCGCGGCGTCGCGGTCGGGGTCGTAGCGGTAGATGCGGAATTTCATCGGGCGCCCTGCTTCTCAGTACGTCCTCGCCTTCGGCGGAAACGATTCCACCGACAGCGGCTTCAGGTTGACCGGCTTGTAATCGAGCCGGTTGCCCTCGCGGTACCACAGCGTGTGCTTCAGCCACTTGTCGTCGTCGCGCAAGGGGTGGTCGCTGCGCGCCTGCGCACCGCGCGACTCCTGCCGCGCCGTCGCCGAGACGACCGTTGCCTTCGCTGTCTCGACGAGGTTGTCGAGCTCGAGCGCCTCGACGCGCGCCGTGTTGAACGTCCGGCTCTTGTCTGTGAGCACCACCGCCTGCGCGCGCTGCTCGATCTCCAGCACCTTGGCCACGCCCGCGGAGAGCAGCTCGTGATTGCGGAACACGCCGCAGTGCGCCTGCATCGTGTCGCGCAGGTCGCGGGCGATCGCCGCCGTCGACTCGCCGCCGCTGTTCCCGTCGATGCGGGCCAGCCTCGCGAGCGCAGCTTCGCCCGCGTCGCGCGGCAGGTCGCGGTGCGACCGGCGGTCGAGGCGCTGCGCCACGATGTGCTCGCCCGCCGAGCGCCCGAACACCAGCAGGTCGACCAGCGAGTTCGTGCCCAACCGGTTCGCGCCGTGCACCGACACGCACGAGCACTCGCCCACTGCGTAGAAGCCGGGGACGACCGCGTTCGGGTTGCCGTCGCAGGGTGCTACGACCTCGCCGCGGATGTTCGTGGGGATGCCGCCCATCATGTAATGGATCGTGGGCACGACCGGGATCGGCTCGCGGATCGGGTCGACGTTGGCGAACTTGATCGCGATCTCGCGGATCGACGGCAGGCGCTTGTTGATCACCTCGGGGCCGAGGTGGTCGAGCTTCAGCAGCACGTGGTCCTTGTTCGGCCCGCAGCCGCGCCCTTCCTTGATCTCCTGGTCCATCGAGCGCGACACGATATCGCGCGAGGCGAGGTCCTTGAGGTTCGGCGCGTAGCGCTCCATGAAGCGCTCGCCGTTGCAGTTGAGCAGGATCCCGCCCTCGCCGCGCACGCCCTCGGTGATCAGCACGCCGGCGCCCGCCACCCCGGTGGGATGGAACTGCCAGAACTCCATGTCCTCGAGCGGGATGCCGGCCCTCGCCGCCATGCCGAGACCGTCGCCGGTGTTGATGAACGCGTTGGTCGATGCGGCGAAGATGCGCCCCGCCCCGCCGGTGGCGAACACCGTCGCCTTCGCCTGCAGGATCATGACCTCGCCGGTCTCCATCTCGTAGGCGACCACGCCGAGCACCTCGCCGTCCGCGCCGCGCACGAGGTCGAGCGCCATCCACTCGACGAAGAACTGCGTGCGGGCGCGCACGTTGCGCTGGTAGAGCGTGTGCAGCATCGCGTGGCCGGTGCGGTCGGCGGCCGCGCAGGCGCGCTGCACCGGCTTCTCGCCGAAGTTCGCCGAGTGGCCGCCGAACGGGCGCTGGTAGATCGTGCCGTCCGGATTGCGGTCGAACGGCATGCCGAAGTGCTCGAGCTCGTAGACGACCTGCGGCGCCATGCGGCACATGAACTCGATCGCGTCCTGGTCGCCGAGCCAGTCGGAGCCCTTGATCGTGTCGAACATGTGCCACAGCCAGTTGTCCTCGCTCATGTTGCCGAGCGAAGCGCCGATGCCGCCCTGCGCGGCCACCGTGTGCGAGCGCGTGGGGAACACCTTCGACAGCACCGCGACGGACAGCCCCCCCTCGGCGAGCTTCAGCGACGCGCTCATGCCGGAGCCGCCGGCGCCCACAATGATCGCGTCGAAGCGACGAACCGGTAGCCTCGTCACCGCAGCGCCCTCCTTGCATCGTTCGACGGCCGCGGGGCGTCGGCGCGTCGGGCGCGCAGCCGATTCGCCTTGGCGCCGATCCCCGCGCTACGCGCAGGGCCCCTCGTCGCGTAGCTCACAGCTGCCCCCAGAGAATGCCGATCGTCCATCCGGCGTAGGCGACCAGCGCGGCGACGATGGCCGCCTGCAGCGGCAGGCGCACGGCCAGCGGCTTCACGTAGTCCATCGAGATGTTCCGCATGCCGACCCACGCGTGGTAGAGCAGCGCGGCCACGAACAGGAACGTCGCCACGCGGAAGCCCTGGTGCGCGAACAGCGCGCGCCAACCCGCGTGGTCGAGGCCGCCGTGCCAGGCGATCACGCCCAGCGCCAGCAGCGTGTAGAGGACCATGATCACGGCGGTCACGCGCTGCGCCAGCCAGTCGGCCAGCCCGTAGTGCGCACCGACCAGGTGCTTCTTCGCCGGCATCACCATGCGCGCACCCCGACGACGAGCGTGATCGCGAGCGCGGCGGCAATGACGAGCAACGCCGAGTGCCGCGCCGGCTTGAGCTCGCTGCCGACGTGGACGTCGGCCAGCACGTGGCGCAGCCCGGCGAACAGGTGGTGCAGGTAGGCCCACAGGAGGCCGAGCGCGGCAAGCCGGGTCAGCGGATGCGCGAGGCAGGCGCGGAACGCGTCGTAGGCCGCCCCGCTGCCGAGGCTCGCCTGCAGCGCCCACAGCGCGGACGGAATGCCGAAGAAGAACAGCAGCGCGCCGCTCAGCCGATGCAGGATCGACGCAACCGCCGGCACCGGCATGCGGATCGCGAGCAGGTTGAGGTAGACCGGGCGAGGCCGCGGTCGCTGCGGTGCGGACATCTACGGACCTCCCGAAAGGGCGAGCGGCGCCGTGACGGCACCGGCCGAGCCGACCTGCAGCCGGATGCCGCAGCAGCCGGCGGGGCCTTGGCGGCCCCCGGGCTCACCGGGTACAGAGCGGGCTTGGCGCATCGAAACGGGTGGCGAGAGGGAAGCGATCGCGCCGGCGCGCGGCGCGGCCGGCGGCGCGCACCCGGTACTGCCGATTGTGCGCTGCATGAAATTATAGCTTGACCGCGCCGACGCGCATGGCAGCGTCGCCGACTGCGCTGCCATGAGCAGGTAAGGGTCTCTCTCCGTCGATGCGGCCAGCCACCCCGTCGGCACGGCGCGCATCGTCAGCCGAGCGCGTTGAAATAGTGGTGGCGGGCGGTGCTGCACAGCCCGCGGCGGAACTCGACCGGGCGGCCGCCGTAGGTGAAGGCGACGCGGTCCACCTCGAGCAGCGGCGTGCCCGCCGGCACGCCCAGCAGCACCGCGGCGGCAGCGTCGGCAGCGACCGCCTTCAGCCGTTCGTGCGCGGCGACCATGCGCACGCCGAACGCCGTTTCGAAGAAGCCGTACATCGACCCCTGGTAGGCCTCGAGCTTCGCGCGCGTGAGCCCGCGGAACAGCGCCGCCGGCAGCGTGATCTCGTCGAGCACCGCCGGCGCGCCTGCCCAGTCGAGCACGCGGCGGACGATCAGGACGGCGTCGCCGGGCTCGAGGTCGACGAGCCGCGCCACTTCGGCGGAAGCCTTGCCACGGCGCAGGTCGACGATGCGGCTCGCCGGGTACTCGTCCACACCGTCGTCGCGCCGGATGTGCAGGAAGCGGAACGTCGAGTGCGCCTCCTCCGTGTGCGTGGCCACGAAAGTGCCCTTGCCCTGCCGGCGCACGACGAGGTTGTCGCCGGCCAGCGCGTCGATCGCCTTGCGCACCGTGCCCTGCGAGACGCCGTAGCGCGCGGCGAGGACGATCTCGGCCGGGATGGCCTCGCCGGGTTGCCACTCGCGGGCGTCGAGGCTGCGCACGAGCAGGTCCTTGATCTGGAGGTACAGCGGCCGGAAGGCCGGCGACGCGACGGGAGCCGGGGGCTTGCTCATCGGCTTTGCAGGCGCGGCGGGACGGGAGCGCGGCATCGCGGTTGGGCGCGGCTGAATGCGGCTTTTCGGCAACCCCCAACCCTGGGGCTGCGGCGCTGCAGCGGCATTGTGGCGCACTCTTATACAAGATACAAGACCACGCAACCAAGTCTTATATAAGATACATGACTGCGTTGACACGCCGCGTCACTCGCTCCTAGAATGAGCGCCGATCGCCACGTGGCGCAAAGCGCCGGTGCGGGAACCCCCGCAAGCCCCCTGCGCCGCCGAGGCGATCCGACTTCGCTGTCTTCCCGACGCACGCCGGGCCGGCAGCGAACCCAGCACCCTATCCTCGAGGAGCGTCCCTCCATGAAGACACCCGTCCGCGTCGCCGTCACCGGCGCCGCCGGCCAGATCGGCTACAGCCTCCTCTTCCGTGTGGCTTCCGGGCAGCTGCTCGGCCCCGATCAGCCGGTGATCCTGCAGATGCTCGAGCTGCCCGTCGACAAGGCGCAGGCCGCGCTGCGCGGGGTGATGATGGAACTCGAGGATTGCGCGTTCCCGCTGCTCGCCGGCATGACCGGGACAGCCGACCCGAAGGTCGCGTTCAAGGATGCGGGCGTGGCGCTTCTCGTGGGCGCCAAGCCGCGCGGGCCCGGGATGGAGCGCAAGGACCTGCTGATGGAGAACGCGAAGATCTTCATCGAGCAGGGCAAGGCCCTCGACGCCGTCGCCTCGCGCGACGTCAAGGTCCTGGTGGTGGGCAACCCCGCGAACACGAACGCCTATATCGCGATGAAGTCGGCGCCTTCGCTCGCGCGCGAGAACTTCACCGCGATGCTGCGCCTCGACCACAACCGCGCGCTGTCGCAGGTCGCCGCGAAGGCGAACGTGCCGGTCGGCTCGGTCGAGAAGATGGTCGTGTGGGGCAACCACTCGCCCACGATGTACGCGGACTACCGCTTCGCGACGTCGGGCGGCAAGCTGGTGAAGGACCTCATCAACGACGAGGCGTGGAATCGCAACGAGTTCCTGCCCAAGGTCGGCAAGCGGGGAGCGGCGATCATCGAGGCGCGCGGGCTGTCGTCGGCGGCATCCGCGGCGAACGCGGCGATCGACCACGTGCGCGACTGGCTGCTGGGTTCGGGCAGCAAGTGGGTCACGATGGGCATCGCCAGCAACGGCGACTATGGCATCCCGAAGGACGTCATGTACGGGTTCCCGGTCACCACCGCGGCGGGCCGCTACGAGCTGGTGCGCGACCTGCCCATCGACGACTTCTCGCGCGAGCGCATGAATGCGACGCTGAAGGAACTCGAGGAGGAGCGCGCCGGCGTGGCGTCGCTGCTCGGGTGATGACGCAGGCGAGCGCGGGCGCACCCGCCAGCGCCGCCGGGCCGTCCCAAGGCGCTCGCTCCGCCCCCTCGGGGGGCAGCGCAGCCGCGTCAGCGGCAAGCGTGGGGGCGGCGTTCCGGGCCGCGGTCGCCGCCGAGCGGCCGTTGCAGGTGCCGGGGGCGATCTGCGCGTACCACGCGATCCTCGCGGAGAAGTCGGGGTTCCGGGCGATCTACCTCTCCGGCGGCGGCGTGGCCGCAGGCTCGCTGGGCTTGCCCGACCTCGGCATCAGCAACCTCGACGACGTGCTCGTGGACGCGCGGCGGATCACCGACGTGTGCGGCCTGCCGCTGCTGGTCGACGTCGACACCGGATTCGGCGCCTCCGCGTTCAACATCGCGCGCACCGTGCGCTCGCTGATCAAGGTCGGCGCGGCGGCGATGCACATCGAGGACCAGGTCGGCGCCAAGCGCTGCGGGCACCGGCCCGGCAAGGCGATCGTCGGCAAGGAGGAGATGGTCGACCGGGTCAAGGCGGCGGTCGACGCGCGCACCGACTCCGCGTTCGTGGTGATGGCGCGCACCGACGCGCTCGCTGTCGAGGGGCTGGACGCGGCCATCGAGCGCGCGGTGGCCTGCGTGGAAGCCGGCGCCGACATGATTTTTCCCGAGGCGGTGACGGATCTGGCGATGTACCGGCGCTTCGCCGACGCGGTGAAGGTCCCGGTGCTGGCGAACATCACGGAGTTTGGCGCCACGCCGCTGTTCACCGTCGACGAACTCGCCGGCGCCGGCGTCGCCGTGGCGCTGTACCCGCTGTCCGCCTTCCGCGCGATGAACAAGGCGGCGCTAGGCGTCTACCGGGCGCTGCGCCGCGACGGCACCCAAGCTGGCGTCGTCGACACGATGCAGACGCGCGCGGAGCTCTACGAGTTCCTCGGCTACCACGACTACGAACAGAAGCTGGACACGCTCTTCGCCCGCCCGGGCAGGTGACGCGCAGCGCATACGGGAGATCGACGATGAGCGAAGCGATGGCCCCCAAGCCGAAGAAGTCGGTGGCGCTCGCCGGCGTCACCGCCGGCAACACCGCGCTGTGCACGGTCGGACGCACCGGCAACGACCTCCACTACCGCGGCTACGACATCCTCGACATCGCCGACGAGTGCGAGTTCGAGGAGATCGCCTACCTGCTGGTGCACGGCAAGCTGCCGAACATCGCCGAGCTCCGTGGTTACAAGGACAAGCTGCGCTCGCTGCGCGGCCTGCCCAACCCGGTGCGCGCGGCGCTCGAGGCGCTGCCTGCCGGCGCGCACCCGATGGACGTCATGCGCACCGGCTGCTCGGCGCTGGGCTGCGTGCTGCCCGAGAAGGAAGACCACAACGTGCCGGGCGCGCGCGACATCGCCGACCGCCTGATGGCCTCGTTCGGCTCGATGCTGCTCTACTGGTACCACTTCAGCCACAACGGCCGACGCATCGACGTCGAGACCGAGGACGACTCCATCGGCGGACACTTCCTGCACCTGCTCCACGGGCGCAAGCCCGGCAGCGAGTGGGTGAAGGCGATGCACACCTCGCTCAACCTGTACGCCGAGCACGAGTTCAACGCCTCGACGTTCACCGCGCGGGTGATCGCCGGCACCGGGTCCGACATGTACTCGGCGATCACCGGCGCGATAGGCGCGCTGCGCGGGCCCAAGCACGGCGGCGCCAACGAGGTGGCGTTCGACGTGCAGAACCGCTACGTGACGCCCGACGAGGCGGAAGCCGACGTGCGCCGCCGCGTCGAGGCGAAGCAGGTGATCATCGGCTTCGGCCACCCCGTCTACACGATCGCCGACCCGCGCAACAAGATCATCAAGGAGGTCGCGCGCAAGCTGTCGCAGTCGGCGAAGAGCATGAAGCTGTTCGACATCGCCGCGCGCCTCGAGCAGGTGATGTGGGACGCGAAGAAGATGTTCCCCAACCTCGACTGGTACTCGGCGGTCAGCTACCACATGGTGGGCGTGCCCACCGCCATGTTCACGCCGCTGTTCGTGATCTCGCGCACCTCCGGCTGGGCTGCGCACGTCATCGAGCAGCGCGAGGACGGCAAGATCATCCGGCCGGCGGCTAACTACATGGGGCCGGAGGACCAGAAGTTCGTAGCCCTCGAAAAGCGGGGGTGAGGGGCGAGGGGCGAGCGTGCATCGACGCGCGACTCTGCCCGTTCGCGGCCGTCCCTGCGTTACGTTGCACAACGGCATCGCCCGACCACGCCCACCCCTCACCCCTAGCCCTCCATCGCAATGTCCGCCCCCATCAGCAACGTCCGCCCCAAACCCGACCAGGTCCTCGTCGACATCGCCGACTACGTGGCGAGCTACAGGATCGCCAGCAACGAGGCCTACGAGACGGCGCGCCACTGCCTGATCGATACGCTCGGCTGCGGCTTCGAGGCGCTGTCCTACCCTGCCTGCACGAAGCTGCTCGGCCCCGTCGTCCCCGGAACGGTCGTGCCGAACGGCGCGAAGGTGCCGGGCACTTCGTTCCAGCTCGACCCGGTCAAGGCCGCGTTCGATCTGGGCGCGATGATCCGCTGGCTCGACTTCAACGACACCTGGCTCGCCGCCGAGTGGGGGCACCCGTCCGACAACCTCGGCGGCATCCTGATGACCGCCGACTGGCTGTCGCGCACCGCGGTGGCGGCCGGCAAGGCGCCGCTGACGATGCAGGACGTGCTGACGGCGATGATCAAGGCCCACGAGATCCAGGGCGTGCTCGCGCTGGAGAACAGCTTCAATCGTGCGGGCCTCGACCACGTGGTGCTGGTGAAGGTCGCCTCCACCGCCGTCGTCGCCCGGATGCTCGGACTCTCGCGCGAGGAAGTGATCGACGCGGTGTCGCTCGCCTGGGTCGACGGGCAATCGCTGCGCACCTACCGCCACGCGCCGAACACCGGCTCGCGCAAGAGCTGGGCCGCCGGCGACGCCACGTCGCGCGCGGTGCGACTCGCGCTGATGACACGCACCGGCGAGATGGGCTACCCGTCCGTGCTGACGACGAAGACCTGGGGCTTCTATGACGTGCTGTTCAAGGGCAACGCGTTCCGCTTCCAGCGCCCCTACGGCAGCTACGTGATGGAGCACGTGCTGTTCAAGATCAGCTTCCCCGCCGAGTTCCACGCTCAGACGGCCGCCGAGTGCGCCATGCAGCTGCACCCGTTGGTCAGGGACCGCATCGCCGACGTCGCGAAGATCACGATCCGCACGCACGAGTCGGCGATCCGCATCATCGACAAGCAGGGCCCGCTCGCCAACCCGGCCGACCGCGACCACTGCATCCAGTACATGGTCGCAGTACCCTTGATCTTCGGCCGCCTCACCGCCGCCGACTACGAGGACGGCGTCGCCGCCGACCCGCGCATCGACGCGTTGCGCGACAGGATGACGTGCGTGGAGGACGCGCAGTTCACGCGCGACTACCTCGACCCCGACAAGCGCTCGATCGCCAACGGCATCACCGTCGAGTTCAGGGACGGCAGCCGCACGCGCGAGGTCGTCGTCGAGTACCCGATCGGCCATCGCCGCCGCCGCAAGGAGGGCATCCCCGTGCTGGTCGAGAAGTTCCGTACCAATCTCGCGCGGCGCTTCCCGGCGAAGCAGCAGGCGGCTATCCTCGACGTCGCGCTCGACGCGAAGCAGCTCGCCGCCACGCCGGTGCACGAGTTCGTCGACCTGATGGTGATCTGACCTCCCGGCCCGCTGATCCCTGTTACCTGTTACCCGTTACCTGTTACCTGTTACCTGTAACCTGTTACCCGTTACCCGTTACCCGTTACCCGTTACCCGTTACCCGTTACCCGTTACCCGTTACCTGTTACCTGTTGCCTGTTACCTGTTACCTGTTACCCGTTACATGAT
>Ga0209254_10003143_pt1 | contig 15063 bp, 12 predicted proteins | sample FrelakmetDIP11DI_FD_187148 | JGI IMG/M metagenome (GOLD analysis project Ga0209254, IMG submission 187148) | Freshwater lake sediment microbial communities from the University of Notre Dame, USA, for methane emissions studies - DIP11 DI (SPAdes)... | ecosystem: Environmental > Aquatic >...
TGTCGTGGTAGTGCCTTCGGAGTGGTATGAAAATTGTCCAATGTCTGTGCTTGAAGCAATGGCCTATGGAAAACCTGTGGTGGGTAGTCGCATGGGAGGCATACCCGAGCTTGTTGAGGATGGTAAAACTGGATTGCTATTTGATGCGGGCAATGTCAACCAGTTGACATTTGCACTAGACAGGCTGATGGCATCTAGCGAACTCAGAAAGCAGATGGGTAAAGCGGCAAGGCAACGTGTGGAAACCGAATTCTCTCTAGAAAGGCATAACGCTGGCCTAATGGAAATTTATAAATCTGTAATAGGAACTTAGCAATGGCGACAGCAATAAAAGCAGCATACCCAACCGACGTTTCAATTATTACCACGTACCGATGCCAGATGCAGTGCAAGATGTGCGATATCTGGGAAAACCCTTCTGATAGCAAGCGCGAAATCACAGCCAAAGAGCTGGAAATGTTGCCTAATTTCAAGTTTGTGAATATTACGGGTGGCGAGCCATTTGTTAGACGCGATTTGGAAGATATTGTTGAAGTGATGTATAAAAAGTCGCCTCGTATAGTTATTTCCACATCGGGGTGGCATACGGATCGCATTATTAAAATGGCTGAGCGATTTCCAAATATCGGAATTCGGGTCAGTATCGAAGGACTTTCACAGAAAAACGATGATCTACGCGGTCGCGAAGGTAGTTTTGACCGGGCCATGAGGCTGCTTTTGACGCTGAAGGAGATGGGCATTAAAGACATCGGCTATGGCTGCACGGTGTCAAACAAGAACTCTGAAGATATGCTCTGGCTATATAAATTATCCAGAGAATTGGGTATGGAGTTTGCCACGGCATCGTTTCACAACTCCTACTATTTTCACAAAGATGATAATGAGATCACTAATAAGGATGAAGTAATTAACAACTTTCGAAAACTCATGGAAGAGCTGCTTAAAGATAAAAGCCCAAAAAGCTGGTATCGCGCGTTCTTTAATTTGGGATTGATTAATTATATACGTGAGCAGCCGCGTATGCTGCCTTGCGAGGCTGGTACGGCAAATTTCTTTATCGAACCATATGGTGACGTCTATCCTTGTAATGGTCTGGAAGATCGTTATTGGAAAGAGTCCATGGGTAATATTCGTGATGTGAAAACTTTTGATGAAATTTGGTTTGGTGAGCAGGCAGAAAAGGTGCGAGGGTTAGTGCGCACATGCCCAAAAAATTGCTGGATGGTGGGTACTGCTGCACCTGTGATGAAGAAGTATATTAAGCACCCTACTGCATGGGTAGTCAAAAACAAAATCAAATCCATGCTGGGCAGGCCGATTTGTATCGACAATGTGCCGCATTATGATGTGGGGCAAGATCCGCTGCAAGGTAATTTGAGAGAGAGTGTAGCGCCGGAGCACAAGATCACTTTCAAACGTCGTGAGCCAGAAGTGGTGCTGTCTGAATTAGAGCTGGCCGATATGTTGCGCACGGATTAAAGCTTTTAATTTTGTGCAATTTACTTGTTATAGATTAAGTAGATTAATAGCAAAGAAGTAAAACAATAATGATTGCAATTGTCTATTCTCACTTTTACGGTGATGGTGATATAGCTCACTACTTGGATTCTTTTTTGTCTAATCTTTCAGAAAGCAACCCCAAAATCTATTTAATTACAGGGGAAGAACATTGCGTTGACCTGTGTTATAAAAATGTTGAGCTGATTCATTTGCCTTTCCATTCAGGTCAGTTTAATTTATTGTTCTGGTCGATTAAGGCACGCAAAATATTAAATCAGTTGTATGCGCAGAAAAAAATTCAGTATGTAAATCTGCATATTCCACCGCTTATCCCAGGATTATTTATTCCTGCCCATATTCCACTTATATTAACTGCCCATAGTACCTATATGGGCATGTCCGGCAGATTTTATAACACACAATATTTTGAAAATCAGGGCAGTGCTTTAGAGATTAAATTTAAACTGTGGCTAGAGTGTCGCATTTTTAAACGGGCAGTAAAAGTCATCACGCTCACTGAACAAGGAAGACAGGAGCTGTTGGACTATGGTATCAAAAGTCCTATCGAGGTGTGCAATAGTTCAATAAGTGATGGGTTTTAATTTGCACCTTCTGTTACATGGAAAGTGTTTATATAGTCTCTTCGGACTATGACGGCGGTTATGTAAGTCATCACTATGTCACGGTTTACAATTAAATTAAAGCCATCCTAAATATTAGGGTTATTCACAATTAATACTTAGCTAAAGGCTTTGAAATGAAAAACTCATTGATTGGTTCTATCGTCGCATTACTTTTTCTTCCTACAATCACTTTGGCTAATAGCCCGATCGCAAGCATTACTAAGGAATGGACATTTACCCACTCACTTGCGGGGAGCGGAGGACAAACTTCCGAAATCTCTGCTTATGATGCTATAACCAACACAATTTGGGTAGCTGGCATTCTTGGTGTTGATGTGTTAAACGCAACAAACGGCTCACTAGTGCAGCACATTGACACTTCAAGTTTCGGGTCTATCAATAGTGTGGCGATTAAAAATGGCGTAGCAGCATTTGCGATTGAGTCTACTGTGAAAACAAGCTCAGGTATTGTGCAACTTTATGATACGACTTCGCGTTCACTTTCAAGTGGTATTAACACGATTACGGTAGGTGCGCTACCTGATATGTTAACATTTACAGCAGATGGGACTAAATTACTAGTTGCTAATGAAGGCACGCCCTCAACCTATGGGGCACGAATTGGCACCACTACCCCTAGAAATTATGGCCCTGCCGCGGTTGATCCTGCAGGCAGCGTGAGTATTATTGATATGAATACACGTACTGTGACGGCTACCCCCGGTTTTGTTGGGGTTACACAAACAGGAAGTAATATCCGCACCAATACTGGGATGGATTTTGAGCCAGAATATATTGCAGTGAATTCAGCAGGCAGCAAAGCATATGTAACTTTACAAGAAGCAAATGCTATCGGAGTGTTAGATCTGAATACCAATTCTTTTGAAAAAGTGATTGGCTTAGGCGCTAAAGATTTTAGTTTGCCGGGTAATAGTATTGATCCATTAAATAATGGCATTATCAGTTTCATTTCGCCCAATGTTAAAGGCTTATATATGCCAGATGGCATTGCTGCTTACGAAGCTAGTGGTAATACATACCTAGTGATGGCGAACGAGGGTGATTTTCGTGAAGATGATGGCGATCGTTCCGCTGCCAGCAGTTTGGGTGCAGCGGCTCCATTAAATAATTTACGTGTTTCAAATACCGATTCATCAACAGGCAGCTTATTTGCTGCTGGGGCACGTTCATTTTCTATTCGTGATGTAAATGGCACTATAGTATTTGATAGCGGTAATTTCTTAGATGTAAAAGCTGCAGAACTCGGTATTTATGATGACAATAGAAGTCGTGATAAGGGGGTAGAGCCTGAGGGTGTGGAATTGTTAAGCATTGGTGGGCGTACTATTGCAGCTATTGGCTTAGAAAGAACACTTAAAGGTGCAGTTGCTTTATATGACATTACAGATCCAGCAAATGCTACATTTTTAGATATGCTGGTGACAGATGGAGATTTGGCGCCAGAAGGACTTGAGGCATTTGAATTTAACGGAAAATCATACATTGCTATTGCAAATGAAGTCTCAAATACCACCACTTTATATTCTATTACGCCAGTACCTGAGCCGGAATCATATGCGATGATTTTGGCAGGTCTTGGTTTGGTTGGCTTTGCAGCACGTCGTAGAAAATCACAATAAATTCTTTTTGAAATCAAAGCCAGTTAAATCTCATACTTATACATGCGATTTAACTGGCTTTTTAATTCAAAATTACATGTAAGAATATGATGTAAAATAAACCTTCTTAGCAATTAATATCTAAATTCCTCTTGCAACTTTTTCATGACGTATTAAAACAACGCATTCCTAAGATTGGGATTACTAAGTTTTTAATTGGCATTAATTGCACGATGTTTATAGCCATGCTAATTAATGGTGCTGGTCTCTGGCACTCGCCTAATGGTGTTCAGCTTGCCTGGGGAGCTAATTTTGGTCCTGCGACTCAGGATGGCGAATGGTGGAGGCTTGGTAGCGCCATGTTTCTGCATTTTGGTGTAGTGCATCTTGTGCTTAATATGTGGTCGCTTTGGGATGCCGGGCAATTGGTCGAGCGCATGTATGGGCATATCCGCTTTGCCTGTATCTACGTAATCAGCGGGTTATCGGGAAACTTAGTCTCGCTGGTTGTGCAGGGGAACTCTGCTGTTTCCGGTGGCGCATCAGGTGCCGTTTTTGGTATTTATGGGGCGGCAATTATATTTCTGTGGCGCGAACGTGCTGCAATTACTCCTCACGAGTTTCGTTGGCTGTTTTGGGGAGCTTTAGGCTTTGCTTCAGCTACTATTATCTTAGGTTTTATAGTTCCAGGCATTGATAATGCGGCGCATATTGGCGGCTTTGTTACTGGCGTTTTGGCTGCTATTGTGTTCACACAATCTATTACAGCTAGAGCGATGCCAATGAAGATCACCTTAGCTGCGGCATCCATTTGGGTCTTGGCTAGTATGGCGCTGTTTCTGAATATCCCTGCACCAAAATATCGCTGGAGCGATGAGTTATTGGTGCGCAATCAGATTAACGAGTTTTTATATCAAGATCAGGAAATTAACCGGTCTTGGCTGGAAATAATGCATGAAGGCAAGCAAGGCAACAAAACTTTTGACGAACTTGCGGGCCGGATAGACTCTTCTATCAGTGAACCTTATGCGGAAAGTTTTGAAAAACTAGCCCGACTACCAATTAACCCTGCATTGCCTTCTGCAAATCAGCTCGAAAATCTTTTGCAATATGTGCAACAGCGCAAAGAAGAATCTAAAGCGCTGGCTGAAGAGCTTAGAAGAAAAAAATCTGGCGGCAATTCTCGGCAATAATTGTTAAGTGCTATTTACAATCATTCACTCTTGTTATTATTTAATAATATCAAGTAAATAACAGATATATCACCAAACGAATTGTATCTATCCTTACTATTTATTATCATGGGCGTATAAGCGGATAGATTTTTCTAATTGATGGGGCGCTAACTATGCATACTGTTTTGATTGCCAATTCTAAGGGAGGTAGCGGCAAGACAACTTTAGCTACTAATCTGGCAGGATATTTAGCTTCACAAGGCCGGCGTGTAATCTTATCTGATCTGGATCGCCAGCAGTCGGGCTTGGACTGGCTTAAGCGGCGTTCAAAAATCCTGCCGCGTATCCAAGGCGTTGATGGGCGCAGTCAGCGCAGCAACGACTCTGGTGCGGAGTGGATAGTAATTGATTCTCCTGCAGGATTGCATGGTGAAAAGCTTACTGAAGCCCTTAAGCAGGCAGATTGGGTGATTGTGCCAATGCAAGCGTCAGCTTTTGATATTGGCGCCACTAAAGATTTTCTTGATGCGCTGCGCGAGGAAAAAGCCGTACGAAAGGAGCGTGCTTTCGTTGCCATGGTTGGTACCAGGGTAGATGTTCGTGCCCGATCACTACATACGCTTAATGCATTCCTGCAGGATACGGGCTTTCCTGTCCTTACTTGCCTGCGCAATGCCCAGGTCTATGTGCATGCTGCTGAGCAAGGTGCTAGCTTGTTTGATTTCAGACCTTCACTTGTTGTGCGTGATATGGAGCAGTGGGAGCCATTGTTGAACTGGCTGGAAGAAACAAGCCGAAATGGCAAATGAAGTTGAGCTCAAATTACGCATTGCAACATCAGACATACCTCGCCTGAGGCGCCATCCAGCCCTTAAGGCTGCTCAAGCAAGTAAACCGAGAACACATAATATTCTCAGCATCTACTATGACACCCCGCAGCTCACATTGCTAGATCTTGATCTCAGCCTGCGCGTGCGGCGCATTTCCAGAAATTGGATTCAGACCGTCAAAGGCAAGGGCGCTGCGCTGGCTGGACTACATCAACGCAAGGAGTCTGAAGATATTATAGCTTTCGGGCATCCGGATTACAGCAAAATTATTGACCCTGAACTAACACGGATTTTTGATGATGAGGCGTTGCGAAATTCCCTTGTTCCTATATTCAGCACCGAGGTGAGACGTACAGAATGGCAACTTGCCTTTGATAATGGCGATCAGATTGAACTTGCCCTGGATTTGGGCGAGCTGGTGGCCGGAGAAAAACGTGAGCCAATCAGCGAAATAGAGTTGGAGCTGAAACAAGGCAATACAGGTCGCTTGTTTGAATTTGCACTGCAGTTGCAACAAAGCATCCCGCTAGAGCTTGAAAATGTCAGCAAGGCGCAGCGAGGTTATGATTACTACAGACATCAACCGCCGGTGATTGTCAAAGCCAATCCAGCCCGATTGCATCGTGACTTGAGTGCCCATGCAGCGCTGAAGCAGATTGCCTGGGAATGTCTTACTCATCTGCAAGGAAATTATGACATGGTGCTGTATGGCGATGATGTGGAAGGGGTGCATCAGATGCGTATCGCACTTCGTCGATTGCGCTCCGCTCTCAGTGTATTTCGTAGCGTGGCAAGCAAGGAGAGTAGTGCGAAGATTGTTGAGGGTCTGCGTTGGATCACCGGTGTACTCGGTCATGCACGTGATCTCGATGTGTTTGTTACGCAAACCCTGCCTCCCTTGCTACAGCAACTGCAAGATCAGCCTGGCTTGATTGTTCTTAACGAAAAAGCCGATCAAGAGAGGTTGCAGGCTTATGCAGAAGTGCGCGAAGCGCTAACTTCACAGCGCTATCATCGACTGATCTTGACTATTGGCGACTGGTTGGAAAATGAACGCTGGCGAGAAACAAATACTGTGGAATGTAGTGTGTTTGATATTGCTCAGACTGTACTGGAAAAGCGTCATAAGCAACTCAAGCAGCACGGTCGGCGACTGATGCAGGCACACCCGGAAGAACGCCATGCCACCCGCATCGCTGCCAAGAAACTGCGCTACGCCAGTGAGTTTTTCGCTAGTCTTTATCCAAAGGCTAGATTGCGTGACTTTCTGCCCGCGCTGACAAAATTACTGGATAACCTCGGTATTCTCAACGATATCACTGTTACTGAAGGCCTGATTCGCCGCCTCATCGGCGGGCATCCTAAACCTGTTCTTAATGAAGTGCTGTACTTGTTCATTGGCTGGAATGCCTGCAATGCTATGTATCATAAGCAAGGTATGGAGCGCATCTGGAATCGTTTCTCACTCCAAAAACCGCACTGGGATTGATTGTGGCAGCCATCTGTGATTAGACACATCAGCAAGTTAGCCAACTGAAAGATCGCAATTGATGTATCTTGCAAATGACATGAATAAATCAACCAATCTGAAGTTGCCTATTTTCACAAATATGTAACACATTAAAAAATATAACTGTCTATAATTGCTGCAATAAAAAATACTTTATTTAAAGGGAGCTTCAATGAAAATCAAAAATGCTAGTGAAGAGTATATTGAAAAAGCCAAAAAATTAACCGAGGAAGAAGTTGAGAAGCTACAAAGTAGAATACGCGGAAAACTAACGCGTAGAGTAGAAGATAAGAAACTCAGCTTGCTAGAAACCTTGGCAATGCAACTTGAGCTTGAAGATGAGCAGCTTGCAGAATGGCGTGAAAAAAGGATTCAAATCAACGAAAATCATAAACCAAAACCAAAACCAAAACCAAAACCAAAACCTTAGATGCTTTCTTTACTACCGGCTTGACTGATTCTGCAGCATCTGAGTCTACAAACATAGGTACAACATGGAACGACCAATTTCAGATGTTTGCCTTCTCTAAATTGTTACAGCTAGCTTTTTGATAGCAGCTGTAACAATTAGCATCTTTTGTTTTGCTGCTATTAGTTTTTGCGGCGACGTGACATAAAACCCATTAAACCCAAGCCTGCTACTAGCATCGCATAGCTTTCAGGTTCTGGCACTGGTTGTGCAACATTCAACACACCTGCATAAGAGCCCCCAGATGATCCAGTAACGGTTCCCCTGATTTGTAGAGTGTAGGTGCCAGCCAGTAATGAGATTGGATTTAAAACAACAGTGGTAGCAGACACTGTTGGGCTATAGTTGACTGTGGTTCCCCATGCTTCAACAAGCGTTCCAGGCGCGACTGGTCCTGTGTAATGCGTGCTGCCAGAGTACATGCGAGCCTGAAGATTACTTAGCCCTAATATGCTATCCAAGTTGATGGAAGAAGTGACTGAGTTTGCAGAGCCATCCGGAATTGTGAAGATAAAGTCATCAAAAAATGTTGTTCCGCTAGCAGCGCTGGCGAATGTGTTGCCGTATGTAAGTGTTGTTGGTAGGGGCCCAACCGTAAGGTTGGTAATAGTGTCAGCGAAAGCATTTACGCTGGAAATACAAAATACGGCTGCTAGGATGGTACTTTTAAACAATTTCATTTTTTATTCCCCAATCTAATAAAGATATGACTAAATAAAGTGTTCTCGATGGAGTCATTCTATTGAGCAATTGTGTCAATTGTAGAAGCCAAGTTATATTGAAATATAGTCCGTATAGACTATATCTAAGGATAATTAGGCTATTACTATGCTAGGCAGATATTTTTTTGCCGCAAATCTACAGCAGAATATGTTTTGCATAGTAAGTATTCCGGCGTGACTCTTATCTAACAGTTTGTCTATGTCAAGGGTCTTTGAAAACTGACAAATAGGGAAATGCCGTTTATTGAAATTGGTGAAGTACAGCTTGTAATGGTCTAGGGTGTCAATCAGCGTGCAATAGTTTCCACTCCTATCCGCAAATTATTGCACGCTGATTGATAAGATATGAATGAAGAAACTGAAATTATGTCGTTGCAATAATTGCACTACAGAATCCGTAACAAAATATATCCATGATGCATATGGCAAAGTGGTACTGGAAAAATGGGCAACAGAGAATGCTAGCTTATAACAAGCTAAATCTACCCAAATAGGGTGCTGAAAAGCAACTTGAGAATGATGATATCTTGCTGAAGCCCGTGTGTTGCGGGGGTTTGGCAAAAGAAAAGCCCTTTGCTTGAAAGGGCTCAGACTTACTGGCGGAGAGCGAGGGATTCGAACCCTCGATACAGATTTAAGCCCGTATGCTTCCTTAGCAGGGAAGTGCCTTCGACCACTCGGCCAGCTCTCCGTTTTACTCTTTATCGCTTGATGCTTTTGAGGGCGTGATACTACGCGAAACGCCCTTATAAATCAATTAAAAATCGACTTATTAGCCTTCCAGCTCAAATGCTTTGTGTAGTACACGTACGGCAAGTTCCATATATTTTTCTTCAATCACTACTGCGATTTTGATTTCACTGGTGGAAATCATTTGAATGTTAATACCTTCCTCGGCCAGTGTGCGGAACATTTGGCTGGCAATGCCTACATGTGAACGCATGCCGACGCCTACTACGGAAACTTTGGCGATTTTATCGTCACCTTTGATTTCACGTGCGTTAATATGAGTTTGTACCTTGTCATGCAAAATCGCCAAGGCTTTGTTCATTTCATTTTTATGTACGGTAAACGTAAAGTCTGTGGTGCCATCCGCGCCGGTGTTCTGGATAATCATATCCACATCAATGTTGGCTTCGGCAATCGGGCCTAAAATCTGGTAGGCAATGCCTGGCTTGTCGGGCACGCCCAGTACGGTGATTTTGGCTTCATCGCGGTTAAACGCAATGCCGGAGATAATGGGTTCTTCCATGCTGCTGTCCTTGTCATCTTCAAATGTAATCAATGTGCCGTCACCTTCATCTTCAAAGCTGGAGAGCACACGTAACTTAACTTTATATTTACCTGCAAATTCGACCGAGCGGATTTGTAATACTTTGCTGCCTTGCGAGGCAAGTTCTAACATTTCTTCGAAAGTAATTTTGTTTAAACGACGTGCTTCAGGCACGATGCGCGGGTCAGTCGTATAAACGCCGTCTACATCTGTGTAGATTTGGCATTCATCTGCCTTTAATGCAGCCGCGAGTGCGACGCCAGTAGTATCGGAGCCGCCACGTCCAAGCGTGGTGATATTGCCGTTAGCATCTGCGCCCTGAAAGCCAGCCACTACCACCACATAGCCATCATTCAGGTCTTTTTTGATGTTGTGCTCATCAATATTCAGAATGCGCGCTTTACTAAATGCATCGTCAGTGAGAATTTTAACCTGTGCGCCAGTGTAGCTTTTGGCTTTAATGCCAAGCTCCATCAATGCAAGCGCTGTCATGCCTATCGTGACTTGCTCACCAGTTGAAACCATTACATCCAGCTCACGCGGATCCGGCTCAGGCATGATTTCTTTTGCAAGCGCAAGCAAACGATTAGTCTCGCCCGACATGGCCGAGACCACCACCACAATCTGATGTCCCATCGCTTTGCAGCGTGCCACACGTCTAGCGACATTGCGAATCCTGTCAGGATTCGCAACAGAGGTACCACCGTATTTTTGTACAATTAATGCCATTTTTTACTCTTAAAAATTACTAGTTAAAGTTTACTGCTTACCCAATCATTTACGCTAGCAAGTGCCTTGGGCAATTGACTAGCATCCGTGCCGCCTGCCATCGCCATATCCGGCTTGCCACCGCCCTTGCCGCCGACTTGACTGGCGACAAAGTTGACCAGATCGCCGGCTTTGATTTTTGCTGTTAAATCTGAAGTAACGCCCGCTGCCAAACTCACTTTGCCATCGCTTACACTTGCAAGCACGATAGCGGCACTTTTAAGCTTATCTTTAAGTTTGTCCAAAGTCTCGCGCAATGCATTCGCATCTGCGCCTTCCATTGTGGTAGCCAGCACCTTCACGCCGCTAATATCCACGGCGCCTGCGGCTAAGTCGTCGCCTTGCGATGAAGCAAGTTTCGACTTCAAACGCGCCAGTTCCTTTTCCAGCGATTTCGCATGATCGCTCAATTGAGCGACTTTATTGGTGATTTCACTGCTTGGCGCTTTTAATTCCGCGGCTAATCGGTTAATCAGCGCTTGCTGCGCATTAATCAGCTTCAGCGCGCCTTCGCCAGTCGTGGCTTCCACACGGCGCACGCCGGCCGCCACGCCGCTTTCGGCATAGATCTTGAATAGCCCAATGTCACCAGTGCGGCTCACGTGTGTGCCTCCACATAATTCACGTGAAGAACCGATATCCAGCACGCGTACTTCATCGCCATATTTCTCGCCAAACAGCATCATCGCACCGGTTTTTTGTGCAGATTCAATATCCATCACGCGCGCTTGTGTGGGAGCGTTGGAGAGGATTTCCGCATTCACGATTTGCTCGACTTTGGCGATTTGTTCGTCCGTCATCGGCGCGTTGTGCACAAAGTCAAAACGCGTTTTGTCGCTATCCACCAGCGAGCCTTTTTGTTGCACATGGGCGCCTAACACTTCGCGCAAAGCCTTGTGCATCAGGTGCGTGGCAGAATGGTTACGCATCGTAGATGCTCTGGAAGTCATATCCACATTGGCCTTCACAGCGTCGCCTACATTCAGCGTACCTGTTTTTAAGATGCCATGATGCCCAAACACGGCAGCTTGTATTTTTTGTGTATCTTCCACTGCAAAAATACCATTGTCACTTTTCAATACGCCGCTGTCGCCCACTTGGCCGCCGGATTCTGCATAGAAAGGCGTGGAGTCTAACACGACGACACCTTGGTCGCCTTCGTTTAAGGTTTTAACAGGGATGCTATCTTTATACAGCGCGAGTACTTTGGCGGTTGTTTCTAGCGTTTCGTAGCCTTTAAAATCTGTACTGGCGCCGGAGTATTCAAGGTTTGCCGCCATTTTGAACTTGCCTGCAGCGCGCGCTTGTTCTTTTTGGCGCGCCATCGCAGCATCAAAACCTGCGGTGTCCACGGTGACATTGCGTTCACGGCAAATATCGGCAGTTAAATCAAGCGGGAAGCCGAAGGTATCGTGGAGTTTGAAAGCCAAGTCACCACTGAGAAGAGCGGATTTGGATGCAAGCTCAGTCTCCAAAATTTGCATGCCATTTTCAATGGTTTCAAAGAAGCGGTCTTCTTCCTGCTTCAGCGTATCGGTGATACGTGCTTGCTCGGATTTAAGTTCAGAGTAGGCATCGCCCATTTCGCGCACCAAATCCGCCACCATGTTGTGGAAGAATGCTTTGCGCGCGCCCAGTTTGTAGCCATGGCGAATGGCACGGCGTATGATGCGGCGCAGCACGTAGCCGCGGCCTTCGTTGCCCGGAATCACGCCATCAGCGATTAAGAATGAGCAGGCACGGATGTGGTCAGCCAGTACTTTAAGGCTTGGACTGCTTCTATCTGCTGTATTAGTTTCGCGCGCAGCGGCTTTAATCAAGGTTTGGAATATATCAATTTCGTAATTGGCGTGTACGTGCTGCAACACAGCCGCAATGCGTTCCAAGCCCATGCCGGTATCCACGCTGGGTTTCGGCAGCGGATGCATTACGCCGGCCTCATCGCGGTTAAACTGCATGAACACGTTGTTCCAGATTTCAATGAAGCGGTCGCCATCCTCATCAGGGCTGCCTGGAGGGCCTCCTGGGATATGCTCGCCATGGTCGTAAAAGATTTCAGTGCACGGACCGCAGGGACCAGTGTCACCCATCATCCAAAAGTTGTCCGATGCGTAGCGCGTGCCTTTGTTATCGCCGATGCGCACGATTTTTTCTTTGGGCAAGCCAATTTCTTTATTCCAGATGTCGTAGGCTTCGTCGTCCTCGTCATAGACTGTTACCATCAGGCGCTCTTTGGGCAGTTTATAGACTTCGGTCAGCAGTTCCCAAGCGTATTTGATGGCGTCGCGTTTGAAGTAATCGCCAAAGCTGAAATTGCCGAGCATCTCGAAGAATGTGTGATGGCGCGCGGTGTAGCCGACGTTTTCCAGATCATTGTGTTTGCCGCCAGCGCGTACGCACTTCTGGCTGGTTGCGGCACGCGTGTACGGGCGCTTGTCAAATCCTAAAAATACGTCTTTGAATTGGTTCATGCCTGCATTAGTAAATAACAGGGTTGGGTCGCCGTGCGGCACCAGTGAGCTGGATGCAACCACTTCATGTCCTTTTGAGGCAAAAAAGTCGAGAAACGCTTGGCGGATTTCGTTGCTTCTTGGATTGCTGCTTAATTTAATTGTCATCTGTTTTTGTATTCAGTACTTTTTTAATTACATCAAAACCAAAGCCGCGACTTTGTAAAAATCTGGCTTGTCTTGTCCATTCGTCACGGCTTGTAGGCGCAGTATTATACTTTTTGCGCCAAACTTCGCGCGCATTCTCTAATTCATTTTCTTTTACCTGGCTTATTGCATCTGCAATCAGTTCGTCAGCCACTCCTTTTTCACGCAGCTCGTGCGCTATTTTGGCACTGCCAAACTTGTGCGAACGCGCGTGTACGATTTGCTCGGTGAACCTTGCATCCGAAAGCCAGCCGCGTTTTTTAAAATCGTCCAGTAAGGCCGGAATATCATCAGACTCTTCAGCAAATGTTTTGAGTTTTTGACCTAGTTCAGCGTAAGAGTATTCGCGCTTTCCAAGGTACTCCAATGCGCGCTGCCGCAGGCTTTTGGTCTGGTATTCTATTTAGTCATCCTCGCCACGAACGGCAGTCATTGTTTCGCTCAGCGCTTTCATATTCGCACGGATCTTTGCATCGATTTCGTTAGCGACTTCCGGATGTTCTTTAAGATATTCACGCGCGTTGTCTTTGCCTTGGCCGATTTTTTCACCATTGTAGCTATACCACGCACCTGCTTTTTCAACCAGTTTCGCATTTACGCCAAGTTCAATGATCTCGCCCTCGCGAGAAATGCCTTCGCCATACAAAATGTCGAACTCCGCTTGTTTAAATGGTGGTGCGACTTTGTTTTTAATCACTTTTACGCGGGTTTCACTGCCGATGACTTCATCACCTTTTTTGATGGCGCCGATGCGGCGAATATCCAAGCGGACGGAAGCGTAGAATTTAAGCGCGTTGCCGCCGGTAGTGGTTTCCGGATTGCCGAACATCACGCCAATTTTCATGCGAATCTGGTTGATGAAAATCACCAAGGTATTGGTGCGTTTGATATTGCCGGTAAGTTTACGTAAAGCCTGGCTCATCAAGCGTGCCTGCAAGCCCATGTGCGAATCGCCCATTTCGCCTTCAATTTCGGCGCGCGGTGTGAGTGCAGCAACGGAGTCAATCACAACGATATCGACTGAGCCGCTGCGCACCAGCATATCGGCAATCTCAAGTGCCTGCTCGCCTGTGTCTGGCTGTGAAATCAGCAGTTCTGGCACGTTAACGCCAAGTTTGGCGGCGTATTGCGGGTCTAGCGCGTGCTCGGCATCAATAAAAGCGGCCACGCCACCCAGTTTTTGCATTTGTGCAATCACAGAAAGCGTTAAAGTGGTTTTTCCTGAAGATTCAGGGCCATAGATTTCGACCACGCGGCCACGTGGTAAACCGCCAATGCCAAGCGCAATATCTAAACCCAGCGAACCAGTGGAAACAGATTGGATGTCTTCGCCTATATCGCTGTCACCCATGCGCATGATAGAGCCCTTGCCAAACTGTTTTTCAATCTGCGAGAGGGCGGCAGCGAGTGCTTTGCTTTTGTTGTCATCCATGTTTTTTGCCTTTATTTTGAATTACTTAAATTAACTGCTAATTATTCCATAATTTGCTGTTTAACGTAAGCACCGTATAGCTTGGTGAGTATGAATATTTAAGTCAACGATTTGTAAACTAATGCGTTTCTTAATCAGGGAGAGCAATTTTTGAACGGAGGAGATTATGAAAATTTTACGTTCTATGTTTGTGGTATTAGCGATTGGCGCTGCGACAGTTTCAACAGCCAACGCACGGGATTCATTTAGTTTAGGCATTAATGTCGGTGGATATGGCTATGCCCCTCCACCAGTAGTGTATTACCCGGCGCCTGTATATTATAGCGAGCCAGTCGTTTATTATCGCCCAGCGCCGCGTTATTACAGCTATGCCCCTACAGTGGTATCGTTTGGCTATCAAAATTATGGTGGTTACAAACATCATGGCCATCACGGCGGATGGGATCGTGGCAGAGGACATCATGAGCGAGGCCATCATGAGCGAG
>Ga0209254_10003144_pt1 | contig 15061 bp, 14 predicted proteins | sample FrelakmetDIP11DI_FD_187148 | JGI IMG/M metagenome (GOLD analysis project Ga0209254, IMG submission 187148) | Freshwater lake sediment microbial communities from the University of Notre Dame, USA, for methane emissions studies - DIP11 DI (SPAdes)... | ecosystem: Environmental > Aquatic >...
GCGGCCCGCCGACGAGGATGAACAGGAACGACGGCAGGAACGTGAAGAACGTCGCCACGCTCGCGCCCGCCACACCGGCAAGCGCGAGCGCATCGGGGCCGAGCGCCGCCTTCGTCCACGCGCCGACGAAGCCGACGAAAGCGACGACCATGATCAGCGGTCCGGGCGTGGACTCGCCGAGCGCGAGCCCGTCGATCATCTGGGAGGACGTGAGCCAGCCGTGCGTTTCCACCGCCGCCTGGTGCACGTAGGGCAGCACGGCGTAGGCGCCGCCGAACGTGACGAACGCGGCCTGGGTGAAGAACTGCGCCATGCGCCGCAGCGTGCCGTCGCCGCCGTCGAGCGCGGCGACGATCGCATAGGCCGCCAGCCCGAGCACGACGCAGGCGGCGATCACCCGCGTGGCGTGTCGCCAGGAGAAGCGCGCGTGAGCGGGCGGCGGCGTGTCGTCGTCGATCGCGGCGGGGGCATGCAGTTGCGCTTCTCCCAGGGCGTGGGCGGGCGCGCCGAACGCTGCGGGCGCGAACTGGCCGCCGAGCGCACCGGCGGCCGCGGCTGCCAGCACGATGGCGGGGAACGGCACCGCGAAGAAGTACAGCGCGACGAATGCGGCGATGGCAAGCGCCCAGTGCAGCGGGTGGCGCAGCGCGCGGCTGCCGATGCGCCACGCCGCGTGCGCGACGATGGCGACGACGACCGGCTTCACGCCCGCGAACACCGCCGCGATCAGCGGCACGCTGCCGTACGCGACGTAGACCCACGACAGCGCGATCAGCAGGACCAGTGACGGCAGCACGAACAGCGCGCCGGCGACGATGCCGCCCCATGTGCGGTGCATCAGCCAGCCGAGGTAGGTCGCGAGCTGCTGCGCCTCGGGGCCGGGCAACGCCATGCAATAGTTGAGCGCGTGCAGGAAGCGCCGCTCGGAGACCCAGCGGCGCACGTCGACCAGCTCGCGATGCATGATCGCGATCTGGCCGGCCGGTCCGCCGAAGCTCACGCAGCCCAGCCAGCCCCAGAACCGCAGCGCCTCGCGGAACGAGGGCATCGTCGGATGCGCGGCACCGCCAGCCTCGCTCACGCCGTGCTCCGCCGCAACGCTGCCGCGTCCCAGCCGTGGCGCTCGCCGCGCGCCCCGCGGCACCACGCGTACAGCGCGTCGTAGACCAGCAGAGCGTGATCCAGCAGTGCGTCGTCGTCGGCGATCAGCCGACCCATGCCGAGCGAAACGGCCAGCAGCCCGGCCGCCTGCGGGGCGTCACCGAGGTGGTCGGTGTCCGCGGCGCGAACTATGTCGGCGAGTGCTGCAAGTGCCGGGTCGTCGGGCGCGTGCTTGGCAACGAACGCGTCGAAGCTGCAGCGCTCGCCCACGTGCGTGTACTCGACGTCCGGTACGTCGAACGGCGTCGCACCCGTCTCGCGAGCGTGGGCGAGCACGCGGTTCGCCGGCACGTAGTCGATGGCGGCGTCGGCATCGACGAAGCGGCGGATGAACCAGGGGCAGGCGAGGCGGTCGATCTTAGGCCGCTCGCGCGTGACCCAGCGCGACGGCGGCGCGTAGCCGGCCACGCTGCCGCCCGCGGCGCGCCACGCCTCCAGCCCGCCATCGAGCGCACGCGCATCGAGGCCGAGCTCACGCAGCGACTGTGCGGCGCCGCAGCTCACTTCGTGGCCGTGCACGCAGTAAACGACGACACTGCGCCAGGTGGGCAGCGCGCGTCCCCACATGGCGACGTCCTCGGGACGGCGCCGCAGCGCGCCGGGAATCACGACGGGGTCGCGGGCGAATGCCGCATCGCGGCGCACGTCGACGAGGGTGAGCGCTGCGCGCGCGGCGAGCATCTCGCGCAACGTTGCGGGATGTACGAACGCATCCATGGACGCCTCCTGCGGGTGGAAACCCGACGTTGGGCGCAGCGCTTGGACGCGCAAGCAGGGAGGCGTCGATCCGGCGGGGCGTCTGCGAAGGCCCCGCATGGAGCTTAGCGGTCCGGGGCCGTCAGAGCAATCCCTCGAGCAGCTGAACGTCCACCAGCTCGCCCGCGGCGACATTGCCCGTCGCCGTCGGCAGCACGATGAAGCAGTTCGCCTGCGACATCGACGAGAGAATGCCCGAGCCCTGGTCGCCGGTCGTGCGCACCGTCCAGCGGCCGTCGTCGGCCTGCGCGAGGATGCCGCGCTGGAACTCGGTGCGGCCGGGCGCCTTGCGGATCGGCACCGCGAGCGTCGCCTTGAACGTCGGCACCGGCCCGGCGTCGCGCCGGCCCTGCAGCACCAGCAGCGCCTCGCGCACGAACTGGTAGAACGTGACCATCACCGACACGGGATTGCCGGGCAGGCCGAAGAAGTGCGCGCCGCCGATGCGGCCGTAGGCGAGCGGGCGGCCCGGCTTCATCGCGATCTTCCAGAACACGACTTCGCCCAGGCGGTCGAGCAGCTGCTTCACGTAGTCGGCCTCGCCCACCGACACGCCGCCCGACGTGATGACGACATCCGCGTTCGCCGCTGCGGTGGCGAACGCGCGCTCGAGCTCCGCGGGGACGTCCGGCACCACGCCCATGTCGACGACCTCGCAACCCAGGCGCGCGAGCATGCCGTGGATCGTGTAGCGGTTGCTGTCGTGGACCTGTCCCACGCCGAGCGGCATGCCGATCGGCACGAGTTCGTCGCCGGTGGAGAAGAACGCGACACGCAAGCGCCGGTAGACGTCGATCTCGCCAATGCCAAGTGAGGCGATCATGCCGAGCTCGGCGGGGCGCAGCGCCTGCCCGGCGCGGAACACCGTGCTGCCGCGCTTGACGTCCTCGCCGGCGAAACGGCGATTCTGCCCGGCCTTGGCGACCGCGCCGGCAGCGATCACGACGCCGCCGGGCACTTCGCTCGCGCGTTCCTGCATCACCACCGTGTCCGCACCCGCGGGCATCACCGCGCCGGTGAAGATGCGCACGGCCTGTCCTGCGCCCATCCTTCCCGCGAACGGCTTGCCGGCGAACGACTCGCCGATACGCGCGAGCTTCGTCTCGCCCGACCCGGCGAGGTCGGCGAAGCGCACGGCCCAGCCGTCCATCGCCGAGTTGTCGTGGCCGGGCACGTCGATCGGCGACACGAGGTCGCTGGCGAGTACGCGGCCGAGCGCCTCGCGCACGCCGACGCGCGCGGTCGCCGTAAGCGGCGCGAGGAAGCGGCGGATCAGCGCCCGCGCGCCCTCGACGCTCATCGAGTTCGGGTCGTAGTCGTCGGCGCAGGAGGCTTCGGTCAGTGTCTTGGCTTGGGTCATGGCAATCCGAGGGTCAGACCCTCACTTGAAACGAGGGTCTGACCCTCAGTTCGAGGCGGCGGCGAGCTCGTCGCGCGTGTTGATGTTGCGGAAGGACTCCGCGCAGTCGTCGAACGGCACCTCGACGACGGCGAGGCTTGCGTACCACAGGTCGATCTTGCGCCCGCCGCTTTGCAGGAATGCGCCCAGGTGCGGCAGCACGTCGCAGCGCACGAGCGCGAACACCGGGTGCGGCTGGTCCAAGGTGCGCGCGACCGCGAGCTGCGCCTTCGCACCCTCGAGTCCTGCGGCGAGCCGCGCGACGAGGTCGACGGGGAGGAACGGCGAGTCGCAGGGCACCGTGACGACGAGCGGCGTCGTCGCGACGCTCATGCCCGCGTGCAGTCCGGCGAGCGGCCCGGCGAAGCCGCCGACCGCGTCAACGACCACCGGATGACCGAAGGCCGCGTACTGCTCGCGGTTCTGGTTGGCATTGACGAGGATCGCGCCGACCTGCGGCGCCAATCGCTCGATGACGTGCTCGACCATCGCGCGGCCACCCAGCGCGACCAGCCCCTTGTCGATGCCGCCCATGCGCCGGCCCTGGCCGCCCGCGAGCACGATACCGGTGACGTCGCGTGCGGTCGTCATGCCTTCGCCGGATCGAACGGCAGCCAGTCGACGCGCTCGGCGGCGAACGCGTGGCCCTGCGGCGCGCGGTCCACGGGCTCGTCGAATGCGGCCAGCACGACGTGCGTTTCGCCGGGCCACTTGGCCGACTCGAAGAAGAGCTTCGTGCCGCACAGCCGGCAAAAGCGACGCAACGTCTGTGGCGACGACTCGTGCGCGGCCAGGTGTTCCCCGCCTGCGGTCACCTCGACCTGCTCCGCGCGGAAACCGGCCCAGGTGACGAACGCGGCGCCGTGCGCGCGCCGGCAGCTCGCGCAGTGGCAGTGCGCGACGAAGCGCGAGGGGAAGCGGGCCGTGAAGCGCACTGCACCGCAGTGGCAGCCGCCACAGGCCGTCGTGCGCGGCGAGTCACTCATTGGCGAGGAACCGCTGCTCGCCGGTGAACAGCAGGTAGTGCTTGTTGCTGGCGCGGCCGATCATCGTCATGTCGACCTTGCGGGCGATGTCGTGACCCATCTGCGTGAGCCCCGAGCGCGACACGAGGAACGGCACGCCCATCTGCGCGGCCTTGATCACCATCTCCGAGGTGAGCCGGCCGGTCGTGTAGAAGATCTTGCCGGCTCCATCCACGCCGTCGAGCCACATCATGCCGGCGATCGCGTCCACCGCGTTGTGGCGGCCGACGTCCTCGACGAAGTACAAAATCTGAGCGCAGCCCGGCGCGTTCGTCGCGAGCGCGCAGCCGTGGATCGCGCCGGACTGCTTGTAGATCGTGTCGTGCGTGCGCACACGGTCGAGCAGGTCGTAGAGCGTCGAGCGGGCGAGCGTGGCGCCCTGCGGCAGGCGGATGCGCTCGACGTCGTCCATCAGGTCGCCGAACACCGTGCCCTGCCCGCAGCCGGTGGTCTTCGTGCGCCGCGCCGTCTTCCCCTCGAGGTCGACAAGCCCGCCGCGCGTGGTGATCGCGACAGCACTCACCTCCCAGTCGACGTGCACCGAGACGATGTCGTCGATCGACTCGACCAGCCGCTGGTTGCGCAGGTAGCCGATGGCCAGTGCTTCCGGCGCACCGCCGAGCGTCATCAGCGTCAGCAGCTCCTGCTTGTCGACGTAGACCGTCAGCGCATGCTCGCCCGCGATCGCCACCTCGCGGCGCACGCCGTGCTCGTCGATCGCATCGACGGCAACGGTGGCGGGGCGGGAGGCGTTGGTGAGGTCGGGCACCAGGGAACAGGGAACAGGGAACAGGGAACAGGGAACAGGGAACAGGGAACAGGGAACAGGGAACAGGGAACAGGGAACAGGGAACAGGGAACAGGGAACCTCGCGTCAGGACCTTCGTTGGATGGGACGCCGCAGCCTGTGCACTCCAGATCCCAATCCCCGGTTCTAGCCGCCGATAAAGGACATCTCCACCTTCCGCTCCTTCGCCGTCTCCGCCGTGCGGATCTCGGAATAGCGGTCGGAACGCTGGCGCCAGATGGCGACGATCGCGTTCGCGAGCTGGGCGTCGCTCGCTCCCTCGCGCAGCAACGCGCGCAGGTCGTAGCCCTCGGTGGCGAACAGGCAGGTGTAGACCTTGCCGTCCGTGGACAGCCGCGCGCGCGTGCAGTCGCGGCAGAACGCCTGCGTCACCGACGCGATCACGCCGAACTCGCCGGCGCCGTCGAGGTAGCGCCAGCGCTCGGCGACCTCGCCGGAGTAGTTGGGCTCGAGCGGTGCGATGGGGAACTCGCGTCCGAGCGTTGCGACGATTTCGCCGGCCGGCACCACGTCGTCCATGCGCCATCCGTTCGTCGCGCCGACGTCCATGAACTCGATGAAGCGCAGGATGTGACCGGTGCCGCGAAAGCGCCGCGCCAGCGGCACGATCGACGACTCGTTCACGCCGCGCTTGATCACCGCGTTGATCTTCACCGGCGCGAGCCCGGCCTGCGCTGCGGCGTCGATGCCCTCGAGCACCTTCTCCACGGGGAAATCGGCGTCGTTGATGGCGCGAAACGTCGCGTCGTCGAGCGAGTCGAGGCTCACCGTGACGCGCTTGAGCCCCGCGGCGGCGAGGTCGCGCGCCTTGCGCGCAAGCAGCGAGCCGTTCGTCGTCAGCGTGATGTCGAGGTCAGGGGAGATGCCCGCGAGGAGTTCGACGAGTCGCTCCACGTTGCGCCGTAGCAGCGGCTCGCCACCGGTCAGGCGGATCTTGCGCACGCCCAGCGCGACGAAGCGCGCGGCCACGCGCGCGATCTCCTCGAACGTGAGCAGGTCGGCGTGCGGCAGGAACGGATAGTCGCGGCCGAAGACGTCCTTCGGCATGCAATAGACGCAGCGAAAGTTGCAGCGGTCGGTGACCGAGATGCGCAGGTCGTGCAGCGCGCGACCGCGACGGTCGGTCGGCGCGGTGGCGTCGGACGCGGGACCGTACGCCGCTTCGCGCACGAGCGCGAGTCGCGCGTCCACCGCGCCGGCGGCGCCGGGACGCTGATCGGCAACCGGGATCACGTTCTTCATGTTTTCGGACGCCACAAGCCGCGGATGTTATCAGAGGGGCAGCGCGCCGGTGTACCATGCGCGCGGGTGTTCCATCAGGTGTACGGAAGAGATATCAAAGCCATGCCGGTGTTGCGGTTTCCCGTCGACGTGATCATGGAGCGCGTGCCGGTCACGAGCCGCTGGATCGACGAGAAGTGGCAGCCATGCGCCGTCGTTCCCGCCGGCGCTCCAGGCGCCGACCTCGACTTCGTGCCGGGTGCCGGGCAGCTGCTGCACGAGGGACCCGATGGCGCGCAGTGGCGCTTCCCTGGCCACGCGATCGAGCTCCACCGCAGCGAAGGCGAGGGCTACTTCCTCAATCTCTCCGCGCCGCGGCCCTGCGTGTTCGTCATGTGGCGGCGCACCGAGTCGGCGGCGGCGCCCGCGGTGTTTCCCGTTGTGGTCACCGTCAGCTACAACGAGGCCGCGCGCATGATGGACGCGGGCGACCAGGTCGACTCGGTGGCGCTGCCCGTGCCGATCCTGGCGTGGATGCAACCGTTCGTCGCCGAGCACTACAAGCCCGAGCCGCGCCGCAAGGTGCGGCGCAACGACCCGTTTGCGAACGACGCCGAACGGCCGCCGCGCGGGCGCTGACGATGGTTGACGTTCCCGACAACCCGGAAACCGACTTCCTCCGGCGCTGGTCGCAGCGCAAGCTCGCGGCCGCGCGTGAAGCCGAAGCGCCTGCGCCTGCCGTGGTGCTGCCGGTTGCGCCCGCACCGGTTGCGGCGCCCGCGGCAACCGGGCAGCCGCCGCAGGAGCCGCCCGCCGAGCCCGCGTTGCCCGACGTCGCGTCGCTGACGTTCGAGTCGGACTTCAGGCCTTTCCTCGCCGCGGACGTCGACGAAGGCACGCGCCGCGCCGCGTTGCGCAAGCTGTTCGCCGACCCGCACTTCAACACGATGGACGGGCTGGACGTCTACATTGACGACTATTCGAAGTTCGAACCGATCACGCCGGAAATTCTGAAGCAGCTGCGGCACGTGCGCTACGTGTTAGACCCGCCGAAGACCCGCGTGAACGAGCAGGGCCACGTCGAGGACGTCGTCGACGCGCCGGAAGCGAAAGGGGAGGGCGATGCGTCGGCTGCCGCGGATGCGGCCGCGCTGCCCGATGTTGCAGCGTCGACGCCCGAGGCGCCCGTGCCTGCCGATGGCATGCCCGCCAGCCTGCCGTCGCCGGAGCCGGCGGCGCCCGAGGCGGAGCGATGAGCTTCGACCGCCAGCTGTTCCTCTGCTCGTGCAACGGCACGGCGCCGATCGACGCCGCGGCGTTGGCGGAGGTGCTCGGCCTGCCCGCAGCCCCCGTCGTGCGCACGATGCTGTGCCAGAAGGAGCTGGCGGCGTTCGCCGACGGCGCGCGCGGCGACGTGGTGGTCGCGTGCACGCAGGAAGCGCGGCTGTTCGCCGAGATTGCCGACGAGGGCGCGCGCACGCAGGCGATCCGCTTCGTGAACCTGCGCGAGGCCGGCGGCTGGTCGCCCGAAGCGCGCGGGGCGACGCCGAAACTCGCGGCGCTGCTCGCGGCGGCCGCGCTGCCCGATCCGGAACCCGTGCCGAGCGTTTCGTATCGCTCCGAGGGGCAGCTGCTGATCGCGGGTCCCCTGGAGGCCGCGCTGTTCTGGGCCGAGGCGCTCAAGGACCGTCTCTCGGTGACGGTGCTCGCGACGGGGCGCACGCAGGGTGCCGAGCTGCCGGTCGAGCGCGCGTATCCGGTCTACAGCGGCACGCTCGCCGGCATCGAAGGCTGGCTGGGCGCGTTCGCCGTCGAGTGGCGGCAGGACAACCCCATCGACCTCGACCTGTGCACGCGCTGCAACGCCTGCGTCAAGGCGTGCCCCGAGCAGGCGATCGACTACTCGTACCAGGTCGACCTCGAGCGCTGCCGCTCGCACCGCGCCTGTGTCGCCGCGTGCGGCGACGTGGCCGCGATCGACTTCGCGCGCGCCGATCGGGTGCGCAGCGACCGCTTCGACCTCGTGCTCGACCTCGACCGCACGCCGTACCTCTCCATGCGCAAGCCGCCGCAGGGCTACCACGCGCCGGGTGCGGATCCGGTCGCGCAGGCGAAGGCGGTGGCCGACCTGGCCGGCATGACCGGCGAGTTCGAGAAGCCGCGCTACTTCCGCTACAAGGCGTCGATCTGCGCGCACAGCCGCTCGCAGAAGGAGGGCTGCAGCAAGTGCATCGACGCCTGCGACACCGTGGCGATCCGCGCCGACGGCGACCACGTGCGCGTCGAGCCGTCGCTGTGCATGGGCTGCGGCACCTGCGCCGCGGTGTGCCCTTCGGGCGCGATGACCTACGCCTATCCGACGCCCGCGTACCTCGGCACGCGGCTGCGCACGCTGCTCGGGACCTACGCGAAGGCGGGCGGGCGCGACGCGTGCCTCGTGTTCCACGACGCGAAGGGCGGCGAGGCGCTGGCCCGGCACGCGCGCCGCGGCCGCGGGCTGCCCGCGCGTGCGATTCCCGTCGAGGTCCACAGCGTCGACGCCGTGGGGCTCGATCTGTGGCTCGCCTCGCTGGCCTGGGGAGCGGTCGAGGTCGTGGCGCTCGTTCCCGGCGACGACCTCGCCCGCTACGATGGAACGCTCGGCTTCCAGATGCGCCTCGGCGACACGATCGCCAATGCGATGGGGTACCAGGGCACGCACTTCCGCGCCGCGGCTGTCGACGATCCCGCCGCGCTCGAGCGGGCGCTGTGGGGCGGCCACGCGCCGCTGGGGGTGCGCTCCGCCGCGACGTTCGCCGCCACCGACGAGAAGCGCACGACGCTCTACCTCGCCCTCGACCACCTTGCGCAGCACGCGCCGGTGCCCCAACAGCGCATCCCGCTGCCCGCGGGCTCCCCGTTCGGCGCGATCGCCGTCGATGCCGCCAAGTGCACCATGTGCCTCGCCTGCGTGGGGAGCTGCCCGGAAGGGGCTTTTCTCGACAATGCCGAGCTGCCGCAGCTGCGCTTCGTCGAGTCGAAGTGCGTGCAGTGCGGCATCTGCGAGAAGACCTGCCCGGAGGCGGCGATTGCGCTCGAGCCGCGGCTCGACCTCACGCCGTCGGCGCGGCAGCCGCGGGTGCTGAACGAAGCGAGGATCTTCGCCTGCGTGAAGTGCGGCAAGCCGCTCGGCACCGAGAAGCTGGTCGCTACCATGCTGGCCCGGCTGGCGGGCCACTCGATGTTTACCGAGCCCGGAGCGCTGGAGCGACTCAAGATGTGCGCCGACTGCCGCGTGGTGGACCTCTGGCAGGGCAAGCAGGCCGACATCCGCGACCTCTGAAATGAACGGCCCCCCACTCTCGCTCCGCTCGCTGCCCCCTGGGGGGAGCGGCGTTCGCCCAGTGGCGAGGGGCGACCGCCGAGGCGGAGCAGGGGCCCCGCTCGCGGGGATGCGACACGAGGCTGGCGCAAGGGCCAGCGGAACGGGCGCATGCGTTGGCGAGCGGGTTCATTGCTGGACCGTGACGCGGAGCGCACGGGGATCGATGCCAAGGCGAATCACCGCGCCGGCCGACGCGCAGGTGCCTGTGACTCGCGACTGCCCGAGGAGGTCGGCGGGTCAGTGGCTTGGGACGGCCCGGCGCCACTGACGATGCCTGCGGAACTCGCGCCGATCCGTGTTGTCCACCGCCTGGAGCCCGAGGATCAGGCGCGCGCCAACTTCTACGCCGTGCTGGCCGCGTTGTTCGCCGATGCACCCGACGCCTCGCTCCTGCGCGTGATCGGCGCGGCCGATCCGCTGGCCGACGCCGAGTCGGGCACGCTCCCGCACGCGTGGAACACGCTCGTCGAGGCCTGCCGGGCGATGGACGCCGAGGCGGCGCGGCAGGAGTACGTCGATCTCTTCGTCGGCACCGGGAAGAGCGAGGTCAACCTGCATGCCTCGCACTGGGCCACTGGCTTCATGATGGAAAAGCCGCTGGTGGCGCTGCGCGACGAACTGGCAGGGCTGGGGCTGGGCCGGCTGCCTCGCAGCAACCTGCTCGAGGACCACGCCGCGGCGCTTTTCGAGACGATGCGGCTCCTGATCGAGGGCGGTGAGCACGGCCCGCCGGCAAGCCTCGCCGTGCAAAGAGGCTTTTTCGAGCGGAATCTCGCGTTCTGGATCGATGATTGTTGCAATGCAATATCGGAATGTCCACTTGCCAACTTCTACCTTCGAGTTGCACAATTCGCACACACATTTGTGGCGGTCGAACGTGACTCGCTCGCCATGTAGCCCCAACGTCACGGTCTGTCACTTCCCGGAGGATCGCATGCGCCCAACGACGCAGCGTGACGTTCACCTGCCGACCGCACCGTCGGCCACTCCCGCCCCGCATGCCGACCTGAAGCGACGCCGCTTCCTGTTGGCGCTCGGCGCAGGCTCCGCGGCCACCGCCGCGGCCGCGACGCAGGCCGTGGCGGCGCCGTTGGCGGGCGCAACCGCGCCCCAGGCGGATGCGGCGAAGCCGGGTTACCGCGCGACCGACCACGTCCGTACCTACTACGCCTCGACGCGCATCTGACCGGAGCCCCCATGCTGACGCGCAAAGCCGAAGTCTCGACCTCAGTTGCCACCGCGCGTCCGCGCCTCGCGCGCCGCGCGGGCACGCCCTCCGCGATCGACCGGCGCACGTTCCTCAAGCGCTCCGGTTTGGCTGCGGGCGCCGGTGCGATAGCCACGCAACTGCCCTACGGCACGATCGGCAAGGCCGAGGCCGCCAAGGAAGGCAGCTCCGGCGGCGCGCAGACCGTCGCGCGGACCGTATGCACGCACTGCTCGGTCGGTTGCGCCCTCGACGCAGTGGTCGAGAACGGCGTGTGGGTGCGTCAGGAGCCGGTGTTCGACTCGCCGCTGAACCTCGGCGCGCACTGCGCCAAGGGAGCGTCGATTCGCGAGCACGGCCACGGCGAGCATCGTCTGAAGTCGCCGATGAAGCTCGTCGGCGGCAAGTGGACGAAGATCTCGTGGGAGCAGGCGATCAACGAGGTCGGCGACAAGCTGCTGGCGATCCGCAAGGAGTCGGGGCCCGACGCGACGTTCTGGCTGGGGAGCTCGAAGCACAACAACGAGCAGGCGTACCTGTTCCGCAAGTTCGTGTCGATGTTCGGCACGAACAACATGGACCACCAGGCGCGCATCTGCCACTCGACGACCGTCGCCGGCGTAGCCAACACCTGGGGCTACGGCGCGATGACGAACTCGTACAACGACATGCAGAACGCGAAGTGCGCGCTGTACATCGGGTCGAACGCCGCCGAGGCGCACCCGGTGTCGATGCTGCACATGCTGCATGCGAAGGAGACCGGCGCGAAGATGATCGTCGTCGACCCGCGGTTCACGCGTACCGCCGCGAAGGCCGACGAGTTCGTGCGCATCCGCTCCGGCACCGACATCCCGTTCCTGTTCGGCGTGCTGCACCACATCTTCAAGAACGGCTGGGAGGACAAGCAGTACATCAACGACCGCGTCTACGGCATGGAGAAGGTGCGCGAGGAGGTCCTCGCGAAGTGGACGCCGGCCGCGGTCGAGGAGGCCTGCGGCGTGCCCGAGGCGCAGATGGCCAAGGTCGCCGAGATGATGGCGAAGAACCGCCCCTCGACCATTGTCTGGTGCATGGGCCAGACCCAGCACACGATCGGCAACGCGATGGTGCGCGCCTCGTGCATCCTGCAGCTGGCGCTGGGCAACATCGGGAAGTCCGGCGGCGGCGCGAACATCTTCCGCGGCCACGACAACGTGCAGGGCGCGACCGACGTCGGCCCCAACCCGGACTCGCTGCCCGGCTACTACGGCATCGCCACCGGTTCGTGGCGCCACTTCGCCACGGTCTGGGGTGTGGACTACGAGTGGCTGAAGAAGCAGTTCGCCTCGCAGGCGATGATGGAGAAGCCGGGCATGACGCTGTCGCGCTGGATCGACGGCGTGCTCGAGAAGAACGAGCTGATCGACCAGGACAGCAACCTGCGCGCGGTCGTCTACTGGGGCCACGCGCCGAACAGCCAGACACGCGGCAAGGAGATGGTCGAGGCGATGAAGAAGCTCGACCTGCTCGTGGTCATCGACCCGTACCCGTCGGCGACGGCGGCGATGGGCGCGATGGTGCGCAAGGACGGCATGTACCTGCTGCCGGCGGCCACGCAGTTCGAGACCTCCGGCTCCGCCACCGCATCGAACCGCTCGATCCAGTGGCGCGAGCGGGTGATCAGCCCGCTGTTCGAGTCGCAGACCGACCACGGGATCATGCTGGCGTTCGCGCGCAAGTTCGGCTACGAAAAGGAGTTCCTCGGCAGCGTCAAGACGCAGAAGCCGGACGCGAACAAGTTCGACGAGCCGGTGCCCGAGGACGTGCTGCGCGAGATCAACCGTGGCGTGTGGACGATCGGCTACACCGGCCAGTCGCCCGAGCGGCTGAAGCTGCACATGAAGCACATGAACACCTTCGACGTGAAGACGCTGCGCGCGAAGGGAGGGCCGGCCGACGGCGACTACTTCGGCCTGCCGTGGCCGTGCTACGGCACCCCCGAGCTCAAGCACCCCGGCTCGCCGAACCTCTACGACACCTCGGTGCCGGTCATGCAGGGCGGCGGCTGCTTCCGCGCCAACTTCGGCGTCGAGCGCGAGGGCGCCAACCTGCTGGCCGAGGACGGCAGCCATCCGAAGGAGGGCGACCTCACCGGCGGCTACCCCGAGCTCGACCACGTGCTGCTGAAGAAGCTGGGCTGGTGGGACGAGCTGACCGAGGCCGAGAAGAAGGCGGCCGAGGGCAAGAACTGGAAGACCGACCTCTCCGGCGGAATGATCCGCGTGTTCATGAAGAACCACGGCAATCACCCGTTCGGCAACGCCAAGGCGCGCGCGGTCGTGTGGAACTTCCCCGATGCGATCCCGCAGCACCGCGAGCCGCTGTACTCGACGCGGCCGGACATGGTCGCGAAGTACCCGACGCACGCCGACAGGATGGCGTTCTGGCGCCTGCCCACGCTGTTCAAGACGGTGCAGGACAAGAACAAGGACGTGGTCAAGGAGTTCCCGCTGATCCTGACCTCCGGGCGGCTGGTCGAGTACGAGGGCGGCGGCGAGGAGACGCGCAGCAACCCGTGGCTCGCCGAGCTGCAGCAGAACATGTTCGTCGAGATCAACCCGCGCGACGCGAACGACCGCGGCATCCGCGACGGCGAGATGGTGTGGGTGCGCTCGCCGACCGGGGCGCAGCTCAAGGTCAAGGCGATGGTCACCGAGCGCGTGGGCAGCGGGACGACGTTCATGCCCTACCACTTCTCCGGCTGGTGGCAGGGCAAGGACATGCTCGAGTACTACCCGTCGGGGGCGGCGCCGATCGTGCGCGGCGAGGCGGCCAACACCGCCACGACGTACGGTTACGACTCCGTCACGATGATGCAGGAGACCAAGACGACCGTATGCCAGGTCGCCAGGGTCACGGCCTAGGCACAGGGAGGAGAACACCATGGCAAGAATGAAGTTCCTGTGCGACGCCGAACGTTGCATCGAGTGCAACGGCTGCGTCACCGCGTGCAAGCAGGAGCACGAGATCCCGTGGGGCGTGAACCGCCGCCGGGTGGTCACCATCAACGACGGCGTCCCCGGCGAGCGCTCGATCTCGGTCGCGTGCATGCACTGCTCGGATGCGCCTTGCGCGGCGGTCTGCCCGGTCGACTGCTTCTACAAGACCGAGGACGGCGTGGTCCTGCACGACAAGGACCTGTGCATCGGCTGCGGCTACTGCTTCTACGCCTGCCCGTTCGGCGCGCCGCAGTTCCCGCAGGCCGGCGCGTTCGGCCAGCGCGGCAAGATGGACAAGTGCACGTTCTGCGCCGGCGGACCTGAAGCCGACCGCTCCGAGGCCGAGTTCAAGAAGTACGGCCGCAACCGTCTCGCCGAGGGCAAGCTGCCGGCGTGCGCCGAGATGTGCGCGACGAAGGCGCTGCTCGGCGGCGACGGCGACGTGCTGGCCGACATCTACCGCGAGCGCGTCACCATCCGTGGCAGGGGTGGCGAGGTGTGGGGCTGGGCGGCAGCGTACGGACCCGCGCCGGGCAAGGGCCAGGCACCGGCCGCGCCCGCGCAGCAGAGTGGAGGGAAGAAGTCATGACGAGGCTTTTAGCGGCGCTCGTGGCCGGCGCATTCGCTCTCGGGCTGGCGGCCTGCGGCGAGCGCCCGCAGGTGGTCACCTACAAGCAGGGCACGTATCAGGGCAAGCCCGACACGCAGCCCTGGTCGAATCCGCCGTTCAACGGCAACAAGGAGCAGTGGGAGCAGGCGATCCGCACGCGCATGCAATCGCAGAACGAGTACAAGCGCGCCTCCTGACCCACGAAGGAACCTCCATGCGCAGCACCATCCTCCGGGCCGCCGGCGCCTTCGCGCTCGCGGTCTGCGTGGGCCTGCCGGCCTTCGCGCAGTCTCCCGCTGCCCCGGTCGACCTCGCCAAGGAGCAGCAGCAGCGCCAGTTGGCACAGCCAGGCAACAACTCGCCTGTCTGGAAGGAAGTGCGCTCCGGTGTCCCCCAGACGACGAGCCTGCCCGGGCGCGAGACCAACGTCCTGATCCAGTCCGAAGGGCAGACGTGGCGAGCCATGCGCGTGCCGATCGCCACGGCCGGCGGCGCGCTATTGGCGCTCGTGATGCTGGCCCTGATGGGCTAT
>Ga0209254_10003145_pt1 | contig 15058 bp, 10 predicted proteins | sample FrelakmetDIP11DI_FD_187148 | JGI IMG/M metagenome (GOLD analysis project Ga0209254, IMG submission 187148) | Freshwater lake sediment microbial communities from the University of Notre Dame, USA, for methane emissions studies - DIP11 DI (SPAdes)... | ecosystem: Environmental > Aquatic >...
TAAGGGCGTAAGGCGTCCAGGATCGAGCGCGTCTCCTCGTCAGCGTCAACTTCTTGATTCTTCGCGCCTCGAGGATGATCGGTGCAACCAGGGACATTTCGGTACGCCCAGGCGTCGCCACACAAGAAACGGCCCGCCACGCGCGGGCCGTTTTTCTTTGGTAAGTGCCGAATAAGAGTGGGATTCGGCCGGATGTATTCGGGAACGGTCGCGAGGGACCTGAATACGATTCCTCTGGCCGGAGGGTTGGTGCGTTGGGATGGTTGGCCCCGCACGCTACCCCTCAATACCTCCCTTCGGCACCATCACCCTGGCCGCGGGCTCGCGTGACGGCGGACTCTGCCGCTAAGAACCAGCCGCGCGCCGCCGCAGGTCTAGCGCCGTGCGTTTCTGGCGTCGTACGCGCTCTTGAGGCGGGTCTCGGCGGCCGCGACTTCTCGCTCGAGTTCGGCGATCCGGCTCTCGTACTCGGGCGAGAGGCGCGATCGGCCGGTTACCGTTCCCAGTCGCTCTCCGGGCAGCGGCTCGCGGCCGGCTTCGAGCTTGCGCCGCGCGACAGTGAGTTCGCGTTCCGCGTCGCTGATCTCCGCCATTGCGGCGTCGATGCTCTGCGTGGCTGTCGAACCGGACTGCGACGGCGTGGAAGTAGCCTTGTCCGAGAAGCGCGGTGTCGTCTCGCCGGCGGCGGGTGGCGCCTTGGCTGGCAGGCGCGGCGGCGGAAGCGGCTGCCGCTCTTCCAGGATCTTCGCTCCGGCGGGCGGGCTGTCCGTGAACAGGATCGTGCCGTCCGGCATCCGCACCTTGTAGATCGTGGCGAACGCGACGAGCGGCGCGACGGCGAGGCATATGGCGACGACAGTGCGATTCATTGCGGTCTCCCGGCGTGTACGCCGAACAATAGCGGGTCGCCTGCCCTGATCAACGCGCGGGGAGCACGGGCAGACGACCGCAGTTCCAGTTTGCCCCGTCATCGGCTCCATGATTTCGCGCATGAGACCCACGAAGACGGCTCGTACTTCGGGTTATCCACAGCCTGAACGCCGACCGGGTGGCAGAATTCCACAGATGAGCAGTACCCGTTTCGTCCATCTCCGGCTCCACTCCGAGTTTTCCGTCGTCGACGGCATCGTTCGGATCGATGGGGCGGTCAGGAAGGCGGTGCGCGACGGGCAGGGCGCGCTGGCACTGACGGACAGCGCCAACATCTTCGGTGCCGTGCGGTTTTATGTCGCGGCTCGCAAGAAGGGTGTCAAGCCGATCATCGGCTGCGACCTGTGGATCACGAACGACGCCGACCGCGACAACCCGTTCCGCCTGGCCGTTCTCGTCCAGGACCGCACGGGCTACCTGAACCTCTGTGACCTGCTGACGCGGGCGTACCTGGAAAACCAGCATCGCAATCGCGCCGAGGTGCGGCTCGAGTGGTTCGAGGAACAGGACGGCCGCCTCGCGCAGGGCCTGATCGCGCTGTCGGGAGGCCGTCACGGCGAAGTCGGCGCGTTGCTGCTCGCCGGCAAGCTCGAGCCCGCCAGGCTCGCCGTCCAGCGGATGGCCGCCGCGTTCCCGGGCCGCTACTTCCTCGAACTGCACCGCACCGGCCACGAGCGCGATGCCGCGCAGACCCGGGCCGCGCTGGCGCTCGGCGCCCAGATGAAGCTGCCGGTCGTCGCCACGCATCCGATCCAGTTCCTCGAGCAGGACGACTTCCGGCCGCACGAAGCGCGCGTCTGCATCGCCGAGGGCTACACACTCTCCGATCCGCGCCGGCCGCGCCGCTACACGGAGCAGCAGTACTTCAAGACGCAGGCGGAGATGGAACAGCTCTTCGCCGACGTGCCGGTCGCGCTCGCCAACTCCGTGGCGATCGCGCAGCGCTGCAACCTCGTGCTCGAACTCGGCAAGCCGCGCCTGCCGGACTACCCGACGCCAGAGGGTGTCACCCTCGACGACCACTGCCGCGCGCTGGCGGGCGAGGGCCTGGAGAAACGCCTCGCGACGCTGTATCCGGACGAGGCGGAGCGCGGGCGCAAGCGGCCCGACTACGCCGCGCGGCTCGATCTGGAACTGAAGACGATCGCGAAGATGGGCTTCTCCGGCTACTTCCTGATCGTCGCGGACTTCATCAACTGGGCGAAGACGCACGGCATTCCGGTGGGGCCGGGGCGGGGCTCGGGCGCCGGCTCGCTGGTGGCCTATTCGCTCGGCATCACCGACCTCGATCCGCTGCGATACGAACTGCTGTTCGAGCGCTTCCTCAATCCCGAGCGCGTGTCGATGCCGGACTTCGACATCGACTTCTGCCAGGACAACCGCGACCGCGTGATCGACTACGTGAAGCGCAAGTACGGCCACGACGCGGTGTCGCAGATCGCCACTTTCGGCACGCTCGGCGCGAAGGCCGTGGTGCGCGACGCCGGCCGTGTGCTCGACCTGCCGTACACGAAGTGCGACACGCTGTCGAAACTGATCCCGCACAACCCGGCCGACCCGTGGACGCTCGATCGCGCGCTCGCCGAGGAGCCTGCCTTCGCCGAGGCGGTCGATGCCGACGAGGAGTTCCAGGAACTCGTGGCGCTGGCCAGGCCGCTCGAGGGCCTGACGCGCAACGTCGGCATGCACGCGGGCGGCGTGCTGATCGCCCCCGGCAAGCTCACGGACTTCTGCCCGCTGTACTGCGCGCAGGGCACCGAGTCGGCGATCAGCCAGTTCGACAAGGACGACGTCGAGCAGATCGGGCTGGTGAAGTTCGACTTCCTCGGGCTCACCACGCTGACGATCCTCGACCTCACGGTCGAGTACGTGAAACAGCTCGATCCGTCGTTCGCGCTGTCGCTCGAAACGCTGCCGCTCGACGATCCGAAGACCTACGACGTCTTCAAGCAGGCGGCGACGACGGCGATCTTCCAGTTCGAATCACGCGGCATGCGCGAGCTGCTGAAGCGCGCGAAGCCGGACCGCCTCGAGGACCTGATCGCGCTGAACGCGCTGTACCGCCCGGGTCCGATGGACCTGATCCCGGATTTCATCGAGCGCAAGCACGGCCGCCAGCGGGTCGAGTACCTGCACCCGTCGATCGAGCCGATCCTGTCCGAGACCTATGGCGTGATGGTCTACCAGGAGCAGGTGATGCGCATCGCGCAAGTCGTCGGTGGCTACTCGCTCGGTGGCGCCGACCTTCTGCGCCGCGCGATGGGCAAGAAGAAGCCCGAGGAGATGGCCAAGCACCGCACCATCTTCGTCGAGGGCGCGGCCGGCAAGGGCGTGTCGGCCGAGGTCGCCACCGAACTGTTCGACCACATGGAGAAGTTCGCGGGCTACGGCTTCAACAAGAGCCACTCGGCGGCCTACGCCGTCGTCGCCTGCCAGACCGCGTACCTCAAGGCGCACTATCCCGCCGCGTTCATGGCCGCCAACCTGTCGACGGTCATGGACGACACCGACAAGGTCAAGGACCTGATCGAGGACTGCAAGGCGCTCGGCCTGAAGGTGCTGCCTCCGGACATCAACGGAGGCAACTGGCGCTTCGAGCCGGTCGATCCGAAGACCATCCGCTACGGACTCGGAGGCATCAAGGGCACGGGGCAGGGCGCGATCGAAGCAATCCTCGCGGCGCGCGCGGCCGGCGGGCCGTACACGGACCTGTTCGACCTCGCCGCCCGGGTCGACAAGCACGTGATCAACCGGCGCGTGGTCGAGGCGCTCGTGCGCGCCGGCGCGCTCGACCGCCTGCTCGACGATCGCGCCACGCTGCTGGCGACGGTCGGCCGCGCGATCGAGGCCGCGCAGCACGAGGCCGCATCGGCCGGCCAGGCGAGCCTGTTCGGCGCGCCCGACGGCGCCAAGCGCCACGTCGAGTACGTGAAGTCGCCGCGCTGGAGCACGCGCGACCAGTTGTCGAACGAGAAGATGGCGCTCGGCTACTACTTCTCGGGGCACCTGTTCACGGAGTACGCCGCTGAGGCGCGCCGGCTCGCTCCCACGCCGCTCGCCGAGGTGAAGCAGGCGCGCGACCTCATCAAGCTCGCCGGCGTCATCGTCGCCGCGCGCAGCCAGAACACACGGCGCGGCCGCATGGGCGTCGTGGTGCTCGACGACGGCACGGCGCAGCTCGAGTTGATGGTGTTTTCGGAACTGTACGACCGCAAGCGGGCGTTGCTGAAGGAAGACCAGCTGCTGTTCGTCGTCGGCAAGGTGCGCTACGACGAGTTCGCGCAGCGGCTGTCGATCTCGGCCGAAGACCTGATGGACCTGACCGAAGCGCGGTCGAAGGCCGCGGCGCGGCTGAAGATCGAGGTCGAGGGTGCGGGCGACGTCGCCCGCCTGCGCGATGCGCTGACGCCGTACCGGACCACGAACGGCCTGACGGGAACGGGATGTCGCATCGTCGTCAACTACAGCAATGGCACGGGCACGGTCGACATTCCGCTGCCGGAAGATTGGCGCGTGCGCGGCGAGGACCGTCTGGTCGCCGAACTGGTCGCGCAGCCACGGGTGCGGCGGGCGTACTTCAACTATCCGTAGCGATATGTAGTCTCCCGCGCGCCGGAGACCGGCACGCCGATGCATGTCGCGCGCGTTTGCGGCGACGGTCTCGCTGCAACGGTCCGGCAGGTTGTAATGCGCGATCGAGTCTCTTGCGCGCCAACCGCGCTGCGGGGCGCCTCGACTCCGCGCGACGCGCGGCGGGCGTACCAGTTGCGCGAGGGCAGCGGGCCAGGTGGGCGCAGCCGCGAGGCACCACCGCCGGCACGGCGAAGGCAACGCTCAGAAATCCGCCGGCCCGCAGGGCGCGCGGCGCGCTGAATGACGCCCGCCGCGATGGGCGCGGAGGGAGGTGCTCCGCCGCCCGCTCAGGCGCAGGGAACGACGTCCCGTCGAGGTCCGCTCGAACTCGATCAAGTTAGAGCGTGCCGGACCGCATGCCTCTCAGGTAAAGGAAGCAACCGGCTGGTCTATCGAAGCTACAACGACCGCCTGCCCAGCGCCGTGATGCGCGCCAGGCGTGCCGGATTCTCGCGCGCGAACTGAAGGTCCTTGCCGAGCTCGTTCTCCGCGCGACGGAAGTACGCCGTCGCTTCCTCGAAGCGACCGAGCGCCTCGAGGTTCTCGGCGATCTCCTCGAACACGTAGCCGTCGGCGCTGCCGGCGGCCTGCCACTCCTGCTCCAGGCGCTGCTGCAGCTGCAGCGCTTGCTCGTGTCGCTTCAACGAACGCAGGCAGCGCGCGACCGACCACGTGGCGATGCGGCCCTGCGGCTGCTTGCCGGTCGCGAGCCACGCCGCCTCCGCCTCGCGGAACGCGAGCAGCGCCTCGTCGTGGCGCCCACCGTCGTGCAGGTTCCAGGCGTGGTTGTTCAGCAGCGCCGGCAGCAGCCCGAGCGCCTTGGCATCGGTCGAGACACGCGCGAGTTCGACGCCGCGCTGGGTCCACGCGGCCGCGCTCGCCGGCGGCTCGACGATCGCGAGCATGTGCGCGGCGTCGACCGCGAGCCCGTCGAGGCGCGCGGCGCTCGCGGTCTCCCAAGCTTGCTGGAACAGGCCCGACGCGCGCGTCTTGTCGCCCGCCGAGTTGAAGGTGCGGCCGCGCTCGAGCAGGTAGCGCACGCGCGGCGCGGGACCCGCACCGCTCAGTTGCGGTTCGACTTCGTCGAGCAGCGCGTGCGCTTCGCCGAACTGGCGTCGCAGCGAGTGCGTGCGCGCGATCTGCGTGAGCAGTTCGAGCCGTTCATCGGCCGTCGCCTGCGGCAGCGCGGCGCGGAAGCGCGCCTCGCTCGCCGCGGGGTCGCTGTACTCCCAGTACGAATCGATGTTCATCGCGCTGCTCCCGACGGATACGAGCAACAGAACCGCAAGGGCTGCCGCACGGCTCACTTTGCCGCGGCGGGCTGGAAGTCGGGATGGCCGGCGCGCCACAGCAGGAAGCTCCAGCGATCCGCCGTCTGCGCCTGACCCTGCTCGCGCGTCCGTCCCACGCCGTGGCCGGCGTCGTAGTCGAGACGCAGCAGGACCGGATTGCCGCTGGTCGTGGCGGCCGCGAGTCGCGAGGCGAACTTCAGCGCCATCCAGACGTCAACGCGGCTGTCGTTGACGCCGTGCTCCAGGAACACGGCCGGAAAAGGCGTGCCTGGCTTCACGTTCGCATAGGGGCTCATCGCGAGCAGCGCCTTGAACTCGTCTTCCTTTGTCACGGTGCCGTACTCGGGGATGTTGCCCGCGCCGTTGGCGCGCGTCTCCGAACGGATCTGGTCGACGTTGCCGACGCTGACGACGGCCGCGTTGAAGAGGTCGGGCCGTTGCGTGATCGCGCGGCCGACGAAGATCCCGCCGGCGCTGCCGCCGGACACGCTGAGGCGCTCGCGCGACGTGTAGCCGTTCCGGATCAGCCACTCGGCGATCGCGATGCCGTCCTTCCACGTGTTCGGCTTGGTCGTCTTCCAGCCCGCGCGATGCCACGCGTCGCCGTAGACGCCGCCGCCGCGCACGTGGGCGATCACCACGATGCCGCCGCGCTCGAGCCAGGCGAGCGTGCGCGGGCCGAACCCCGGCTCCTCGACCATGCCATAGGCACCGTAGCCGGACAGGATCAGCGGATTGCGGCCGTCGAGCTTCGTGCCCCTGGCCATGATGATCGACGCCGGCACCTCGACGCCGTCGTGGCTGGCGACCTTGATCTCGCGCGCCTCGATGCCGTCCGGAGCGTCGAAGCGGCCGGCGGGAACGAGTGCGAGCGGGCCCACCGACGCGCCATCGACCGCGTAGTGGCGCGCGCGGCGCGTCCAGCCGCCGAGCGTGACGATCGCGCCGTCCTGCTCCGGGTCGGCGTGGGCGATTCCGACGGTGCCTTCGACCGGCAGCTTGATCGGGGTGACTTGCGGCACGCGCTCGTGCGTCAGACGCTCGAGGCGCTCGACCACGCCGTCGCGCCGCGTGAGGTAGACGCCGTCGCGCGCCGCGACGAATCCGGTCAGCACGCGGCCGGACTGTTCGACCACGGCCTGCGCCTCCGCCAGCGATCCGTCGATCGGCAGGCGCAGCAGCTTGAAGCGCGGCGCGTCGTTCGCGCTGCGCAGGTACAGCCAAGGCCCGGCATACCGCGCGTCGTGGACCTTCGCGCCGGCGTCGTACACCTTGGCCCAGCGGGCGCTCCCGGCCAGGACGTCCTTCAGCGAGGCGCGGTACAGCGACTGTTCCCTCTGGACACCGTGGTAGACGACCGCGAAGACGATGTCCCGCTCGGCCACTGGAACGACCACCGCGCCGTCGCTGCGGTCGAGCGGAACGGCGTCGTGCACGCCGGGCCCGAAGACGACGCGATCGGCGTCCGGCTGCGCGAGCCGCCGCAGGTAGGTGCGATGGTCCATGAAGCGCTCGGCCCGCGGGCGGGTCTGCCAGTCCGGAGCGAGGCGGCCGTGGAAGAAGCCGCTCGAATCCGGCAACCACTGCGTGCCGCCGCCACGGATGCGGTCGATCGCCGGTGTCACCTCCTTGCCGGTGGCGGCGTCGATCACGTGCAGCGTGCCGATCTCGGCGCCCGAGGCGGACAGCGTGTAGGCGACCAGCGCGCCGTCGGGCGACGGCTCGAACGAGCCGATGGCGTGCGGCTTGCCGGTGGCCTTCGCGATCGCGTCCGGGTCGACCAGCAGCCGCTCCGCGCCGTCGATGGTGTCGCGGCGGACCAGCTTCAACTGGTTGTCGGCGGCGGTGCGCTTCAGGTAGGTCAGGCGGCCGCGCGCGTCGCGGTGCACGCCACCGATGACGGCCGGGATCTCGGCGTCGATCTCGGCGAGCCGGGCGCGCAGGCGGTCACGCCCGGGCAGCTGCGCGAGGATCGACGCCGTGGCATCGGCCTGCTTCTTCATCCACGCCTGCACCCGGGGATCGGCGGTGTCTTCGAGGAACCGGTACGGGTCCTCGACGGACACGCCCCAGTGCACGTCGACGACGGGCTGGGGCGGCAGCGGTGGCGGAACGTCGACGCCGGCGAACGTGGCTGCCTGTGCCGACGACAGCAGGACGAGCGCGCCGGCGAGCAGGGCAGTCCACATGCGGTCAGGTGGTCGAGCCCGACGCCGAGCCGTCGCCGCGATGCGGATTGCGGCGCGGACCGAACCCTTCCGGCGCTTGCTCGATGTCGAAGCTGAACTCGCGGATCAGCTGGCCGTCGATGTAGACCCGCATCTTGTGTGCTCCGATCGGGTCGCCCGAGGCGTATCTCCACTCGTTGGCGATGAATCCGAGCTTGGTCGGAATGATCCGCTCGGTGACGGCCGTCTTGCGATCGGGCGTCACCTGGAAGATGCCCAAGGCCTCGCCGGGACCCCAGGTGGGCGGCGCGGCCGGCAACTCGAACTCCTCGCGCCACACGACCGTCGGCTTGTCGGACTTGAAGACGATGAACCAGCCGAACGGCGCCGCGACCACGCCCGGGAACTTGTCGGTCTCGTACAGCATGCGGCGGCCCCCCGAATCGGCGCCGAACACGCCGAACTGCGCGGCCACGACCTCGACGTTCGCGGGGTGGAACTCCGCGGCGCTCCGGGCCTGGGCGCTGGCGGCCGGGTTCTTTGCCTGGGCGTGCGGCGCGCCCGGACCGGACGTGGCGCAGCCGGTCGCGAAAACGGCAATCGAACAGGCAAGCATCAGCGGCAGGCGAGGGGTCATGGGGTGCTCCTGGCGGAGGGACAACTGGAGGTCAGTCTGATTAGACACAAAAACTTTGGTTCCCGCATCGTCCGTTGGTCGAGTTCGAAGCATCGCGGCTTCGCGGGGGGCACTTCCCGGCAAAGTGCATGCGCGCCGAGGGGTCGAAAGGCGAGGGAGGTCCGTCCCTTAGAATTCCACGGCTTGCAGCAAGGGACAGGAAATGAAGAATGCATTCGGCGCGCTCGCGCTGGCAGGGTTGTTCGCCGTGTCGCCGGCGATGGCGGGCGTGGTGGTCGTGCTGAACTCGGGCGATGCGACGATCAGCCTGATCGACCAGGACACGCGCACGGAGATCAAGCGCTATCCGGTGGGCAAGGAACCGCACCACCTGATGGCGACGCCGGACGGCAAGTCGCTGATCGTGGCCAACTCCGTGAGCAATGACCTGATGTTCCTCGATCCGAAGACGGGCGAGGTTCAGCGCCGCCTGCGCGACATTCCCGATCCGTACCAGATCGGCTATTCGCCGGACAAGAAGTGGTTCGTCGTCGCCGGCAACCGCCTGAACCGCGTCGACATCTACTCGGCGAATGGCGAGGACCTCAAGCTCGTCAAGGCGCTGTCGCAGTCGAAGACGCCCAGCCACATCGCCTTCTCGGCGGACAGCCAGATCGCCTTCGTCACGCTGCAGGACAGCGACGAGGTGGTCGCGATCCGGCTGGCGGACCAGTCGGCGCTGTGGAAGATGAAGATCGGCGCGATGCCGGCCGGCATCTGGATGACGCCGGACGACAAGCACCTGCTGGTCGGCATGACAGGCGCGGACTACGTCGACGTGATCGACTGGCGCGCGCAGAAGTCGGTGAAGCGCATTCCCACCGCGAAAGGTGCGCACAACTTCCGCCCGCTCGGCGACGGGCGGCACCTGCTGGTGTCGAACCGCGTCGAGAATTCGATCAGCGTGATCGACCAGGCCACGCTCGAGAAGAAGTACGACATCCCGGTGCCGGGCGGTCCGGACTGCATGGAAGTCACCGCCGACGGCAAGTTCATCTGGGTAACCCAGCGCTGGATCAAGCAGGTCGGGGTGGTCGACATCGCCCAGCGCAAGGTGGTCGCGACGATTCCCGTCGGCCGCTCGCCGCACGGCATCTTCTTCGTCAACAGCGCGCCCTGGAAGTAGGCGCGGCGGCCAATGAACCTCGGGCGACTCGCTCTGGCCTGGCTGATGGCGGTGCTGCCGTCCGCCGCGTTCGCACAGCCGTGTTCGGGCGTGATCTACCTCACGTTCGACACCGGCAACATGCGGCACGCCGAGTCGATCGCCGACACGCTGCGCAGGCACGACGTGAAGGCGACGTTCTTCCTCGCGAACGAGAAGACCGCCCGCGGCGATCATTCGCTCGACGCGGCGTGGGCCGGCTACTGGAAACAACTGGCCACCGAGGGCCACGCGTTCGGCAGCCACACGTGGCGCCACGGCCGCATCGGCCCCGACGCGGCCGATGGAGCGGTCAAGTACCGGCCGACGTTCGGGCAGGACGAGGGCCGCACGGTCACGCTGTCGCCGCAGGACTTCTGCGCGGAACTGAAGCGGCCGGACGCCGCCTTCCGCGAGTTCACCGGCCGGCCGCTCGACGCGCTGTGGCGCTCTCCCGGCGGCAAGGCGACACCCGGCGCGCTGAACGCCGCGCAGCGCTGCGGATACGCGCACGTGCAGTGGGCGCCGGCCGGCTTCCTCGGTGACGAACTGCCCTCGGAGACGCACCCGAACGACGCGCTGCTGGCCCAGGCGCTGCGCAACGTGCGCGACGGCGACGTCCTGATGGCGCACCTCGGGATCTGGTCGCGCCGCGATCCGTTCGCGCCGATGATCGATCCGCTGATCGCCGGCCTGAAGCAGCGCGGCTTCTGCTTCCGCACGCTGCGTGAGCATCCCGGCTACCGCGCGGAGCAGCCGCCCGCCACGCTCGCTGCGAGTCGGCCGCGATGAGCCCGCGATGATCGAGACCGTCTCCCGCGCCTTCACCGCCGTGCAGGCGTGGCTGTTCGAGCACGCCGTGCAGCCGCTGCTCTACGTCACCGGGCAGATGCGCTACCAGGAGCAGGGTTACGTCGCCACCGAGTGGTTCCTGCTCGGAGCGATCCAGGTGCTCGTGCTGTGGGCGGTGCTGCGCCCGATCGAAGCGCTGGCGCCGGCCGAACGCTGGACCGACCGCCGCGCCACCCGGGTCGACGTCGTGTACACGCTGCTGCACCGGCTCGGTGTCGTGCCGCTCGCGATCTTCCTGCTGGTGTCGCCCATGTTCGACACGGGCGCGGAAGCGCTGCGCTCGTTCGGCTTCACGCCGTTCAACCTCGACAGCCTGTGGCCGGGCGTCACCGACGTGCCGCTGGTGACGTTCCTGCTGTACCTGGTGGTGCTCGACTTCGTCGACTACTGGATCCACCGCGGACAGCACGCCTACCGCTGGTGGTGGGAACTGCACGCGGTGCATCACGCGCAGCAGCAGATGTCGCTGTGGACAGACGACCGCAACCACCTGCTCGACGACGTGCTGCAGGCAGTCCTGAAGGCGGCCGTCGCGCTGGCGATCGGGGCGGAACCGGCGCAGTTCGTCATGCTGATCATCGCCACGCGCATGTGGCAGAGCCTGCAGCATGCAAACATCGGCTGGACCCTGGGCACGGTGGGCCGCCTGGTCGTGAGCCCGATCTTCCACCGCCGGCACCACGCCATCGGCGTCGGCCACGAGGGCCGGTTCCACGGCTGCAACTTCGCCGTGCTGTTCCCGGTGTGGGACATGCTGTTCGGCACTGCCGATTTCCGGCGCGGCGTGGAGCCGACCGGCATCCGCGACCAGCTGCCGCGGCCCGACGGCAGCGCGCGCGACTACGGGCGCGGTTTCTGGGCCCAGCAGTGGCTGGGCCTGCAACGGATGTTCAACGCGGCGGGCGGATCATGAGCGAATCGGCGCCGCGCTTCGGGCTCGTGATCGTCGGCGACGAGATCCTGTCCGGCAAGCGCGAAGACAAGCACTTCGCCACGGTGGTCCGCCTGCTCGCGCAGCGCGGGCTCGCGCTCGCCTGGGCGCGCTACGCAGGCGACGATCGCGACGCGCTGACCGCGCTGTACCGCGATACGTTCGCGTCCGGCGACATCGTCTTCAGTTGCGGCGGCATCGGTTCGACCCCCGACGACCACACGCGGCAGTCGGCGGCCGCGGCGCTGGGCGTGCCGGTGGTGTTGCATCCCGAGGCCGAACTGCTGATCGCGCAGCGCTGCGCCGACATGGCGCGCGAGGGCAAGGGCACGGCGGACATGAGCCACCCGGAGAATCGCCAGCGCCTGAAGATGGGCGAGTTTCCGGCCGGCGCTTCGATCATCCCGAACGCGTTCAATCGCATTCCCGGCTTCTCGATCAGCCACCACTGGTTCATGCCCGGCTTTCCGGTGATGGCCTGGCCGATGATCGAGTGGGCGCTGGACAACTTCTACCCGCAGTACTTCCACAGCCAGGTCGTCGTCGAGCGCTCGATGCTCGTGTTCGAGACGCCCGAGTCCGCGCTGGTGCCGGTGATGGAAGCGGTCGAGCGCGAGTTCATCGGCATCCGGGCGTTCAGCCTGCCTTCGATCGGCGACGGACGCGACGGGCGGCTGGCGCGACGGCACATCGAACTCGGCGTGAAGGGCGATGCCGCGCAGGTCGCGCCCGCGTTCGAGGCGATGGTGCATGGGGTGCGGCAGCTCGACGCGCCGCTCGAACTCCTCGCGACGCCGGGCTAGCGCCCTCTCGGCCCCGGTACCAGGCGTGCCCCACCCGACCGCACCGACCGCGCGTCGTCGTCCGCCCGGCTACTGGCGCAGCCTGGTGGGGAAAGGGCTGGCCGTCGCGCTCGGGGTCGCCGTGGCGATGAGTCTTCGCGGGCTGATCGCGCCCTGGCTCGGCCCCGACACCGCGCCGTTCGTTACGGCGTTTCCCGCGGTCGCTGCGGTGGCCTTCTTCACGGGCGTGGGCACGGGGGCGGTCGCGGCCGTCGTCTGTGCCGTCTGGGTCGCGCTGCCCGGTCTCCCTCCCGACATCGGGACCAGCGAGGAATGGGTGCAGGTCGCGCTCTTTCTTCCGTCGGCGTTCCTGGTGGCGTTCTTCGCAGGCCAGGCCTCGCACGCCCAGCTGATGACGGAGGCGAAGGACATCGACGAGGGCCGCCCCGGCCTGGTCCGCTGGCTGCGCTGGTCGATGGTGATGGCGGCGGCGCTGCCCGCGCTGTTCTTCGCCGCCGCCGCGTGGAGCACGTACCGCGACGCCGTCGCGGATGCCTGGACCCGCGTCGATCGCTCGGCCCGCGTCGGCGTGGAGCACGCGTCGAAGGTGCTGGAAACCAACGAGACGATCGCCCGGCACATCCTCGGCACCCTGGGCACTTCGACGCTGGCGCAGGCGCGCGGCCGCGAACGCGAGCTTCACGAAGTGCTGAAGGCGATCGTCAAGGACATTCCGCAGATCCAGTCCGTGTGGATCATCGGCAGCGACGGCCGCGCCGTCGCCACGAACCGCGTGTTTCCGGTGCCGCGCGACGTCGACTTCTCCGACCGCGAGGGATTGACCGTCTTTCGATCCGGCGCGCCCGGGCCGTACGTCACGGCGCCGCAGATCGGCCGCATCACGAAGGAACCGTTCTTCGACCTGACGGCGCGCTGGGACGGCCCGGATGGTGCGTGGCAGGGAGCGGTGTGGGTGTCGCTGCACCCCATGTACTTCTCGGACTTCTACGCGGGACTCGCGGAGGACGAGCCCGCGCTCGTCGTCGACCTCTTCCGCGGCGACGGCGTGATCCTCGCGGGCCGGCCGGCCCCGGCCACGCCCGACGCCCGCCTGCCGCCCGCGAGTCCGATCCGGACGATGGTTGCGCAGGGACGCAGCGAGGGCCGTGTCGATGGATCATCGACCGCGGATGGCGAGCGCCGCCTCGTCCTCTACCGCAAGCTCGAGCGCTTTCCGGTGTACGTGGGCGCCGGCGTGTCGCGTGCAACGATCATGCAGGCCTGGCAGCGGCGCACCGCGCTGCTCGCCGCGTTCACGTTCCCCACGGCGATGGCGCTGATCTACATCGCGTGGGTCGCCTTGCGGCGCACCCAGCGCGAGCTGGCCGCCGTGCGGAAACTGCACGAGGAGACCGAGCATCGCGCGCGCGCGGAGAACGCGCTGCGCCAGGTGCAGAAGCTCGAAGCGCTGGGCCGGCTGACCGGCGGCGTGGCGCACGACTTCAACAACCTGCTGATGATCATCAGCAACAACCTGCACCTGCTGCGCCGCGTGGAGCCGTCGCTCGCAGGCAGCCGGCAGCTCGCCGCCATCGGACGCGCGGTCACCTCGGGCGAGCGGCTGACGCGCCAGTTGCTCGCCTTCGCGCGCCGGCAGCCGCTGCACCCGGAAGTGCTGTCGCTGCAGGAGCGCCTGCCGGTGCTGCTGGCGCTGGTGGCGCCGACGCTCGGGCCGCGCATTGAAGGCGAGTGCATCGTCGAACCGGACACGCCGGCCATCGAAGTCGACGCCGCCGAGCTCGAACTCGCGATCATCAACCTCGCCGTCAACGCCAAGGATGCGATGCCGGAGGGTGGCGCCTTTCGCCTCTCCGCGCGGAGCGCGCGGCCTCACGAAGCCGGGCTGTTTGGCGACTTCGTCGTGATCTCGGTCGCCGACACCGGCACGGGAATCGATCCCGACGTCATCGAGCGCGTGTTCGACCCGTTCTTCACGACGAAGCCGCACGGGCAGGGCACCGGCCTCGGCCTCAGCCAGGTCTACGGCCTGTGCACGCAGGCGGGCGGCACGGCGCGCATCGAATCGACGCCGGGCCGCGGCACCGAGGTGAAGCTCATCCTGCCGGCGGCCGCGGGGGTCCAGGCCGACGCGCCGCTCGCGGTGACACCCGGGGAGGCCTCGCTCGACTGCTCGGTGCTGCTGGTCGAGGACAACGAAGACCTCGCGGGCGTGACGAGCGCGCTGCTGGAAGGCGTCGGCTGTCGCGTGCAGTGGGCCAGCAGCGGCGATGCCGCGCGCGACCTGATCGACCGCGGCGCCACGCACTTCGACGTCGTCGTGAGCGACATGGCGATGCCCGGCAGGCTCGACGGCCTCGCGCTCGCCGAGTGGCTCCGCGAACGACATCCCGAGATGCGGGTCGTTCTGATCACCGGCTACGCCAGCCAGCTGCACGACGCGTCGGCGCGGGGATTCACCGTGCTGTCGAAGCCGTGCCAACCCGAGGCCCTGATCGCCGCCGTGCGCGGCGAGCAAAAAAAAGCCCGGTCAATCGACCGGGCTTGAAAAGCACCACCATAAGAGGAGACAGAAGGGGCCTGGAATTGCATCCAGGCAAGTGGTGCCAAGGAGACAACCGTTGCAGGTGAG
>Ga0209254_10003146_pt1 | contig 15055 bp, 13 predicted proteins | sample FrelakmetDIP11DI_FD_187148 | JGI IMG/M metagenome (GOLD analysis project Ga0209254, IMG submission 187148) | Freshwater lake sediment microbial communities from the University of Notre Dame, USA, for methane emissions studies - DIP11 DI (SPAdes)... | ecosystem: Environmental > Aquatic >...
GCTGGGCGCGGGCCGGCGCGCACTTTTCGGGTTTGTGTATCTGCCCTCGTCGCTGCCCATCGTGTTGACAACGGTGCGCCTCAGCGTAGGGACGGCGGTGGCGGTACTGTACTTCACCGAAGTCACAGCGACCTATCTGGGTTTGGGCTACTACATCTTTCTCACGTCGGGTACTCTGTTCGACTATGCGGCGACGTATGCGGGCGCAATTGCGATGGGCCTGTTGGGGCTGGTGCTGTACTTCTTCGTCGACTGGCTGGAAAAGCGGCTGTGCCCGTGGAGATTTGCGACATGATGTAGAGGCGAGGCATTCGCCAAAGCCTCCTGGTCGATCGGACTTGCGGCCATGGACGCATTGCCGATCAAGTCAGTATCCTGTGCGAATGCCTCGCCCCTACCGAGGACAATATGACCCATTTACAAGGACCGGAACGCGCGCACTACGTGCAGGGGATGTTTGCCCGCATCAGCACGCGCTACGATGTGATGAATCGCTTGATGACGGGCGGGCGCGATATTGCCTGGCGGCGAGAGGTCGTCCGATTGGCACAGCTTGGCCCAGACGCGCGTCTGCTCGACGTGGCCACCGGCACAGGCGATATTCTCATTGAAGCGTTGAAGCAGCACCCTGACGCAGTGACCATCGGCAGCGACTTCACCTTCGCGATGATGGTTGCAGGCAAAACGAAGGAGGGTGCGCAGACCATTCGCTGGAACACCGCCGACGCACTCTACTTGCCATTCCCCGATGGCACCTTCGACGCAGTGACCAGCGGCTTTGGGGTGCGCAACTTCATCGATCGGGAGCAGGCCTTCCGCGAGCAGCGCCGCGTGGTGAAACCCGGCGGGCGCGTGATCTGCCTCGAAATCAGCAAGCCTCCGAAGAATTTACTGCGCCCGTTCTTCCTCTTCTTTTTCAACAAGATCGTGCCGTTCATCGGCGGGCTGATCAGCGGCCAGCGCGATGCGTACACTTACCTGCCGCAGTCCGTGAATGAGTTTCTCACGCCCGATGAATTGAAGGCGATCATGGAGCGCGCCGGCCTGCGCGACGTGAGATACAAACGGCTGATGCTGAGCACGGTGGCGATTCACGTGGGAGTTAAATAACTTGGAGGTGCTACATACCCGATAAACTGACACCCGATCAGGCCTTGACCCAACTCCTGCGCGGTAACGAGCGCTTCGTCGCCGGCCGGCCCGATCATCCCCATCAGTCGGCGCAGCGGCGGCGCGAAGTGTCCGACACGGGCCAGCAGCCCTATGCCATCATCCTATCGTGTGCCGATTCGCGTGTGCCGCCGGAGATCATTTTCGATCAGGGATTGGGCGATGTGTTCGTCATCCGCGTAGCGGGCAACGTGCTGGACGACGTGATCCTCGGCACGATCGAATTTGCAGTGGCGCAACTTCGCACGCCGCTGGTGATGGTGCTGGGCCACGACCAATGCGGCGCGATAATCGCGGCAGTGGAACGCGTGCCGACCAACAATCACGTGCAAGCCGTGGTAGACGCACTGCAACCGGCGCTGACACTTGCTGAGGCGCAGGACGGCGATCGGGTCTCAACGGCCATCGATGCGAATGTCCGTCATGCCGTGAAGACGCTGCAAGCCAGCGAACCGGTGTTGCTGGGTGCCAGTGCCGCCGGGAATCTCCGCATCGTCGGGGCGCGCTATAACCTCGATACGGGCGAAGTGAAGATCATGGCTTGATCAAAACATGAGGCCGCTCAAGCTAAGCAGCCTCGTTTGAGGAGTAGTGTTCTTGCCTTCAGTATCTAAGGAATTGACTCGGCCAAACGGAGTACATCTTCTTGAGTGATCGAAGGTGACTCAACGGCCAGGAAGAAAGTTCTCCCTTCCTTTTCCCAAATCAACGACCACCCTCTTGTCGCATCACGGTTTACCTTCCAGCGTAAAGGATTCCATTTTCGGGTTGGTCCAGATAAATCTGCAAGCCCAGTGACGCCGCGATACAAAATGGCTGGTTGATCATTTAGTGAGATAACTGCTGGCTCGTTTTCCGGCCTGACGTTGATGAACGAAGCAAACGTGCAACCTGTTGTCGGGTCATGTGATGGTCCGTTAGGACAAGCGCCTTTGATAGTCTGCAGTTGGATCAATTCTTCAGCACGATCTTTCCATTCAAACAACGATGAAAACGGTGCTTCATCGAACATCGACGTGTAATAAATGGCTGCTTGTTGTTGCAATTCATAGCCAGAGGGAAGCCAAGTCGGCAATTGAGCATAAAATGAATAGCGGGCCGAAATATCGTCAGGGGTTGTTGGTGTCCAAATTAGCGAATATGACTCATGATCCTCTATTGGTGTGGGTGTCTCCTCGCTGATCAGGACGGTTGTGCCGCCCACGGTTATTTTGGCGATGATATCGCCCACGGCCGCACGAACAGCCGGTGATACAATCATGGTCAAAGCGAATAATACGCAAAGTACAGCTAGGGAAAGGGTCAATCGTTTCGCAACACCGCTCCTATTAAGCCGCTGATGTGTCTTGCCCTTCCGATTGAGTTTTGCATACAGGGCTTCAGTGAACTCGGCACGCGGTGCTTGGCGAAACCGCGAAAGAAAGTCATCGTTCATGATGTTTCCTCCCAGGCAGTGCGCAATTGCTGTGTGACACGATGAAGAACAGTGCCCACGTTGGATTCACTCATCTTCGCTAGATCAGCGATGGCACGATTGGTAAGGCCGGCACCGTATTTGAGCGCCACCAATTCCCGGTCGCGCTCGGGTAGCTGGGCGAGTAGTCTTGCCAGCTGTTGAAAATCGGCGCGGCGTTCGGCCAGGCTCTCAATTGTTTCATCATCGGCCACATGACTAGCTGCATCAAGGGGAGCGTCAAGGTTAGTACTACAACGACGTTTTGCATTACTACGACGTTTTGAAAATTACTACGACGTTTTGAAATTTCGGCGATGTTCATGAAATTATGGCGACATTTTGTGTTTCTGCGAATTAGACAACTGGCGCTGCCGTTTCAGGGTGCGCTTGCGATGTGAACGGTAGGCCGCATAGTTGCGGCGCTGCCGGTAGTGCAAGATGGCCAAGGCGTTGCGTAACGGCCGGGCTTCTTCTTCGATGGCCTGGGCGATGAGCAGGCGCGCCTGCGCGGTCGTGAGGGCCGCTCGGTCAGGCCAGCGCCGTCGCAAGTGGATCAAGAATAAGTGCGCTAAGAAAACATGACTCAAATGATGATGCCAACCGAGCCAAGTGCGAGTTTCATTATGATCCATGCCGACTTGCCCTTTGCCTTCTTCCAGAGTCGTCTCCACCGGCCAGCGCAACCCACTGACCCGGATGAATTCACGGCTCGGACAAGTCGTGGGCGCATTGCTGAAATAGAACTTGAGCCCCGGCTTAGGACTCAGCGTGCGTTGGACCACGAGCCAGACGCGTGGACCGGGCAACTCGCCTCGAATCGGGGTCACTCGCAGGAAAGCGAATTCAGCGATCAACGGTCCTTTGCTGCCTTCCTTGATTATCTGACGAACCCATTTCAGTTTCAGTCCGTGGACGATCAGGTCGCGGACCTCCCGCGCGGGGGGTGCCGTTCGTGCGACCCGCGGATGGAGGCGGGGTGGCCCCAACAAGCTGCGGCCCGGCGGCTCCATCGGCGGCGTGCGCAACCAGACCCGGGTGTCAGCCGGTATTTCGATGAAGGCCCACTTGCCCAGACGCTCAATTTCCTCGAGAAAATCCAGGTTTTTCCCGTAACTAGCGTCGGCGGTCACCCACTGAAATGGAATCACGGCGCGTTGGACCACAGCGGCGATCATCTCCCGTGCCAGTTGCGGTTCAGTCTGGAAGCGGATGTCCTCCGGAATGCGACAGGCTTTCCAGCGCGCATGATACGGCTCGGTAAACCAGCACGCCGGCAAGTACAAGCGTTCATCCACGAAAGCATAGCCACGCGAACTGACATACACCAGAAACCCCCCTTCCTGACAATTCGCCACTTTGCCCAGATGACCACAGTATTGCGGCGCGACGCCTACCGAGTCCTCGCCTTGTTTGGGAAACCCGCTGCCATCCACAATGAGCACCGCATCGCTTTCTCCCAAGTCGACCGCAACCACCGCCTGTTGGTGTTCTTGCAAACGCGTGCGATCCCACGGACTGTCCGTGATAAACCGTTGGGCCGCACGGACCGCATTCAGGTCGGCCCCATACAAGGTCAACACCATCGGCTCAATCGTCTTACGTTCCAGATTCGACAACTGGCCACACAGATAAAACAACGACCATTGGCGCTGTTCACGTCGAGGGAAGCAATCCTGAAACAAATCGTGAAAGGCGATCAACTCTTCCGCACTCGCGTCAATGTCCTCCGGCCTAAAGGCGGACGACGGTGGCTGCCCACTGGCGGGGGGCCGACCCGTGTAACGACGATTGGCCCGCGACGATTTGGTACTCATGGCATTCTCCTTTGTTCAGAGGTTGCCTATGAGTGTAAGCCCTAAAACATAGCCGCAATTTCAAAGCGTCGTAGTAATGCAAAACGTCGTTGTAGTATTAGGTTTACGGAAGTAATCCGCCGCCACATGTTTGGCGATGGTAAACAGCCAAGTTGAGAACGCAGATAAGTCGTGTCGGTAGCGGCGGCGATTTCGCCACGCCTTCTCGAAAGTTTCTGCGGTCAAGTCTTCAGCCACGCGATCATCGCCAACTCGATAACGGAAGAAATTGTAAAGGCGCGGCAATTCTGCCTGATACACGACGGCCCAATCCACCTCTTGAGCGGGGGAGATTAATCTTTCGAAGAAGCGCGGGTAGTTTGTCATCCTACAGCATTATACGTTGCTGACGCAAAAGTATCACATGTTCCCCAAGAGATACTGCACTAGACGCTACGGGGCGTGCGATATCATTCTTATGTGCTTTCAGCGAGAATTTGTTGCCCAATCCGCATGATTGATACCCTGCCAACCCGATACAAGCATTCAGGTGTGATGATCATAGACGTTAGTAACAAAGCGAGGTTGCTCATTTGAGCAACCTCGTCTACGCTCTTACACGTCATGTATGACGCTTCAGATCACACCCAACTCTTTTCCTACCGCTTGGAACGCTTCCAGTCCCTGCTCCAGATCGCTCGAAGTATGCGCGGCGCTGATCATCACGCGGATGCGCGCCGTTCCTTTCGGCACGGTGGGAAACACGATCGGCATGGCGAAGATCCCGCGCTCGAATAGCTTGCGGCTGAACTGCTGCGCCACTTGATTCTCGCCTAAGATGACGGGCGTGATCGGCGTTTCGCTCTTGCCGGTGTTGAAACCGAGTTTCGCCATCTCAGTTTTGAACAACTTGGCGTTGGCCCACAACCGATCGACCAACTCAGTGGATTCTTCGAGCAGATCGACAGCGGCGAGACATGCCGCGGTGTCAGCCGCGGTAGCCGCACTGGAGAAGAGGAAAGGCCGCCCGCGCTGGCGCATCCAATCGACCAGCACTTTCTTCCCGGCAATCACGCCGCCGACGACGCCGAACGCTTTGCTCAACGTGCCAATCTCCACGTCGAACTTACCGTGCAGCCCGAAGTGATCGACGATGCCGCGCCCGCCGCGTCCCACCACGCCTTCGCCGTGTGCGTCGTCGACCATCGTAATCACGCCATACTTCTCGCAGACTTCATACAACTTATCCAACGGCGCGATGTCGCCATCCATGCTGAACACGCCATCGCTGACCAGCAGGCCGCGTCGATACTGCGGCAGGTGTTCTTTGATCTTCGCCTCGGCATCGGCGGGATCGCAGTGCTCGTACACGATGATCTTGGCGCTGCTCAAGCGGCAGCCGTCGATGATGCTGGCGTGATTCAGGCGATCGGTGAAGATCACATCTTCCTTGCCGACCAGCGGCGGGATGGCGGCCTGATTGGCGCAGAAGCCCGATTGGACGTACAGCGCGTCTTCGACACCCTTGAACTGCGCCATGCGCCGCTCGAACTCGACGTGCAGATCGAGCGTGCCGGCGATCGATCGCACCGCCGCTGGGCCGACGCCATATTTGCCGATGGCCTGCTGCGCCGCTTCCTTCAAGCGCGGATGATCGGCGATGCCGAGATAATTGTTGGAGCAGAAGTTGAGCACGCGCTTGCCATCGACGATGATCCATGCGCCCTGCGCGGACCCGATGGTGCGAATGGTGTTGAACAGCCCTTGATCCTTGAGGGATTGCAGTTCATTGGCTAACCAGGTTAACTTTTCATCAGACATGCTTGTCTCCCTATGAATTGAAAAGTGATGAGTGAAAAGTGATATCACTCATCACTTGTCACGCTACCCACATCATCACTTTGCCGCTTTCGCCGCTTTCCATCGTTGCAAACGCCTGATCGAATTCTTCCAGTTTGTACTGGTGCGTGACGATGGGCAGCAGATCGACCGCTTTGCCGAGCAGCAGTTCGTCGCTGTGCTCCCACGTGCTCCACATCTTGCGGCCCACGATACCGTGCACGGTGATGCCTTTGAAGATCACCGAGTTGGCAATGTCGAATTCGATCGGGCGGGTGGGCAGGCCAAAAACGACCACGTCACCCGCATAGCGCACCAGCGAGAAGCCCTGCTGAATGGCCGTGGCCGCGCCCGACATCTCCAGCAGCACATCCACGCCTTCATTGGCCGTGACGTGCTTGACCAGCTGCACGAGATCGCTTTCACGCGGATTGTTGGTGTAATCGGCGCCCAGACGTTCCGCGAACTTGCGGCGATAATCGCTGATGTCGCTGCAGATGACCGTCTTGGCGCCGCGCCCACGCACGGCCAGCAGCGTCATCAAGCCCACCGGACCGCAGCCTGTGATCAAAACGTTCTTGTCCTTGACGTCGGCCGCGAAAGCCGTGTGAATAGCGTTGCCGAAGTTCTCGCGCAGCACCGCTACCTGCGTGGGCATGTCGGGCGGATTGACCCACGCGTTTTGCCACGGCATGGCGAGATACTCTGCAAACGTCCCATCCCGATCGACGCCGATGATCTTGGTCTCCGGCGCCACGTGGCCGAGGCCGCGCTTGTAATACTCGCCGCGGTAATCGACGATGTGGCTTTCGCACGAGACAAAATCGCCGACCTTGCGCTCGGCGACCTTGCTGCCGATCTCGACGATGTCGCCGCACACTTCGTGGCCTTGAATCATGGGCACAGTTTTGACGCGCCCCTGCGACCAGGTGTCCCAGTTGTAGATGTGCAGATCGGTGCCGCAGATGGAGGTGGCGCGCACTTTGATCAACACGTCGTAGGGGCCCAGATGCGGGATGTCGTGCTGCAGCAGGGTCAGGCCGGGCTTGCGTTCGGTCTTGACGAGGGCTTTCATGGTGTGGGTCATGGGCATTCGCTCCGAGGTGAGATTGAGATCGGCCGGGCAGGCCGATCGGGTTTGGGTAGCAACGAGTATAACACTCGACGCCTTGAGAAGCCATCGCCACTACGCGGATTTTTGAGGTGACGTTTGTAATTGAGCACCGTCTAGCCTATAATGACCACATCATGCTGGCAACCGCTTCTTCCGACCAACGCACGCTTAAAGCCAAAGTGCGGGCCGTGCAGCGTCTCTTGATCAAGGCTTATGGCGAGCCGCCACGCCCGGCGTGGGCCGGGACAGTGCGCCTACTCGATCGGGCGGAGGCGGCAACCCAGTGGGACCCGATCGATCCGCTCGACGAACTGATCAACACGATTCTGAGCCAGAACACCAACGATCTCAATCGCGATCGGGCTTATCGCGCGCTGCGGGCCAAGTTTCCTACGTGGGAAGCCGTGCGCGATGCGCCGCCGGCGCAGGTCATCTCGGCGATCAAATCGGCGGGACTGGCGAATCAAAAAGGGCCTCGCATTCAGCAGGTGCTGCGGCGGATTACAGCCGAGCGTGGCGAACTCGATCTGAATTTTCTGCGTGACATGCCGACGGCCGAAGCGAAGGCGTGGCTCACTTCGCTGGATGGCGTTGGCCCTAAGACGGCCTCGATCGTGTTGCTATTTGCGTTGGGCAAGCCAGCTTTTCCGGTGGACACGCACATTCATCGCGTGACGGGGCGGCTAGGTTTGATTCCGCCCAAGACTTCGGCGGACAAAGCGCACGGCATCCTGGAAGAACTGGTGCCGCCGGAGTGGTATCATTCCTTCCATCTCAATGTGATCGGGCACGGGCGGCAGGTGTGCAAGGCGCAGCGTCCGTTGTGCGAGCGATGTGTGCTGCAGAAATACTGCGACTATTTTCGGAACTGGGAAGCATAGAACCTGTTTCAAGAACGTAGAACAGGCATCCTTATGCCCGTCTGATCGCGCATGGGGATGCGCGACTACGGATGTCTAGCGCACAGTTCAATCGAGCGGGAGGGAACCGATGAACACCGGTAAGAAACATCCACTGTTGGCTTATCGCATTCGTTATCGTCGCAATCGTGGCCTGTACTTCGTCGTCGCTATCGCGGTGTTGGCACTGTACGCGGCCATTCGCCTGCTGCCGGCGGAGACGTGGGTCAACGTGCCGTGGGTGCGTCAGTTCGATTGGCTGTTGCTGCTCATTGGGATTGTCGTGCTGGCGTTTGCCATCTTTCGCATCATTGCGGGCACAATTCCCTACGTGCAGTGCAGCGAGCGCAACATCAAAATTCAAGCGCCGATCTATCAGGTGGTCTTCTCTTACAAGCGTGTGCACGAGACGCGGCCCAATACCCTGTTCCATGTTTTTGAGAAGGGCGGACTGACGCGCGGCGAGCGCAAATTTGTGCTGGACGACAAATATGGCGGGCAAACGGCGATCATTGTGGAGATGAACAACTGGCCCATGTCCATGCGCTGGATGCGTTTCTGGCTGGGCAATCTGGTGTTTTCGTCGGATAACCGGGCGCTGGTGCTGTGGGTGGAAGATTGGATGGGGCTCAATCGTGAGCTGAGCGATTACAAAGATCGCTGGCGCGAGCGACAGAAGCAAGCGCGGGGCGGCGGCCAGGCAACCAACCTGTATCGCGAGGTGCTGAAGAAGTAAGGCAAAAACCGGGTCTCACAGATGAGGCCCGGTTTTTTTCGGCTCACGGTGCTCAAGCCGCAGACCGCCGAGCTTGCAGCCACGTTTCGATGTCGCGAAAAACCTGTGCTCTCTCCGGTTCGTTGTGAATCTCGTGGTACAGCCCCGCATATTCGTGATAGATCACCACGCCCGCCGGGGCCTGCGCCGCAAACCGCCTAGCGCCTTCCGCCAGACAGATCGGATCGCTGCCGCCGTGCAGCATGAATGTGGGCACGCGCCATGTCGCGGCGCTTTGCATGATCTGGGCGCGCACCATTTCGGCTTCGGTGGCGAGGCGTGGCGTGCCCCATTCGTGGGTCAGCGGATCGGCTTTGAAAGCGATCGCAATCGCCGGATCGTGCGACAGGCCGGAGAGGGCGACGCCGTTGTTCATCTTCAGCGACGGCGTGATGCGGCTGAGGACTTGGGCGAGATTGCGTTTCCACGCCGGAAGTTGCAATGCATCTTGCAGTGCTGTGCCCGTCGTGATGAGACCGGTGAGCCTATCGGGATGCTGGCGTGCGTAACTCAATCCCATGAGCGATCCCAGACTGTGCGCGAGGACAAACAGCGGCGCGCCCGGCCAATCCGATCGAGCCTCGGCGGCCCGCCGATCGAGATCTTCGACGTAGCAGTCGAATCGGTCGACATGGCCGCGTGTTCCGCTCGATCGACCGTGACCGCGCGTATCAAAGCCGTACAACGCATAGCCTCGTGGCACGAAATAGTCGACGTAGTTGCCGTAGCGCCCGCTGTGATCGCCCAGCCCGTGCACGATGAGGATGATGGCTTGCGCTGTGCCGTCGGGCAGCCAGGCCTGGGTGTAGATGTCGGCCCCGTCGGGTGTAGTGAAGCGGCCTTCGCGATGTTGCATGATTGCCCTCCGGATAAGGAAGTACCAACATCATAAACCGATCTGCCGCAGAGGCAAAGGATGATGTGTCATCAATGCCGGGTGACAATTGGCAATTGTCGAGGACGACGGCTTCCCGTATAATCGCGGCACACCCTCATGATCCGGCGAGGGTGCTCTCGACTCAGGGGAATGGGCCGTGTCCGCACCAACGCCGCAAGGTTTAGCTCACTACCACCGCTCGGTCAAGCGCATCTTGATCGGCATCATGATCCTCAACCTGCTCGTCACGGCGATCAAGTTCGCCGTCGGCGCGCTGACGGGATCGATCGCCGTGATCGCCGATGCCTTCAACGCGCTGGTCGATGCTTCTTCGAACGTCATCGGTTTGCTGGGCCTGCGCGCTGCCTCCGATCCGCCCGATCCCGATCACCCTTACGGTCATCGCAAATACGAAACGATTGCCACGCTGGGCATCGGCGGGTTGATGCTACTGGCCGGTTGGGAAGTGCTGGAAGATGTGATCGCGCGGCTGGAAGGCGGCCAGCCACCCACCGTCACGCCGCTGTCGCTGGCATTGATCCTGCTCACGCTGCCCATCAACGTCTTTGTGGTGTGGTATGAAGGCAAGCGCGGGCGCGAGTTGGGCAGCGATGTGCTGCAGGCCGATGCGACGAGCACCCGCATCAACATCTTTGTCTCGCTCGCCGCCATCATCGGTTTGCTGGGATCATCGATCGGACTGGCGTGGCTCGACATTGTCGTGGCGTTGGGCATCGTGGCCTACGTCGCCGTGGCGGCCTCTCGCATCATCCGCGAGACGTCGGACATCTTGACGGACAGCGCAGTGATCGATCCGCATGTGGTGGAAGACATCGCGCGCGCCGTGCCCGGCGTCTGGTTCGCGACGAAGGTACGCAGCCGGGGCCGCGAGGATGATGTGCATCTTGATTTGCACATCAAAGTTGATCCGGCGATGGCGACCGAGCAGGCGCATGCCATTGCCAGCGAAGTGGAGCGCCGGGTGAAGGATCAGCTGTCGGGCGTGGTCGATGCCGTGGTGCACATCGAACCGGGGCAGCAGGCGCCTGCTTCGGAATGGGAAGCATTGGCTGTGCGGCTGCGGGCGCTGGCCGACGGTCTGGGCCTGGGAGTGCACAACTTGCACGTCGACCTGCTGGACGGCGGCTACATCGTGGATGCCGATGTGGAGATCGACGCATCGTTGTCGCTCGAAACGTCGCATCGCATCGTCACCGAGTTTGAGTCGCGTGCCCGTGCGGAGATTCCGCGCCTGCTGGAGATCGTGACCCATCTGGAACCGACGGAACCGGGAGATCACCCCAAGCCGATCGAGGGTGCCGAGGCCGAAGCGCTGCGTCGGCAGATCGTTCATATTGCCGATCAGGTGTGCGGCCCCGGCGCCGGGCATCATCTCATCTTGCGGCACAGCCACTTGCCTAATCGGATCGATCTGTCAATGCACTGCGCGGTGCCCGGCAATACCTCGCTGCCGGAAGCGCACTTGATTGCCGAGCGTGTGGAGCAGCAACTGCGCGCCGAACTGCCGCAACTCGAACACGTGACAATTCATGTGGAGCCGCCGGAAGAACGCGAGGGGTGATCGGTTAATCAGGGATAGGGGATCATGAAAGACTCCGACGGGGTGACACGATGACAAGGTGACCGGGTGATCTTGCTCAAGGATCAACTGGTCATCTCTTCATTTGGTCATCTTGTCATGAAGGTGAATACTCACAATAGTTGAATTTGAAGCGCTGGCTGCTCGATCGGGGGTTCCAGCCCGAAGGCGAGCGGGAAGGTCGTGAGGGAGAGATCGGTTTGCTGGGCTGCGCGGCGCAGCGAACTGAATTTGAGCACCTGCCAGTGAGTCTTCCGTAAGCGCGCATCGCGCGCGATCTTGTGCTGCAGCAGTGTGGCGCGTCCGCCGGGAATGATCAGCACCCCCGTTTCTGTCCGTAGCAGGGGCAGCACTTCAGCTGTTGCCTGAATGATGAAGGTGTAGATCGTTTCTCCGGATTTCGACCAGACGATTCGTTGTTGTTCCCCCGCGTGCGGTGCACGGCTGACTTCAACCCCCAGATGCGCTCCGGCTTGCGCAAGGAACTGGCACGCCTCATCCACCTCAATCGTGCGTGCCTCCGCCTGATCCTCGGCGCGCAGCACCGCCAACGGCGTGTGCTTGAAATGAAGATCTTCCGCATAGGAATGAATTACCGTCGCCACCAGGGCGCGATCGGGCGTGAGGTGATCGGGGAAGTCCCGATAGAGCTGGTGCAGCAGATCATCGCCGTGCCATTCTTCGCGTTCGCGCAGCAAATCGCGCGTGCGCAGCTCCACCCGATCGGCCAACGGCCGCGACGGCGACGACGAAAGTGTCAGCCACCAGCGATGCGGCTCGATCTCGCGGGCGGCGGTGCTGCTGAACGCTCGATCGATCCTGGCACGCAACACGGCCAACGGCGTCTGCTCACCCTCGGTCTGCTGCACGATCTCCGTCAATACCCCGGTCTGTCCCAGCGCGGTGAGCAGACCTGTGCGCAGCACTAACTCGTGAGTCGGTTCGGCGCGTTCTTGCAGAATGCGGCGCAAGACTTCGGCCCCGTCGGCTGTTAGTGGGATGTCATCTTGCGTGGTGCTGCCGTCTGCGTCCCCGCGGGCGGTGAGCGGTGTAAGCCGCCACGTAGCGCGCACGCCGTCGAGCGGATCACACGCCATCGACTCGTCATGATAATGCGCATAGGCCGCGGCCAGGCTGACGCTATCCATGATGGCCTCCTCCGCCGGAAAACTCATGACGATGCGCGCCTCTTCGCGCAGCGCCGGATTCAGCACGTTCAGCGCCGATCCGATGGCGCGCCATTGCCAATCCCAACTGGTGCGCTTGCGCGACAGCAGCGGCAGCAAATGATCGACCAGACTGCTCTGCTTGCTCCACAACCAAGCGGCCCACACCGCGCTCAACGACCAAAAGCCGGGGCGCGGCAGCGGCGGATGTGTGACGATGAGCGGGATCGATCCCGCGGGCAGCCGTTTGACAAGTTCACGAGCGGGCAGGACCAGCAGGCAGACGGCAGGTGCAGTGGAGGCGAGCAGTTCATCGATCGCTGCAACGCGAGGGAGAGAAGGAGGGACAGAGGGAAAGAATGAGACCTGGCGTTCGAGTTCCAGCCACACATTCTTTTCGATAAAGCGTGCGGGCGGTTTGAGACCGCTGGGATACCGTGCTTCGTCGGGAGTATGCAGTGAGGTGCAGGCGTCAAGCATGGCAAGCACGGCAGGCCGCAGCGCCGACCGATCTGCTTCGCTCAACGCCTCAAACTTCAGCAGGATGTCGCTCAACGCCGACTGCGCGCGCGGCGTGTACGCATCCAGCACATCACTGACGCGATCGGCGTCCTCGTGATTGCGATCGATCACGCGGCCGTGCAGCATCCAGAACGGCAGGCCGCGCGCACCGAGTTTCTTGAGTTCCTTGAAGTCACTGTCTTCGATCAGGCCGGCGTTTTCGCCGCATACGGTGCACAGCACATGCTTCTCAATGGGCTGCTGGCGCTCGCGATCCCAGATGAAGTGCTGGGCGGTCACCGCTTTTCCGCAAGTCGGGCAGTTCGCCGTGTAGAGTTTCAGGATATTTTCATTCAAGCGGTGCGCCACTTTGAGCGCATCTTCAAGGTGCGTGAAAGCCGATCGGGCGTCGGCGGGCCACAGTGTGGCGCGGATAGCGAGGGCATTGATGGGATTGAAGGAGGCCGCGATGACTTTGCGCCCCAGATCGAGCGCGGTCTGCATCACGCCCAAACCGCTGACGAATGGATCGAGGATGACCTCGCCGGGTTGCGTGTGCTGCTCGATGGCGGCGCGCGCCACGGCGGGCGGCACCACTTGAAAGGCCGTCGGCAAGAGCCGCAGACGCGGAGCGCTGTCGGATGGGATGAAGGACTGCATAAGGAAAGTATAACGTAAAACGTGAAGTGTGATACGTGGTGCGTGGTGTGTCCCACAGGGAGGCTTCGCGCTGGTGCGTGATCCCCCTCTCCTGGAATCCACCGACGATTCCAGGAGAGGGGAGCGGGGTGAGGCTAAGCGTCAATAGTTTTGGTGATCAACGGCAAATACAGTTGATACGGCACGCTGAGCGTGACGGGCAGATCGATCTGCGGTTGATCGGGATCGTCGCTGACGAGGCGCAAGGTGGTGGTGTAGACGCCACTCGTCAGGCCGGTGGTATCGAAGGTGATGGCGATCAAGGCCGTGGTGTTAGGTCCGATGGCGCCGCCATAGCTAGCTTCGTCCAGCCAACTGACTGTGGGAGTTTCGCTGAGCGTCCACGTCAACGCCGCGTCGCCCTGATTGGTGATGGTCAACACGTGCGTGACGGTCAGGTTGCGCGCCAGGGTCACGGTAAAGGCCTGCGGCGCCACGACGATGTCGGGCGACAGCACCGTAATCGTGATCAGATCCGGCGCGCTAACCTGTCCGATTGAATTCGTAACGACCAGCGTGAAAGTCAGCAGGATCTGGCTGGTAAGGGTGGGCGCGCTGAACGTCGGACGGCTGATGACGGCACTGCTCAACACGACCGGCACGCCACCCGTCTGCGTCCAGCCGTAAGTCAGCGGCAAGTTACCAGCCGGATCGGTAGAGCCTGAGCCATCCAGCGTAACCAGTGTGCCGCCTTTGATGGCCTGGTGGGATCCGGCATCGGCAACCGGCCATGACGCTTCGTAAGCCCCCATGTCCACGATCGGCGGTGTGCCAAGACCGGTGTCCAGCACGGCGGGCACATCAATCTTGCGTGGATGACCATCCAGATCGGTGCTGACGGTGACGCTGAGGCTGTTGCCCGCGTCAATCGCCGGCGAGGTGATTTGCAGACGATAGTCCCCCGTCGTCGTGGGGGCAACCGTGGCCGTGATAGGCGCAACGAATTGCGGATCGACATTGAGGTTGCCCGCGCCCGTATAGCCGCCTTGCACATCGCTGTAGATGATGGAGAGCGGCGAACCGCCGCCATTGTGGATTTGCGACCCGTTCGGCGCGCTGTTACCCCACAAGATGAAATTGACCAGCGTGTGTTGCCCGGCCAGGAGATACAAGGCCCCGCCAGAATCATTGGCGCGATTCCCGCTGAACGTGAAATTCGTCATGGC
>Ga0209254_10003147_pt1 | contig 15052 bp, 13 predicted proteins | sample FrelakmetDIP11DI_FD_187148 | JGI IMG/M metagenome (GOLD analysis project Ga0209254, IMG submission 187148) | Freshwater lake sediment microbial communities from the University of Notre Dame, USA, for methane emissions studies - DIP11 DI (SPAdes)... | ecosystem: Environmental > Aquatic >...
CGGGTTTTAAAAAGTATCTGATTTTTTTCTATTCGACTTACAATTCATTCTTGATTAAGAGTATTTGAAGTGATTTTTCAAATAACATAATAGGATGATCGCTTTAAATTATTTGCATGAAACATATTCCATTCCTCTTACTCTTTTTTGTTTCAGGAAGTGTCTTCGCCCAAAACCCTCCGGGGTTAAGCCTGGTGAAAGAAGCTGACCTTAAAAAGGATGTCTATGAAATCTGCGATCCTGTTTTCAGGGGTAGGGGTGGTGGAACGATTGATGAACTGAATGCCTCGGTATGGCTGGCGGAAAAATTCAGGTCCATTGGCATCAGCCCTGCCGGTGATCACAATACCTATTTTCAGTATTTTAATCTTTGGCGCAATGAGTTGTCAGACCATTCAAGCATCAGTATCAATGGCAAAACAATGCAGCTGTGGAAAGAGGTAGCCGTTTCGCAGTTGGCCAACTCAACGCTGGAAGCACCCATTGTCTATTTGGGCGATCCAATATCGATTGATACGGCTGCGATTGATGTGAAGGGTAAAGTGGTTGCCATGCTGGCCAATGCCAAAGGAATCAACCTGGATGTATCCCTGCCTACCTGGAGGTACAATAGGTACGTATACGCCAGATATGGTGCAATAATGGTCAGAAAAGGGGCATCGGCAGTGATCTTTGTAGCTGATGATGTGGCAGAGCAGGCATGGATGGACGCTGCTGAAAATCTCAAGCGGGGTACATATGATATCGAAGGCGGCCCTAATGTAACGGTAACGGCTACCGTGCCGGTTATCTGGGTAAGAAAATCGATGGGTGCAATGCTGCAAAATGGTGCTACCCTAAAAGCAAATATCATCGTATCCAAATTTCAATATCCGTCTGTTAATGTTGTGGGTATGATTCCCGGTACTGATCCAAAATTGAAATCGGAATATCTTTTACTGAGCAGTCATATTGATGCACATGGGGTACGGAATCCTGTAAATGGAGATTCCATTTATTATGGTGCCGATGATAATGCCAGTGTTACAGCAGCAATGCTTGCCTCGGCCCGCGCTTTTGTAAAGTACCCGCCAAAGCGTTCTGTCCTTTTGGTGATCCATGGTTCGGAAGAACGGGGATTGCTTGGATCCAGGTATTATGCTGCACATCCAACGGTACCTGTAAATAATATCGTGACCGTCTTAAATGGTGATATGATAGGCCGCAATCACCCAGACAGCGCCACGATCCTGGGTGTTGTTGCCCCGCATAAAAATTCAACAGCGCTGGTGAATATGGCTATTGCAGCCAATAACGAAGGGCCGAAATTTATCCTGGATTCCACATGGGATGCTGTTACACATATTGAAGGTTGGTATTTCCGGAGCGATCATCTTCCTTATGCGCGCCTTGGTATTCCGGCATTGATGTATACAACATTATTGCACCCCCACTACCATACGCCTTTGGATAATCCCCAAAACATTAACTATCCCAAACTGAAGAAAATGGCCGATTGGATTTATCGAACAGGTTGGAAAGTGGCCAATGCACCGGTAAGGCCATCAACGGATAAGGGATTTAAACTGGAACGATAGAGGAGTTGATAGTTGGTAGTTGTTAGTTGTTAGAAACAGCCCTTCTGCCTTTGCTACCAACTATCAACTACCAACTAACAACTTTATTCGCCTTTGCTACCAACTGACAACTATCAACTAACAACTCTACTTCCCCATCATCCCATTCTGCACCAGCCAGTCGCCAAACAAATCAATCCATTGGTCTGATGGCAGGTTTTGTTTACGCATGCCAAAACCGTGTCCGCCCTGGGAATAAATATGCAGCTCAGCACTTTTCTTTGCTTTTATCCAGGTATTATATAAATTGGCGCAATCCGGTGCAAAGCCAAAAGAGTCATTGGTTGCAGCACAAATAAACATGGGCGGTGCGTCGGCAGGGACTTTAATGTCTTTGAAATAAGTGGCAAAGGGATAGATCGGTGCAGAGAAATTGGGCTTGCTGGTTTCATCATATGCCAGTGTTGCCCCAAGCGTAACGGTACCGCCGGCTGAGAATCCTATGATGCCTATCTTATTTGGGTTAATGCCGTATTGATTTGCATTGGCGCGCACATAGGCTATGGCCTTGCTGCCGTCTGCAATGCACATCGGAATGATGGTGTCATTGATTTTTTTGCCAATAGCAGGATTGCCCAGGCCCTTCATAAATTCACTAACGGGATCATCAGTTTCAGATTTATTGAGCCGGTATTTTAAAACAAATGCAGTGATTCCTTTCTCCGCCAGCCATTTTGCCACATCAATGCCTTCGCTGTTGATTGACAATGCCTGGAAACCTCCACCGGGTGCTACCACCACAGCCGTTCCATTTGCCTTGCCCGTTGCAGGCAAGTAAACGGTAAGGGTGGGGGTGGCTACATTATAAACTACCGTTGTATTCCATGCGTTTTTCTCGCTGGTTTTTTCAGTCCAGTTCCATGTCTCAGATCCGGGTGCCTTGCCCGGATAGAGTGGAATAACTTGTTGGGCCTGCACAGCAAAAGCGGTTATCAGGCTTACCAGTAAAATCGGGATGGATTTAAGCATTTTGATTTTAAGGCTTTTATTTTTCATGCTGGCAGTTTTTTATGATGATAAATTTCTTTGTGTCCCTTTTCACTTTGCGGTTACTTAAAATATTGTGCCAGTTTGTCTCTTAATATATCCGGCATTTTACTTCTTTTCTTCGTTTCCTTATCCAGGAAAAAAAGGGTCACTTTACCACTTGTAATGAGCTTGCCGTTATCATTAAAAATTTCCTGGTAGAAGTCAATATGGTGTTTTTCGGGTAGTGTTCTCAGTTGTGTTTTTACGGTAAGCAGGTCGTCATAATGGGCAGGTCTGAGATACCTTATAATGATCTCCGTAACCGGCATTTCCACGCCCATGGCTTCCATTTCGCGGTAAGTGAACCCCAGTTCCCTGATGGATTCTGTTCTGGCCACTTCAAAATAGGTGATATAATTGGCATGATAGACCACATTCATCTGGTCTGTTTCCCCGTATCTGACCCTGATTTGAAATTCGGTTTTATACATTGTTACTGGTCTGAAAAGATTTGATAGGCTTACTTGCCCATGATACCATCAACTGAAGCTTTTCCCGGTCCGCAAAACAGGATTACAAGCAAGCCTATCAGGAAGAGGCTGCCATGTTCCCCGTCTCCAAAAATTTCACCATTATGCGCCTTGAAGATCACAACACAAAGGCCAATGATCATAGGCATCACGGTTATCCGGGTAAACAATCCCATGATCAGGAAGATCGAGCAAAAGAATTCTGAAAACACAATTAAAGCCAGGCTGACAGTACTTCCCATGCCAAGAAAATTCATGAAATCTTTTTTATAACTGGCAAAATGAACCAGTTTATCATAGCCATGCGGGACCATCAGTATGCCCATGCCAAGCCGGAGGATAAACATGGAAAGGTTAAATGCCCAGTCGCTGTATTGAGTGCTTAAGAGTTTTTTCATCATGTAGTTATTTCGCAACAAATGTACAATCCATTTTCAAATGTTGATTTAACAAAAGATTATCTGCTAAAAGCCTGCGATGCACTTACTTTGGTGTGGTTTTTATCCACATACTAACATGTATGTTTTTTACCGGAGGTCTTAGTTGTAATTTTGGCGCTTCGTTATAAAAGATCACCGGCATTTTTTCAAATAAAGCTGGCTTTTGGATTCGTTTCAACAGCAACCCTCTATTAACATGAACAGAACGGCAATAATACTTTTCTTCCTCATCTTTTTTTCCTCGGTAAGGGCCCAGCAAACACGAGTATATACCGATCCACTAAATAAATTCTGGCAGGCTAAAGAATTGTTCCAACAGGAAAGATTCAGCCTCGCATATCCGATGTTCCGGGAATTGCAATTGTCTGTACGGGAAACGGATTACGCAAACCATCGTCTTTCAACAGATGAGATAAATTTCTATACAACTGTTTGTGGCTTAAAACAAAATGAGGAACTGGCAGCCACTGATGCCATTGCTTTCCTCAAACTGGAGAGAAACAGTCCGCTTCAGCAAAAAATGGCTTTTCACCTTGGCGAATATTATTTCAGGAAGGGAGATATGCGAAATGCTATCCTGAATTATGAAAAAACAGATATAGTACAACTCACCAATTCCGAGATCGCTGACATGAAATTTCACCAGGGTTATGGTTATTTCACACTCGGCCAGTTTGATAAAGCTAAACCTTTGCTGAACAGCATCCGCCAGATCCCGGATAATGAAAATTACCTGGACGCAAACTATTATTACGGATTCATTGCCTATGGAGAAAGAAAATATACGGATGCACTGGATGCATTCCGGAAAGTGGAAAATCATCCGGAGTATGGTAAAGCGGTGCCTTTCTATATCGCCAACATATTATATTACCAGGGTAATAAAGACAAGGCGCTGCAATATGCAGAAGCAAACCAGGCAAAATCCTCCGCTTTGTATAATGCCGAAATGAAAGAACTGCTGGGGCATGCCTATTTCGAGAAAAGAGAATTCAAAAAAGCGTTACCCTATCTCGAGGCATCTGCAAAAGGACCGGAGAAACTGACCAGGGCACAATTATATGAATTGAGTTATTGTTATTATGATGGAGGACAGTTTGCCAAAGCCGCAGATGGATTTAAGCAACTGAGTACCGGCGAAGATTCACTTACGCAAAGCGCCATGTATCTTCTCGGTGATGCATACCTGAAACTCGGACAAAAACCCAATGCACGAAATGCCTTTGCTTACTGTGCGGCAAACAGCAGCATTGCAGCTCAAAAGGAAGTAGCATTATTTAATTACGCCAAGCTGTCTTACGAACTTGGTTACCAGGATATCGCGCTGAATGAACTTAAAAAATTCATTACTGATTATCCTCAGTCGGTTTATAACAAAGAGGCCCGCGAACTGATGGTTGGTTTGCTGGCCAATACCAATAATTACAGGGAGTCGCTCGAATTACTGCAATCTCTCTCATCGCCATCAGATGCAGCAAAGCAACTATACCCCAGGGTTGCCTATGGCAGGGCAATGGAACTGATTAACGACCAAAACCTGGACGAAGCAGATCAATTGCTTGATAAAGTACTGAAAGACCCGCTGAACGGACCGGTACTTTCCCCAACCCGTTTCTGGAAGGGTGAGATCGCATACCGGAACGATAACCTGGATGATGCCATCCGGTACTACAATGAGTACCTGTCAGCATCACCTGTAACAAATGGTGAAGTCAGTCCCCAGAACGCCCGGTATAATATTGGTTACGCCTACCTGCGAAAAGAAAATTATAAAGTTGCACAGGGCTTTTTCGACCAGGTTGCCAAAACGGCCAGGCTCAATAGCCCTGATATTGAACAGGATGCCTGGTTACGTAATGCTGATTGCTTTTTCATGCAGCGTGAATTCAGTAAAGCACAATCGATGTACACAAAAGCCATTGATTATTCATGGCCCGCCGCCGATTATGCGCAGTACCAGCTGGCCATGATTGCCGGTGTTTCAAGTCTGAGCCAGAAAATAAGTATGCTGAATTCCTTTGAAAGAAAATATCCTTCATCTGAATTGGTGCCGCTGGTGAATATGGAAATTGCCGGCACCTATCTATCTGATGAAAAATACAAGGAAGCAATCCCATACCTGAATAATGTGATCCGTTCAAAAGCTAATACGGCAAGCCTGAAACCCCGTGCATACCTCCGTTTGGGCATCTCTCAATATAACCTCAACAATAATAAAGAAGCGCTTGCCAATTACCAGAAACTGGTTACAGAATTCCCGCAGTCACCCGAAACTGATGAAGCACTGGAAAGCGCCCGGGCCATATTTGTTGAAGAAGGCAGAACCGCTGATTATGTTGAATTCTTAAAATCGGCCGGCCGCAGTGTAACGCGCAGCCAGGAAGATTCACTTGCTTATTCAGTAGGAGAAACTCGTTACGCAAATAATGATCTGAATGGCGCTTTGTCGGCATTTAATGATTACCTGAAGAAATTTCCGGAAGGATCTTTTTCTCTTGACGCACAGTATTTCAGTGCAGAGATATACAATACCCGTAAAGACTGGAAGAATGCAGTTGCAGGATATGAAATGGTGGCAGATAAAGGCGCCAGTAAATATGCAGAACGGGCAAGCCAGCAGGCCGGCCGGATCAATTATTTTGAATTGCAGGATTATGCCAAAGCAGAAAAATACTTTACCATTTCTAAATCGGTTACGGGAAACCGTGAGCAAAGGCTTGATGCCATGCGGGGTCTCCTGCGCAGCCAGTATCAGCTGAAAAAATGGAATGAAGCGGTGCCAAACGCACAGGAATTACTAAAAGAAAAATCAATCAGTACAGATGATAAAGTACTGGCCGGCATGGTACTGGGCAGGTCAAATCAAAGTGCAGGACGTTATGCAGAGGCCATACAGCATTTCCGGACCGTTGTAACCATGAACAATGCGGCCTATGGCGCCGAAGCAAGGTATGAAATTGCAGACGCCTATTTCCGGTTGAACGATCTCAAAAATGCCGAACGTGCAGCATTTGAAACCATCAATAAATCCGGTTCCTATGATTTTTGGATCACCAAAGCGTATATACTGCTGGGTGAAGTATTCTGGAAACAGAAAGACTATTTCAATGCAAAGGCAACCTTGCAAAGTGTGGTGGAAAACAGCCGCAATACAGAATTAAAAGAAGAGGCCCAGGTAAAGCTGGAGCTCGTGACAGAAGAAGAAAAGAAAAACAGCAAAATTACCGATAACTAACCCTGACAAAGGCGGTAACACGCCCACACTATAAACGTATTTATCGTATATGACCATCACAAAATATTTTTATACCTTTTTACCGATGGCAGTTTTATCGCTGCTGCTATCACCTGTTTCAGCGCAGGAGCCCGGAAAGAAACAAACCATTGATATTACCTCTTCTTTTAAGCCCGTTTTACGCAATGCGGCCAAAATAAATTTTAATGCCAGTCCGCCAAGGGCTGATACGGGTAAGCCAAAATTAGGCTATACCATACCCGTACAAAATATGGTGCCGGGCCTTATGCCGGTTTCAATAAGGCCTCTTGCATTGAATATTGACAGTTCAGATTCATGGGCAAACAGCAACTATATCAAGGCCGGTTTCGGTAATCTTAGTACACCTTTTGCAGAAGCTGGATTTAGTTTTGGCGATCAACTGACAAAATTCAATGTATTTGCATCACATATTTCCTCCAATGGAAAAATCGAGAACCAGGATTACAGCCAAACTGCTGTCAAAGGGCATTTTTTTACACCAATCGCGTCTAATCATGAGTTCCATGGAAATCTCGGGTTTCGGCAGGATAAATATTACCAGTTTGGGTATGATAAGAACTTGTTTAATTTTTCCAAATCCGATCTCTTAAAAAGATATAATACCATTTCTGCAGAAGTAGGGTTGAGGAATATGGCTCCAACCGAATTCGGGTTGTCTTATCATCCGGACCTTAAAATTGATATTTTCAGTGACAACCTGAAAAACAATGAATCCAATGCCGTACTTGATCTGCCCCTCATCAAATCTGTAGGCGAAGCACTGGCCCTTAAAGTTGGTTTCAATGCAGATTTTACCAGGTACACGCCTGATAATGCGGAAGCCATCAATAATAATATCATCACTACACCGGTAGCGCTTATATTTAAAACGCCCAATCTCAGGTTCCAGGCCGGCCTTACCCCTTCCTGGGATAATGATTTGTTCCGGCTACTGCCGTCTTTCATGGTAGATTTTCCGATCGCTAAAGAAAAGTGGGTGATACAGGCTGGATGGTTCAGCTATTTTAATAAAGGAAGTTACCAGCGCTTTGCTTCCATCAATCCATATATGGCCGCACCTGTTGAATTGAGAAATACACGCATGGTTGAGCGTTATGTAGGTTTTAAAGGCACACTCTTCCATACGTTCACATACAATGCCAAACTCGGATCAACAGAGTTTCATAATACCCCTCTGTTTGTAAATGATGGGCAGTCTGGGAAGTCGTTCAACATTATATTTGAAGAAAAACTTCAGGCCATGCAGATCCAGGGTGAACTGGGTTTTTTACGCGGGGAGGTTTTTGCCCTGCAGGCCGGTTTCAACTGGTACTCCTTTAATAACCAGCAAACAGAGGACCGGGCCTGGGGAATGATACCCCTTGAACTAACGGCCCGACTACGCTGGATGATCATGAAGGACCTCTGGCTTAAATCAGACCTTTTCCTTTGGGATGGCCCCTTGTATAAAAAACAGGATGGTTCAAGCGACCGCCTCCCTGGTGCATTTGACCTTAATGCAGGACTGGAGTTCAGGATAACCAAAAACCTGATGCTCTGGGCACAGTTTAATAATATCACCAATTCCAAATATCAGCGCTGGAATCAGTATTATAATTATGGATTCAATATGTTGGGCGGCGTTACTCTTTCCTTCTAAAAAATATTTTTTTCGGGGATATTTTCTGAATATCGCAACAACCGAAACCTCTATCTTTGACGCAACCCTGCGGTTATGAATGCAAAAGAGATCGCCGACATATTATATCGTTACTTTATTCAGAACAATTCCCTGAGCCTTCCGGGAATTGGCACTTTCGATATGTTCCGCATATCGGCACAGGCTGATTTTGCCAATAAAAAGATCCTGCCGCCTTCATTCACCATTAGCTATACAAATATTAACGATGCTCCCCATAAAGAACTGTTTGACTACATTTCACGTAAGAAAAATATTCCTGAATGGGAAGCCATCAAGGTTGTCAATGATTTTGCTTTTGATCTCCGGAATTCTATAAGAAACGGTCAGCCTGTTGAATGGGAAGGAATCGGTTTGCTGAAACAGGGCAATGGAAAGGACATTCTTTTTGTTCCGAATAAACTGAGCTACGACTTCATCCCGCATGTAGATGCACAAAGAGTGATCAGGCAAAGCGCTAACCATGCCATGCTGGTAGGCGACCGGGAACGAAGTAAATCCGAGATGGAGCAATACCTTTTGGATGAAGTTCCCGAAGTAAAAGCCAAGGTAGGCTGGTGGAGCGTAGCGGCCATTATTGCTGCCATTGCGGTGATACTGCTTGCAATACGTGCATTCTCAGGCGGACTGAGCCTGCTTGATGGCCGTAAACAAATCATTCACCCAACAGAAGCCCATTCAACGTATACCATTCAATCAACCTCGCAACCCACCCCATGACAACCTATGAGAGATGCCCTGTTTGCCAGGGAACAGATATCCGGGAAGTGATGCGGGTGCGTGACTATACGGTTAGTGGAAAAACTTTTCCCGTTTATCATTGCAATCAGTGTACAGCCCGTTTTACACAGCAAGTTCCTGGTGAAACCGAAATAGGAGAGTACTACCAGTCGGAAGAGTATATCTCTCATTCTGATTCCCGCAAAGGATTGATCAATCAGGTTTATCATGGTGTCAGGTCAATTACGTTGAAGCATAAACGAAAAATGATTGAAAAAGCTGTGGCAGGCAAAAAAGGCAATATCCTGGATTATGGTTGCGGTACCGGTGCTTTTCTGTACGAAATGAAACAGGCCGGATGGCAGATATCGGGACTGGAACCCAACCTGGGTGCAAGGGAACTGGCCAGGGACCTCAATGTTTCAAATATTTTTCCGCCGGAATATATCCACTCTTTTCCGGATAATCATTTTGAGGTCATTACGCTTTGGCATGTGCTGGAACATGTACACCGACTTCAGTATACACTTAAACACCTCAACAGGGTGCTTAAGCCCGGCGGATTGATATTTATTGCAGTGCCAAATTATACTTCAGCTGATGCAGAAAATTATGGTGCAAACTGGGCAGCATGGGATGTTCCGCGGCATTTATATCACTTCTCCCCGGCATCCATGAAACAATTGCTGCCTGCACACGGGTTTCAATTGAAATCCATCCATCCAATGTGGTTCGACAGTTTTTATGTTTCCATGCTCAGTGAAAAATACCGCACCGGGGATAGTCATTTAATAAGCGCATTCTATCATGGCCTGAAATCAAATATCAAGGCATACAGGGATACAGAAAAATGCAGCTCTTTAATTTATGTAGCCGAAAAATCTTAACTTTTTTTCAGCAATCCTCTACCCTCTATCCTCTATCCTCTACCCTCTATTTCCCCACCGCTTCCAATGCTTTCCGTACCATCTTGTCTTCCGCATTAACCACTTCAAAATACCCTTCACTCCGCCATTGCTGACGGGCCAGCAGGCTTTTCAATCTTAGGCGCAGCCTGTCTTTTGTTGCCGCATTAAGCGGTTTTACCTCTATGCTGTCTTTTTTGGCAAAAAGCATGAGCTCATCCAGCACAGCATCACTTACACTGTATGAATTACTGAACTCCGTTGGGTTTTTAAACTGCTCATAGGATGGTTTATGGGAAATGTAATACCTGTATGCAAAATTGCCCAAAGTATTTCGGGTATACAATGGCGCGAGGCTGGTGTCGAGCAGTAGTGTATCTATGGGCATAAAAATATCAGGTGAGATTCCTCCTCCGCCGTAAACCTTCTTGCCTTCTCCTGTCACATATGCTTTGCCGTTTGTATTTTTATTGCTGTCTGCGTTCACCAGTTTCCCGTTATGGTACCTGTCCAGGATCTCTTCATTATACTTGTCGATCCCGTTGGTATATGATTTCTGTATGCTCCTGCCCAATGGGGAATAGTACCTGGCTACGGTCAATCGAAGTGCAGAACCATCCCGCAGGTTATATTGCTCCTGCACGAGGCCCTTACCAAAACTTCGCCTGCCTATTACTGTTGCCCTGTCCCAATCCTGTAACGCGCCCGCCAGTACCTCGCTGGCAGAGGCAGAACCTTCGTTCAACAGGAGTATCAGCTTGCCATTTTCAAACAAACCGTTTCGCCTGCAATTATATTCTTTCCGGGGAGTATGTTTTCCTTCGGTATATACAATAAGCTTATTTCCTGACAGGAACTCATCTGCAATTTCAACCGCTTCATCCATAATACCCCCGCCATTATCCCTCAGGTCAAGGATAAGTTCTTTCATGCCCTGTTTCTGCAATTTTTCCAGGCTTGCCATAAATTCCTCATAAGTAGTTTCGGAGAATTTATTCAGGCGGATAAAACCAGTAACCTCATTGAGCATATAAGCAGCGTCAAGGGAATAGATAGGTATGAAGCCGCGGGTAATGGTAAAAGGCTTCTGCTCATTACCACGCAGTACCATAACCGAAACCTGGGTGCCTCGTGGTCCGCGAAGCAGGCTGCGGATTCCCTCCGATGAGATACCTTTGCCGGCTACAACGGAATCGCCTACCCGCAGAAATCGATCGCCGGGGTTCAGTCCGGCTTTGTCACTGGGCCCGTCCTTTAAAACGGTGAGTACATGCACGGTATCTTCAAAAATGTTGAATTCCACTCCAATGCCTTCAAATCGGCCCGCCAGGTCTTCATTCACGCCCATTAGCTCCCGGGCAGGAATAAATACAGAATGCGGATCAAGTTGGGTCAGCATCGTTTCAATGGCAGACTGCCCGAGTGTATCCAGGCTTACATCATCTACATAGCGGGTGCGGATCAATTCAAATACTTCCTGTATGGTACCCCGGCCGCCCGATTGGAATATATTCCGGGAAACCGGCATGTTTCCATGCAGCTTATATCCCAGGAAAATACCAATGAGCATGGAAAGGGAAAAAAATAAGGGTAACCAGACTTGCAATTTTTTATTATTCATTCCTTACTTTGTATCTTAATTATCTAAACACGAATTTCCAGAAATAAGTTGAATAATTTATACCGGTGGTAAAATTGATTGCAGACAGTGGGTCAACAAAGGCCGAATGGTGCCTGGTTCAGGGTAAAAAGAAAACAACATTCTTTACCCAGGGCATCAGCCCTTATTTTCTCAATGGACCACAGATTCAACAACTTATCCGCACAGAACTCATGCCATCCCTGGGAAAAGTAAAAATTGATGAGGTCTTTTTCTACGGAACCGGTTGCAAAAGCCCGGCCAATCATAAACTCGTAAAAGCCGCACTGCAGGCTGTATTTACCGGTTCGGTCATCGCTGTAGACCACGATCTCATGGGTGCTGCCAGGGCATTATGCGGACATGAAAAAGGCGTTGCCTGTATATTGGGAACCGGATCCAATTCCTGTTATTTCAATGGGAAGAAAATTGTCAAAAACAGTCCCGGGCTTGGTTATGTACTTGGGGATGAAGGCAGCGGCGCATACCTGGGCCGGAAAGTATTACAATATTATCTCTACAATACCTTTGATGAGGACCTTAGGTCACGGTTTGATGCCCGCTATGTGACCAATGCAGCTGAAATCCTCGAAAATGTATATAAAAAGCCTTTGGCAAACCGTTACCTGGCATCCTTTGCTTTGTTCCTGGCAGAGAACAGGGGTCACTATATGGTTGAAAATATTATTGAAGATTGCTTAAATGATTTCTTTTTCTATCATATCATAAAGTACCGCGAAAGCTGGATCATGCCGGTACATTTTGTTGGCGGGGTTGCCTATGGTTTCAGGGATGTTATCAAAGAGTTATGTTCAAACTATGAACTTACTCTAGGCAGCATCCTGCAAAATCCAATGGAAGGCCTGGTAGCTTACCATAAATAGAAAGTAATTTTACCTTTAGTATCATTGTTAGCAAACGATTCTGAAATGAACGAATTCCAAAAGGTAACGGAGCAGACCTCCCGGTACAACGATCTCGATAAAATGCCTGTTCTGGATTTACTCTTGAACATCAATAATGAAGATAAGTTGGTTCCTGTTGCGGTGGAGAAAGCCATTCCAACCATTGAAAAACTGGTATTGGCCATTGTCGACAAAATGCTGGCAGGGGGCCGGTTGTTCTATATCGGCGCCGGAACCAGCGGCCGGCTTGGTGTAGTTGACGCCAGCGAGTGTCCGCCAACCTATGGCGTTCCACACGGATTAGTAGTAGGCATAATCGCCGGGGGAGAAAATGCCATGTTCAAAGCGGTTGAATTTGCAGAGGATAGTAAAGAAGACGGTTGGAAAGACCTCGAAAGTTTTAATGTATCAGATAAAGATGTGGTTGTTGGGATTGCCGCCAGTGGTACAACACCCTATGTTATTGGCGCTTTGGAAGAATGTGGTAAAAGAGGAATAATAACCGGCTCCATCAGCTGTAACCCCCATGCACCGGTATCCCATGTGGCTGATTTTCCCATTGAAGTTGTTGTAGGCCCGGAATTTGTTACCGGCAGCACCAGGATGAAAAGCGGGACCGCTCAGAAATTAGTGCTCAATATGATCTCTACTTCTGTTATGATCCAACTGGGCCTTGTAGAGGGCAACAAGATGGTGAATATGTTGCTTAGCAATGAGAAACTGGTTGACCGGGGCGTAAAAATGGTGATGGAACAACTTCGGTTATCCGATTACGAAATGGCCAAAGAACTCCTTCTCAGATATGGGAGTGTAAAGAAAGCAGTAGATGCAGGATCACATTAAAACTTTAGTGTAATTTTATTCCCAAAAAACAGAAATTCCGGATGATTCCGGAACACCGTTAAATCAAACGGAGTACCCATAAATGCACGAAATTGAACCATATTACAACTGGCGGCACCTCTATACTGCGGAAGAAGATGAACGTTCTCCCTTTTATGGCCGGGAGTATAACGAATTTGCCTTTACACAGACTGTCTATAATTACTATATCCACCCTCAATGGGATGATTTTGGATCCCGTACACTCTATCTCAAAATACTGTTTACCGATTATGACCAGGATTATGCCATCCTGGAGCTTATAGGAGAGTGGAATGATGCCATAGAAAACGATATAATGACGCTAAAAAGGGAGGTCATTGATAAGCTTATCCTTGAAGGCATTACTAAGTTCATCCTCATTGCAGAGAATGTACTCAACTTCCACAGCAGCGATGCCAGCTATTATGAAGAATGGATCGAAGATATCCAGGACAGCGGTGGATGGGTAGTTATGCTCGACCTTCCGCCACAATCACAATACGATTTCAGAAAAACACATATTAACCGTTATGTCGAATTAATGGATTATCCCGGTTGGCGTACTGCCCAGCCTAATCATTTGTTTGCCGCAATTGATAATATTTTGCTCCGAAGGTTAAACAACGACTAATTTTTTAAACCCTTCCGGGCTGTCTTTGTTAGGCATATGAAACGGTTAAAACTGTGAATCGCGTAAAAAATAGTTTTTTTTGAATCCTGTAGCTTTATTTTTGTGAGAATTCCTAAAATAAGCAACTTTCAATTATGGAGTGGAAACTGTTATTCAGCTCTTCTATCGGTAAAAAGATAACGATGGCGCTCACCGGGATCTTTCTTATTGTGTTCCTGGTAGTACATTGTTATGTTAACGCTAATGTGTTCTTTACCAATGGAGAAGAAAATTTCAATCGCGCTGCACATTTCATGAGTACTAACATACTGGTTCGGATCATGGAATTTGGACTTTTTGCAGGTTTCATCCTCCACATTGTTCAGGGCTATATGCTCGAAACATCAAACCGGGCCAAACGATCTTCAAAGTATGCCGTGACTGCGGGTAATAAAACCAGTACCTGGTATTCCCGTTCGATGGCATTACTGGGGACCCTTATTCTCCTTTTCCTGATTATTCATCTTGTTCATTTTTGGGTGCCTTCAAGGTTTGGCGGTCTTACAGAAGTTAGTTACGGTGGCCAGGAATATCATAATCTGTATGCCCGCATGCAGGATGTTTTCAGCCAGGAATGGGTACTGATTGTGTACCTGCTTGGCTGTTTCTCTCTTGCCTGGCACCTGCTGCATGGCTTTCAAAGTGCATTCCATACCATGGGATGGAACCATAAAAAGTATACACCCATGATACGCAACCTGGGAATTGGATTTTCTGTGATCGTGCCGCTGATCTTTGCGTTGATGCCATTGTTCTTGTATTTTGGCTGGGAGATACCTTCAGGGGGATTGACGTTGTTATTTTAAATAGATAAATAGATAAATAGATAAAAAGATAAA
>Ga0209254_10003148_pt1 | contig 15047 bp, 11 predicted proteins | sample FrelakmetDIP11DI_FD_187148 | JGI IMG/M metagenome (GOLD analysis project Ga0209254, IMG submission 187148) | Freshwater lake sediment microbial communities from the University of Notre Dame, USA, for methane emissions studies - DIP11 DI (SPAdes)... | ecosystem: Environmental > Aquatic >...
CGAAGAAGCCCTCTGTCGAGCTGCCGATCGTCGAGCCGGGCATGATCTCCAGGTAGCTCATCTGAAACGAGAAGACCTCGTAGTCGTCGAGCAGGGGATCGATGGCTTGCTCGAAGCAGCCGACTTTCTTGAACCATTCACTGCAGTCGCCATCCGGCCAGAACTGGTAGTCCCAATTGCGCCGGTCATACCCCCCAGGGCGAGACCAGTCCAGATCTCCTTCTGCGGCGCTGAACTCCGGCATAGGGTGATCCCCCCGCCGGCAGACATTGGGTGCTTCCTCATCCGTGGAGAACGCCAGGCAGTCGAGCCCCTCGTTGATATTCTGGCCCACCGAACGATCGATGAAGAGCATCCGCATCTGGGCAGCGGCTTCGATGTAGGCATCCGGGATCTGGTCGAAGAGTTCCACGGAGTTGTGGTCGATCACGATCGAGCCACTGACCTGGCGCGTGGCTGTCACCGTGGGGCTTCCGACCGGGAGCGTCGTGGGCATTGCCGACGGGGTCATGGTCGGCGTACGGCTCGGTGTGACCGTCCGAGTCGGCGTGGGCGTCCAGGTCGGAGTTCGGGTGAGCGAGGCGGTAGGCGTGAAGCTCGGCGTCCGCGTCCGGGTGGGCGTGCGGGTCAGCGTCTGGGTCGGCGTCCGGGTCGGCGTCCGGGTCGGCGTCCGCGTGATCGTCGGCGTCCGCGTGATCGTCGGCGTCCGGGTCAGCGTGCGCGTGATCGTCGGTGTCCGGCTCGGCGCGCGCGTCCGGGTGACTGTCGGCGTCCGGCTCGGCGCGCGCGTCCGGGTGACCGTCGGCGTCCGGCTCGGCGCGCGCGTCCGAGTGGGCGTGCGCGACGCCGACGCCGTATGGCTGGGAGTCTGGGTGCGCGTGGCCGATGCGGTCGGCGATGCCGATGCGCCAGATCCTACCGTCGGGCTCGGGGATTCGACCGGCGCACCCGATGAGGTTGGAGTCGCCGTCATGATCGGCAGAACCGCGTCCAGTTCGAGGGTCGCCGTGGGCTCGAGTTCTTGGGCCGGCGGAAGCATTCCTGCGTCGGAGACCACCCCTGGCACACCAAGCTCGACCCCTAGCAGTGACAGGGTCAGGATCGATGCCCCCAGAAGGCCGGCTGAGAGAAGTGCGATGAGTAGCGCTTTGCTCATACGTGACATTGTAGAGCCTCACCCTCACCCATATGGGCTAGTCCATTACTCCCAACGCTCTTCGGTTCGATAGGACCAAGGTCCCTCCCAATCGGCTGGCGGCCGCGTGGGCAGGAAGATCATGACCACAACCAGGCCCAGGCCCGAGACCACGCACGATCGATCCACCTCGCCCAGGCGTGCGATCGCAGGCGTTCCCACCGGCTGCCTGCCTTGGCGCCCTCGCCCGCCACAGGGGCTTCTGTCGCTCCCTCAGTCTCCTCGCGATAGTAGCCGGAGGTATATCCAGGACTGCGGGGCACCCCGTTCACCACGACGCCAAGGATCGGCACACCCGAAGTCTGGAGCCTTGTGCGCATCTCCTTGACGGCGTCCCACGGCGTTGCCCCCATCCGGACAACCGCAAGCACGCCCTCGGCGCCCGCAGCCAGAATCGCCGAATCCGAGATGAAGGTCGGTGGACCATCGACGATGACGACATCGGCCGACTGCCGCAAGGAGGAGAACAGGTCCGCTACCTTGGCGGAATCCATCAAGCCTATGGCTTGCTCCGGGACGGTGCCAGCCGGCAGCACAGAGAGCGTGCCCCACTCTGTCTCCACCAGGCTGCGCAAAGGATCGGCATCCTCGATCAGCGAGTCGCTCAAGCCGCGCTCACCGACGTACTCTGGCCGAGGTCGTTGCAGGTCCCCATCGACCAGGATGACGCGCCGCTTGGCGATTGCCAGCACCTGGCTCAGATGGGAGGCGACCATGGACTTCCCATCGCCCACCGCGGGGCTCGTAACGACCAGGGTCTTGATGCTCTTCCCCAGCCCGGCGAGCTCGAGGTTGCTGCGCAAGGCGCGGAATGAGTTGGCCAGATTGGAGTACGGATGGGTTGCCAGGTAGTCCGAGAGATTCACGATCTGCTCAGCTTGTTCGATCTGACCCAAGATCGGCCACCCCAGCAGGCCGGTGAGCTCGTGCGGGTGGTTCACGCGCCGATCAAGGAATTCCATCAAGTAGATCCCGGCCACAGCCACGACCGCACCAAGCAGGGCGGCCAGCACTGCGCTATAGAGCGGGCTGGGGCCGATCGGGCGGCGGGGAACGCCGGCCGGGTCGATCACGGCCAGGCTATTGACGGCGCCGGTGGGCGTGCCGGCCAGCAGCCCGGCGTAGCTGGCCTGCAGGCTCGCCACTTTGTCGTCGAGCGCGGCGATCTGGCGTTCGATCTCCCCGATCTCGCGTGCTCCGCGGACTTCACCCAGGCGGGCCTCCAGAGCGGTGATCTCATCCTGTGAGGCCTCGATGTCGTCCTGCAGCCGAACGAGCTGATCCTCGACAAACTGCTTGCGCTCCTGGTCCTCCGGATTGATCTGGGTCGGGGTTTGCCGGATCAACTGGGTGGCCAGTTCCGTGGCCACCGTTTGCGCCCGGAACGGATCGCGGTCGCGAACCACAATCTCGATCAGTTGCTGATTGGGTAGCGCCGAGACCGAGTATTCCGGCAGATCCGCCAACCCCAGGGCCTGCATTGTTGCGCGCCGGATGGGCTCCCGCAAACCGATATCCGCGTAGATCTTCGCCAGATCCTGTTCCAGGTAGAACTGGTTCGAGCTCGGATTGGGATTGGCGATCGATTGGCCGATCATCAGGGTCGTCCGCGCCTCGTAGACCGAAGGTGAGAGAACCGCGATGATCAGGGTGACAATCCCGGCGATTGCCGCAGAGACCGCGATCAGCCGCCAACGCTTGATCAACGGGGTGAGATACAGTGTGAGTTCCATCAGATTTCCACCTCCCCTGAGGCAGCACGCTTCACCCCGGCCGGGCGACGTCCCGCTCTCCATCGAATCCAGTTCCTGGCCAAGAGCTCGAACCCCCAGCCGGCGAAGACCAGGAGCACCGCGTCAACCGGCAGGCGATAGCGAACAAGCGCCCAAGTAAGTACGTGAATCCCCGTGTAGATGATGACGAAGAAGGCAAGCAATCCCGCCGGGGAGGCCAGGCCTCCGGGCCGGCGCTCCGGTCCGAAGAACGCTGCCAGCAGTCCGAAGAGCATCATCGGCCAGAGGAGGCCGAAGCTCATGACCCGGGCCAAGTTGCTGACGGTCGAGGAGTCCGCGCTGGGCCAGAATTGGAAGTACGCCGGAACACGGGTCACGCTCAGGCTGGCGTAGCGAAGCGGATCGTCCATGACGAACTGCAAGCCGCGACGGAGAAGCTCTCGATCCAATTCCGCTTCGTTCAGCCGGCTGAGTTCCGGAGGGATCAGTTCCCCGTAGGAGGCCAGATCGGCCGGAAGGATCGGATTGAACTGGTAGCCATGAATCGGATGGTTCGCCCAGAAGAAGGCGAAGCCCGAGTTGGTGTTGAGCAGGACCGGGGTCCCGAAACGCGTCGTGTTGTAGGCGGTGATCGGCAAGATCACCGCCAGGAGCACGGCCAGGGAGAGCATCACCGAAGCCAGAAGAGAGCCGCGGCCCGTCCGGCCGCGCCCGGCGAGCAACACCCAAGCCACCAGCACCGGAACGAACAGCAGGTAGACCTGGCGCAAGAGGACAGCCACTGACAGGGCCCCCCCCAACCCCAGCCCCAGGGTCCATGTCCGGGTCCGACTCCCCTCCTGGCTCTGACGGCGCCCTGCAACTCGAATGGCCAATGCGAGTGAGCCGAGCACGGCGCAAATGTAGAAGGACTCGGTCATCAGGACCGGGGAGTAGTAGATGAAGTACGCATACACCGCCGTGAGGGCTGCCGAAATTACGCCAGCCCTTCTTCCAAATGCATCAGTCCCCAGGCGCAGCGCCAGCAGCGGCTGGAGCAGGCCGACCACGACGGCCTGCAGCAATCGCGCTGCCAGGGGTGAGCTGGCCGTTGTGGCGTACACCCCGGCGAGAAAGGCCGTGTAGAGATAGCTCCAATGCGCAGTCGGGGCTCCGGCTCGCGTCGCCGGCCACCAGGGTTCGCCGAAGCTGAATCCGTTCCCGCCCAAGAGACGCAAGGCGAGGGTGTGGTACGAAATCTGATCGGCCGTCCCCGGCAGCTCGACGACACGCATGCCCAGATACAGAGCAGCTGCGATTCGTAGCCCGACCGCCGCAACCAGGATGACCACAATCCAGTGCGGGCTCCGGTCCTTCGGATCGTGTTCGGAGTGAAGAGCCTCCCGCCCTGCATGCCCCTCCGGCGCCGGCTCGCCCGGTCGACCGTCGATCTGCTGTGGTTGCGGCGGGCCAGCCACCACCGGCCTTCCTTGGGTCATCGGATCGGGCTGGGAGGACTCACCCAGCCTGAGGAGGCAGATCGGTCGATGAGCACCGAGGGGTTGCTGGCCGGGCTCAGCTCCGCGCATGAAGCGCCTGAGTCTCCACCGCCCAGGATGGGGCGACACAAGCATGCCGTCATCGGCTCACCCAATGCCCCCGGAGGTTGCGGCTAGACCGTTTGGCTCCCCCATCGCGGCCGCCGCTCCCAGGAAGGTCCATCCCAACACTGCTGCCCGGAAACCCTCCAGGCCGATGTTGTACAGAAACGGGATCATCCAGTCCCCCAGAAGGCCGGAGACCAGCATCCCGGCCAGCGCACCCACGGCTCCCAGAGCGAAGGCTTGAGGGAAGCCCTGCGGAGCCTGACGCACTGCACGCAGCAGAACCTTCACCAGAGCGATCATGAACCAGATGAAGAAGCCCAAGCCCACGAAGCCGACCTGGGCAACGATGTCGAGGTAGTTGTTGTGAGAGTTGAAGTTGACGGAGAAGCCCAGGATTGGGTAGAGAGGGGTATAGGCGAAGTAGTTCGCCGGGCCCACACCGAATATGGGGCTCAACCGCACGATCTTCCAGATAATCCTCCACGCCTCCAGCCGGGTTTGCATGCTGTAGGCATTGTCCCCGCCCAACAGGAGCTCGTTCACCGCTCCCGGCGCCAGTAGGGCCAGCCCTCCCGTCACAAGCAAGGCCGCAATGGCCCAGCGCGGGCGGGCAACGAGCAAAACGATCCATATCGAGACCGCGGCCGGCAACCATCCGGAGGTCCAGCTCTGTCGCACCTCGATCATGTAGTAGAAAGCGCCGCACGCAATCGCGCCCAGCAGCAGCCGCAGCCCCGGTTTGAGTTGGCGATTGAACGCGGCCTGGCTGAAGCAGATCGTCACCAGCCAGGTCCAGAACATGGCATCCGTGACCGCCCGCTGGTAGGTTCCAAAGGTCCTTGGCGCATTGCCCGGAATCAAGATTCCGGCGATGAAGATCCCTCCCAGGCTGAGGAACAGCCAGGTGGTCCAGCGCAACGTGCGCAGGTTGCGCAGTTGGTTGAAGCTGAGCATGAACATCCCCGGCAGCAGGATCAACAGCGCCAGCCCTCCGAGCTGGCCCGTCAAGGGCGAGCCCTCTCCCGGCAGCCAGTTCAACCGGCCGAACCCGAAGGAGAGCAGGCAGGCGATCATCCATCCCAGCAACGGCACAACCGTCGAGGAAGGTGCCAGGGTTACCTCACGCTTGCGGGCGACCATATCGACCACCCACATGCCGAGCATGGCCATGGCCAGCAGCAGCGCCGCGTTGACCCCCGTCTGAGCCCCCGTGCTGATCGTCACCGGGACCAGCATGCTCGTCGGCACGAGCAGGGGAAAGCCGATCTCCGGCCACCACCACAAGCCGTAGATCCCTACGACGCCCACCGCCAGGCCAGCAATCAGAAGCGGCAGCCGGCTGCCCAGGGCTGTGAGAGGCACCAGCACCCCGGCGGCGACAAGAATGGCGATCGGAACCGCCCGCCGGGCGATCCGGGCCAACGGTGGCGCCGCCTCGACCCTACCGCCCGTCGGAACGCCCATCGCCGATTGCCTCGACCTGCGCCAGCAACTCGCTCCCAATCTGGTCCCATCTGTACTCGCGCTGGACTCTCTCCAGCGCTCGCGCAGCCAGGTCCGCGCGCAACTGTGGGTCTCCCATCAGCCTGAGGGTAGCCTCGGCAAACCGGAGCGGTTCGTCCTCGATCAACAATTCTCGCCCATCCTCGAGCTCCAAGCCCTCCACGCCCTTGGCGGTGCTCACGACCGGGGTTCCGAGCGCCATCGCTTCCAAGACTTTCAAGCGAGTTCCTCCGCCTTTGCGAAGCGGCACAACGCAAACCGCACATTGTCTCACCACGGGCCGCAGGTCCTCGACGAAGCCGGTGAAGCAGACGCCTGCTCGCTGAGTCAGGCCATCGACCGGCACGCCCTCCGTGCTCCCGGTCACCATAAGCGTCGCCTCGGGCACCCTTGCCCGGATCGTCGGCAGCATCTGGTCCACGAAGTACCTGACAGCATCGAAGTTCGGCTCGTACGTGACGGCCCCGGTGAAGATGAGCCGGGAGGAGTCGACCGGATCGCTTCCGGGTTGGAAGTGAATCAGGTCGACCCCGTTGGGAACGACGGCGATGCGGGCGGATGGCAACCCGGCGCTCGCCTGCAGCCGCGCCGCGTCTCGGTGCGAGGTTACCAGCGCCAGGTCAAAGTCCCGACACAGGCCGGCTTCGTACCGAGCGAACTTGCGGGAGGCCAGGTTCAGCCGAAGCCGTCTGGCCCGCCCCGGCGCGCGGGTCGCCTCCTCGCGAAGCATTTCCCCGGTGAGGTTGTCAACGTCGAGGACGCGGCATGGGGACTTCACCTGGAGGGCATATGGTGCGGCGACGAACGTCAGGGCGACGACGCAGTCGGGGGCCCACTCTCTGGCGAGGGAGTCGGCGGCGCTCGCCATCTCTGGAGAATATCCGGCAACCACTGAACTCGGTAGAGCGGAGAACCAACCGCGCACCCTGCCTCGCGCGCTCTGGGTGAAGGGTGCCCGGGGGACAGTCTGCACTTGCCGGCAGAGGGTCAGCAGGTGCTCACGCCAGGCTGGCTGGATCGGGACGTCTTCAAAGGTGAGCAGCGCCACCTGATGATTCCGGGCCAGGGCGCGTAGGAGGTGGTAGGCGCGAGTCTTGCTGCCCTGGATCGGCGGATACGGGTACCAGGTTGAGATCAGCAGCACCCTCAAGATCTCACTCCGCGGATCGGTTCTCGGACATCGACGCTAGGCCGCCTCAGCACGCTCAGGCGCGTCGGCTACGGGCTCTGAACGCTGCACCGAATCAGGTGCGTTCGGCGGCTAGGCGCGCAGGCTGACAGGCACGCTGGCGGACGACTTCCAGAGAGACTTCGGCGCCAGGCGGACAAGCCAAGCCGCGCCCACCGTCGCCTCACAATCGCCGGGTCGACCTCCGACGCGCCCGAGCCGGAGCTCATGGGTTGAGCACCCCTGGGCTCGCCGGACGGATCCCCACACGGCCGCGCAGGAAGTCGACTACTCCTTGCCACAACGCATCCCGATGGGAGCGCCGGCTGCGCCAGCGCGGGCGGACGCTCCAAGAGAGCAGGCTGCGGCCCAGGACAGTGATCGCCACAAGCCACACCAGAGCCGGGGCTCGGTGCTTGGCGAGCATCATCAGCCAGTTGCGAGCCCAGTAGTAGGTGACATTGGGACTCGGCTGATAGTCTCGCTGGACGCCCTTGTGCCAGACACGGGCCCCGGGCGCAAAGAGCACATCCCAGCCGAGGCGTCGCGCTCGGAGGCACCATTCGGTCTCTTCCCAGTAGTAGAAAAACCTCTCGTCGAGTACGCCGACGGATTCGATCATCTCGCGTCGGGCCAGCAGGGCGCAACCGGAGACCCACTGCACACTGCGCGGCGAGGCAAATTCGCCCCGATCGACCATGTTCTGGCCAACATGAATGCCCTGCCAGCCCGGCCCGAGCCGCCCGCCGGCGGACTGGATGATCTCCGGCTCATCGTAGTGGTAGACCATCGGCCCAACGAACCCCGCATTGGCTCTTCCGCCGGCCGCCTCGAGCATCGCGCAAAGCGCGTCCGCGTCCACAACAACGTCCTCGTTCAGCAGCAGCACCCAGTCGGCGCCCATCACGAGCGCCCGCCGGATTCCGACATTGTTGTTCCCGGCGTAGCCGAGGTTTTGCGACAACGGGTGAATCTCCACATCAGGGTACTTCGCCCGGATGGCCTCCACCGAGCCATCGGTCGAAGCGTTGTCCAGCACAAGGATTCCCGGCCGGGGAGTCTGGGATCGTGCCAACGCCTCGAGACAGGCCAGGGTGTCGCCGCGCCGATTGGTGTTCAGGATCACGGCAACGACGTGCGCCGGCTCGGGGCGGTCCGCAGGTTGCGAGCTCACCTTGCGATCTCCGCCACGCCTTTAGGGACGCCAAGCCGGCGGCAGGCCGCGTGAGATCTCGATCTCCCCGAAGTCGCGGCTCAGGCGCGCTCCATGCTGCCGGACCCATGCCGCCATCCGTGTCAGACCCTCCTCCAGGCTCATGCCCGGCCGGCGCCCGAAGACCCGCTCCACCTTCGCGTGCGACGAGTATGCGTTGAGGACCTCGTGGCGGGCCTCCAGATGGACAATGTGCGGCTCAACCTCCATGGCGCGCGCAACGGCCCGTGCCAGCTCTCTCACTGTATACGGTTGATCCGCCCCAACGTTGAAGACCTGCCCAATGGCCTCCCGATTGAAGGGTGCCTCCAGCATCGCCGGCAGAATGTCCCCGATATAGCTGAAGGCGCGGGTCTGAGTGCCATCACCGAAGATCGTCATCGGCTTGCCCTGCAGGATCTGGTTCATGAAGATCCCGACGACATTCCGGTATTTGTCGCCGATGTTCTGCCGCTCGCCGTATACGTTGTGGGGCCGGAAGATAACGTAGTCCAGCCCGAACATGCGCTTTGTGATCTCGAGTTCCTGCTCGACCGCGAGCTTGGCGATCCCGTACGAGTCCTCTGGCCGAGGAGGGGTGTCCTCCGTCATCGGGAGGACCGGGCTCGCCCCATACACCGCAATCGAGGATGTGTACACGAAGCAGCGGACATCGTGATTGACGCTGGAGTCAATCAGGTTGACCGAGCCAATCAGATTGTTGTTGTAGGTGAAACGCTTGATGAAGTGGGACAGACCTTCCGCCGCATAGGCGGCCAGGTGGTAGACGCGATCGAAGCGTTCGGTCTGGAACAGGCCATTCACCAGTGAGACATCCAGAATGCTGCCCCGAACGAACCTTGCTTCGGGCGGGACATTGTCTGCGAACCCTCCACTTAGATCGTCCAGAACAACAACCTCTTCACCGCGCCGGACCAACTCGTGCGCCAAATGCGATCCGATGAAGCCCGCCCCACCCGTCACCAGAACCTTGCTCACAGCCACATCATCTCCCTTTGCATTCCCAGGATCGCCGCCCCCGACCGTCGGCCGGACCCGATCGGCTCAATTGACCTCCCTGCGCTCGGTCGCTGCCAGGCGAAGGTCGGATACGACCATGCGCTGCACGAGCTCCCTGAACCGGATGTCCGGCTCCCAACCCAGGCGCTCCTGTGCTTTGTGCGCGTTGCCGCACAGTTCGCGCACTTCCGCCGGGCGGAACAGGTCCCGGTCGATGCGAATATGGTCTCGCCAGTCGAGATCGGCGGCTGCGAACGCGCTCTCGACCAGTTCGCGCACGCTATGGGTTTCGCCGGTGGCGACAACATAGTCATCGGGTTGGTCTTGCTGCAGCATCAGCCACATGGCACGTACGTAGTCTGGGGAGTAACCCCAATCGCGACGGGCGTCGAGATTCCCCAAGCGCAACTCGGTTTCCATTCCCAATTTGATGCGAGCAACCCCAGTGCTGACCTTGCGCGTGACAAACTCATACCCGCGCCGCTCCGACTCGTGGTTGAACAAGATCCCTCCGCAGGCGAAGATCCCGTAGGCTTCCCGGTAGTTGCGCGCCAGATGAAATCCCGCGACCTTCGAAATCCCGTACGGGGAACGCGGGTGAAAGGGCGTGATTTCGTCCTGAGGGCTCTGCGCTGCCAGACCGAACATCTCGCTCGAACCGGCGAAGTAGAAGCGGCATTCGGGCGAGATCTCGTGGATGGCGGACAGCAGATAGTGCGTGCCATTGATGTTGGTATTCAATGTCGAGAACTCGTCCTCGAATGAGTACGAGACGAAGCTCTGCGCCGCCAGATGGTAGAGCTCGTCCGGTTGGACTGCCGCCACGACCCGCACCAAGCTGGCGTAGCTCTCCAGCGACGCATTGTGAAGCGTGATACGGTCGAGAACGTGGCGCAGCCGCCACAGGCGGTGGGAGGGGTCTTCCAGAGCCACCCGCCGGACAACCCCATGGACGGCATATCCCTTGGAGAGCAGGAACTCGGCCAGGTAGGAGCCGTCCTGACCGGTGATCCCGGTAATCAGAGCTGTGGGCATCGTTCCTCGATCGCCACAGGCCAGTCACCCGATCGAGTCTGCAAGTCGACCGCAGGATCAGCCAAAGAGAAGCCCATATGCGGCCCGTAGCCTCGAGCGCCGGACTCCAGCCATTAGGAGCACAGGGAGGCCAAGCCCGCCCACGACCAAGACTGCCTGAAAGAGCAGCGGCAATCCCAGGAGGCGCGGCGCCAGGGCATACACCCCCTTGGCCAAGAGGATCAAGGCCAGGGAGTGGACGAGATAGACCCCGTACGAGCGGGTCCCCAGCTCACCCAGCCGTCGATCGAAGGGCAGCCTGGCAGCCGAGTGTCCGAGGAAGGCCAGCAGGAACGACAGGGCATACAGGTTGTCCAGCACCGTCTCGTGTGGATCGAGCCAAGCCCCCCCGGAGCTGCGCAGCATCCACTCCCATTCCAACAAACCGACCGGGACCAGCAGCAGCGAGAATCCAAGCCACGCGGCCCGTCCACGGGTGGCGACCGAGGCGAAAGCCTGCGGGTGGCGCGAGGCGACCATTCCCAGGGAGAACCAGGCCAGATTGCCGGCGAAGAACCAGCCCGAGGTCACCAAGAGAAGGAGTGCGCCATCCATTTGCAGCGCGCCGAGCGATTGCCCGGCCTGCAGGCCTCGAACGACAAGCTGAACGGCCGCGGCGATGCTGAGCAGCCTCCAAGGATGGGCCTCGGCTAGCCCGATCAGGAGGGGTGAGAGCAGATAGAGCTGGCACAGCAAAGGCACGAAGTAGAACGCCGATGTCGCCCTACCGGTGAGCAGGATGCGCACGATCTGAAGCGGGGTGAGGGTTGCCCCCTGGGCAGCCTCGAGCGCCAGCATCACGGCGGACCAGATCAGGTATGGGAGGACCAGCTGAAGAAGCCTCCGCCCTATCCCTCGCCACACCTCACCTCGGTCTGAGCGGCTCGCCGCCATGGCGGCGAACACCCCCGAAACAAATAGAAAGGCAGGGATGGCAAACGAGACGAGCTGCTCCACGGTCCTCAGGGCGAAGTACGCTGTGGAGCCGATCTGGTCGAAGTTGGGCGACGTCACAGGCAGGTACCGATGGGTCCACCAGAACATAGCGACGAACCCCCACCCGCTGGCATGGTAGAGGACCACGCAGATCGTAGCCAATCCGTTGAGGGTAAGCAGTCTACGGGTCATTTGGCGCCCGACAGCAGCGACCCATTCGAGCTCTTTCGATCAGCCAAAGAGATACGGGTAGGCGCGCCGGAGGGGCGAACGCTTGACTCCCGCCATCAACAGCAGGGGCACGGTCAAACCGGCGATCGCCGTCAATCCAACCACGATCAGCGGCCACGCGAGCAGGCCGGGCACCAGATGGTAGACCGCCCGCGCCGCAAGTTCCATTACCGGTGAGTGCACCAGATAGATGCCGAAGGAACTCAAACCAAGGTACACGATGGTGGCCGGCGCGGGGAGGCGAATCCTGGACCATGCTACAAAGCTCAGAATCACACAGACCGCGTACAGACCATCGATCAGTGTTTCCCGGTTGCTGACCATCGGCGTACCCGCTCCGGCGACCAGTCGCTCCCACTCGATCACACCCAACACACCGAAGACCACTACCCCCAGGAGCAAGCCATGGCGCACCCGCGTCAGGCCAGGCTGCCAGAGGGCAAGATGTAGTCCCAGAGCCATGCCCAGGACGAACCAGAAGAGCCGGACGGGAAAGAACCACTTTGGAAAGAAACCGGCGAACGCCACCACAGGTCCGGCTCCTCCTACACTTCCAAGGACCACGGGGTATTGTGCGAGGTAGATTGCGATCTGCAGGGCGGCGCAGGCCCCAAGCATCCATTGCGGTCGAGCGAACACCATTGGAACCAGAAGCGGGGCGAACAGGTAGAGCTGGATCAGCAGCGGAATGAAGTAGTATGCCGGGTTTGTCGCACCGGTTAGGACCCCTTGGGTAATGGTTTCGAACGACCAGGGCTTGCCCTCGATCGACCGGGCGCCCATCAGGATCACCGTCCACAGCAGGTAGGGGATCAGCAATCCGATCACCCGTTGGCCCGCTATCTTCCATCCAAGGCGGCGGGTCTTGCGGTCGGCGGAGACTGCGGCGAAGAAGCCGGACACGAAGATGAACGCAGCCACGGCAAACGATCCAAGCTGCTCAAGGACGCGGAGGGCAAAGTACGACGCCGTCCCCGCCTGGGCGGAGGCGTCGGCTCCCGGAGGCAGGTAGCGGTGCGCCCAGGCAAACATGCTCACCAACCCCCAACCGGTGGCATGGAACACGATGACCGCAAGGATGGAGACACCATTCAGCAAGAGCAATCGCCGGGCGATGTTCACGGAACGCGGACACTCCTCGCTCCCGCACCCGATCCCGTCTCGACGGCGGCGATTCCCGAGCCCGTGCCCTCGTCCCTGCGCCGGCCAACCCGTCCTCCGGGCATTGGGTCACCGCGCCCACACGGCGTCGTTCGTCTCATCCCCATGTGGCTGGTCCGCGCCGAGGGCATCGGATGGGCCAACGGTTCCGCCGGCGATCCTGCCGTCCACCCTCAGGCCACGGCACCCTGCCGAGAAGCGATGTAGAGGGCCATGGCGTCTAGGGTCTGGAAGTTTTCGAGCACGACATCTTCATCGGCGACTTTGATCCCGAACTGCTCTTCGACGAAGAGCACGAGCTGGAGAACCCCGAGTGAGTCAAGTACGCCGGAAGCGAACAAATCTTCGTCCGGCAGAATCGGCTTCTTTCTGCCGATGGCAAGCTCCTTCTGGATGTAGTTGCCAAGTGCGGTCTGAGTGTCCATGCGGGAGTTCTCTCCTGGCTCGGTTTACCTAGAGGGCACGATGGGCTTGCTGCTGCGCCTGCGACTGGAGCGTTCGGCGATCGATCTTCCCGGTTGAGGTCCGGGGAAAGTCACTCGTGATTTCAAGCGATGTCGGAATGGCATAGGGGGGCAGTCGCTCGCTGAGGTGTGCCGTCAGCTCCTCTGGTGTGACGGCCATGCCCGGCTTCGCGGTCACTGCTCCTTCGATCAGGTTGCTACCCTGCCCGTCGGCGACAGTGTACACTGCGGCCTCATCGACGGCAGGGTGCGCCAGCAGGGCGACCTCGATCTCATCGAGTTCGACACGGAAGCCGCGGGTCTTGACCTGCCGGTCCTTGCGTCCCAGGAAGATGAGATCGCCATCCGGCTTCTGCTGGACCAGGTCCCCTGTCCGGTAGTACTTCTCCTCCATCCCGGGGAGCAGATCCATCCGGTAGAACCCCTGCCGAGTCTTCTCCTCCTGTCCCCAGTAGCCGCGCATGGTGATCGGACCCCGGATGAGGAGTTCACCGATGCCTCCCTCGCCAACCGGCTGCTCGGCCTCATCCAGGATCAGCGCCTCGGCATTCTTGCACGGCCATCCGATGGGGATCGGGTCATCGTTGTCTTCCGGAAGAACGGGCACGTGGTAGTACGTGCAAACGTTGGTCTCGGTGGGCCCATACAAGTTGCTGAAGCGCGCCTGGGGGAGGCAGGCCATCAGTTCGCGCAGGTGCTTTGTCGGGAAGGGTTCCCCGGCGAACAAGACCCAGCGGAGAGTACTCAGATCGCGGCCCGACAGGTTCCCGTGCGCCAGCAGCTGCATCAGCGCATACGGAACCGAATACCAGACCGAGATTCGCTCTTCTGCCACCAGCTTGGACAGACTGGCGGGGAACTTGGTGACCGATTCAGGAATAATCACCGTGCTCGCCCCGGCGAGATGGCCGGCGAAGAAGTCGAACGTGGAGAGATCGAAATGCAGAGGCGCATGATTGCTCAGGCGATCCTCGGCTTGCAAGCCGTATTCCGCCGCGGCCCACTCGGCAAAGCTCAGGCCGCTGCGGTGGGTATGCATGATCCCCTTCGGCACGCCGGTCGACCCTGAGGTATAGAGGATGTAGGCCAGATCCTGTTCGATCGTCCCGGGATCCGGGACGGGCTCTCCAGGGGTCGAGTCGATCTCTTCCCAGCTGACCACCCGACCTCTCCACTCGTCGGGGGCCTCGGCCCCCAGCAGGCACTCGATCTGCGCCGCCTCGCCAAGGACCTCGGCGACGGTCTTGGCCTTCTCCGGTCGGCTGACCAGATGGCGGATCCCGCAGTCCCGCAACACAAAGGCCAGCCGAGCCGGTGGGGCGAAGGGGTCGAGCGGCACATACGCCGCCCCGACGCCCAGGATCCCATAGACTGCGGTGGCCGACTCCAGGCTCTTGTTCATGTAGAGGCCAACACGGTCACCACGCTTCACGCCTTGAGCCCTCAGTGCCCGGGAGAGGCGCCCCGCTCGCTCATGCAATGCCCGGTATGAGAGTCCTTTTCCCCCAAAGCGGACGGCTTCGCGCTCCGGCGCACGCTCTGCCCATGCTTCAATGCTGTGTGTCAGAAGATATCGATGCGACATGATCCCTCACTCCGCGCAAACTACCTTGCCGACCCTCCACCGGTTGCGATACCCTTACAGACCGAGCATCCGGGCGATGATCGTTCTTTGGATGTCCGATGTTCCCGAATACAGTGTGCCCCCGACGGCGTCGCGCAAGTCACGCTCGACCTGGAACTCGGACATGTATCCGTAGCCCCCATGGATCCGGATCGCATCC
>Ga0209254_10003149_pt1 | contig 15046 bp, 8 predicted proteins | sample FrelakmetDIP11DI_FD_187148 | JGI IMG/M metagenome (GOLD analysis project Ga0209254, IMG submission 187148) | Freshwater lake sediment microbial communities from the University of Notre Dame, USA, for methane emissions studies - DIP11 DI (SPAdes)... | ecosystem: Environmental > Aquatic >...
CCCTGAAAAGTCAATAACCTGTTAAAAGATAACAAAATAGGAGAATCCCCCGGTTCAGATGGAGGTGGAATGAATTTTTACGCATTCTTTCATTCCTCACCTGACCTTCTTTTTGTTTTTGATAATGAAGGATCAATTATAGAAGTCAACAAAACTGCAGCAAAGAAGCTTAATTACGAACCTGAAGAACTTCTTGGGAAATCAATATTTTCATTACACCCTTCTGAACTTCGCAGGGAGGCCGAGTTTTACCTCAAGGAGATCATGGCATCCAAAAGGAGCTATTGCCCCATTCCATTTATAACCAAATCAGGTGAACTGGTATATGTCGAGACTAATATTTCCAAGGGTAAATGGAATGGGAAACCAGCCATTTTTTCGCTGAGCAAGGATATTACTGAGAGGAGACTTGCTGAGGAAAAGCTAAAGGAAAATGAAAATCTGCTGCGAAAACAGAATGAAGAGTATTCAGCCCTTAACCAGGAACTGAGATGGAGAAATGATCAGATACTGATGATAAATACAGAACTGCAGCAGGCATCAGATATCTTCATGAATATCAGGACCGGTCTGCATATTTACCATCTGGAAGATCCTGATGATGACAGGTCTTTGCGGATGATAGGAACAAATCCGGCAGCAGAAATATTAACAGGGCTCCAATCCAAAGATTTACTTGGAAACACATTGGATGAAAACTTCCCGGGTCTGAGAGAAAAAGGTATACCTGAAGCTTATGCTGAGGTAGTCAGAACAAAAACCCCACGGCAGTTTGACGAACTAATTTATAGCGATTTTAGGGTTATTGAAGGGGCTTTTACATTTAATGCCTTTCCCCTGCCGGATAATTGTGTAGGGATATCATTTGAAAATGTTACAGAGCAATATAAGGCAAGGGAACTGATCATTGAAAATAACAGGCAGTTAAAGGAGGCAAAAGAAAAAGCAGAGGAGAGTGACCGTCTTAAATCGGCATTCCTTGCCAATATGAGTCACGAGATCAGGACTCCCATGAATGGCATACTGGGTTTTTCTATGATGCTTGCTGATCCTCAGCTGCTTAAGGAAACCAGGGATTCTTATCTGAAAATTGTCAATACAAGCTGTGAACAGTTGCTGCATGTAGTGAATGATATAATTGACATATCCAAGATCGAAGCCGGACAGATTGATGTGAATGAATCAGCTTTCGACCTTAAAAATCTTTTAAATGAGTTGGTTACTTTTTATTCATCGACTGCAATGGAAAGAGGTGTTAAGCTTGAAGTTGACCATTCTGGATGCGACTTCAACTCCAGCTCATGGATCATTTCTGACAGGACAAAACTACGGCAGATTTTTGATAACCTGTTCAGCAATGCTGTGAAATTCACTCCTTCCGGCAAAATAATCCTGAGATGTAAACTTGTGAATGGGTTTATCATGTTTGAAGTAGAAGATACCGGTATTGGCATAGAACCTGAACTGCAGAATCTTATTTTTGAAAGGTTCAGACAGGTTGAGTCTACTACTACAAAAACTTATGGAGGAACCGGTCTGGGATTGGCAATAACAAAAGCCTATATCGAAAAGCTTGGAGGGAGCATAAGTGTGCATTCAGAATATGGAAAGGGATCAACATTCTCATTTAAATTGCCTTATAAGCCACTTTCTGAAATCAGCATGCAGAAAGAACAGGTATCAAAGTTCCGGCCACTTGACCTGGGTATAACGATCCTGATTGTGGAAGATGAGGAGATAAACTGGTTATATCTGAATGAGATACTAAAGAACAGGGTGAAAGTATTGCGGGCAGTTAATGGTAAGGAGGCTGTTGAACTTGTGAAACATAATCCGGGAATAGATATTATCCTTATGGATATCAAGCTTCCTGATATCAACGGGCTTGAACTTACCAAGATCATTAAATCTATGAATGTGAAAATAAAAGTTATCGCACAGACTGCCTATACTTTGCCAGGCGATCGCGAAGCCGTTATAGCCGCAGGATGCTCAGGATATATATCCAAGCCTGTCAACAGGGATGAGCTCCTGAATCTGATCATTGCCTATTCTGATAAATAGCAGGTATAAGCGCCATATGAGTTTTATTCCGGCAAGACAAACCTGATATGAATTATTTCTTATTAATGAGTCAGATGCTCAGAATAGCTATTCTCAAATCCGGAGATGATTTAAGATCAGGACATTAATATCTGCTATTGATTACCAATGGGAATCTTGCTTCTCCTTTCTTCCCATCACCTGCAATTCCTTCTACACTGATGATATAATCGGATGATTCATCGGAAGAATAAAACTCCAATCCGGTTTTACCATCTTTGCCTGTATGAAGGTCCGGTTCCCAGAAGAGTGTGTTCCGGAAATCAGGGATCCTGTCGTTTTTCAGAGCAACATTTCCGTAATCGGGTGAATAGAAGCTCTCGGGTATCTGGCAGCCTTCATAGACCTGTCTGAAAATTGTGTTGTCAAACTCCAGAACGCTCAGGTCTCCTTTCTTTGAAATGAAACTTACTATTCCGTCAAATATGTTTTTGGAGAAAAAATAGCGTGTATTAAGTATATCTGCCCTTTCTATATCTTTTGAGTTTATACTCAGCACTTTTTCAAAATCATAAATGGGTACTCCGTCAACGATTATTAGTGGGATATTTGTAAATGGCTGGCCCCTGAACTTGTTAATGAGCCTGAAATCATACTTCCCGTTCTGCCTTACAGTATAGACATTTGGAAGGATCTCTTTTACCACTTCCCTTAAGGTTGTAAGCTCTATATAATCAGACATTTTTATGGTATTTTCAGGGGTACCGTAAAAATCAGGGCTGCTGGTATTTTGCAGTTTTTGCTTAACGTTTCTGAAGGGCTCATAAATATTATTGATCTGCATACTTATAATAACATTGTTTACAGCGCTTATCCTGTTGCTGTCGAGATAAAACGCCGGTGGTTTAATTATACTGAATGTATCGCAGAAATGCTGGTTTATCTCAGTGTATAAACCAGTTATCTCAGGAGATAATGGCTGAATCACTATTTCGCTGAAGCCGGCTTCTTTAGAGAGAAAATTGAATTCCCCGTTTTCGTCAGTTTTTCCGAACTGGGTCCTTGCTGTATTCCCGACATATGATAATGATATATCCGTATCCTTAAGCGGTTCATTAGTGGTTTTCAATCTCATATGGCCCCTGATCTGATGTCCCTCCATTTCGGGAAGGAATCTGAATGTGAGCTTTTCCGGATTCATTAAATTCCCGTGGTCAAAGCCGGCAGTTGGATATGAAATGAGATAGTCATTTATCTCAATGAGGCTTATACTATTAATTGCATTCCGTTCATAATCAGTCAGCCCTGTCAGCCTTTTAACCGGATTTCCGGCCAGACCGGCTACAGCTGATTTTGTGACTGAAGCGGAAATATCCGCTTCAACCGGATGGCCAGAAATATCTGTCGCAGTGATACTTATTTTTACTTTTTCTCTTGGGAAATAATCGCTTTTATCAAGGGCTATTTTGAAGTTTATCCTGTTATCAGGCTCTTTATAAACATATCTTCCGGCAATCTGATATCCTTTCTCATCAATTAGCAGGAATTGAGAAAGACCCGATGGAAATTCGGCAGAATTTATTGTCAGTATGCTGTCGTTTCCGATATTAATTTCTCTGAACATTGTGAACGTTCCGGAAGTGCAGATGGCAAAATTCACTCTCCTGTTCTCAGGCGGGAGCTGACCATCCTTAACTATTTTAACAAAAAATGATACGTCGTCAGGCTTGTAATCAACTCTTAATCCGACACCAGGTTTTCTGATTCCTTGCAGCTGAACCTCCTTGTTTTTGCCGTTCTCAGTTTTGAAAAGAAGAGAATATGCTTCGTTTTCCTTTGTATTGAATTCGAAAGTTCCAAATCCGTTCTCTTTTGTAACTACATGGCAGACTGTATCCCTGTTGTTTTTCAGAATGACTCCCTTCATTACCGCCGGATTGCCATACTGATCATAGCTTCTGACAGCTATTCTGCCTGATTGACCAGCAACAAGGGAACCCCCTTCGGGGAAAAGTGACGCTGAGTCGGCAGCCCTGTGTTTTGATGGAAGTGTGAGATGTTCAATACTCTCGAAAGGATTGATTACCGAGATGGTTTTGTAGAAGAACAGATCGGTTGAAAAATTCTGCATCCAGAGAGTATAGGCCCTGATGGTGTAATTTCCTGTACTGATATTGTCGGGCAGAGTGAAAACTGATGAAGCTGAATTTCCTTCCAGCATAACTTTAATCTGCTTAACCGGTAAGTTGTTCTTGTCAAGGAGTTCGAGGTAGGCAACCTTACTGATATCCATTGGAATATGAGCAAGTCCGTTCAGAGTGTATACCTTGAGCCAGACCTCTTCACCTGTAATGTAAATATCGCGGTCTGTACGGAGATATAGTTCCTCATTATAGCTTCTGGCATTGTATTTTTGAATTTTGTCATTCCATTGTTGAGGGAATATTACACCTTCACTCAGAAAGCTGATGAATATCAGAGAGATTAAATTCATGGCTATTACTCTGCCTGGGGTTGATATCATATATATTTTTATAAGATTATTCATATCACTCCAGATCGGTCCAGAAATCTGGCCTGGTAATAGTTCCGGTCAGTTCACAATCTGCACACTCCGGGGTTGTAAAGACCATTTTATCCAACTCATTTGTACCCGGAATATACTTTGGTTCAATAAAATAGTAATCTGATGTTACACAGAACATATCATAAAGATCACTCCAGGTGAGCGGAGGCGAAAGCGGTGATCTGGGGTAATCCAGAGGCGCCATTTCTATTCTGGTACATTGATAATGGTAATAGGGAAGATTCAGTCTGACGATTTCACTGAATGGAATATCTCTTCTCTTTTCACTGACAGAGGAAACCTGGAAATATCCCAGGACTTTCTCCCCCGGATTGTTGATATTATGTATATTTCCGTCAACCGTGTATGGTTGTTTTCCGAAGATATCATCGCCTGACTCATTAACCTGTTTGATATTGTTCCAGAAATCATACTCCTTTTTGGAAATTGTATGTTGCTTCACCAGGATGCTGTACTGGACAAGCAGGCGGTCGGATTTATCAGAAGCTATGAATAGTAAGGGCATCTTTTGTGATCCGGTTGACTTTAAGGAAACATCTGAATAGACTACAATTTCATCTGATTTCCTGTATTTCCAGCAAAATTCGTTTATAGGCAGATGAGGAATGAATGAGGTATCTGCTGCTATGAAATCATATTTCTTCGGGTCAGGAACCCTGAACTTCCATGTTTCTTCAAAATCCCAACGGTAATAGCTCTCTGCCTCTCCTCCTTTAGAATCCAGAAAAATCCTTATCCCCTCATCAGTCTCTGTGCCGTTGCTGACCAGTTCTATATCCTTTTCAAAATAGATGGAATCAATATTTGACCCCGGCTGCATCAGGCAAGGTTCTGATTCATACTCCGTCCCATCTCCGGTTTCAATGTGTAAAACATAAGTCCTGCCAGTGGCGCCCCTGAAATCGAGGCTATCCGTTTTATACAGCCCTGTTCCCTTATTTTCCAGATAACTGTTATGCCCTGCATCATCGCTTATGAAGAGTGTTGCATCGGTAACCATCACAGGATTTGAATTCTGTTTCTGAACCGTTCGGGTTAGTCTTACGGAACAGGATGTATTTGCATCACTTATTAGTCCGTCAACCACCAAAAGATAATCAGAACCGGTTATTTTCGGATTGAAGGGGTCAATACAGGTATATAGCGTAAAGACAGCAATTAGGGAGATTATGGACTTTAACCCCATTCTCAGCATGGAGTGAATGTTTTATTCATGTTGTAATCAATGATCATAAACCGGGGAACAAAATTAATATTTAACATAAGATAATATATGCAGGATTGATAATTTTAAAAAAAAGTTGCGCGATTAACAATTAAGGCAATAAAAATTTGTTATTTCGGGTTATGAAAAACAGTCAGATCTCCGGCATTAAACTATTATTGGTTCTGAATCTCCTTCTGGTTTTTGTTGAAATGCTTTCGGCCCAGAATGTTCCCGGCGCAAAAATTTCACCGGTTAATTATTCCGGCAATGAAAGTATGATATCACTTGTTAACCGGCAGACAGAATTTCTCAGAGAATCATATTCTGATAAAAACGAAGCACCGGAAGAACTGATAAATGGAACAGAATATGAATCATATTATACCAGGAGCAAAGTAAAACCTCTTTTATTTCCTGAAAAGACTAGAACTGCTTCTGCAATTACCAAAACAAGGAGATACAATAATCTCTCTCTTCAATATGATACCTTCCTGGATGAAGTGATATATACCGATACCAGCAGGACCATTAATTTCAGATTCCCGCAGATAGCTTTAAATAAGATAATTATCGATGGATTTAACCTCTACTTTACAGATGACAGTCTGATATTCAGAAATTTCAGGCGACCTGTGTGTTCCGGAAGAAATCTGAAAGAGGGTTTCTATGAAGTTGCCTATGAAGGAGAAAGCCAGTATCTCATTAAACATCAATCTGCATTTTATGAAAGAGAGGGTTTGGTTAACTATAAATATTCTCCTGTAAATTATGTAAGTACGGGGGATACATTTTACACTGTAACAAACAAAAAGAGTCTTCTCAGGCTTATGGGTGAAAAATCAAAAGAAGTTAAAAAGTTCCTTCATGCTACCGGAGTCAGAGTGAGGCAGGCAGATAAAGATCAGATTATTACAGTTTTAAAATTTTATGATAGCCTTAAGCGCTCTCATCAATTATAAGCGCTGCCATAAATAACCGTATGGGAATTTTATCTGTTTCTGATAATCAATGGCAGGCTTGAACCTCCGGTCTTCCCATCTCTGGAAATGCCTTCCACATAAATAATATACTCCTCAGATTCATCCGAAGAATAGAATTCTACTGAAACCTTTCCGCTTTTATCTGTATGAAGATCAGGATTCCAGTATAGGGTATTTCGGAAATCAGGAAGATGGTTGTTTTTTAATGAATCCAGTGAATAGTCGGGAGAATAAAAGTTAGCCTTTTTTTTCAGTAAATCATATTCCATCCGGAAGACTGACATGTCAAGATCATATGCACTGAGATTTCCCTTGTTAGTGATGAAATGCAGGATTCCATCAATAAAAATGCCTGAGATGTAATATCTGTCATTCAGAACATCGATTTTCTCAATATCCCTTGAGCTAATTGCAATTACTTTTTCAAAGTCATTTACCGGGACGCCATCAACGAGAACCAGAGGACTGTTTTTGAAAGGCTCGGCCGGGTATGGTTTGGAAAATCTGAAATTGATTTTACCATTATTCTTTGTTATTGTGACACCAGGTATCAATTCTGCTACAATCTCTTCTACAGACTTAAGTTCAATATATTCTGACATCAAAATGGTTTTATCAGGCTTACCGTAAAAATTTTGTTTGGGATGATCTGCTGATGAAGTAACAGAATTTTGATAAAATGGCTCATAAATATTGCTTATCTGGGCGCTGATAATAGTATTATTGATATTATCAAGTTTACTTGTATCGAGGCAGAATAATCCGTGGTCATAATCAGTGTGACGGGTAGCGAAAGGATTATTCAGATCTAAATAACAGTCTTTGGATGAAATTAATTGTTGAATCACAATCTCCTTCCTCCCTTGCTCCTTTGAGACGAACCAAAAATTACCATTGCTATCGGTTTTTGCAAAATGACATAAGGCAGCTTTATCTATAAATGAGAGAACAATATTCTCGTTTCGCAGTGGTTCACCTGATATTTTGTCTTTAATATTTCCGCTGATGAGATGACCTTCCAATTCAGGAAGATAATCCGGTGAATAACCATCAGGATTTCCATTATGATCTGATACTTGACCATCAGGTTTGTAAAAAATAAGATAATCATTGACATCAGTCAGGTTGCAATCTTTAATAACCGGACCCATTCCCGGAAGTTGCCTCAAAGGATCAAAGCTCATTCTCTTCCTGTTTGCAGTAATTGCCTTTATAACCGAAATTGAAAAATCGCTTTCAACAGGAAGTCCACTGTTATCTGTTGCAGAAATATTAACTTTAATATTTTCTCTTGGTGCATACTCATTTTTCTGCAGGTTAATTTTATAATTAATCCGGTTGGCACTCTCTTTAGATATCCATCTGTAAGTCAGTATATTATTATCTTCATCAATCACCTGCAGGTGCGAGATTCCATATGGAAGGTCATTCTCTGAGATACTTAACTCATGGTCTTTTTCAGATATTATGGTTTTTCTGAAACCGGACAATCCTGCTGAATGTATTTCAAGGAAAATATTTTTCCCTTTTAAAACATTATCACTACTGAAATTCAATTTAGCAATCACAGGAGAACTTTCACTTTTTGGTATTGCAGACAAAATAACTCCCTCCTTCTGAACATCAGGCAAAGGAAATTTCCAATGTAGGTTTTTATCTGAAGAGATAAGAAATAACCGGTTATTGTCTGAGGGGCTGACTAATACAAATCCATATCCGTTATTTCCTGTTTGCACATGACATAAAGTATCATTTTCATCATTCACCAGAATACCTTTCATCTTAACCGGATTTCTATTCCTGTCTGTAATTTTAAATCCAAGCCTGGTTGCAAAACCTGCCAGCAAGTTACCCCCTTCCGGATAAAAAATTATTGTATCAGGGTTTGGGGATGAATTAGAGATTATTAAATTCGTTATTTTATCAAAGGGATTAATCACCGAAATACTTTTACAGGCGAAAAGATCTTTTGAAAAATTCTGCATCCAGTTTGTATAGGAGCGCAAAATGTAATTTCCTGTTCTTAAAGTATCAGGAAGAATTAAATCCCCTGATCCGGAGAAACCATCAATCTCTATTTTCGCCTGATCGACAGGGTTATTTTCAGGATCAAGTAGATCGACATATACCACTTTGCTTAAGTTAACCGGAGTATATTTAAGACCGTTTATTTTATTTATCTTAAACCAAACCTTTTCTCCCGCAACATAAAAGTCGCGGTCGGTATTTATGTACACCACTTCACTGAAACTCTTCTCATGAATTCTCAAAGCATCTTTCCCGACATGCTGTGAATATAAGAGCGAATTAGTCTGTATCAAAAGACAGAGGATAAAACCAGAGTATTTGGTCAATACTCTATTAAAGCTATTTCTTCCGGATAATTTCATTTTTCTACCTGAGGTAAGTCCGGATCAATCCAAAAATCGGGTTTAGTACTGCTTCCTCTAAGTGTGCAGAGGGCACATAATGGTTTTGTAAAAGCAAGTTTCTCAAGGTTCATCCGCCTATCGTAAACCGGCTCAACGAATATGTAACCTGCACTGGTATATCGTGCATATATTTTGTCGAATGTCATTAGTGAAGAAGTATCCTGTGATGGGAAATCATTTGGACCTAAATCAATTTTCTGACAGTCATAAGTATAGAAAGAGAGATTCAAATTATCTAATTCATTATGAGTTATGTACAATCTTCTCTCTTCAACTGCTGAAACCTGGAAATATCCAAGCACAACCTCGGAAGGGTTATTGATATTACGTATATTGCCAATTATAGAGAAGGGTTGTTGTTCAAAAATATCACTTCCTCCTTCATTTATCTCCTTTAATTGTTGCCAGAATTGATATTCAGTTCCGGAGACTGAAAGCTGTTTTATTTCAATGCAATATTGGATTAATAATCTGTCAGATGTGACAGATGGGACAAATAATATTGGCTCTTTCTCAATTATGTACGATTGTGATGATCCGAGAGAATGAATGAGAATATCTTTAGATTCGTTATGACCATAGCAGACCTGTTCCAACTGTTCAACCAGCGGTATATTGTCTTTGTCTATATAATCGTATCTTTTTGGATTGGGAACACTGAATTTCCACCATTCATTATATATCCACCGGAAATATAATCCTCCACCGGAATTTTCAGAATTGAGAAAAATTCTTAACCCTTCAAGCACTTCAGTATTGTTATTGAGAAATTCCTGATCTTTAATATAATATATATTGTCTATTGGTGGAACCGGATACATAATGCATTGCTCTGATCTGAATTCGGTTCCGTCACTGGTTCTGATATTAAGAGTGTATGCACCTCCTGTTTGTCCAAGGAATGACAGACTGTCAGTCTTATAGATGCCATATGAAGTTTCAACCAGTTTGGAAACTCTTTCATCCTGATCACTTATTGTCACAGTAGCGTCTGAAACCAATATCGGATCTTCATTTTGTGTAGTTGTTGTTCTGGATAGTTTAACTGTGTACGATCTGTTCTCATTGGTCAGCAGAGCATCTACAATAAGAAGTGATTCTTTTCCCTTTATATTCGTATTAAATGGGTCGATGCAATTACATAGTATGAAACCCAACAAAAGCAGAATAAGAGAAATATTTACATTTCTTATCGCTTTTGTTCTATTAGTGTATTTATTCAATCTTTACGGCTGTTATTTTTCAAATGAGATCAAAAATAGTCTTTTTAATGTACTATAATAAACCTTAAATGTTAATTATTTTAATTTTAGCCTTTTAATTGTTTCAGGGTTTTATAATTTTAAATCATAATTGTTATTTAGCAATCTATATGAGGTTAATATCCTTTTCATGTTAAGATTTTATTTGGCCCTTTTCATTCTTCTTGGGGTTAATACGGTAAATGCCCAACAATTCCTGCCTCTAACTGATGGAGATGTGAGTCAAAATTCCAGTGCCATTTCAGATTTTCAGATTGATTATATTAATACTCTGTATTACCAGAAAGTTGATATAACCAATCAATTTATCAATGGAAGAGAATTTAATGCTTATTATCTCAAGGCTAAGATCAGGCCACTATTATATGATGGAATGAGGGGGTCAGGTTCATTGATATTTAATGGCAGGAGGTATAATAATCTGAAGCTTGAATATGATACCTACTTGGATCAGATAATTTATTCTGACAGCTCGAAATTCATGAATGACAAATTGTTCAGAATTGTTTTAAATAGAGATCTGGTTGATGGTTTATGCCTCTATTCTGGAGATGACAGTGTCATATTCCGGCATTTCAGGTCCGGTGACGGTGGAAAATTCAATCTGCCCGAAGGATTTTACGAGGTTGTATATTACGGACAAAGCAAATATATAATTAAACATAAATCAATTCCGGATGTAAATGAAGGCCTGATTGTATATACTTATTCTCCATATCAGTATATAATGATTGGAGAAGACTTTTCCAGAATAAAATCTTCAAAAGGATTTATTAAATTATTCGGAAAGGATTCTGATACAATTAAGAAATTCATGAGAAAAAACAGGATACATTTTAGGAGACCTGAAAAGAATGAGATAGCTAGTGTCCTCAGATATTATGATACCCTGGTAAGGCTTAAAAAATAATATGATGAAAAAAATCAATTGTATAATCTCATTAATAATTCTTGCTGGCAATTTAAATGCACAGGATAACAATCTTTCGTTCAGCTTTTCCGACATACTTTTCCGGGACCTTGTTGATACTATAGAAAAGAAAGTAGAAGTAAAAATCTATTATTCAAATAAGTGGGTTGACAGTCTCTATCTGAATGTAGATGCTAAAAATGATTCAATTGAAAGCTTATTTTCAAGGACATTGAAGAAAGAGGGATTTTCATTTATAGTCACTGATAAAAATAAGGTGATTCTGACCAAGGGATATACGATAAAAACAAATTTCAAGGATCAGTATAATGCTTATCTTAAAAGGAGTATGGTAAAACCTGATTCATCATATTATAGCAGACCGGTTCAGCTTCAGGAGAATTCTAAAATAAGCGATGAATACAAGGTATTCAAAATAGGCAGGCCGTCGGAAAGCAACAGGAGCGACAAGGCCACTCTCTCAGGTAATGTGGTTGATCCGGTTTCGGGCAATCCTGTGGCGGGTGCAATTATATATGTTGCAAAGATCAAGGCAGGGGCAGTGACAAATAATGTTGGGTATTATTCACTTACCCTTCCCAAAGGGCAGTTTCAACTTGAATGCAGGATGGTAGGCATGCGCTCTTCCGTGAGAAATATAATAATTTATTCTGACGGTGTCCTTGATATCGAGATGTCAGAGAGCTCTATTCAGATTAATGAGGTGGTTATTTCGGCCAACAAAGAGAACCTGGTTAAGACTGTCCGGCTGGGAGTTGAAAAGATAAATGTGAAAATGCTAAGGCAGATTCCTATGGGTTTTGGTGAATCGGACATTGTCAGGACTTCCCTGCTTTTGCCGGGTGTTCAGACTGTGGGTGAGGCATCAGGAGGATACAATGTACGTGGGGGTAGCGCCGATCAGAACCTGATACTTCTTAATAATGCCCCGATTCTGAATTCCTCTCATTTCTTTGGATTCTTTTCCACCTTTAATTCTGACCTCATATCGGATGCAACTCTTTATAAAAGCGGTATACCTGCCAAATTCGGAGGCAGAATCTCATCAGTTATGGACATTCTTCCCTATGAAGGAAATAATGACAGGATTAAGATAAGTGGTGGTATAAATCCTATGACCGGGCGATTGTTGATTGATGGACCTGTAAAGAAAGGCAAAAGCACATTCGCTATAGGTTCCAGGGCTACATATTCTGACTGGATTCTTGGATTACTGCCTGATCAGCAGCTACAAAACAGTACAGCAAGCTTTTATGATATACAGGGCATTTTCAGCACAATCATAAATGATAAAAACTCACTTTCCGTTTCGGGTTATTTCAGCAATGACAAATTTGATTATTACAGGGAGAGCGCTTTTGATTACGGTAATCTGGCAGCTACACTGAAATGGAAACATACCTTCAGTTCCAAATTATCTGCACAGTTTTCCGCAATAGTAAGCAATTATAACTACAGGCTGGATTCGAAACAGGATTCAGCCGATTTTAATACGATGTATTATGAATTAAACCAGAGAATACTACGGGCCGATTTTCTATATTTTGCAGGAGATAAGCATAAAGTTGAGTTTGGTCTCGATGGTACATATTATTCGCTTCTTCCCGGAGTTCAGAAACCGCTGGGAGATTTTTCACTTGTATCGCCGAAGGAGCTGGAAAGAGAAACAGCCATCGAGCCTGCATTATATATAAGCGATGAATATGAAATTACACCTAACTTCTCGGTATCAGGCGGGATCAGAACAACATTTTACACTTCATTAGGGCCGGGTACTGAGTATGTCTATTCTGGAAACAGCCCGAGGACAGTTGAAAATATCATTGATACAGTCAGCTATGGCAAAGGGCAGGTAATGCAAAGTTACCCTGGATTTGAATTCAGACTTTCATCCAGATTGATCCTTTCACCCGGTACTTCAATAAAATTCGGTGTTCAAAGAGTGTTTCAATATTTACACATGATTTCAAACACCACCTCAATATCCCCAACCGACGTCTGGAAGCTGAGTGACAGATACATTAAACCAGCGAGGGGAGATCAGTTTTCTCTGGGCCTGTTCAATAATTTCGGACGCCGAGCCATTGAGACATCAGTAGAAGTATATTATAAAAGCCTGGAGAATATCCTTGATTATAAAGGAGGAGCAGTATTACTGATGAATGAGCATCTTGAAACTGACATTATCAATGGAAAAGGCAGGGCATATGGAATTGAACTTATGGCAAAAAAACAGGCTGGTACCCTTACAGGCTGGATCAGTTACACTTATTCACGGGCAATGTTAAAAGTCGACAGCCCTTATCAATCTGAAAAAGTGAACGGAGGCGAATATTTTCCGGCAAATTATGACAAGCCGCATGATCTTAAAGTAGTTACAAATATTAAATTTTCAAGACGGTTCAATGCATCATCGATCTTTGTCTATAATACAGGACGTCCCATCACTTACCCTGTTGCATTCTTTAACTTCTATAATGCAAACAGGTTATATTATTCAAACAGAAATGAATACAGGATCCCCGATTATATAAGACTCGACTTATCTGCTACCCTCAACGGAAACCTTAAGGCAAAAAAATTCAACCATTCATCCTTAACTTTTACTGTATACAATGTTCTCGGCAGAAGAAATCCCTATTCTGTCTTCTTCCAGAATGAAGGGGGTGTTATCAAAGGTTATCAGATGTCAATATTCGGGCAGCCAATATTCATGGTGACTTATAATTTCAAGTTATTTGGCAACGCATCCAATGATTTTTAAAGTTGAGGCTATTTGGGGGAAGTAAAGTTAAAAACTCAACTTTTTATTTATAAATTGACCGAGTTTTTTGCCCTGTGCAGCGCCGGTATCAACACTGAACCGGTAATGAATACCACCATAGACACGGCTTATTGATGCTTCTGCAGCAGCCTCATGAAATGAATTAAAATGACGCTCCATGCCGATGTACCTCAGATCACTCGTATCCCGGAACGCAAAATTGTCACCATAGAGAGAGGTAAGTACCGTTGCTGCGCAGGCTGTGATTGTACTATGTCCGCTTGTATATTCCGGGAAAGGGGGCGTCTGCAGAAAGGGGAGCCATGAAGGATCAAAAGTTTCATTAATTGCAGTAACAGGTCTGACATAGCTGCTTCTGTATTTTTCATCCCAGCAGGAGATAAAGCCTTCATATAATGCAAGAGCCGTTAGGGCATACGCCCTGGCAGATTTGACCGCATCAGCGCCCGTTTGCCTTGAAGCTATGGCACAAATTCCCATCCAGTGGCCCCCTGGTGTAATTTTTTTATTACCGAAAATCATGTGGCCCGAATGTTCTATTACAAAGGGATTATCATCCCAGTAACGCGCTATGATCATCTGTTCTTCTGTAAGGTTTTTATTAATTGTATAAACCTCACGAAGGCTTTTGTAATATAGACTGGTGGTATCAAGGTTAAAAAATGGGGGTCTGGCGGGCATGAATTGCGCGGCCGAATCCATGGCCATCGGTTTCATGGTATTCCAGCACCACTCCACACCTTCGAGATAATCCGGGGGAGTTGGTCTCCATTTGCCAGCCTCATTGCTTCCGAGATATTTCGAAGGAGTGGAGTGGTG
>Ga0209254_10003150_pt1 | contig 15045 bp, 12 predicted proteins | sample FrelakmetDIP11DI_FD_187148 | JGI IMG/M metagenome (GOLD analysis project Ga0209254, IMG submission 187148) | Freshwater lake sediment microbial communities from the University of Notre Dame, USA, for methane emissions studies - DIP11 DI (SPAdes)... | ecosystem: Environmental > Aquatic >...
AGTATCGTGAACCTATGGGAAGTCCTTGTCCGGCCCGTTCGTCCGTTCGAAGAGCAGCGTTATCAAGCACAGATGCAGGAGCATCATTACCTGGGTTCTTGTCTTGTCCCAGCTTATTTTCCCAATTCAATCCCAGGTTAAAATCCTGGTGAAGGAGGCGGGATTAGGGCTAAGATAGGGACCCACCTTTTGGCCGAGAATGATCTTATGGTTCTCCTGCATCGTCTTCGGGATAGCAACCCGAGCGACGGTGATTGAGGCAATTGTGGGAGGGGATGCGTTTTGGGCTGGCCCTACTTGTAAAGCGCCTCGATTGCCTTCAACTTCCTCCTTGCTTTTTTTTGATTGTACCCTACATCCGCTCTGGATATATCGTAAATCCAAGTAGGATAACTGTACCCGTACTTTTTGATCAGAAGGCCCCCTGCGAAATCCGTTATTGTGTAGATATCGTGGTCATGTAAGCAGTTTTCAAACCACGTCGTGTTTTCCCTCTATCAGTAAGATTCGCCCACGGAAGCCTTCATGAAGCGCCACATGATGTCCATGGGTTCCAAGCCTCCGGTTCCTGGATGGGTCCCGCCAGTCCATTCTTTGCCTGCACGACTGTGCGGGTCAGGTAGGTCGTCGCCGGGCGCACCGCTATCCCACAAACAGATCGCGAGTTTTTTACAGCTTTGGCCCGCGGCATCCTTCGTAAAGCAGAAAAACTTATTCTGACCTTCACCTTCTAGGGCATAGAGCCGACGGTACCCTGCCGGTACAACACCGCCCACAGCCAAAGGACCAAACCGATCACCGACGTCATCCGGGCCAAAGCCGCAGGCCGAATAACCATCATTTTCCGCAGCGTACTCAGCAAAGATTTGCAGCACAGGGGGATAGATCCAAACTGGAACGCCATAATCAACCCAGTCAGTATATGGCCTGCCGTCGTACGGCTCGAAGTTGTCAAAGATCTCGTTGACGTGAAGTATCCAGGGTGAATGCCTATCAGGGGGAGCGTATATCCATTTCAAGGGATCGTCTATACCAGCCTGGTCCACACCATCCACTGGCACTAAGGCTTTGAACAGCTTTGATGTGGCAGGATTCCTGGCGAGTTCATGGGTCCACAAGCCACCATTGGAGTATCCGGTCGCGAAGATCTGACCCGGGTCCACGCAGTGATTGTCCATGGTCCATTTGATGATAGCCCTGGTGAAATCAATTTCCCTCCGGGTGCTGACAGTGTCATCTTCATTCCAGTCGCCGCACCAATCACAGTTCTCCCCCTCTTGGCAACCATCGTTCGGATTCTGGCACGAGGGAACGGCCCAATTCGTATAAGTGCCAGTGGGGTCATACGAATTTGGCGTCCTGTCTCCTGTCGGATACAGGCTGATAAAGCCCACTGCCGCACCTTTAGGTTCCAGGCGGGATTTCCAGCTGTTGAGGCCGGGCCCGGTCTGGCCATATCCATGGAATCCCACCACAATCGGACACGGGGTGCAATCCTCTCCGTCGCACTTGCATTGATCAGGTACGGTGAGCTCAAGAACACGTTCTCCGTAATCATTTCCGTCGCCGACATCGAAGGGGAGCGGAGGATCTTCCACAGAGTCTCCCCTTACGCAGCCTAGCGACATCTCTTCGCACGGAAACTTTGATTCGCCAGTTAAAGACGAGTATCGAGATCTCAGTGCCTCACAAGCGCGTTTGGACGCGTTCGGATCCCAGTCACAATCCAGTGCCTCGCAGTAGGCATTGCAAAGCCCATAAGCTTTACCTTTTAGTCCATCACATACCGTAGGCGTTCGTTTCGCCGTTGCCGATGTTGGCCAAAGTAGAAAGACCATAAGCATCGCGCAGACTGCTAGTAGGCAAAATCTCAGTGCTCCTTCAGGTTTCATGCCTGTCCCCTCCTTTTAAGGTGATATGCATCCTTCGATATTTCTGAGCGCACCGGCTTTGTATATGCCCTCCTGCGTCCCAATCCGCATCTTGATGAGGCATCTCTCAATGTTCATTTCATGCTCATCGGCTTAGATCCATCCTTCAGTCGCGTTATGAGCAGACTGAGAACTGGGCACTCGTTATAACCCGAGCAAATCCTTGGCCTTTTCAACGGCGCTGGCGGCATTTGAGGCATAACCGTCCGCACCGATTTTTTCGGCAAATGCTGCGGTCACCGGGGCCCCGCCCACCATGATCTTGACTTGATCCCTGATTCCAGCTTCTTTTATGGCATTGATGGTTTCGCCCACCTTTGGCATAGTGGTGGTCAATAGCGCAGATAATCCTACGATTCTGGCCTTATGCTGCTTGATCGCATCCACGAAAGCCTTCGGCTCTTTATCGATGCCCAGATCTATCACATTAAACCCGGCGCCTTCGAACATCATCCCCACTAGATTCTTTCCGATATCGTGCAAATCTCCTTTGACCGTTCCTATCACAAAGGTGCCGATGGATTCCGCACCGGTTTCAGCCAGCAGAGGCCGCAGGATTGCCATAGAGCCATGCATGCACTTTGCACAGCGCAGCACTTCCGGTATGAACATCTCTCCGATCTTGAAGCGCTGTCCGACAACATCCATTCCAGCCAAGAGTCCCTTATCCAAAATTTCTTGTGGCGATGCGCCGTCATCCAGAGCTTCCTTTGTAAGGGTCACCACTTTGTCAGCATTGCCAGTTATCAACATTTCTGCGATTTTGCCAAGTAGTCCAGTCATGAATGCAGCCTCCTTCAGTTTACGATCCGTTCCAATTAGTCACTGAGAGTAATTGCTCAAACAATAAAATGTGAAACAGTTTCGGGTTTATGCTAGAATCATCCAATTTATGAAAAAGCTCTTCAAGAAAATCGCGCCGCCGCTTGATTAAAGCGGCCGCTGGACCATGATGCTGAGCAACTATCGGATCTTTAACAGCTCCGGAAAGTCGGAGACCTGGAATGCCGACCTGGCTTTCAATACATGGCCGAACAGTTCTTGGCCGGCAATTTTTCGCGCCAATTTGGCGGAATTAAGAAGTTTGTCGATGTTTATCCCTGTATTCACGCCCAGTTCGGCAAATAAATATACCAGGTCTTCTGTAGGAACGTTCCAAGAACCGGCCCCCATTTTAGGTACCCCAAAAGGTGGGCCACTCAAACCTCCAATAGCGACATCAAAAATGCGGACACCCGCCTCATAGGCAGCAAAACAGTTTGCAAGCCCTAGGCCTCTCGTGTCGTGAAAATGAACCGCCAGCTTCGCCGCAAAATTCTGGTCTTGCAATGCACGGATGGTCTCTTTGACCTGTTTGGGATTTGCCATCCCGGGGGAGTCAACAAGCGATATTTCATTGACCCCCAAAAAGGCGAGTTTACTGGCCAGTTCAGCAATGTTATTAATAGGAACGCGGCCCTCGTACTGGCAGCAAAAAGCGGCAAGCAGATAAGCCCTGATTGTCTTGTCTTTTTCCTGGCAGGCCTGGACTATGGGCGGAAAAGTTTTGTAAAGTGTTTCTTTAATACTGATACCCAGAACCGAACGGTTGAACGACTCAGTCCCGGCGACCAGTATCCCGATTTCGTCAACTTTGGTGTTCACAGCACGGCGGCATGCAATTTCGTTGGGAGCAAGGCCGATGACGGTAACCCCCGGTCTCTTTTGGAGACCATCGATGACCTTTTCAGCATCGGCATATTCAGACTTAAGACGTGGATGCGTAAAGGTTGCACAGTCAATTTTGATATAGCCGCATTTCATAAGGCTGTTCGCAAGAGCGATTTTATCAACTGTGCGAATCTTTGGCAGAGCAATCGCACCGTCTCTGGGGCTAGTATCTACAATCGTAACATCCGCCATCAATATCACCAAATCAAAGCCTGTTTCGTTCTCGATTCGAACGCTCTGCGTCTCCTTTTATGGCCTTATCCTTGTCCGCGACAGCCCGCTGTTCACTCTGATGGTAGCACGGTCCTACGGTCTGAGCCTATGGGGGATCCCATTTGAGCCGGAGATTCCGTTTAAAATTTTAAATGCAATTGCTGGGCCAGTGAATCCAATATGCTGATTATATTGAAACCTTCTAGTTTATCGTAACTCGTGTTAGTTTCAGCATGTTTAGATAGTATACATAAAGCCACTTACTTAAGATTGTACAGTTTCAATTTGGCATAAAACGTCCTTCGGCTGATACCTAGCGTTACGATGGCTTCTGACTTGTTTTTAACCTGTTGTAGAACATTTCTGATGACCTCCTTCTCCGTGTTCTGGACAGCCTGCAACAACAACCCAACATTGGGTTCGGATTCGATTTGCTTCTGTTGGCCTTCATTTGTTGGACTAGGTTCCTCCTCAGCGCACAGCAAAAAGTCGGGAAAATATTTTTCGCTGATCAGTGAACCGGGTGCCATGGTCACCATATAATCCACCACGCCCTTAAGTTCACGAACGTTCCCAGGCCACGGATACAGTTTCATGATCTCAAGACAATTGGAGGTGAACTGCAGGGCCGAGTGCCTACTTTTGGAATGTTCCAATAAGAAAAAATTCGCCAGCAGCGGAATATCTCTGGAACGTTCTCGCAACGCTGGAATATGGATGGTAATGGTATTCAATCGATAGATTAAATCCTGGCGAAAGAGTTTTTCCGCTATCGACTGGGACAGATCTTTATTCGTGGCTGAGATGATCCGGACGTCGACATTAACATTCTTAGTGCTTCCAATTCGCTTAAAATGGCCTTCGGTAAGAACACGCAAAAGTTTGGCTTGGGTTTGTAAAGAGGCATCGGCGATCTCATCAAAAAAAAGCGTTCCCTGATGCGCCTCCACAAACAGGCCATGCCGACCCCCAGGGGAGGCTCCTGTAAAGGAGCCTTTTTCGTATCCGAACAGTTCGCTGTCGATGAGTTGGTCCGGAATAGCCGCACAGTTGATGTCCACAAATTTGTTTCGACTCCGCCGACTGGTCTCATGGATCCTGCGTGCGAGCATCTCCTTACCCGTGCCGCTCTCCCCTCGTATCAGCACCGGGTAATCGCTTTGGGCCGCTCTTTGGGCCTTAAACAAAACGGCCTTAAAATGGGGGTCCTCCCCGATCAATCCTGAAAGCGCCGGTAACAAATTCTTTTCATCTGGACTTGAGGGAATTTGATCGTCATCCAGAGATGGATCGGGTATGGAAAACGGCATCACCTGGCGGAGACTTCCTACGTCTGCCCATACGAGCAGGTGGTTGTTCCTTGGCCCCGATTTGTCTAGTAAGTATACAGAAAAATAGATTTTTCCATGGTCTGTTGCGATGGCAACCTGTTTGAAGTCCAGTATTTCTCCGGGCTGCTGGAGAGCCACCCCTAAGTCGCACAAGGTGCGACTGATTTTCTCTCTATCTGCTGCTTGTACGCTACTGTAGAGTGTTTTGAAGGAATCGCTGGCATAGACCAAGACGCCCTCTTTAAATATGGCGAACAGATCTGAAGTTTGATGAGCAGACTGGGCAGGTGAACGCGGTTTCTTCATCACTGGCACCTCCCTGAGATTGACCCGTTTCTTGTGTTTCATTAGTAAACAAGTTTCTGTAAGAGATTTCAATAGAAAAATTCAAGATTATCGTAAGAGTCAATAAGCTACAGCAAAACGGTTGGTGACAAAGTCATTGGGATGCTCTCAAAATGTTCCGGGAATAACTGTTAGGCAACCGCAGATATTTACTTTGCTGCCCTGAATGCGAATCTAGTCGCAGCCATCCAGGGGATGAGCAAGGATTTCTATGAGGCATGATCGTATAAGTGTTTTTTCCATCGTCCCACAACCAGTCAGGGGATGGCGTGTGATGACTTGCAGGATTTTGTGTGAGGGTAATCCGTTGGCCTTTACATACTGCCCTTTTTGCAGCAGAGGCAAAGGATAATTCGATACGGGTGAGCCGGAGCATTATTTCCTGGAGCGAATGGATCACAGCACGCAAGTGAGAGGGCAATTTGATCAAGCGCTGGAGGAGGGGTAAGCGGGCTGTGCGCTTGTGGTTTGCCGGGAATCCACCATGGCGGATTCCGACGAAGCGCTGAGGCCGGGTGTGGAGGAGAAAGCTGTGGATAAAATCCACCGTGCTGGTGGTAGTCTGCTGCCGGTAAGTCTTGCTAAACTTTACAAGCTCAATCAGGCCAAATCTGAGGACCTACACGGATCCAGGAGCCGAGTTTTTTCCTTGTGCATTTGTCAAAAAAAAAAGACTTTCAGCGCACCCCAAGAGCACCGGTTCATTTGCGAGAAAACTTTTCGACCGGAGAGAAACGTCGGAAGGGGGAGCTTGGGTATGCTGAAGATGAAGTGCCGATGGGAAACTGCTTTAAGAGGCTTCTCACACAGCCATTCAAATCCTACCACCATAGTACTTCACCTTTTCGTCCCAGAATTTTTTCTGCGTCTCTCTCCAGTTTGGGCCCTTAAACTGCTTGTCAAAATAGTCCCCGAGCCTTTCCACCAACCGGACCCACGGATTTTTGTTTTTCTCCTTTGCCTCAACAACGTCGGCAACAAAATCAACAATCCTATTCATTTCCTCTTTGGGAGCATAGTAAGAGGCTCCCTCTTCCGCAGACCTTTTCAAATTGTCCTCGCTCAAGGCATGGGCTGTTAGCATAAGAGCCGGAATACCTTGTTGTTTCGCGACCTCCAGGAGTTCGAATCCGCTGACCCCCATAATATCGAGAATTGCCGCGTCATACTTGTTTTGTTGTAATAACTGCTTGCCTTCCTCGAATGAAATAGCGGTATCGATTCGGCACATCTCTAGGAGTTCAACGAGTGATTCGATAACATCCTTTTCATCGTCCACTATAAGAACCCATTTCCCCTCAATAAGCTTCTTTGACTTCATTCTAATTTCTCCTCTCCAAACGCGCTTATTTGCTCGTTGTGCGTCTCAAAAGCGTTGTAAGTATTTATTTTTTTTGCTCTCCGCTGATCTTTTCAGAACCCTTATTGAAAACGGTATTCGTGGTAACCTTATTTCCCATCTTTAACCATCTGTGTTAGCTCCTGTTTCGGATCTTGATTCGATGAACCCCACTCATAACAGGAGTCCCAGATGATTTTTCAGGAGTTTAGCATTTCGCCATGCAAAATCCAGGTTTAAAAAGATAGTCATGCAAAAAAAAGTACCACCGCTGGGTAGCGGTTGTCAATTGGCAGCGGGGTACCTCGTAGAGGGAGCCTTTGAAACTGATGGCGGCATCGTTATTGACGAAGCGTCCATGGCGGGTGAGGAAGATTTCGTCGAGTTCGGTTTTTAGAGGAGGCGACGCAGATGTATTCTGGCAATGAGGCATTGTAGCGGTCGATGGGTTTATCCCTGATGCCGTTATATGGAGCTTGTGGTGATAGTCTTCCTGAAGCCACAGCGAGAAAGCCTGGCCTTGTTCTTGGAGAATGATTTGCTCCTGGAGACCTGGGAGGAATCGTTCACGCACGGTTTTAAACAGGAGCTCGATTTTTCAAGAGGAGGGCCGTCACAGAGTTTGGAGTGGATGAGGGAGATGCTGGCCTCCCTGAGATTGGCCTGTTGCTTGTGTTTCATTAGTAAACAAGTTTCAGCAAGAGATTTCAATAAAGAAATTTGGAATCATCGTAACGTTCACTAATTTATGGCAAAATTCATGGTGGCAAAGTAATTGCAACGCTATCAAAATGTTCCAGGAATACCTGTCGCATGACCGCAGAGATTACCTTCCTGTCCTGGAGGCGAATTTTGTCGCATTGATCCAGGGCATATGCAAGGATCGCCATGACGTACGATTTGTCAAAAATGTTGAATCCTGAGTCCGTCGCGATTATAGGCGTTTCGGAAGACTCTTCTCGAATTGGCGGGAGATTGTTTCGCTATATCCGTAAGCACGGATATCGAGGGCATCTCGCCCTGGTGAACCCAAAATATCGGGAACTCCAAGGAGTGAAGTGCTATAGAACCATTTCAGATGTTCCAGGTCCGATAGATTGCGCTCTTATCGCGGTTCCTGAAAAAAATGTGCTTTCCGTACTGAACGAATGTGCTGACAGCCATGTGAGTACTGCGGTTATTTTCAGCTCGGGTTTTGCGGAAATGGGGGACTCCGGAAAAGAAGCGCAAGACAGGATCAAAACCCTTGCCAGAACTAGAAACCTTAGAGTCTGTGGCCCCAATTGCATCGGACTAATTAATTTCTACAGCCGTACAGTGCTTTCATTTTCCCAACTGCTGGAAAGCGATACCCTTATCCCAGGCAATATCGGCTTTATTTCACAAAGTGGCGCCCTGGGAGGCTCATTGGTAAACCGGGCCCAGGATAAAAACATTGGATTAAGTTATTTTATTTCCGGCGGCAATGAAGCAGATCTGGATGTATCCGACTATATAAAACACCTGGTTCTGCATGACGAAAAGACGAAAGTTATCGTCGCCGTGATTGAAGGCATCAGAGATGGGGCCAAATTTGTTGAAGCTGCGGAACTAGCGCTGAGCCATCGCAAACCTATCATGGTTTTGAAAATTGGAGAGACCGAAGCAGGCAAAAAGGCGGCTGCTTCGCATACAGGCTCAATGACGGGTTCGGATTCGGTGATCGACGCTGTCTTCAATCAAAAAGGCGTCGTCAGAGTTCGCAACTATGATGAACTATTTCAAACGGCAGCTTTATTCGCCCAGGAACGTATCCCCAGGGGCAACCGGGTGGGTATACTGACGAGCTCCGGCGGAGCCGGCATCATCATGGCAGACTACTATACGAAATTGGGCTTGATGGTTCCGGAGTTTTCGCAAAAAGCCAAAGATCTAGCATCTAAGGAAATAGCCACCTTTGGAAAGGTGGCAAACCCGTTTGACCTGACCGGCCAGATCTTCAGTGATCCTGAGATGTTTAAACGATGCATGAAGCTCTTCGTGGAAGAAGATAATTTCGACATTATTCAGGTAAATGTATCCATGGTGGCCGGGCAATCGAGTGAGTATCGGTCGGCCATGCTATTGGATGCGATTGAAGGAAGCACAAAACCCATCGTTACCTGGTGGGCAGCCGGAAGCCTGTCGGATCCGGGGATAAAAGCATTAAAGGGCAGCAGAGTCACCCCGTTTCGATCCCCAGACAGATGCGCAGCGGCAGTTGCCTCTCTTGTCAAGTACTATCGGCACTTGGAAACACACCATCCTGACAAAGCATCCCACACGGACACCAATTATTCACCCTCCCTCATAAAGGCCGGCGCTATTCTGCAGACGGCAGATTCAAGCCTAAGTGAGCATCAGAGCAAGGCGCTCTTAAATTTGTATGGGATCCCAGTCACCCGGGAAATGGTTGCAACATCGGCTCCTGATGCGGTTCGCTTCGCCGAGGAGATCGGATTTCCGGTGGTCCTTAAAGTTGACTCCCCCGATATTTTGCATAAGTCAGAGGCCAATGCGATTCGTGTAGGGGTCGGCTCCAAAGAAGAGATAATCCAAATTTATGGTGAGCTTATTGAAAATGCAATTAAGTACAACTCAAATGCAAGGATCAACGGCATCTTGGTCCAGGAAATGATCCAGGGTGGGTCTGAAGTCATGGTCGGCATGTCGCAGGACCGCCAATTCGGGCCGACGATCGTTTTCGGATTGGGGGGCATTTTTGTAGAAATTTTGAAAGACATATCTTTACGGGTTGCACCTCTCTCACCAACTGATGCCGAGCAAATGGTAAAGGAAATAAAAGGCTACCCCATACTTAAGGGGGTGCGCGGCAAAAGGCGCTCCGACATTGAGGCGCTTGTTGATGTCCTGTTGAGAATTTCGAGATTGGCCAAGGACTGGGAGGACACTATTGCTGAGATTGATATCAACCCCTTGATTGTACTAGAAGAGGGCTGCGGCGTAAAGGCGGTGGATGCTCTGGTGGTGCTCAAACAGCCTGAAACCAAGTGAACGGGATTCAAAGTCGTCTGCGGGTCCTCTTACTTATCGATTTTTCCGCATGACTATATCTTTAGCAAAATGATTACCTCTTCTTGCCATGGTGATCGAAAGGTGATAGCACTCTCCTACAATTAACAGGTTGGTAACGTTCAAGAGTGTTTACATGGGACCATCACACCTGGACAGGGCTGGGACCTTTTCTTGTGTTCCAAGTTTCCCGGGCTGGTCTTTTCTACGACTTATCTGCGAGGGAAACCCCGGTCGCCTCTGGCGCCGCCGTAGGCGGGTAAACTTGCCCCCTCCACCGTTCCCCGCGCCTTCGCTCGGGGCCGGGGCAAGCAAGCTGACGTCTGACTGGCGCTCGTTCGTCCCGTTCTTATACCTGACAAATGTTCGCCTTGAGATTGGCCTAGGGGGGCGGTATGCGATTTGAAGAGAAAGTGATCATTGGGTGCCCTGTTCAACGGGTATGGGACTTTGTAATGGATCCGGAAGCGGTAGGGCCGTGCATTCCCGGGTTTGAAAAGGTGGAGGTGATCAGCGATAGGGAGTTTACCAATCTTATTAAGGCCAAAGTGGGGTTCATTTCAGTTCGGTTCAAGATCAAAACAATTTTCGAAGAAATTGTACCCTACAAATCTATTCGGACCGTCGGGGAAGGCAGCGAAATACACAACTTAGGGCATTTCAAACAGAATTCATACGTGATTTTCGGAGAACTGTCTGAAAATGAAACCGAGGTTTCCGGATGGTCAGAAGTCTCCTTGGTCGGACGGATTGCTACATTCGGCGAAAGAATCATCAGGGCAAAGGCAAAGGAAACAGTAAAAGAATTCGTTGAAACCCTAAGAAAGAGATTGGAATGAATGAACATACAATTTCCCGTAATACGGAGGAATGCTTCCAATGAATCATTTTGAATATCTGCCTGCCAAAAGTGTGAATGATGCCTGTGACATGCTTTCCAACTATGGAGAAGAGGCTAAGGTCCTTGCGGGGGGGCAATCTCTGGTTCCCTTGATGAAGCAGGGACTTGTCAGGCCCTCCCATATCATCGATATCAGAGGTTTATCGGATCTGGATTACATCCGCTACGATAAAAAAGACGGGCTGCGAATCGGTGCACTGACCACCCATAGAGCGGTGGAGACCTCGAAGGCTATCAAGGAAAATTGCGCCATGTTGGCAGAAATGGAGCGGACCCTGGCATCCGTTGCGGTTCGCAACTGGGGAACCGTGGGAGGCAGTCTCACCCATGCAGATCCGGCATCAGATTTAGCAACGACACTCATGGCCCTTGGAGCAGAGGTGACGTTAACAGGATCTCGGGGTGAGCGGGTGGTCAACCTGAACGATTTTTTCGTTGACTACTTTGAAACCGCCCTGCACTCGGATGAACTGCTGACGGCGATCCATATCCCGAATTCCGGTCGTGGAAACGGTTTTTATTATAAATTCGCTCATCGGGCAACCGATTTGGCAGTTGTGAGTGTTGCCGTTTATCTCGTTCCTGCCCCTGACGATCAAAACCGGTGCCAGGATATCCGAATTGTAATGGGATCCGTGGGGCCGACATCGCTGAGATCAAGAAGAGGAGAGGAACTTCTTAAGGGACAGGAAATCACCGACACGCTTATTGAAGAGGCTGCCCGGGTATCTGCCGAAGACGCGCAGCCGACCACGGATATCAACGGCTCTGAAGAATACAAACGGGAGCTTGTTCAGGTTCTGGTGACGAGAAGCATCAAGAAAGCAGCAACCCGTGCATCGACGCGGTGAAAACATAGAAATGGAACATCTGCACATCTAGGAACTTCTTGAAATTTCACGATTAGGTAGGAAAGGCGACTCATCATGGAAAATTTGCGCTTAATCATCAATGGAGAAGAGGTAGAAGCGTTGATTGATCCCGCAACAACCTTGCAGCAGTTCTTACACAACACTTTGGGGATGACCGGCACCAAAGAAGGGTGCGGCGCTGGTTTGTGTGGCTGTTGCACAGTCATGGTGGACGGCAAGGCGGTGAAGTCCTGTCTCATTCTGGCGCTCCAGGTCGGGGGAAAATCCGTTCAAACCATTGAAGGACTCGCCCATGAAGATGTTTTGGATCCGGTTCAAAGCGCGTTTATCGAAAACGGCGCCATTCAATGTGGGTTTTGTTCCCCAGGAATGATCATGGCAAGCAAAGCCCTTTTGAAAGAAAATCCTCATCCAGTTGAGAACGATGTTAGACATGCCCTTTCAGGTAATCTCTGCCGTTGTACGGGATATCATAAGATTGTCAAAGCTGTGCTGAGCGTAGGGGAAAGGCAATAGCAGGTGTAAGCTCTTAGAAACAGAGGAGGTCTGCCTCATGAGTTCGAAGAAAGAATATCAATACATTGGAAAGTCTATATACAATGTCAACGCAATAGCAAAAGCAACGGGCCGGGCGAAGTATTGCTCGGATATGCAACTTGCCGGAATGCTTTATGCGAAGGTGAAACGGAGCCCGTATCCCCATGCCAGAATTGTTTCCATTGATACCTCGAAGGCCGAACGCCTCCCGGGGGTAAAAGCCGTGATTATTGGCGATGAGAAAACCTGCCCCGCCCGCTTTGGAGCCGGAGTCGCGGATGAATATGTGCTGGCCAGAGGCAAGGTCCTGTATGTCGGTGATCCAGTGGCGGCGGTGGCCGCCGAGAGCGAGCAAATCGCCGAGGAGGCTGTAGACCTCATCGAAGTGGAATACGAAGATCTGCCGGCCATCTTCGACGGAGAAGAGGCCTTTAAACAAAATCCTCCCGTCGTACTTCACGAGGATTTGAAGCGTTACAATACGCTGCGTTCGGTTCCTCCCCGCTTAGATGAAAATCGTCCCAATGTTTTCAATTACTTCAGAATTCGGCGGAGGGATGTCGAGAATGGATTTAAAGAGGCGGATTTGGTGTTTGAGAACCGCTTTGAGACAGCCATGATCCACCATGTCCAGATGGAACCTCACTGCGGCGTCGCCATGGTTGACGATAGCGGAAGACTCGTGGTCTGGGGTACGAGTTCAAAACCTTACGGAATGCACCGGGATATTTCTGAATCGAGAAACCTGCCCCCATCGGCCGTTCGGGTAATCATACCCACCCACGTGGGGGGGGCTTTTGGCGGACGGGAACCCAAGGCGGAACAGATCGCGGCCTCCCTGGCCCTTGGCCAGAAGGGCTACCCGAAACGGCCGGTCAGGATGTGGTTTACCCGTGAGGAGCAATTAAGCACGACGACGACTCGGGCCCATTATATTGTGGATATCAAAACCGGAGTGAGAAAAGACGGCACGATTGTAGCCAATAAGATGAGGCTGCTTCTGGTCGGAGGCGCCTATGCTGGAACAGGGTATCTGACAGCGAGAAACGCCGCATTTGGACCGGCTGCAAATTACAAGACAGACCATTTTAGCCTGGACGCATACGGGGTGTATACGAACCAACGCATGGCCGGAGCCTATCGCGGATTTGGCAATGCCGAGTCGCTCTGGGGGATGGAATCGCAGATGGACATCATAGCGGAAGCGCTGAAGATAGACCCGCTAGAATTCAGGCTGAAGAATTGCACGGATGAAGGGGATCTGAATGCATTTGGAGAAAAAATGCACAGTGTAGGGGCCAAAGAGTGCCTGCATGCCGCAGCGAAACTGATTGAATGGGGAAAGAAGACCAAGGGGAGCGAGCCTCATCTGAAGAGAGGCAAGGGAATTGCTTTGGGGAACAAGTACAGCATTGTACCGACAGCCTCCGCGGCGATCATCAAGGTGCATCCGGACGGAATGGTGGAGCTCCGCACGAGTACCGTAGAAATAGGACAGGGCTCGAGCACCATATTTTCCCAGATGATTGCCGAAGAATTCAAGATCCCTGTCTCAAAGGTCCGCGTCCTGAATCCGGATACCGATATTACGCCCTTTGACTTAGGCACCGCATCGAGTCGGTCGACCTTTAACATGGGCAATGCGATCATCAAGGCAAGCGCCGATGCAAAACGACAGCTGTTTGAACTTGCTGCTAAAGAGCTAAAAGCCAATCCGGACGATCTGGAGACAGCGGATTCCAAGGTTTTTGTCAAGGGATCTCCCGACCGGAGCCTCCATATCAAAGACCTTTTCATCCCAATGGTCATAGGCGGATATACGCTCAAGGAAGGAGCGGAAATCATCGGCAAAGCAACCTACTATCTGCCGGGGGTGATCCCGGACCCGGAAACCGGCCATTCTGAAAGGCCGGCTTCCTTCTATATGTTCGTCGCCCAGGCGGCCGAAGTGGAAGTGGATGTCCAGACCGGCAAAATCAGAGTTGTTAAGATTGTCACTGCCAATGACTGTGGTAAAGCGATTAACCCAATGACGGTTGAAGGACAACAGGAAGGCGGAGTCCTGAGCATGGGAATCGGCAGCACTTTGTTGGAAGAGGTGATCACCGACAATGGGGTGATGCTCAATCCACAGTTTGCGGATTACAAGATCCCGACGACGCTGGATTGCCCGACTCTGGAGAATTACAAATCCGCGATTATCGAGACGGCTCACCGAGAAGGACCCTGGGGAGCCAAAGGGGTCGGTGAGGGCACCATGGTGTGCTCGGCGCCTGCAATTGCAAACGCCATCTATGATGCAATCGGGATACGGTTTCACGAAATTCCCATCACACCGGAGAAGGTCCTCAGGGCGCTGAAGAAGATCTAATCATAAGGTCCTCTGCCTGCATACAGAAAAGATGCCGACGGAAAAGACCTGGCGGCGGTAAAACTTCAAATCGTGAGTTGTGACATGCCATACCCAGAAACGGTTTCGATTGCCTGTGTCAATTTTCACCCCGCGTGGGGAGACAAAGCGGCCAACGTGGACAAAATGAAAACTTTTGCTGTTGAGGCCGCGGGGCAGGGGAACCAGATTGTTGTTTTCCCGGAGTTGGCGCTGAGCGGCTATGAGTGTAGCGAGGACATGGCGGGAGGACACAAATCGTGCTCGATGCATCGCGAATTGGCTGAGACCATTCCAGGACCGACGACTCAGAAGATGGCGGCCTTGGCCAAGGACTTGGACGTTTATCTCATATTTGGCATGCCTGAAAATGACAAGGCGATACCAGATCGGCGGTATATATCCTCGGTGGTCATCGGGCCGGAG
>Ga0209254_10003152_pt1 | contig 15042 bp, 14 predicted proteins | sample FrelakmetDIP11DI_FD_187148 | JGI IMG/M metagenome (GOLD analysis project Ga0209254, IMG submission 187148) | Freshwater lake sediment microbial communities from the University of Notre Dame, USA, for methane emissions studies - DIP11 DI (SPAdes)... | ecosystem: Environmental > Aquatic >...
TCGGTGGCCTGCGCATAGACCATGTTGCCCGAGGCGCCGCCCACCGAGTCGAGCGCCTCGACCAGCGGCACGCCGGCGGCGAACATGGTCGAGAGCGTGCGCGTCCAGCGCGCGAGCACCGACTTGTTCACCAGGTCGCCGAAGATCGGCAGCTTGAGCAGCAGGCGGTCCATCGCCATCTGCATCTTCTCGGAGCGTTTCCAGCTCTCCATGAAGAAATAGCCGCCGCCGCCGATGAAGCCGAAAATGGCCCACCAGTAGCTGGCGAAGAATTTCGACATCGCGATCACCACCAGCGTGGGCGCCGGCAGGTCGCCGCCGAAGGACTTGAAGACGTCCTCGAAGGCCGGGATGACGAAGATCATGATCACGGTGAGCACGACGAAGGCGACCACGATCACCGCCACCGGGTACATCAGCGCCGACTTGATCTTGCTCTTGATCGCCATCGTCTTTTCCTGGTAGATCGCCAGGCGGTCGAGCAGGGCTTCCAGGATGCCACCGGCTTCACCGGCTTCCACCAGGTTGCAGTACAGCGCGTCGAAGTGCATCGGGTGCTTGCGGAAGGCCGAGCTCAGGCTGGTGCCGGTCTCCACGTCGCTGCGGATGTCGGTGAGCAGCTTGGTCATGCGCGCATTGGTGCTGCCGCGGGCAACGATGTCGAAGGCCTGCAGCAGCGGCACGCCGGCCTTCATCATCGTCGCCAGCTGGCGCGTGAAGATGGCGATGTCCTTCTGCTTGATCGAGCGCCCGCCGCTGGTGCGGCGCTTCTTGACCTTGTTCACCAGGATGCCCTGGCGGCGCAGGCTGGCGTTGACCACGGCCTCGCCGCCGGCGCGCATCTCGCCGCGCACGACCTTGCCGTTCTTGTCCTTGCCTTCCCACTCGAAGAGGGCTTCCTTCAGGTTCTTGCTGAGCGCTGCGGTGGCCATGGGCTTGCGGGGTCTCCGAAAGTAGAGGGCGGCTGTCGGCCGGCTATTCGTTGGTGACCGTGATCACTTCTTCGAGCGTGGTCACGCCGGCGCGCACCTTGGCCAGGCCGGCCTGGCGCAGGTCGCGCACGCCTTCGACCTCGGCCTGCTTGGCGATGTCCAGCGCCGAGCCTTCGGAAAGGATGATGCGCTGGATGGCTTCGGTGATCGGCATCACCTGGTACAGGCCGACGCGGCCCTTGTAGCCGTTGTTGCAGCTGGCGCAGCCCACGGCGCGGTAGGGCTTCCAGTTGCCGTCGACATCCTCGGGTTTGAAGCCGGCCTTGAGCAGCGAATCGCGCGGGTAGTCGGCCGGCTTCTTGCAGTTCTCGCACAGCCGCCGCGCCAGCCGCTGCGCGGTGATGAGCAGCACGCTGGACGCGATATTGAACGGCGGCACGCCCATGTTGAGCAGGCGCGTCAGCGTGGTCGGTGCGTCGTTGGTGTGCAACGTGCTCATCACCAGGTGGCCGGTCTGCGCGGCCTTGATGGCGATGTCGGCGGTTTCCAGGTCGCGGATTTCGCCGACCATGATGATGTCCGGGTCCTGGCGCAGGAACGATTTCAGCGCCGCGGCGAAGGTCAGGCCCGCGCGGTCGTTGACGTTGACCTGGTTGATGCCCGGCAGGTTGATTTCGGCCGGGTCTTCCACCGTGGCGATATTCACGCCCGGCTGGTTCAGGATATTCAGGCAGGTGTACAGCGACACCGTCTTGCCGCTGCCGGTGGGACCGGTGACGAGGATCATGCCGTAGGGCCGGCCGATGGCCTGCATCAGCCGGTCCTTCTCGATCTTCTCGTAGCCCAGCGCCTCGATGCCCAGCCTGGCGCTGCTGGGGTCGAGGATACGGATCACGACCTTTTCACCGAACAGCGTGGGCAGCGTGCTGACGCGGAAGTCGATCGCCTTGGTGCCGAACTTCAGCTTCATGCGGCCGTCCTGCGGCACCCGCTTCTCGGCGATGTCCATGCGGCTGATGACCTTGATGCGCGAGGCCAGTTTTTCCTTGATGGCCACCGGCGGCTGCGTGATCTCGCGCAGCTCGCCGTCGATGCGGAAGCGTACGCGGTAGGTATATTCGTAGGGCTCGAAGTGCAGGTCCGACGCGCGCATGTTGATGGCGTCGATGAGCATCTTCTGCAGGAAACGCACCACCGGCGCGTCCTCGACCTCGGTGGAGACGTCGGCCGTCTCGGCCGCGGCGTCTTCGTCGCTGACGTCGAAGTCGAAGTCGGCGCTGGCCATCGACTCCAGCACCTCGTTGGCGCTGGCGTTCTGCGCTTCCAGCTGGCGCATGAGCTTGTCGTATTCGACGATCACCCATTCGGGCGTGAGCTGGGTGGCGAACTTGATGCGTTCCACCGCTTCCTGGTCGGTGGGGTCGGCAGCACCGATGAACAAGCGGTTGCCGCGCTTGCCCAGCACCAGCAGCTGGTACTGGCTGGCGATCTTCTGGTCGACGATGTTGCGCGGCAGCTTCTGCGCGTCGACGGCGTTGAGGTCGAGCAGCGGCAGGGCCAGGGCGCCGGACAGCGTATGCGCCAGGTCGTCGGCCTTCATGGCGCCCGCGCCGATGACCGCGGTGACGAAGCTGCTCTTGCGCTCGCGTGCGCTCTTGGACAATTCCTCGGCCGTCTTGGCGTTCAGCTTGCCGGCGTTGACAAGCACGCGCGCCACGCCGGAAAGCGTGGAGGGTGGCGGTTCGACCAGCGTCTCGACGGCCATGAACTTCAAGTCAGCGGCGGCATATTTCGATCATCATCGCCGATCGGTCCGGGGGTGTAAACGGCGAAAAGCCACACCCGGCCGCGGCTAACCTTTGCTTACAGGCGAAGTCGAAACCGTTGGACGACTGCCGGGAAACTGGTCGGGGTGAGAGGATTCGAACCTCCGGCCTCTACGTCCCGAACGTAGCGCTCTACCAGGCTAAGCTACACCCCGATGTGGCCCGCTCGATCGTTGCTTCGAGCGCTGCGGCCGGCGGTGAGACCCTCAGGAAGACCTGTGGATCGACCGAACACATAATTCTAACAGAGCCTCGCGGGCCCGCGAGGCCGGCAACGCGGCCAGCGCCTGGCGCGCCTCGTCGGCTTCCTTCTGTGCCGCAGTGCGCGTGGCGTCCAGCGCACCGGTTCGCTTCACGATGGCCAGGATCTCGGGCAGCTTGTGCACCTCGCCGTGTTCGATGGCGTGCCGGATCAGGGCCCGGTCCGCTTCGCCTGCGCGTTCCATGGCCAGCAGCAGCGGCAGCGTGGGCTTGCCTTCGCGCAGATCGTCGCCGACGTTCTTGCCGAGTTCGTCGCTGTTGCCCTCGTAGTCGAGCAGGTCGTCGACGAGCTGGAAGGCCGTGCCCAGCGAACGCCCGTAGGCAGCGCAGGCCTCTTCGAGCGCAAGCGGCGCGCCGGCCAGCACCGCCCCAAGGCGCGCGCTGGCCTCGAACAGCTTGGCGGTCTTGTAGCGGATGACCTGCAGGTAGTCGTCGACCGCCAGGTCGGGGTCGTGCATGTTCATCAACTGCAGCACCTCGCCTTCGGCGATGACGTTGGTCGCGTCGGCCAGCACCTCGAGCACGCGCATGCGGTTCACCGAGACCATCATCTGGAAGGCGCGTGAATACAGGAAATCGCCCACCAGCACGCTGGCCGCGTTACCGAACATCGCATTGGCGGTGGCACGGCCGCGGCGCATGGCCGATTCGTCCACCACGTCGTCGTGCAGCAGGGTGGCGGTGTGGATGAATTCGACGATCGCCGCCAGCTCGTAGCGTTCCGGGCCTTCGAAGCCCAGCGCCTCGGCGAACAGCAGCACCAGTCGCGGCCGGATGCGCTTGCCACCGGCGCCCACGATATAGCGCGAGATCTGGTCGATGAGCACCACACGCGAGGCCAGCCGGTCGCGGATGACGCCGTCCACGCGCTGCATGCCCAGCTCGGTCGGGTCGGCAGCGGCGGTGGCAGGGGCGGTGGTCTCGAGCACGGGGTGCACGCGGGAAATGGACTCGCATTATAGGAAGCTGCTGCGCCATGGGCGCGTTGCCGCTGCGCCCTGGTCTTTGCGTGGTATAGTCGCGGGCTCTGCGCAGAGCGAGTGGCTTCCATGGGGGAGCGGCAGTTCGTCATCCCGCGCAGCAGTCTTCTTCGAGAGGTCACACATGTACGCGGTCATAAAAACCGGCGGCAAGCAATACAAGATTGCAGCCGGCGAAAAGATCAAGGTGGAACAGATAGCTGCGGACGTGGGCCAGGAAATCGTTCTCGACCAGGTGCTTGCCGTCGGCAGCGGCGCCGAGCTGAAGGTCGGGGCGCCCTGGGTCGCGGGTGCGAACGTCACCGCCACCGTGCTGGCGCAAGGCAAGCACGACAAGGTGCGCATCTTCAAGATGCGCCGCCGCAAGCATTACCAGAAGCACGGCGGCCACCGCCAGACCTATACCGAGCTGCAGATCGGCTCGATCAACGCCTGAGGAGCAACCCACCATGGCACAGAAAAAGGGCGGCGGCTCCACCCGCAACGGCCGCGATTCACAGCCGAAGATGCTGGGCGTCAAGGTCTTCGGCGGCCAGACCATCCACGCCGGCGGCATCATCGTGCGCCAGCGCGGCACCCAGTTTCACGCCGGCACCGGCGTCGGCATGGGCCGCGACCACACGCTGTTCGCGCTGCTCGACGGCGCGGTGTCCTTCGATGTGAAGGGTGCCCAGAACCGCCGCACGGTCTTCGTGAAGCCGGTCTGACGACGCACTTCGCGCCCATCGCACGTCTCGCACCTGCGCGAAGCCCCGGCAAGCCGGGGCTTCGTCGTTTTTCCGGCGCCGCCGGCGCCGCTACCATCTGCTGCACATGAAATTCGTCGACGAAGCCACCATCGACATCGCCGCCGGCGATGGCGGCACCGGCTGTGCGAGCTTCAGGCGCGAGAAATTCATCCCCTTCGGCGGCCCCAACGGGGGCGACGGCGGGCGCGGCGGCAGCGTGCTTGCCATCGCCGACCGCAATATCAACACCCTGATCGATTACCGCTACGCACGCCGCCACATTGCGAAGAATGGCGAGCAAGGCCGCGGTTCGGACCAATTCGGCGCCGCCGCGCCCGACATCGAACTGCGCATGCCGGTGGGCACCATCATCCGCAACGCCGAGACCGGCGAGGTGATGACGGAGCTGCTCGAGCACGGCCAGCGCGTGCTGCTGGCCAAAGGCGGCGACGGCGGTTTCGGCAACCTGCACTTCAAGACCAGCACCAACCGCAGCCCGCGCCATAAGACGCCCGGCTGGCCGGGCGAGGCCTTCAAGCTGCAGCTCGAATTGCGCGTGCTGGCCGACGTCGGCCTGCTCGGCATGCCCAACGCCGGCAAGAGCACGCTGATCGCCGCCATCTCGAATGCGCGGCCGAAGATCGCCGACTATCCCTTCACCACGTTGCACCCTAACCTGGGCGTGGTGCGCGTCGGGCCGGAGCGCAGCTTCGTCGTCGCCGACATCCCCGGTCTCATCGAAGGCGCTTCCGAGGGTGCCGGCCTGGGCCACCAGTTCCTGCGCCACCTGCAGCGCACGCGGCTGTTGCTGCACATCGTCGATGCCGCACCCTTCGACGACGCCGATCCGGTGCTGCAGGTGCGCGCCATCGCCGCCGAGCTGAAGAAATACGACCCCAAGCTGCATGCCAAGCCGCGCTGGCTGGTGTTCAACAAGATCGACATGGTGCCGGCGGCCGAACGCGAGCAGCGCGTCAAGGAGTGGGTGCGCCGGCTGCGCTGGAAGGGGCCCGTGTTCACGATCTCGGCGCTGGCGCGCGAGGGGCTGCAACCGCTGGTCGAGGCCATCTGGACGCACGTGGCCGAGTACCAGCGCGAAGAGCCGCTGCCCGACCCGCGCTTCGACGAAGGGGTGAGCGTCTCGCATGGCTAGCGTGATCGCCGGCGCGCGCCGCATCGTCGTCAAGGTCGGTTCCAGCCTCGTCACCAACGAAGGCCGCGGTGTCGATGCCGAAGCCATCGGCAACTGGGCGCGCCAGCTCGCCGCGCTGGCCGCCACCGGCCGCGAGGTGGTGATGGTGTCCAGCGGCGCCATCGCCGAGGGCATGAAGCGCCTGGGCTGGACGAAGCGGCCGAAGGAGTTGCACGAGCTGCAGGCCGCCGCCGCGGTGGGCCAGATGGGACTGGTGCAGATGTACGAGTCGCGGCTGGCCGCGCACGGCATGGCCAGCGCGCAGGTGCTGCTCACGCACGCCGACCTGGCCGACCGCGAGCGCTACCTCAATGCGCGCTCGACCCTGCTCACGCTGCTGGCGCTGAAGGTCATCCCCGTCATCAACGAGAACGACACCGTCGTCAACGACGAGATCAAGTTCGGCGACAACGACACGCTCGGTGCGCTGGTGGCCAACCTGGTGGACGCCGACGCCTACGTCATCCTCACCGACCAGCGCGGCCTGTACTCGGCCGACCCGCGCCAGGACCCGCAGGCACACTTCATCGCCGAGGCCACGGCCGGCGATCCGGCGCTGGAAGCCATGGCCGGCGGTGCGGGCAGCGGCATCGGCCGCGGCGGCATGCTGACCAAAATCCTGGCCGCCAGGCGCGCTGCGGGCAGCGGCACCAGCACCGTCATCGCCTGGGGCCGCGAGAGCGACGTGTTGCTGCGCCTGGCCGCCGGCGAGGCCATCGGCACGGCGCTCGTCGCGGGCACGGCCAAGCTGGCGGCGCGCAAGCAGTGGATGGTCGACCACCTGCAGTTGCGCGGCGCCGTGGCGGTGGACGACGGCGCGGTGGCCAAGCTGCGCCTTGAGGGCAAGAGCCTGCTGCCGATCGGCGTGTGCGAGGTCACGGGCGACTTCGTGCGCGGCGACGTCATCGCCGTGCGCACGCTGGCCGGGGCCGAGGTCGCGCGCGGGCTGGCCAACTACTCGGCGGCCGAGGCGCGACTGATTGCGCGCAAGCCTTCGTCCCAGATCGGGTCGCTGCTGGGCTATGCCAACGAGCCCGAGTTGATCCACCGGACCAACCTGGTGCTCGTATAGCCCACCTTCGGCTTCGATCGGCACGCGGCCAAGGCGCGCCGACCGGCGCCCGGCGCACCGGACTCACTTGGCCGGCGACGGGCCGGGCTCGGCCGGCTGCGGTGTCAGCGGTGGCGGCTCGGGTTCCGGCCGCTGCGAGCGCAGCCCGGCACGCAGGTAGCGGTTGTGGTGTGTCACGCGCGGCAGGTATCGCGCCAGTTCGGTGAGCGCCATCTCGTAGACGCCGCGCTTGAACTCGATCACCACGTCCAGCGGCACCCAGTAGTCGTTCCAGCGCCAGGCGTCGAACTCCGGGTGGTCGGTGGCGCGCAAGTTCATGTCGCTGTCGCGGCCCAGCAGCCGCAGCAGGTACCAGATCTGCTTCTGGCCGCGGTAGTGGCCGCGCGCATCCTTGCGGATGAAGTGGTCGGGCACCTCGTAGCGCATCCAGTCGCGCGTGCGCGCCAGGATCTGCACGTGCTCGGGCCGCAAGCCCACTTCTTCGTGCAACTCGCGAAACATCGCCTGCTCGGGCGACTCGCCGTATTTGATACCGCCCTGCGGGAACTGCCACGAGTGCGTGCGCAGCCGCTTGCCCCAGAAGACCTGATTGCGCGAGTTGAGCAGGATGATGCCGACGTTGGGCCTGAAGCCCTCGCGGTCGAGCATAATCAAACTCCGAATTCCGTTACTGTTTTCATTATTGCACCGGCCCGGTGCGGAGCGCGAACCCGCGCTAACCCGTAGGGGCCAGGCGAGATAACTGCGCAGTCTCGCGGGCGCCGCCGGCGGCCCAACGCCGCGTGCAGCCCAAGCCCCCATGAAAGCCTCCCAGACCTTCATTTCCACGCTCAAGGAAGCGCCTGCCGACGCCGAGGTGGCCAGCCACCGGCTGATGATGCGCGCCGGCTTCATCAAGCGCCTGGGCGCCGGTATCTACACCTACATGCCGCTGGGCCTGCGCGTGATCCGCAAGGTCGAGTCCATCATCCGCGAAGAGATGGATCGCGCCGGCGCGGTGGAATTGCTGATGCCGGTGGTGCAGCCCGCCGAGCTGTGGCAAGAGACGGGCCGCTTCTCCAAGATGGGGCCGGAACTGCTGCGCGTGAAGGACCGTCACGACCGCGACTTCATCATCCAGCCCACCAGTGAAGAGGTCATCACCGACATCGCGCGCCAGGAACTGCGTAGTTACAAGCAACTGCCGCGCAATTTCTATCACATCCAGACCAAGTTCCGCGACGAGCGCCGGCCGCGCTTCGGCGTCATGCGCGGCCGCGAATTCACGATGAAGGATGCCTACTCCTTCGACCGTGACTTCGAAGCCGGCCGCCGCAGCTACGACGCGATGTACCGCGCCTATTGCGCCATCTTCGACCGCATGGGCCTGCGCTACCGCGCCGTGGCCGCCGACACCGGCGCCATCGGCGGCGACGTCTCGCAGGAATTCCAGGTCATCGCCGACACCGGCGAGGACGCCATCGTCTACTGCCCCGACAGCGACTACGCAGCGAATATCGAACTGGCCGAAGCCCTGCCGCTGCTGGCGCAGCGCGCCGCGCCCGGGCAGCCGCTGGTGAAGACACCCACGCCTGACCAGGCCACCTGCGAAGCGGTGGCCGAAGGTCTGGGGTTGCCGCTGCAACGCACGGTGAAGTCGCTGGTGCTGGCCACCGACGAGAAGAACGAGCGCGGCGATATCGTCAAGACCACGATCTGGCTGCTGCTGGTGCGCGGCGACCACAGCCTCAATGAAGTGAAGGCGGGCAAGGTCGAAGGCCTGAAGATGGGTTTCCGCTTCGCCACGGGCGCCGAGATCGAAGACCACTTCGGCTGCAAGCCCGGCTACCTGGGCCCGATCGCCCCGCGCAAGCCGGTGCAGGTGGTGGCCGACCGCACAGTGGCGGCCATGGCCGACTACGTCTGCGGCGCCAACGAGGCCGACTTCCACCACACCGGCGTCAACTGGGGTCGCGACCTGCCCGAGCCCGACGTGGTGGCCGACATCCGCAACGTCGTGCCCGGCGACCCCTCGCCCGACGGTCGCGGCGTGCTGGCCATCCAGCGCGGCATCGAGGTCGGCCATATCTTCCTGCTCGGCACCAAGTACAGCGACGCCATGAAGGCCACCTATCTGGACGAGACCGGCAAGCCGCAGGTCTTCGTGATGGGCTGCTACGGCATCGGCGTCACGAGGCTGCTGGGCGCGGCCATCGAGCAGAACCACGACGAACGCGGCATCGTCTGGCCGCCGTCGATGGCGCCGTTCACGGTGGTGCTGTGCCCCATCGGTTACGAGCGCAGCGCCGAGGTGCAGGCCGCGGCCGACCGCCTGCACGACGAACTGGCCGCGGCCGGCCTGGATGTCGTGCTCGACGACCGCGGCGAACGCCCTGGCGCCATGTTCGCCGACTGGGAACTGATCGGCGTGCCGGTGCGCCTGGTGGTGTCCGACCGCGGCTTGAAGGCCGGCACGGTGGAAGTGCAGGGCCGGCGCGACGCCGCCGCCACGGTGGTGCCGCTGGCCGAGGCCGTGGCCAGCGTGAAAGGCCGCTTGTCGGCATGAGGCCGGCGCGCCGCGCGCTGCTGGCCGCACCGCTGGCGCTGCTGGGCGCCTCGCTGCCGCAGTGCCCGGCGCACGCGGGCAGCCAGGTCGAAGAGCCGCTGGCCGATGCCGTGCGCTCGGCGTTGGCGGCTGCGGTGGCCGATGCCGCGCCACCGAAGCCGCGCTTCGACAACGTCGACGACCGGCTGGCCTACCTGCGCTGGCTCGGCACGGCCAGCGAGCGTCTCAAGCGCCGCAAGGCCGAGCACCACACGCGGATCGAGTTCCTGGAAACGGTGTGGTACGAGAGCCGGCGCGCCGGACTGGAGACGCCGCTGGTGCTGGGGCTGATCCAGGTCGAGAGCGGCTTCCGCAAATACGCCATCAGCCGCGCCGGCGCTCGCGGCTACATGCAGGTGATGCCGTTCTGGGCCCGGCTCATCGGCGACGGCGATGCGCGGCGCCTGTTCCATTTGCAGACCAACCTGCGCTTCGGCTGCGTCATCCTGCGCCATTACCTCGACCGCGAACGCGGCGACCTGTTCCTGGCGCTGGGCCGCTACAACGGCAGCCGCGGCAAGGCCGAATATCCGAACCTGGTGTTCGGCGCCCGCCGGGCCTGGGACATCCCGCTGGCCTGAGCCGCGCGCCCTCGGACGGGCGCCGCGCCGGCCTACAGCCCGTGCCACTCCCGTGGCGCCGCGCCGCGCAGGCCCAGCAACGCCAGCACCCGCTCCACGCTGTCGTCGACCATCTCGTCGACGCTCGCCGGCTTGAGGTAGAACGCCGGCAGCGGCGGAAAGACCACGGCGCCCATCTCGGTGACCGCCGTCATGTTGCGCAGGTGCGCCAGGTTGAACGGCGTCTCGCGCACCATGAGCAGGAGACGCCGCCGTTCCTTCAGGGTGACGTCGGCCGCGCGGGTGAGCAGGTTGTCGGCGAAACCGTGGGCGATGGCGGCCAGCGTCTTCATCGAGCACGGCGCCACGACCATGGCCGCGGTGTCGAAGCTGCCGCTGGCCAGGCAGGCGCCCACGTCGCCCGGAGCATGGGCATGATCGGCCAGGGCCTCGAGCCCGCGCCGGTCCAGGCCCAGTTCATGGTGGGCGTTGAGCACTCCCGAGGGGGTGACGACGAGGTGCGTCTGCACACCCAGCGCGCGGGCGCGCGCCAGCAGCTTCACGCCGTAGACCGCACCGGTGGCGCCGGTGATGCCGACGACCAGGCGCTGCGGCGTGGTCACCTCAAGCCTTGGCGAGCGCCTGCTGCAATTCGCCGCTCTGGTACATCTCCATCATGATGTCCGAACCGCCGACGAATTCACCGTTGACGTAGAGCTGCGGAATGGTGGGCCACTGGGCGTAGTCCTTGATACCCTGGCGCACCTCTTCGTCTTCCAGCACGTTGACGGTCTTCAGGTCGTCGGCGCCGCAGGCGTTCAGGATCTGGATGGCGCGGCCGGAAAAACCGCACATGGGAAACTGGGCCGTGCCCTTCATGAAGAGCACCACGCGATTGCCCTTGACCAATTCATCGATGCGTTGCTGGACGTCGCTCATGGGGATCGATCTCGACCGGTTGCCGTTGGATTCGTGGTTATACGGCATCCGCATGGGGCGCGACCCGACGGCCCGCGATGCCCCGGCTGGCATGTGGGCCTCGGGGGCCGTGCGCGGGCGACGTCAGAACGCGTAGGACACGCCGAGCTGGATGACGGGTGCCAGACGCAGGTCGTTGAGCATGTTCTCGAACTGCGCCGCCGTCGGGTTGCCGGCGCCGAAGCGCACGCGTTCGCCGGGGCGCTGGCCGCCCAGGCCGATATCGGCCGACAGGCCCCAGCCCTCGCGCGCCGACAGGCTGGTGTAACCCAGTCCGATGTAGGGCAGGGCGACGCGGGCGCCCTGGCTCTGGAACAGGTCGGTGGCTGGCTCGCGCGCCTCCCATTGCAGGCCGCCTCCCAGCCGCGACGGTGGCAGTGCGGTGGTGCCGTCGCGCGGTCCGATGGCCAGGCCGCTGGTCACGCGCAGGCCGCCACTCACCTGCTCGCCGCCGAAGCCCGGACCGGTGAGGTAGTAGTCACCCAGCACGCGGGCGCGCACGAGCGCCGTGCCCGGTTCAGCCACCGACAGGTTCATGTGCAGGTCGCCTAGCCCCAAGCGCAGGCTGTTGCCGGCCGAGCTCAGGCCCGGTGCCGCGTCCAGCGCCACGGTCAGCCCATCCTGCGCCCCGGCGGGGGCCGCGAGCAACGCCAGCAGGCAGGTCAGAGGGATCCGGTACATCTTCCACTCCTTTCCCGATGCACAAACCTTGCCCAGCGCAGAAATGGCTGGACATTGCAGCAATCGTATGCCGGCTGGCGCGGTTTGGGTCTGCAATTAGTCAACACATCCCCCTGTTTCAGGGGCTGGCCCGAGATACACCCCAATGGCAGGTGCCGCTCAGCGCACGGGCGCGGCGGTTGCGGGGGGCTGCCGCCCGCCGCTGCAGCGTTCGTGGTCGGCCAGGTCGCGACGCGTGCCGATGCACTCGAAACCGGCGACAGAAAGGCGACGGCGCACCGCTTCGGCCTGGTCGAAGCCGTGTTCCAGCAGCAGCCAGCCACCGGGAAGCAGGTGCCCGGCCGCACCGGCGATGACGGTGGCCAGGGCCGCCAGGCCATCGCCGCCGGGTGTCAAGGCGGCAATCGGCTCGTGCCGCAGGGCAGGCAGATGCGGGTCGCCGGCCGGGATATAAGGCGGGTTGCTCAGCGCCAGGTGCACCGGTGGTGGTGGCAGCCCGGACCACCAGTCGCTGGCCAGCCAGCCGACGTCCAGACCCAGACGTTTGCCGTTGGCCCTGGCCACGGCCAGGGCGGCGGTGCTGGCGTCGAGCGCACGAACGCTGGCGCGTGGGCAGCCCTGCTTGACCGCCAGCGCGATGGCGCCACTGCCGGTGCCCAGGTCCACCACTTGTGGCGTTTCGACGACAGCCAGTTCGCCCACGAGCAGCTCCAGCGCCCAGTCGACCAGGATTTCGGTATCCGGCCGCGGGTCCAGCACGTCCGGCGTGACGTGCAATTCCAGGCCGTGGAATTCGCGTGTGCCCGTCAGGTAGGCCAGCGGCACGCCGCTGGCGCGGCCTTGCAGGTCGGCCAGCACGGCGGCGGCGGCCTCGGCGGGCAGGGCGTCGGTATCGTGCGCCAGCAGCCAGCTGCGCGTCCGGCCCAGGTGGTGCGCCAGCAGCCGCTGCGCGTCGAGCCGATCGACGCCCAGCGCCCGCGCCGCGGCCAGGGCCTCGGCCACGGTGGCTGGCTGTGTGGATCTCACCCGCCGACGCCGGTTTCCAGCGCCGCCAGTTGTTCCGCCGCACGCGCGGCCTTCAGCGTCGCCACCACGTCGCCCAGGTCACCTTCCATGATCTGGCCCAGCTTGTACAGCGTGAGGTTGATGCGGTGGTCGGTGAGCCGGCCTTGCGGGAAGTTGTAGGTGCGGATGCGGTCGCTGCGGTCGCCGCTGCCGATGAGGCTCTTGCGCTGCGCGGCCTCCTTCGCGGCACGCTCGCTTTGTTCCTTGTCGCGCAGCCGCGCCACCAGCACCGCCATCGCCTTGGCCTTGTTGCGGTGCTGGCTGCGATCGTCCTGGCATTCGGCCACCAGCCCGGTGGGCAGGTGGGTGATGCGGATGGCGCTGTCGGTCTTGTTCACGTGCTGGCCGCCGGCGCCACTGGCGCGGAAGGTGTCGATGCGCAGCTCGGCGGGGTTGAGCTGCACCTCCTCGGTCTCGTCAGGCTCGGGCATCACCGCCACCGTGCAGGCGCTGGTGTGGATGCGGCCCTGGCTTTCGGTGGCCGGCACGCGCTGCACGCGGTGGCCGCCGGATTCGAAGCGCAGGCTCTCGTAGACGCGCTTGCCCTCCACGCGCAGCACCAGTTCCTTGTAGCCGCCGAGTTCGGCCGGGCTCTCGCTCATGACCTCGACGCGCCAGCCTTGGCGCTCGAACCAGCGCAAATACATGCGCGCCAGGTCGCCGGCGAACAGCGCCGATTCGTCACCGCCGGTGCCGGCGCGGATTTCCAGGAAAGCGTTGCGCTCGTCGTCGGGGTCGCGCGGGATCAGCGCCGTCTGCAGTTCGGCCTGCAGGCGCTGCATGTCGGCGCTGGCGACGGCGATCTCCTCGCGTGCCATCTCGGCCATCTCGGGGTCGCTCTCGGCGGCGGCCATCTCGCGCGCGGCGGCCAGGTCGGCCTCGCGCTGCTGCCAGCGGCGGAAGCGGCCGACGATGTCCTGCGCCTCGGCCTGCTCGCGCGAGAGGGCACGCCAGCGCTTGATGTCGCCGGCCACCTGCGGGTCGGCCAGGGTCGCGTCCAGTTCCGCCAGGCGCAAGGCCAGGCGTTCGAACTGTTCGCGCAGGGCAGGGGTCATGGGGGCGTGGGGTCGAGTCGGCAACACCCGGCCGGTGCGCCGGGCAGCCGTGCAGGCGGGCCGCTAACGGCCTTCGCCGCCGGGCCGGCGCTGGCTCTGGCGCAGGAACAGGCGCGACACGGTGTCGGCCAGCTTCTCGCGTTCGGCGCCCTCGGCGGCGTGCAGCTCGGCCAGCGTGCCGTGCAGCATCTTGTGCGTCAGGCCCTGGGCCAGCGCTTCGAGCACGCGTTCCACCGGTTCACCGCGTGCCAGCAGCTTGCGCGCCCGCGCCAGTTCGACATGACCCCAGTCGTCCGCCTGCCGGTTCAGGGCCTGGATCAGCGGCACCGCGGCGCGCTGGTCCAGCCAGTGGCTGAAACTCTGCACGCCGGCGTCGATGATGGCCTCGGCCTGCTCGACCGCGGCCTGGCGCTTTTCGCCCGCGGTCTGCACCAGTTGCGACAGGTCGTCCACCGTGTACAGGTAGACGTCGGACAGGCGCATGACCTCGGGCTCGATATCGCGCGGCACGGCCAGGTCGACCATGAACATCGGGCGGTGCCGGCGCGCCTTCAGCGCCCGTTCCACCGCGCCCAGGCCGATGATGGGCAGCGTGCTCGCTGTACACGAGATGACGGCGTCGAATTCGCGCAGCCGCGCAGGCAGGTCGGACAAGCGCAGCGATTCGGCGCCGAAACGCGCCGCCAGCCGCTCGCCGCGCTCCAGCGTGCGGTTGGCCACTGCCATGCCCTTCGGGCTGCGTGCAGCGAAGTGCGTGGCCACGAGTTCGATCATCTCGCCGGCGCCGACGAAGAGCACGCGGATCTGGCCCAGGTCTTCGAACAACTGCGATGCCAGCCGCACGGCGGCCGCCGCCATGCTGATGGAATGGGCGCCGATCTCGGTGGAGGTGCGCACCTCCTTGGCCACCGCGAAGGAACGCTGGAACAACTGGTGCAGCGTGGTGCCCAGCGTGCCGGCTTCGTCGGCCAGGCGCACGGCTTCCTTCATCTGGCCCAGGATCTGGGGTTCGCCCAGCACCATCGAATCCAGCCCCGCCGCCACGCGGAAGGCGTGGCGCGCGGCGGCGCGGTCTTCCATCACATAACTGTGCGAAAGCAGCTGGCCGCCGCTGATGCCGCCGTGCTC
>Ga0209254_10003153_pt1 | contig 15042 bp, 15 predicted proteins | sample FrelakmetDIP11DI_FD_187148 | JGI IMG/M metagenome (GOLD analysis project Ga0209254, IMG submission 187148) | Freshwater lake sediment microbial communities from the University of Notre Dame, USA, for methane emissions studies - DIP11 DI (SPAdes)... | ecosystem: Environmental > Aquatic >...
GGTAATGCTTATGATTTAAATGGAACTATAAAGTATATCTATCTAAAAATAGGTAATGAGGGAGATTGGATAAAAGTAAAAGGAACAGATCATTGGGAATATTCATGGAATACTACAACATTTGAAGACGGAATGTATTATATATCTGCAGTTGCAATAAATAACCATGGTACTCAATCGGGAATAGTTTACAGAAAAGTTAATGTAAAAAATAATGAATCTGAAGAACCTGAACCTGAGAAAAACCCTGATCTTGAATGTGAAGGAGCATTTAGTTGGACTAATTTAAAACCTGGAGTTATAGTAAATGGAAGTTTTATAATAAAAAATATTGGTGATCCTGGTTCCCTATTAAACTGGACTGTTACAGAGTATCCAGATTGGGGTACATGGTATTTTATGCCACCTAATGGTGATAATGTAAAACCTGATGAGGGAATAATTACTATAAAAGTTGAAGTTATAGCACCTGATCTAGAAGAAACGAATTTTTCAGGACAGATAAAGATTGAAAATAAGGAAAATACAAGTGATTATGGAATAATTAATGTAATACTTACAACATACAAAACCAAAGAAATCACTAACTTATACTCATTGATAGAAAAACTTATTCATCGTTTTCATTTCTATGAAAAAATATTAAAACAATTACTATAACTAAAAAAACTAAACTCATACTCTTTTTTTCTTTTTTTTAAGGTATAGTTTATAAAAAAATAGTTGATTTATAATGATATTGGTACAAGTATGATCATTATTCGTTTTTTGCTGTATATTTTCATAGAAAAGCTTATTAAATTATGATACTTAACAGATGTTAATTGTGGGGAGTTGATTGGTATATAATTTTTATTTTATTCCTAAACCTCCATCCTCTCCTCTACCAATCAATTAACCCATATTTTTCTTTATTAAGAATTACTAAATATAGCTAAATGGATTAGAAGGAAAGAAAATTTTAAAAAACATATTATTTAAATATAAACTTAAAATATCAAGATTAGGTTTTTATATGATAAAATGTCCTTATTGCAAACAAGAATTTGATGCGAATTTGACACAACGAGATGTAATAATTGCTAATACCTTGTTGGTTTTTTTAGTTTTTTCCTGTCCGCTTTGTAAAACATATTTAGATGTCAAATTGGTTCCTTAATATTTGATATATAGTTGCTTGAACTTTTCTTAAATAATCTTTAAGGTGAAATTATTAAATAAACAATTATTTTGTAATTGTAGTTTTGAGGTAGAAAAAAATATTTTAAAACAAATTGTTATTTTTATTCTATATTTTTTTAAATTTGTTGCATATAACATTCATCTAAGAATAAATAATATTGCTGTCGACTTTTTTCATGATTTTATCTATAAAAAAAGATGAACTTTGGTCCAAAACTTATAAATATCATAAACTTAATTATGTTACATCTTAGGATGATGGGATTGATTGGAAATACTTAAAAAGTATAGAATTAAAGAAAAAAGTATTATAAGAAGAATCAATAATCAATTTTCACACTTATAAAAAAATGTATTGATAATAAATATAAAAAAGTTTGATAAGTTATGAAAATAAGATATAAAATATGGCTTTTCATTATATTGATAATATCCGTAACAATAATTGTAATTAATGTAATTGGCAATAACATTTTAGTTACTAGTTATGAATCTCTCGAGAATAAAAAGATGAATACCGATATTCAAAGATTTCATAATGCTCTTAGTAATGAAATAAATCAATTGGGAACAGCTACTCGCGATTGGGCAAACTGGGATGAGACTTATCTGTTTTTAGTAGAAGAAAATGATGAATTTATTGATAAAAATATGGACAATGAAACGTTGACATATCTCCGAACCGATGTAATGATATATGTTAACTCATTTGGAAATATAATCTATAAGAAAGGATTTAATTATAGCAAACAAACGATAATGAACGTTTCTTCAACTCTGAATAGTTATATATATAAAAATTCTAGTCTTATAAATTTTGTTGATATTAATGATAAGTTTACAGGAATAATTCAACTACCTGAGGGTCCAATGCTCATTGCTTCATTACCAGTACTTACCAGCAATAGAGAAGGGCCGTCTCATGGTGCTATCATATGGGGGCGTTATTTAAATTCAAATGAACTCCTACTCTTATCAGATATCACGAATTTAACCATCTCAATAAATACTTTTAACGATCAAACATCTCCATCTGATTTTCAAGACGCTGCATTAGCTCTCATGAAAAATAATGATATATTTATTAAACCATTAGATGGTGATTATATCGCAGGGTATTCAACAATTACCGATATCTTTGGTCAACCTGCGCTTATAGTAAAAGTAGTGATGGACAGAGATATTTATAATCAAGGTATAACAACAATCCAATATTTTCAAATTTTGATAGTTATTCTGGGGATTATACTCTGTATTGCCATGATATCCTTTTTTAATTTGATCTTATTATCTCGATTGAATAATTTGAGGAAACAAGTCCTATCAATTAGCAAAAAAAATGATTTCTCGACAAAAATAAAGATCTCAGGGAATGATGAATTAAACGAACTTGCTAATGTTGCAAATAATACAATCAAAATAATCACGGATATGAACACCAATCTTGAACAAAAGGTTCTAGATAGAACAGAGAAAATTAATCATCTCTTGAAACAAAAGGATGAGTTTATTAACCAGCTTGGTCATGATCTTAAAAATCCGTTAAATCCACTTGTTAACCTTTTGCCCATTTTAGAAAAAAGTGAATCAGATACAAAAACTAAAGAAATGTTCAATATTTTAATAAAAAACGCTAATTATATGAAAAACCTAGTAACCAAGACTATTGATCTTGGAAAACTTAATTCATCAAAAATAAAGTTTTACTTTGAAGATGTAAACCTATATACAGAGTTTAATAATGTCATTAGTAATAATGAAATATTATTTAAAGAAAAAAATATTGTAATAAAGAATAATATCCCTGATAACATAATAGTGCAAGCTGATAAACTTAGAATCAATGAATTAATAAATAATTTATTGAATAATGCTGCTAAATATACAAAATGTCTAGGTAATATAACGTTAGACGCAAAACAGGATAATAATTATATTACTGTGTCAGTTAAAGATAGTGGTATAGGTATGACTAATGATCAGTTAGAACATGTTTTTGATGAGTTTTATAAAGCTGATCCTGCTCGTCATGACTTTGATAGCAGTGGTCTTGGTTTATCAATATGTAAACGTATTGTTGAGATACATGATGGTAAGATTTGGGTAGAAAGTAAAGGATTAGGTGAAGGTTCAATTTTTTATTTTACAATTCCAAAAAATAAGATAATAAATGTAAATATATCTATGGAGAATATTTATAATAAAATAGATAAAATTGGAAAATAGGAGAAATATTGAAATGAAAAAAATTATGATGGTAGATGATGAACCTGACCAGATATATACTTTAAAAAAAATGCTTGAATCTGAGTCAGATGAATATGAATTAGTTGGAGTAGAAAGTGGAATGCAGTGTCTTCAGTTACTTAAAAACGGTGAACACCCGGATATTATCTTTATGGATATTATGATGCCAAAAATGTCTGGTTGGGAGCTTCATGATAGAATAAAGGATAATACAGAATGGAATAAAATACCTATAGTTTTTTTAACTGCTAGATCGGATAGAGTTGCTGCTAATGCAGGGAAATTCTTTGGGGATGGATTTCTTAATAAACCTTACGATATAAAGGAGATTATTAAGATAATCAAAGAAAAAACAGATAAAAAATAATTCAACAAAGTATCCAAACACAAGCTATTTCTTTGAAAAAATACTAAAACAATACTATAACTAAAAAACAACTTTTCTTTTAAATTATAACTTAAGTTTGTTTTAAGTTTGATAAATTTCAAAAAAAAGTAAATTGGCTTAAAAATAGAAAAATTTATTAATAAAACTTAACATTTGTTAATTACGGGGATTTGATTGGTATAATGGTTTGAAAAATTCCTATCCTATTCTTTTTCATTCCTCGCTCTACCAATCAATTAACCCATTTTTAAAAAGGTGATTTAACAATTTGTTGTTTTTACGCTGTATATTTTTAATTTTGTTGCATATAATATTCAAAAAATTTAAATAAAGATACGATATTCATTATCTTAAGATAGGAAAGGGTTTTTTAAAAGGGTGGAGGTAAAAAATTTTTAATATGAAAATGAGGATATTGGCGATAATCATAATATTGTTGTTTTTTGGAATAAGTCTTATATCACCTACAGCAGAAAGTAAAACATATACGAAAGCTCGTATTGATGGTCATTTATCTTTTTTAGACTATGATGCTGTTAGATGGGACATTGGATTTCCACCTAATAAATACGGGCGTAAATTCTGGATTGTGAATTTAAGCTTTGGTTATATTCCATCTAAAGGTGATGGTTATATTGAGATAACTGCACCTGGTCAACCTAGTGTAAGATATGATTATCCAGAAGATTTCTCATTTTTGATCATTACTTTTTCTTATTCTTGGATGGCAAAGATTGGTTTTACGTATGATATATTTACTAATTCTTATGATTTTTTCTATTATGAATTTGGTTATATTATAAATATCCAATAATCTTTTTTCTTATTTTTTTAAAATGAAATCTAGATAAAACTTATTATTTTCGTCATTATGAGATAATTAGTAGCATAGTTTTATATACATCTATTTAAATGTTATTTTTAGGGGGAAAAATAAAAATGAATAAAAAAATAATTGGTATGTTAGTCTTTATACTATTAATTGCCACAATAATTCCTGTATCAGGTACGATAAAAGAAGATAATAAATATACAGAACAATCAAATGATAGTCTTTCAATAAGTATATATCAACCTTTTGATGAATATGTTTATTTAGGTGGTAAACAAGCATTTGAAATACCATATTTACCATTCGCTATTATTTTAGGAAAAATTACTTTTAAAGTCAATATTAGTTCTATTCTACCTATTAAAAGTGTTAACTGGTATGTTGATGGTATACTTGAAGAACAATATACAACTGCACCATATGATTGGCATTGGACTATATTATCTGGTTTTTCTGGATTGCATGTAGTAAAAGCTGAAGCAGTAAATTTTCTGGGTGCAACTTCTGACGATTTCGTTATAGTAGTAAAATTTATGTAAACCAATTTTTTCTATTTAGTTAATAATTTTTCTATTTCTCTCATTGTTTTATTTTTTTCTTCTATAAATTTTACTGTTGTCATATTGTTTCTATTTAAATGAAGGTCGTCTATTTTTTTATTTAATTTTTTTATTTCTTCTATAGTTTTTGCATCCATTTTTAACATCCCATTAACTTTTTTTTTAAGGTTATATTTTTCTTTTTTTAGTATTTTTTGGTATTTTTCAGTATATATATCTTGCGGGTCGCTTAATGTAATGGATCTTTAATTGTTATTTTTCGTCATTGTGTGACAATTAATAGCATAGTTTTTATATACCTATATTTAAATATGAATCTGTGAGAGGTGGAGGTATTATGATGAAGAAGATAGTTGGAATTTTAGTATGTATGCTGTTGATTCTGGTATCCTTCTCTATATGTGTTTCTGCAGGAAGTGAAGAAGATCCAGAAATAGTTGATAGAACGTTTGATGTAAAACTCTTTGGTTTGATACCATTTCTTCCACAGATGTATTTTAAAAACGCTGATTTTGAATCAGTATGGTTTTATGAACAAGTAGATCACCCTGATACTTTGTATATCTGTATGAAATTGAGGGAATTAAAAATTATATCAGAGACATACGAATTTAATTATGTTGTTGATTGGACATATAATAATGTCAATTATGGGGCTTTTATTCGTTTATTTCCCCAGGGATTAACTTCGTTTTTAGTAGGAACATTAGATGAAGACGGTAATGACTACGTTGATTACGTTGTATGCGAGGGAACTTTCAATGATGAAACAAATATTATCACATGGATAATACCTAAATCGGAGATTGGAAATCCGGGTAAGTGGACAAAAATTACTAATATTTTTCCATTTATTAATATTCGTTTTCCATTAGATTCGGGGAAAGTAAAATTTGATTTATTTAAGGATTTACCTTGGAATGTAAAAATTACAAAAGATTATTCTATTAAATATTAACAGAGAGATCTCAGATGAAGAAAATAGTTGTAATTTTGATTTGTATGCTGTTTATTGGATCAAGTATTTTACCTAGTATTAGCTGTTTAAATAATAATGTAATATTTGATGAGATAGACCAAAAACAAGACAAATATGATGGTGCATCAACTGCTCTTCTAGGTTCAATGTTATTTGCTCAGTCATTTAAACCTGGTTTAGAAACTTTGACAAGAGTTGAATTATTTATGAATAAACTTGGTAATCTCTATGGTAACTCAATTCTTTCTATAAGAGAGAGTCTTTCTGGAGAAGATTTAACATCTGTTTCAAAAGAATCTCTTGAATTAAACAGTGATATGGAATGGATTGAGTTTGATTTCCCTGATATTACAGTTAATACTGGAGATAGTTATTATATTGTTTTAAAACCTGATCCAGATTCCGATGGAGGATGGGGATTTAATTTTATTGGTTGGGCTTTTGGAGGGGGAGACTCTTATCAAAATGGTGATCCTTATGAATATTATAATGGATCATGGAGTAAAGGAATTACTTCACAATTCTCTGCTGATTATACCTTTAAAACATTTGGTATTAACAACTATCCTCCAAATAAACCAATAATAAATAGTAATATTAGTGGAATACCTGGTACAGAATACCAATACACTTTTGTCTCCATTGATCCAGAGAGAGATGATATATCATACTATATAGATTGGGGAGATAATACATCTACTGATTGGACAAGAACATTATCTTCTGGAGAATATTACAACTTTTCACATATTTGGTTCAACAAAGGAGACTTTACTATCAAAGCAAAAGCAAAGGACAAATATGGTCAACAGACTGACTGGTCATATTTTGAAGTGACTATGCCAAAAAGCAAAGTAATCTTTCAACCATTGTTTTTACAAAAACTTTTTCAGTGTTTTCCTTTCTTTGAAAAAATATTAAAACAATACTTATAGCTTAAAACTAAATATTTTCTTTATTGGTTTGCTTATTTGTTTCTTATATGTTTTAAATTACTGATAACTTCCAAAAAACATTTTAATATAATACTCATTAGATAATAGCAATAAAGATGGTATATCAATGCCAATAGAACAGGATGAACAACTGGAGGACGAAGAGGAAGAACAGGAAGAAGAAAGAAGGAGAGAATGGAAAAAGGAAGAGGAAGACGAGGTAGAGGAAGAAAAGCAACAGGAAGAACAGAAGGAAAAGGAAGAAGAGGAAGAGGAAAAAGATAGAAGCAGAAATGAAAGAAGTAGAAAAGAAGAAGACAGAGATTTGTAAGGATATTTACTGTTTAAAAATCACCTATAGATAAATCTAATTGAGTGAAGAATTATATCTTATAAAATAAATCATGCTCTGTACTATTTTTAACTAGTTTGCATATCCTACAGGTTTCTGGGATTATGTTTCCTTTGCCATTATCTATTATGTTTTTAGCTGATTGTTTTATTTCAGATAAAATGATTTCATTAAATATATGTGGACTTCCACGTTTTTTTGATAGATATTGGCATACTGCTGCAGGTGTTATTTCTAGTTTTTCTGCGGTTTCTTTTTGATTTAATCCATAATCATTGATCATGCTTACTGCAATTTCTTTTCTTATTATAGGTAATCCATTCCACATCATGTATTCACAGCTAGCTCGTTTCATAAGGTATAATCTTTGTTTTAATACTTATAATTAACGAGTGTATTTTTAATCTAAGTTTATATGTTACATAAGTTTCTTAAATTTTAAATCATGTGGTGATTAAAAAATATGAAGAGTTAAAATTACTCTTATTCTTTGTGATTTATGTATGAGTTCCAAAAACTAAACTCCAACTCTTTTTTTCTTTATTTGAGATGAAATCAATTTAATATAAGGTTGTTTTTAATTAGAGTTGGAAAAAATTGCCTAATTTTTTATTGTACAATTATACAAAAATGATAACAAAAATTGTATGTTTGTTCAAAAAAATGATAAAAAATTTAAAATTTAAACTAAATTTAAACATTTTATAGTTAAGGAGGAAAAAAGATGAAAAAAATTGTTGGAATAATAATTTTGGGGCTTTTGATAATATCTACGCTACCAGTTGAAAGTTCTATAAATCAAACGTTACAAGATATTAAAAAACTATCAAGTAATAGCGAACCACCAAGTGAAGAATGGATACGGGCATATGGTGGAAATCGAATAGATTGGGGAAATTGTGTCCATCAAACAAGTGATGGAGGATATATCGTATCTGGAACTTATGGACGAAATACTTGGTCCCTTTGGTATTGTTATTTCTATGTTATGAAAACTGATGCTAATGGTATAGAACAATGGAGGAAAGTATATGGTACATATAATATGGAACATGTCGCTAAATATATACAAGAAACTAGTGATGGTGGTTTTATCATTGCTGGTTATGAAGGTGTTGCTGGAATATATGATGCTATCGTACAAAAACTAGATGCTTCAGGGAATCTTATTTGGTCTAAAGCATTTGGTGATGAAGATTTTTTTGATCAAGCATATTGGGTAGAAGAACTCACAGATGGTGGTTATATTATCACTGGTTGCACGCAATCATTTGGTGCTAATAATACTGATGTACTACTCATTCGACTTGATACAAATGGAGAAACTGTTTGGATAAAGACATTTGGTTATGGTGGTTCAGATAGTGGATATTGTGTTATTGAATCAGCAGATGGGGGATTTATCGTTGTTGGTACAACAGATCCTGATATGTATAATCCTGATGTTTGGATAATAAAAACAGACTTAGATGGAAATATTATTTGGGATAAAACATTTGGTGGTGCAGATTGGGAGGAAGCCTATATGATTCAACAAACATATGATAATGGATATATCCTTGTTGGTACAACTGCATCATTTGGCGCTGGATCAAATGATATCCTTCTTTTTAAAATAGATGCTTATGGTAACAATGAATGGATGAAAACATTTGGTGGTAGTGAAAGTGATTCAGGATATAGTGTTCAAGAAACTAAAGATCACGGATACTTCATTACTGGTGAAATTACAAATCCTATATCACAACTTCCTGATATTTACATTATAAAAACTGATAGTGATGGTAACAATGAATGGACAAAAACCATTGATAACCATGCTGGTGAAGACCATGCATACTTTGGTCAACCTACAAATGATGATGGATATATTATAACTGGATATACAGGAGATTACATTATGGAACAAAGTGATATTTTTCTTATAAAACTGGGTAAAAACGGTGGAGATGTTAATGTAGATATTAAAATTAAAGGTGGTTTAGGGATAAAAATGCAAATTACTAACACTGGAACAATTGACATCACAGAACTTACCTGGACTATCAATGTTCTCTCAGAAAATGGAAAAATCAATAAACAAATCAATGGAACAATTCCTGTCCTTGCAGTTGGAGAATCCAAAACTGTATCATCAGGAACTTTCTTTGGGTATAGTTTACTTCTTATAAGAGCATCTGCTGGAATAACACAGCAAATGTCAATGGGACAGCAATTCCTTTTATTTACTATACTTGAAAAATAAAAGAGATGAACAATATGAGAAAATTAAAAAATAGAGTTTTTAAGGCAAGTTTTATTTCTTGCCTTCTTCTAACTGTTTTTAATGTAAAAACATAACAAAAACTCCATATTTTCGTCATTATATGACAATTAGTAGCATAGTTTTTATATACCTCTATTTAAATCTCAATTTGTGAGATGTGGAGGTAATATGATGAAGAAAATAGTTGTTATATTTGTTTTTATGATATTGGTCACTACCATACTGCCTTTAACTGCGATAGCTGGTGATGAAGAAAACCCTGAGATAGATGATGAGATTGAAGACGATATCTTTGATTATCTTGATATTATCTCAGCTTGGTTTTATGAACAAGCAGATAAGCCGGATTTTCTTTTCATTGGATTAAAATTAAAAGAAATCAATACTAACCCATTTAAGCAGCATCTAACTGTTCATTGGGAATATAATGGAATTCCTTGTGCTGCTATGATGTCAGTTGGGTATCAAGGGTTTAAAGAGATAAATTATAGTGCTGGTTGGGGTCATGGATTTTGGTTTCAGGAGCATTATCAAAGAATTGAAGGTAATTATGATGAAGAAACAGGTATCATAAACATGAAAATACCAAAATCATTCATTAAAGATCCTCAGAAGGGGGAAGTATTAACAAACAGCTTTGCATTGACATTTCAACGATTTGGGTTTATTGGACGGATGGGTTTTGATAGAGCTATTCTACAGTTTATTCTTTTTAAAATATCTGGTTTAGATCGTAGTGATATTGGTCCAAATGAGGGTTATGGTAAAGATTACGTGATTCAATTTTGAGGAGGAAAAAAAAATGAAAAATAAAATTATTATAATTTTTATTTTGATGCTGATGATTTTTAGTACCACCTTACCTATTAGTAGCGATATTAATTTATATGCAAAACAAGGAGATTATAAACTAGGTTATCCACAAGATTTTGATTTTTTAGTAGTATCAGGTGGTTTTCATCCAAACACAACACTAATTAAATTACATATAAATTCCAATGGTGAAGCTACTTACTCAAAACTTTATCCAAAAGATCGAGCTACAAGTCTATGGACGCTAATAACTACTTTTGATTTTACAGAAAGTGAAATGAATCAGATATGGGAAGAAATTACTTTAAATGATTTTTTTAATTTAAATGGTTTATATCAAGATCAAGGAATACTTGATGGTACATATGCAGAAATAACTATAACTGGTGAAGGTAATACTCATACTGTTAAAACTGAGAATATTCCAGTTGTTAGATTTGATCGTATAATTAAAAAAATAAATGATCTTACTCCAGGAGAATATGATTTGTTTTACAATGCTGTCTTTGAATACCCTCCTGATCAGCCTTCTAAACCATCTGGTTCTTCTAGTGGTAAACCTGGTGTTGAATATTCATATACTAGCACTTCGTCTGATTATAATAGTGATATTATTTATTATTTTTTTAATTGGGGTGATGGTACAGATAGTGGTTGGGTAGGACCATATAATTCTAGTGATGCAGGGTCTGCAAAACATATTTGGAGTAAAAAGGATAGTTATAATATCACTGTAAAGGCAAAGGATGATCCTAATGCAGATGGTGATTTATCAGATGGGCAGGAAAGCATATGGTCAGAACCTTTAGCTGTAAATATGCCAAAGTCAAAAGTTAATCTTTTTGGATTACTTGATAGACTTGTTCAGCGATTTCCGATATTGGAAATTTTACAAAGATTTTATAATGTTTTCTCAAATCCCGTATATAAACCTGTTTTTGTTGATGATACTTTTTTTACCTTTACTCAAACAAATTTGTTTTTAGCTGGTGGTACAGTAGTAACTTATAAAAATTGTATAATAACTGTAACGATAAATATTCAAATAAGGGGCCCTGGAGCGACTGTTAATTTAACAAAAGATATTGAGAAAAACATTGAAGATGTTTGGAATGCTGGTAATTGGAAAGTTAAATGCGAGCCAATTTGTGATCCGCGTGAGCCTGGTTGTAATGTAAAATTTGATGCAGTTGTAGTTAAAATGCCAGCTGGAGAGGTTTTACCAGGTTTTCATGATATTACTATAGTAAAAGACGATAGTGCTGATGGAGATGGTCATATATCATATGTAAAGGGTAGTAGAACTGATGATCCAAATGATCGTGTACTTGATGATCCACGTCCAAATGATGGAGCAGCAACTACAGGTGCATGGGATACTAATGAACCAGCCAATACATATGCTCATGAGGCTGGTCATTTAATGGGTTTGGATGATACGTATCCTCCTCATAAAAATGGTTTTGGTAGTCATATCATGAATGATAATGGTGCAGTGAGCCAGGCGGATATTGATTTAATTGTTGGAATGTCAGGTGTTAAATGTCCATGTGAATGCTGCCCTGAGGAAAACGATACAGAGGAACCAGAGGTAGATATTGATACTCCTCACGATGGTTCATCAACTACAAGTCCTATCAATGTTACAGGTTCTGCAACAGACGTAGGAGGATCAGGTGTTGCTGAATTAGATTTTAGGCTTGAATGGAGTGATGGTTTTTATAATGGAGATTCAATATTTTTTAATCCACCAAAACAATCAACTGGTTTTCGGTTGGGACCGATTTATCTTGATCAATTTATAGAGGTTGGGGATTGGATAAAGATTATAATATATGCTATTGATGATGCGGGCAATATCGGCTCTGATGATATAACAGTTACATTAATAGAAGAAGACGATAACACCCCGCCTGTTACAATAAAAACGATTGGACAACCACAAGCAGAAGACGGCTATATAATATGGCCACAAACACCAATTATTTTAACCGCTACCGATGACATGTCTGGAGTGAACCATATACATTACGACATCTGGTGGGATAGCAACGGAGATCAAATCATTGATATTCAAGTAGCATCACAAGACATTTACAGCGCATCAACCATATTTACCGTTGGATCCTATGGAGTATTTTTCGGACTCATTCAACTGAAATATTATGCTGTTGATAACGCTCAAAACCAAGAACAGACACACATCCAAAATCATATGGTCATGGAAAGGTAATCACTATTTTCTTCTTACCTTTTTTTAAAAGATACAGACGGTACAGAATCATACAGTTGGATTTGGAATAAATTCTTCTTTGGAAGATTTAAATTAAAGGTAAAAGTATATGACAATGCTCGAAATACTAAATCTGATGAAATCAAGGTTCGGAAAATCTTTTAAATTTTTTCTTTTTAAACATGAAATTAGTATAAACCATTGTTAAGGAGATATTTATATACAATTACTTGTTTGTAAATAAAGGTTTAAGGGAGGATAAAATGAAAAAAAATTTAATAATATTTGGAGTAATATTAATTTTGGTAACTATTGGTTTAAGTGGATGCATATCTCAGATTTCTGGAATTATGGGAGAATGGAGTCTTGTATCCTATGGTGATGCAGAAAACCCAACTTTAGCTCTTCCAGATGTTAATACCTCGATCCAGTTCAAATCAGACCGTACTTTCAGGGGTAATGTAGGATGTAACATATTTAGTGGAAACTGGAAACCCTCAATAGATGGGGAACTCTCCTTTAGTAATATAGTATCTACCGAAATGTATTGTGAAGAAATATGGGAACAAGAAACTGCAGTTATTGGATTATTTTCCAAAAACGTTAAATTGCAAATAATTTGGGAAGACAACAATACTATGATCATTATTAATGGTTCTTTCTTAGTAAAGCTAACAAGGTACATACAAGGGACTGGTACTATAAAATATATTGATCTCGAAGGAGGATTTTATGGGATAATTACAGATGACCAAAAGCACTACGACCCTAGTAACTTACCTTTGGTATTAAAGCAAGACAATTTTAGAGTTAAGTTTAAAGCACGAGTTTCATCAAATCAAGACGATATTCATCAGTGGGGTAAAATAATATACTTATTGGAAATTAAACAACTTCTGCCATGGGGTAATCTAACAAATCAAACTACATGCTTAGATAACAATACATCCAAAACACCTCCAACCCAAGACTGTATTAAATATCAATATGATGGTAAACAAAACCTAACCTTAGTACATAACAATGCAGGGTTCAACTGTTGTCCAGAAATAGTTACAAATGTGACTATAAAAAATAGTATAATTACAATAAAAGAAGTTGAAATATCAGGACTATGCGATTGCTCCTGTTTATTTGATCTTAATTATCTGATTATAAACCTTCCACCAGCAATTTATACAATAACAGTTGAAGAACCATATGTAAAACCAGAAGAACCAAAACTAGAATTTTTAGTAGATCTGACTGATTCTCTAACAGGAAATTTCTGTGCCGAAAGATACAATTATCCATGGGGATAAATATTGTAAAATCTATTAATTTTTTTAACTTATCTTTTATTAATTAATTGTTAATATGAGTATTTAACAATTTGTTATGTTTATAACTCTTTTTTTTATTATTTTACTAATGGATTAAGTTGGATAAATTGGTATTTTATCCAATTTACTTTTTGATTGTGAATTTAGATTTATTGTATACATTGTATCATAGTTTGGTTGGTTAATATCTACAATTGATACTGATAGTTCATTGTTTTTTATCATATTTAATATTATTTTATCAAATGGATCATTTTTATTTAAAATTTTTTTATAGTCTCTTGCTCGTCCATATTTATTTATTTTAATTTTCACCATTATTAATCAGTTATTCTTTTTGTAGATTATAGTATTTAAAGTTAATTTGTTAAAATGTCATATTGAAAATTTTAAGGATTAATAATATGTTTTCTAATTGAGAATTGATAATTTAATCTACTGTATTACTAAAAAAAATGGAGAGTTGAAATAGTCCTTTTAAATAAGAAGAAAAATGTTTTGTATTACTCGCCATACTTTTTATCTGAAAAAATGACAGGTTTCTGCAATATCATTAATACTTTTATTTAGATTTTTTCTTGAAAAAGTGCAGAGGAAGGGATTCTTACAAAAGGTTCAAAGCCCCCATTATATTACAATTATTACTCTATGAAATTTGTTATAATTTGATCGTTTTATTATACTCTTTCAGTGCTCTCGTTGATGAATACCAGACCTCTTCGAGTTTGACCGCATCAAGTTTACCTTGTCTAGCTCGTAAACTGAGGTATTCCTGAGAGTATGGGGTATGTTCTGCGAGTTCCTTTAAAGGAATGAGATGTTCGTCATCGATAAACACCGAAAGATAGAACTGTAAAGCTTCATTCATAGCCTGTGCAAGAAACAACGCTAGGGGAGATAGGTTACCATTGTCTCCTTGATATAAGACATGAT
>Ga0209254_10003154_pt1 | contig 15038 bp, 13 predicted proteins | sample FrelakmetDIP11DI_FD_187148 | JGI IMG/M metagenome (GOLD analysis project Ga0209254, IMG submission 187148) | Freshwater lake sediment microbial communities from the University of Notre Dame, USA, for methane emissions studies - DIP11 DI (SPAdes)... | ecosystem: Environmental > Aquatic >...
TCTTAAGGAGCTGGTGCGTACTGCCCATCGCCACGGGATCTATGTGATCCTGGATATCATCCTGAACCATAGCGGGAATGTCTTCAGCTATGCTCCCGATCGCTACCTGACCCAGGATGCGGGGGGCGGGCAGGCATACTTCGACCCGCGCTGGGATGGGCAGCCTTACACTGTGGCTGGTTTTCACGATGCCAGCGGCAGGCCGACCTTGCCTTTTGCGCCGGTTGACTTGAAGAAAGCCCGAGGCGCCTGGCCGCATGGAGCCATCTGGCCGCACGAGTTCCAGGATGCAGCCACATTCACAGCCCGTGGGCGCATCAACAACTGGGACCATGACCCCGAGTTCATGGAAGGCGATTTCTACGACCTCAAAGACATCAACCTGGGCTCCGGCACGGTTGACGACTTTATACCCTCCCCCGCCTTAATCGCCCTGTGCCAGGTGTATAAATCCTGGATCGCCTACACAGACGTGGATGGCTTTCGGGTCGATACGGTCAAGCACATGCACCCTGGCGCGGCGCGCTTCTTTACCTCCGTCATTCATGAGTTTGCCCAGAACCTCGGCAAAGAGAATTTCTACCTGATCGGCGAGATCACCGGCGGCCGTCAGCGGGCTTTTTCTACCCTGGAGACCACCGGAATGGACGCGGCTCTGGGCATCGATGATATTCCCGACAAGCTCGAGTACATGGTCAAAGGCTACCGCAACGCCCGGGAATATTTTGATCTATTCCGGAACTCCTTGCTGGTCCAGAAAGAGTCACACATCTGGTTCCGCAACAAGGTTGTCACCCTGTTCGACGATCATGACCAGGTGCGCAAAGGCGGCTACAAAGCCCGTTTCTGCGCCGGCGACCCGGCCTGGGCGCCTCTGCTGCTGAACGTCTTGGCGCTCAATGCTACCACCCTGGGTATTCCATGCATCTATTATGGCACTGAGCAGGGCTTCGATGGTGAAGGGGATAGCGATCGCTTTATTCGCGAAGCCATGTTTGGCGGCGAGTTCGGCGCTTTCCGCACGCGCGGGCGCCATTTTTTTGATGAAGACGGCTATGTGTATCAGGAGCTGGCTAAGATCCTGGCTCTGCGCCGGCAGAAAATTGCCTTGCGCCGCGGGCGCCAGTACCTGCGCGAGATCTCTGGTGACGGTCAGAACTTTGGCCTGCCGCACCTGTTCGGCGAAAGAATGCTTTCCGTGGTTCCCTGGACGCGCAGCTTCGACGAGCAAGAGCTGCTCCTGGCGATCAATACTGATCCCCACCAGGGTCGTACAGCCTGGGTCAGCCTGGACCCCGCTGCGTATCCAGCCGGTGCGCGCTTGACCTGCGTGTATTCCAGCGAATCGGGCCAGGTTGGGCAAGCGCTGACTGTCCAGGCCGCAGGTGAGCGCCGGGTAGTCAGCTTGAACGTTCCCGCGGCAGGATTTGTTGTTTACGAGTGAGGCAGGTCTTCTGGATTGATTAAGTATCTATCCGAAAATGGATGAGAGGACCGATTTTGTGGTATGTGTGGCTTCGCCACACACCACAAAATCGGAACCCATCATATTTTCGGATAGGTTCTAAGGTCTAAGCATGAGCGGCAGGTACAGCGGGTTGTCTACCCTGGGGAGCTCGTAAGCCCCGATGTCTGGCCCATCGCCGAAGGTGCGGATCCTGCCCAGGATGTCCTCTGTGGCAGCCGTCGCTGTGTTGGCAGCGTCGATGGCCGCGCTTTCCGGGCTGACAGCGCCGTAAGCCAGCACCAGTTGGACAAAAGCTTCGCGGATCGTGCCGGATCCATCGGCGAATGTGCCCGAGCCAGGGTTCCAGCGGGGTAGGATTATCCCGGCTTGTGCACCCAGCTCCGGATTGGCGATCAGCGCCACGGGATCGTCGTCGTAGTTGATTAGCTCTGCGTTATCAGATGGGATGGCGGAGCCCCCGTTCCAATACAGGTTGTTCGCCAGGGCAAAGACCTGCGTTTCGCCCGGCGGAGTATCGCTGAAATCGTTCGGGCGAGAGGGGTTCTCAGCCCCCATCGTCCCGGTCGGATCTGACCAGATGTTGTTGTGGAATTGTATGTCTGTGTTCGGCAGGTTGCTGCCCTCTACGTTCAGGCGCATGGCAAACGCCAGGGATGGCAGGTCGCCGACCACCGTGTTGTGCTTGAAGATCACCGAGCGAGCGCCCTTCACGCCGAAGGAGCTGCGCATCACCTCGCTGGAATTACCCAGCATCAGGTTGTTCTCCACCCATACTTCTTGCGCTTCGTAGAATGATTGCCCGTCCTCGCCAACCAGCACGAAATTTGAGCCGCTCGATCCCTGCCAGTTGAGGAAAATATTGCGCTGCACGCGCACGCGCCGGCTGCCCAGCACGTCGTCCTCCGTGCCGTTGCTGTCTTTGATGACAATGTAACTGCTGGTGTCGTTGTTGTTGGTCCGCCCGCTTCCGGCGAAATCGTTGAAGAAGATGTTATCCTGGATCTCGATGTCGGTAGCGCTGTTGACATCGATGTGCTCGTCGGAGCCCTGCTGGTTGTAAAAGACATTGCCCTGCACCTTGATGTTGGATGCGCTGTTGTTGATCTTCAGGATATCGTTGTTGTAACTGTCGTGCAGCACGTTGTTGCGCAGCGTGATGGAGCTCACCCGACCGGTCGCACCGCCACCATCCAGGTGCACAACCAGCGCTCCGGCGCCGGGTCCGCTGTGGGCGATGTCGAAGCCGTCCAGCGTTACACCTTTGGCGCCGTCGTAAGAGGTGACTACCGGGCCGTTATTTCTCAGGCGCGCCTGGTAGGGCATCTCTGATCTAACCGTCACCCCCTGGCTGAAATCGCCAACCAGGCGTACCCGTCCGGAATACTGTCCCGGACGCACCTGAATTGTGTCGCCATCCGATACGCTCGCCAGGGCATGGGTGATTGTGGCCCACGGTGCTCCCGCAGAGCCATTCCCGGTTGTGTCGCTGCCGTTTGTCGCGACGTAATAGATGGTATCCGGGCGGCGCAGGCGGCTTCCTTCGGCTGTGGACCACGCGCCGCCGGTCAGGGCGAGCAACAAGAACAGAGTAAATAGCCTGTTGTGATAGTTGCGCTTCAAATCGCCGTCCACTTTTCTTGGATAGGTTGGTCGTGTGCCTGCCGTTCCATCCAGGCTTGTGTTTTGCCGCAGGCGAAAATCCCGGATACTTGCAGGGTAAAATATATCTTTCCGGATGTCAATCGTACTAAAGTATTATAGAGCATTTGCTTGCGAGAGGCATAGCGGCAGCAGGTCGCGAAAATGCGCCTGAACAGCCAGAGGAGGTATTCGAGATGATTGAAGAAACATCGCCCAGATACATCGTTGAGCCGGTTCCGGTCCTGCGCCGCTTTTCCATTGATGCTGGCGTGCGCGCTCTTCGGAAACATGCCATCCACGGCTTGCTCGACATGGATGTGACCCGGGCTCGCCAGGTCATTCGCGACCACAAAACCCGCACGGGTGAGAGCCTGTCTTTCACCGGTTATATCATCACCTGCCTGGCAAAAGCGATCGAGGCAGACCGCCACGTGCAATCCTATCTAGATTGGCGCAATCGCCTGATCATCTTCGATGACGTCGATGTCAATACCATGATAGAGGTCGAAACTGAGAGCGGCAAGGTCGTCATGCCACACATCATCCAAGGCGCCAACAGCAAGACCTTCCTCGATATACACGCTGAAATCCGGGGAGCTCAGGCGCATCCATCCCGCACGAGCGAGATGAGGTTCATGCACTTGTTCTTGTATTTGCCGGGATTTCTGAGGCGCGGCTTCTATGGGCTCGTCACCCGCAACCCGCAACGCTTTCGCCGCTACGCCAGCTCTGTGCTGGTGACCGCCGTCGGTATGTTCGGCAAGGGCAGCGGGTGGGGGATACCCAGCATCAATTTCCCCCTCACGGTCACACTGGGTGGCATTGCTGAGAAGCCTGGCGTGGTGGATGGGCGAATCGAGGTACGCCAGTATCTGTGCGTGACGGTCAGCTTTGACCACGATATCATCGATGGCGCGCCGGCAGCCCGCTTCACGCAGCGTTTCCGCGAGCTGGTGGAGGGCGGCTACGGGCTGGAGGCTCTGCAGAGTTGAGCTATGCGGGGATTCTATTCCTCCAGCGTGCTGATATCGCCTTCCGGCAGCCCCTGCGCTCGGGCTTTCAACAGCCGTCGCATGATCTTCCCGCTGCGCGTCTTGGGCAGGCTGTCTACGAAGGTGATATGCTCGGGGCGGGCGATCGGGCCGATCTCGTGCGCTACGTGGTTGCGCAGCTCCTCCGCCAGCTTATCGCTCTTTTCCACACCTGCTCGCAGGATGGCATAGGCATAGATAGCATGCCCCTTGAGCTCGTGCGGCAGGCCGATGGCAGCGGCTTCGGCTACGGCTGAATGGCTGACCAGGGCGCTTTCCACTTCAGCGGTGCCTAACCGGTAGCCGCTGACCTTGATCACGTCGTCCATACGCCCGATCACCCAGATGTAGCCGTCTTTGTCTTTGCGGGCTGAGTCGCCGGTTTGGTACATATGCCCGAATTTGCCCCAGTACTGGTCGCGGTAGCGCTCGGGGTCTTTGTAAATGGTGCGCAGCATGCCGGGCCACGGCTTTTTGACCACCAGGTAGCCCTCTTCGCCGGTAGGCAGGGGATTACCCGCCTCGTCCACCACGTCCACATCGATCCCGAAGAGCGGGAGCGTGGCAGAGCCCGGCTTGAGAGGCGTGATCGGTAGTGGCGAGATCATGAAGCCGCCGGTCTCCGTTTGCCACCAGGTATCCATGATCGGGCAGCGCTCCTTTCCGATGACGGTGTAGTACCAGCGCCAGGCCTCCGGGTTGATCGGCTCGCCCACGCTGCCCAGCAAGCGCAGGCTGCTCAGGTCGTGGCGGTTGGGCCAGGCGTCGCCGAAGCGCATCAAGCCTCGGATAGCCGTCGGTGCGGTATACAGGATGGTGATGCCGTAATTTTCCACCAGGCGCCACCAGCGGTTGGGGTAAGGGTGGTTGGGCGCACCCTCGTACATGAAGCTGGTTGCCCCGTTGAGCAGTGGGGCGTAGACGATGTAGCTGTGCCCTGTGATCCAGCCCGGGTCGGCAGCGCACCAGTAGCGGTCTTCATCCTTGATATCAAAGACATACTTCAGCGTGGTGTAGGTGTAAACCATGTACCCGCCATGGGTGTGCACAATGCCCTTGGGCCGCCCGGTGGTGCCGGAGGTGTAAAGGATAAAGAGCGGGTCTTCGGCGTCCATTGGCTCGGTATAGCACATGGCGCTGGCAATGGGCAGGCCCATTAAGTCGCTGTACCAGTAGTCGCGCCCGGCCTCCATGTAGATGTTCTGCCCGGTACGCTTGACCACGATGCACGACTCGATGGTTGGCTGGCGGGCCATGGCTTCATCGGCGATATCCTTGAGCGTGACGATCTTGCCGCGCAGCCATCCGCCGTCGGCGGTGATCAGCACGCGGCTCTGGGCGTCTTCGATGCGCTCTGCCAGGGATTCTACGGAGAATCCGCCGTAGACCACGCTGTGCATCGCACCGATCTTGGCCGTAGCCAGCATAGCGATTACCTGCTCAGGGATGCGCGGCATGTAGATTGTGACGATATCGCCCTTCTTCACCCCCATGCTGCGCAGCACGTTGGCGAATTTGCAAACTTCACGGTGCAGGGAATAGTATGAGAAAGTGCGCACGTCCCCCGGCTCGCCCTCCCAGATCAGCGCCAGTTTGTTCTTGTGGTAGGTCTTCAAATGGCGGTCCAGGGCGTTGTGCACGATGTTGACCTTGCCGCCAATAAACCATTTGAAAAAGGGTGGATTGCTTTCATCCAGCACCTGGTCCCACTTTTGATACCACTCCAGCTCCTCGGCTTGCTCGCCCCAGAAGCCCCCGGGGTCTTGCAGCGATCGCTGATATAGTTTTTCGTATTCCTTGACGTGGGCTGCGGCGACGACATCCGGCGATGGGAAGTAGAGCGTCCCTTCGGCCTCTTTCTGGTTTACGGCTGGCTGATCCATGAATTTCTCCTCTGTAGAAAGCTACGCGGGGGTAAGTAAGGAAAGCGCCCCGCCACTGGGGCTGATTTTAAGGAGTTGTCTCCAAGTTGTCAACCTATTTGTGTCTGATTTAGCAAATTTCCTCCTTGACAGCCGGTTTGCATAGGCTAAAATATAATTTAGGTAAGACTAAATATTTTCAAAGACTTTTTATTTACAGGTATCTTATCGTAGGGAAGGTGAGGAACGAAATATGAAAACAACCTTATCCAGACGCCAATTTATAAAAGCCGGGGCGTTGACTCTCTTGGGAACAGCTGGCGCAGCAACTTTGGGCGGTCTCACGCAAAAAGCTCACGCAGGCGCCACGCATCAAGAAGGTCACGGCGGGCATGATGCCATGCCATCCACGGTGGGAGAAGTGGATCATGCTCGGAATGGATTCAACCCGAGCGATATTCTCACCGATTTCGATTACGGTGAAGTCTCTACGCTCGAGAGCGGGCAAACCTTGCGTGAATACCGCATCGTGGCTGTCAATAAGAACATCGAGGTTGCCCCGGGGATCGAGTACCCAGCCTGGACGTACAACGGACGCATCCCCGGTCCAACGATCCGGTGCACAGAAGGCGACCGCATCCGAGTTCACTTCACAAATGGCAGCAGCCACCCGCACACCATCCACTTCCATGGTTTCCACAGCGCTGAAATGGACGGTGTGCCTGGGGCTGGGCCGGGCTTGATCCAGCCAGGTGACTCATTCACCTACGAATTCGACGCTGAGCCTTTTGGATTGCACCTGTATCATTGCCACGCCTTCCCGCTGGCGCGTCATATTGCCAAGGGATTATACGGCGCTTTTATCATCGATCCGCAGGGCGGGCGCCCTGCAGTAGATCATGAATTTGTAATGGTTATGAATGGGTTTGATGTGGATTTCGACGACGCCAATGACTTTTACGCTGCCAATACCATCCCCTTCCATTATCAGATGCACCCGATCCAGATCAAGGTAGGTGAGAAGGTGCGCATTTACCTGGTAAATATCCTGGAGTACGACCTGATCAACTCTTTCCATCTGCACGCCAACTTTTTCCAGTATTATCCAACCGGCACCAGCCTGGCTCCCAATGAGTTTACAGATACGATCATGCAGACCCAGGCGCAGCGTGGCATCCTGGAATTCAGCTACAAATTTCCGGGCTTGTACATGTTCCACGCCCACAACACGGAGTTCGCCGAGCTGGGTTGGTCAGGTAATATCCTGGTGAGCGAGTGAGGAGCTTGACATGACCGACCAGAGCATCCCACAAAAGAAAACCAGATCGGTTACCCCGGTTACCGCCGTGTTGCTGATCCTGCCTTTGATCCTGCTCGGAGGCGTGATCGCCATATTTCTGAATAATAACGGTGGACTGCGTCTCTCCTCGCCTGCTCCGGTGGAAGCCTTGACATTCGAGCGCAGCGTGCTCAAGCCGGGCAGCATCGAGCTGATTGTGCGTAATGCCAGCCCCCAGGACGTGACTCTAGCTCAGGCGATTGTCAATGATGCCGTATGGCCCATGAGCATAACGCCGGATGCTACGATCCCGCGCCTCTCCAGGGCAACCGTGCACCTGGAATACCCCTGGGTTCATGGTGAAGCCTATGGCATCACCCTCTTCACCACCAGCGCCATCCCCTTTGCTACAGAGATCCCCGTAGCTTTCACTACCCCCTACCCTGATCAACAAACATTCCTGAGCTTCACCCTGATCGGGGTGTATGTGGGCATTATTCCGGTGTACCTGGGAATTCTCTGGTTTCCTGCATTGCGCCAGCTTGGACGGCGCTGGATGGTCTTCTTGCTGGCGCTCACTGCCGGTTTGCTGGTCTTTTTGGGATTAGACACCCTGGCTGAAGCCCTGGAGCAAGCCAGCCTTGTGCCCGGGCCTTTGCAAGGTATAGGATTGGTAGGGATAGGCGCAGTGGCGACCTTTTTCCTGCTCGATGCCATATCGAGGCGCCAGACCAGTATAGGCAAAAGCGAGTCCGCCCAACGCCTGTCTCTGGCGTATATGATTGCCACCGGCATCGGGCTGCATAACTTCGGTGAGGGTCTGGCGATTGGGGCGGCTTACAGTGTGGGTGAGATTTCCCTGGGCGCTTTCCTGGTGGTGGGTTTTATTATCCAGAACATCACCGAGGGGCTGGCGATTATCGCTCCTGTGCTCCGAGACCGCCCGACGATCCGTCAACTTGCTCTTCTGGGGCTGGTGGGTGGCGCGCCAGCCATTTTAGGGGCCTGGATCGGGGGTTTTGCCCCTTCTCCTACCCTGGCTGTGCTCTTCCTGGCCATTGGCACCGGGGCAATCCTCGAAGTAGTGTATGAGATTGCCAAACTGATTCAGAAAGACACTGCCAGGCAGCCCATGCCCATGACGGTCTTCTCCGGCATTTTAGCCGGGATGTTAATGTTGTGGGTGACCGGCTTGCTGATCAAATAAGCAGAAATTTCAGGAGTCCAGGTATGAATACCGAAAATATCTACCGCATCTCAGCCCTGATACTTCTTCTGGGTGCGCTATCGATCTCTATATCCTACCGCCACAAGGCGGCAAAAAGCGGCGAAGCTATCAATAGCAAAGCCGAGGGCGGGGTAATCCTGACGCTGAGGAGCATCTTCGGCTTGCTTGGCTGGCTGAGTGCCTTCATTTACCTGGTAAACCCGGGTTGGATGGCATGGGCGCAGCTACCTCTCCCCGGCTGGTTCCGTTGGACGGGCGCAGCCATTATGGCGATCTGCATCCCTCTCGTTTACTGGGTGTTCTCCAGCCTTGGGAAAAACGTCACTCCCACGGTAGTCACGCGGAAGGCACACACGCTGGTCACTTATGGCCCTTACCAGTGGGTAAGGCACCCACTCTACACGGTGGGATTCCTGCTCTTTACCGGGTTTAGCCTACTGGCGGCGAACTGGTTCGTCTTCACCATGCTCGCCCTTGCCTGCGTTATCCTGATGATGCGCACGCCGATTGAAGAACAACATCTCATCGACCGGTTCGGGGACGAATATCGCCAGTACATGTCCCGCACCGGCCGTTACCTGCCCAGGATAAGATCTGTATGAACATGGATATGACGGTTATTCTGCGAATCAGCGGACTGCTGGCGATTGTTGGGGCGCTAATCTACGCCATTGGCGACGTGCTGCTGTTGGCCTCTAAGGCTAACCTTGCGGATTACCCCAACCTCCAGGCTTACACCAAACTGCTCTCTGGCGCCGAGAAGATGGTCGTGTTACCCTGGCGCAGGCTGATCTGGGGTGGTCTCCTGGGGGTGTTTGCCACGCTCCTGGTACTCCCGGGTTTCTGGCTGGTTTTTCAAGGATTGCTCCCGGCTGGCCCCTGGCTGGCATTGCCGCTGGTGCTGTTTTTCGTTGGCGCTTCGGTCATCGGCGCGTTCGTGCATGGTTCATTTATCTACCTGGGCGAGTATGTCCAGGCTCTCAACCAGGTCAGCGCCGAGTCGCAGCCCGTGGTGGCGCGTATGTTCAGCCACCACCGTACGATCATGGCGATTACCTATGGTTTTGTGGCTGCCTGTGTCCTGGTTGCCTCGATCTGGTACTCAAGCCTGGTCGCCCTGGGCAAGACGATCTTTCCCGCCTGGATGGCTGCCATCAACCCGATCACCGTCATCCTGGCCTGGCTTTTGATCAAGCGCATCTTGCCAGCCAGGGTCAGGGATGTGACCGAAGGGGCGGGTTTCAACATTGGCTATCTGGTCTTCTTTATTTCGGTTACTGTGGCAATGTGGCAATGAAAACACTTGTTACCCTATTAAGTCTGTTGCTGGTATTTCCCATATTGGCTGCCTGCGCGGCCTCTCCGGCGAGCTCATCGAAGGAAGATCTTGCTGATCGGCAGATCAAGGCTGTCGCTACTACCGGGATGATCGCTGATATCGTCAAGAATATTGGCGGTGAACGTGTGCAGGTCACCAGCTTGATGGGTCCTGGTGTCGATCCGCACCTGTACAAAGCCAGCGAGGGCGATGTACAGTCATTGGGAGAGGCCGATGTGATCTTTTACAACGGCCTGCATCTGGAGGCCGGCATGGCGCGCGTGCTGGAGCGCATGCACGATTACCGACGCACTGTGGCGGTTACCGACGCCATCAACCGGGACGTTTTGTTTACCCCGCCCGAATTTCAGGGTGCTTATGATCCGCATGTCTGGTTCGACGTCTCTCTATGGATTCAAGCCGCTGAGACCGTGTGCGATTCCCTGGTCGAGATGGATCCGTCCAGCGCCGAGCTGTACCGTCAGAATGCCGATGTTTATCTTCAGCAGCTGCGCGATCTGGACGAGTACGTCAAATCCCAGGCAGCGCGTGTTCCCGAGAGCCAGCGTGTGCTGATCACAGCCCACGACGCCTTCAATTACTTTGGCCGCGCCTACGGCTTCCAGGTGCGCGGCTTGCAAGGCATCAGCACCGCAAGCGAGGCCAGCACCGGTGATGTTACCCAACTGGCAACCTTCATTGCCGAGCGCCGTATCCCGGCGGTTTTCATCGAGTCATCGGTACCGCGCCGCAACGTGGAAGCGGTGCAGGCTGCTGTACGCGCCAAGGGCTTCGATGTGCGCATCGGCGGGAGTCTCTACTCGGACGCAATGGGCGATCCAGGCACGCCGGATGGCACTTATATCGGGATGGTAAAGCATAATATCGACACCATTGTCAATGCCCTCTTGGGGGATTAGGAGAACCGATCATGACCGAAGATTCTTATGCTATTGAAGTGACTGACTTGACCGTGGCTTACCGGGATAAGCCCGTCTTATGGGATGTAGATCTGCAAGCCCCGCCTGGCATACTCATGGCTATCGTTGGGCCGAACGGAGCCGGTAAGACCACCTTACTTAAAGCTATCCTGGGGTTGGTCAGACCTGCCGCCGGGCAGGTGTTGATCTATGGTGCCTCCTATGCTCAGCAGCGCCACCTGGTGGGTTATGTACCACAGCGCGGCAGCGTGGATTGGGATTTTCCCACCACCGCGCTGGATGTGGTCACGATGGGACGCTATGGCTCCCTGGGTTGGATCCGCCGCCCCGGCAAGCCTGAGCGCCAGCAGGCTCTGGATGCCCTGGAGAAAGTCCACATGCTGCCTTATGCAGACCGCCAGATCAGCCAGCTATCCGGAGGACAGCAGCAGCGCGTCTTTTTGGCACGCGCCCTGGTTCAGAATGCCCAGATCTATTTCATGGATGAGCCATTCCAGGGTGTCGACGCCACAACCGAGCGGGCTATCGTTGCCCTGCTGCAAGAGCTGCGCGCGGCCGGCAAGACTGTCCTGGTGGTGCATCACGATCTGCAAACTGTGCCGGAGTACTTCGATTGGGTCACTTTGCTCAATGTGCGCCGCATTGCGAGTGGGCCGGTGGCTGAAGCTTTTACCGACAATAACCTGCGCCTGGCTTATGGCGGGCGGGTAGCCTTCCTGCGGGATAGCGCCAGTACCAATGGCGCCGAGGTCCATTTACCAGTGCCAGTGCAGGAGAGATGACAGCATGGACCTGGGACAGATCCTGTACGATCTCCTCTTCGATTACACCCTGCGCACGGTGGCGCTCGGTGCATCCATATTGGGCCTGGTAAGCGGAGCCCTGGGCGCCTTTGCTGTCCTGCGCCGGCAAAGCCTGCTGGGTGATGCCATCTCCCACGCTGCCCTGCCGGGAGTGGTACTGGCTTTCTTGATCACACGTACCAAGCTACCCCTGGTGCTGATGGTGGGGGCTGCCATCGCGGGGTGGCTGGCTACTTTGTGGATGATGAGCATCATTAAGAACACGCGGATCAAGGAAGACGGTGCCCTTGGGTTGGTATTGTCTGTATTTTTCGGTTTTGGGTTGATGCTACTCACATTTACCCAGCGCCTTCCCGATTCCCGCCAGGCTGGTCTGGACCATTTCCTCTTCGGTCAGGCAGCCGCCCTCCTTGCCGGTGATGTGATCGCTATGGCGGCTTTGGGAGGTTTGGCTTTGCTGCTCCTGGGATTGTTCTGGAAGGAATTCAAGCTGCTCAGCTTCGACCGCGAGTTTGGAGCAAGCCTGGGCTTCCCGATGGGCAAGCTGGATATCCTGCTTACCACCTTGCTGGTTGTAGCGATCGTCATTGGGCTGCAAGCAGTTGGTGTAGTATTGATGAGCGCCATGCTGGTAGCTCCAGCCGCTGCCGCTCGCCAGTGGACGGACCGGCTTGGAATAATGGTGCTGCTTTCCTCTTTATTCGGAGTGCTGGCAGGGGTGACTGGCGCTGTCATCAGCAGCATTGGCCGCGGCTTTTCCACCGGGCCAACTGTAGTGCTGTGCGCCGGGGCGATTGTATTCTTCTCAATGCTTTTTGCCCCCAATCGCGGCCTAATCTGGAACTGGGCTCGCCAGCGGCGCAACCGGCGCCAGCTGCATATGGAATCCGTGCTGCGCGATCTTTACTTCATGGCCGGGCAGCATGCCGACCCGGATCATGCCCACTCCCTGCAGGCCCTGCGCGCCGTCAGCGCCGGGCGCGGAGGGGTGCAGGTTTCGTTGCAGGCTCTCGAGCATAAAGGTATGGTTCGCCATACAGGGTCAGACCAATGGGCGCTCACCCCTGCTGGCGCGGTTGAAGCTCAACGCCTCCTGCATGAGTTTGAATAACCTGACATAGGATAAGAAATGACAACATTCCAGATTGACATTCAGCTTACTGCAGTTGTCACAGCCATGGCATGCGCTATCCTGGGCGGATTCCTGGTGCTGCGCCGCATGGCGATGCTGACCGATGCCATCAGCCACACCGTGCTGCTCGGTATCGTGATTGGCTTCTTCATCGTCCAGGACCTGGCCTCCCCTTTCCTTATCTTTGGCGCCGCCGCGGTCGGAGTGCTCACCGTCAGCCTGGTGGCGTTGCTTGAGCGCAGCCGGCTGGTAAAGGGAGACGCCGCCATCGGGCTGGTGTACCCCGTCCTCTTCAGCATTGCGGTCATCCTGATCTCCCGCTTTGCTGGCGACGTCCATTTGGACACTGACGCTGTGCTGGTTGGCGAGCTGGCGTTTATTCCCTTTGATCGCTTGTATGTTTTGGGCTACGATATTGGCCCGCGCGGATTCTACCTGATGGGCGGTGTATTCCTTTTCAACCTGGCTTTCATCCTGCTGTTTTATAAAGAGTTGAAGCTTTCCACCTTTGACGCCGGGCTGGCAACTGCGCTGGGATTTATGCCGCTCCTGATCCATTACGTTCTGATGACCCTGGTTTCAGTGACTGTAGTAGGCGCCTTTGACATTGTCGGTTCGGTATTGGTGGTTGCCCTGATGGTAGCGCCGCCAGCGGCGGCTTACCTTCTCACCGACCACCTGCCGCGCATGTTGGTATTGAGCGCCCTGTTGGGCGCCCTCAGTGCCATCGCCGGCTACTGGCTGGCGCACTTCCTGGACGCATCTATCGCCGGTTCCATCGCCTCAGTGGCTGGGGTAGTCTTTGCCCTGGTTTACCTGCTGGCTCCTGAAAAAGGTTTGCTTGCTCTCGCCCGGCGCCGCGCCCGCCAGAAGTGGGAGTTCGCCCAGACTATGCTGGTGATACACTTGCTGAACCACGAGGGCCTGCCCGAAGCTCACCAGGAGAGCCGTGTGGCGCACCTGCGTGAGCATATGCGCTGGGATGAAGATTTCGCCGATCGAGTCTTGCACCGTTCGCTCGTCCAGGGATGGGTCACCCAGCAGGGCAGCTACCTGTCCCTGACCGAAAACGGGCGCCAGCGGGCGCAACAAGCTTTCCTGAGGGACTGAGAGGCTGGATGCCGAAAACATGAAACGAGATAACCTCACCCACGCTGTTGAAGATTACCTCAAGACCATTTACGACCTGACTCGCAGCGGAGAGCGCGCTTCCACCAACCAGATTGCCGAGCGCATGGCAGTTACGCCTGCTTCAGCCAGCGGCATGATCCAGAAGCTGGCTGCTACCGCGCCGCCGCTGGTGGAATACGAGAAACATCACGGTGTCCTCCTGACCGAAGATGGCGAAAAGATTGCTCTGGAGATCATCCGCTACCACCGCCTGTTGGAGCTCTTCTTGCAGGAAACGCTTGGCTTTTCCTGGGACCAGGTGCACGCCGAAGCCGACCGCCTGGAGCACGTCATCTCGCCTGATTTTGCCGAGCGCATCTCTCAGGTGCTAGGGGAGCCGGTGCATGATCCCCACGGGCATCCCATACCCACCCGAGACCTGAAGCTTCCGCCCGATGAAACCACCCTCTCTTTGCAGAACCTACGACCCGGGCAACAGGCCTATATCCGCCGTGTGGAAGATGATGATCCCGGCTTGTTGCGCTACCTGGATTCCATCGGCCTTACCCCGGCCGCCCATTTGCTGGTGCTTGACTATTCCAGCTTTGATGGCAACCTGCAGCTACAAGTTGGCGGGCGCGCGGTCGTCCTGGGCCCGCGCATCACTGCCCGTATTTTTGTTGAAGCGATACAGTCTGTTCGAGAATAAGGAGCTCAACATGGATTTTCAGCGAACGTTTTCCGGCGCGCCGTGGGAAGAGCGCGTCGGCTATTGCCGCGCCTTGCGGGCAGGTGACTACATCTACGTCACGGGTACTGCGCCGGTTGACGCCCAGGGCAATTGTTACGCCCCCGGCGATGCTTATTCACAAACCCGGCGCTGCCTGGAGATCATCGAGCGCGCCCTGCAAGACCTGGGAGCCGGACTTGCTTGCGTGGTGCGCACTCGCCTGTTTGTCACAGATATCCGCCGCTGGGAAGAGTATGGGCGTGCCCACCGAGAGGCGTTTGTCTCCCACCCGCCCGCAACCACCATGGTGCAGGTCGTCTCGCTCATCGACCCTGCCATGCTGATCGAGATCGAGGCAGACGCGTTCTGTCCGGGGCAGGCTTGATTAGCTTCTTCCAATTGCTATCCACGTCTATCTATGGGATAATTCGCTCCAATACACAGCCTGGAAGGTTTTTCCCCTATGAGCGAAATGTCATTTGTATCAGCCATAGC